>OLWH01000973.1_pt1 | contig 11940 bp, 9 predicted proteins | sample 1673381 | NCBI WGS metagenome assembly OLWH01 (sample SAMEA103958110, study PRJEB25191) | human gut metagenome | reverse complement strand
GGCATAACCCCTGAGGAGCTTGAGGCAAACGCGGCGGCATATGAGGCGGCGGCAAAGGGCATGGATGAAAAGCGCGGAAGCATGAAGTGGAGAGAGCTGCCATTCAATCAGGACGAAGTAATTAAGGCCATAAACGCTAAGGCGAAGGATATCCGTGATAACTTCGACGATTTCGTAGTGCTGGGCATAGGCGGAAGCGCCCTCGGTCCCATAGCCGTCCATCAGGCCCTGTGCCGTCTCCGCTACAACGACCTTCCCAGGGAGAGGCGCGGAGGCCCAAGGCTCTTTATAGAGGACAACATAGATCCCGAAAGAATGGAGTCTCTGTTCGAAGTCATAGATGTAGAGCGTACCATGTTCAACGTTATAACCAAGTCCGGCAGCACCTCCGAAACCATGTCTCAGCTTTTACTCGTTACAAACATACTGAGAGAAAAGCTGGGCGATAGCTGGACTGAGCATGTTGTAGCTACCACCGACCACAGCAAGGGCAATCTCATAAAGATATCAAAGGAATTCGGCCTCGATACATTCTATGTGCCTGACGGCGTAGGCGGAAGGTTCAGCGAGCTTTGTCCCGTGGGCCTCCTGGCCGCCGCGGTATGCGGTATAGATATCGAGGAGCTCCTTGCCGGCGCCGCCTATATGGATGAGCTGTGCCGCACGCACGACATATGGCATAATCCTGCCTACATGATGGCTGCATTGCAAATGAAGGCAGTTGAAAAGGGCTGCAACATAAACGTCATGATGCCCTATGCCGATTCTCTTAAGTATATGGCTGACTGGTTCGCACAGCTCTGGGCAGAGTCCCTTGGCAAGGCTGTACACACTGACGGCAGCGCCGCCCATACCGGCCAGACCCCCGTTAAGTCTCTCGGCGTCACAGACCAGCATTCTCAGGTGCAGCTCTATACCGAAGGCCCCTTCGATAAGGTAATAACCTTCATAGGGGTAGATAAGTACAGGAGCACCGTAGAGATACCCCATGCCTACGACAACATACCCGACGTCGCTTTTTTAAGCGGCCATACCTTCAATGAGCTTATCAAATGCGAACAGTTCGCAACGGAATACGCAGTACGGAAGAGCGGGCACATGAACTGCACGGTGACGCTGCCGGAGGTGAACGCTTTCACTGTTGGTCAGCTGCTATTCTTATTCCAGCTCGAGACCGCCTTTGCGGGCGAGCTGTTGGGTATCAACGCCTTCGATCAGCCCGGCGTTGAAGAGGGCAAGAACGCCACCTATGCGCTTCTTGGCAAGCACGGCTACGATGAGAAAAAGAAGGAGCTGGACGCCGCGCCCAAAAAGGAAGCGCACTACATAATCTGACGTTTTTGTGAACAAAGCCGCGTTTTTGCTGACGATGCGTCAGTTTTAATGTAAAATTAAACATGGGCAATCTATGGCTGTTGGCCACGGCTGAAAGGAGGGCGCTGAGGTGAAGAAGATATTCCCCATAATGCTTGTGCTGATGCTGCTTCTATGGGGCTGCGGCAGGGAAGAACCCCAACAGGTTTCATCTCCGCCTGAAAGCGCAGGCACTGAAAATGCTGCCGAATCCGCCAATGACGGCGGAATAAAGCTCATGGGCATGATAATACAGGACGATGGCAGCATGAGCGGGTACATGATGATGCACGGCTTTTTGCATACGGTAGAAAACCTCGGCTATCCCGCAAAGCTTTATAGGGTGAAGGGCGATGCATCGGCTACGGTGCAAAAGGCGGTCGATGACGGCTGCACCGGGCTGCTCATACCCGGAAGCTACACCGAGGCGGTAAGGCGCGCCCACGACGCCGGTCTGTACGTCGTATGCCCATATGAGGCTTACAACGGAGACGAGGCGGATGTTAACGTAGTGGCGGACGTTTCTGAGTACATCGAGGAACTGGCCCGCGGCATAGCGGAAAGAATGACTGAGCGCGGGTTAAAGTCGGGCAGGATACTGGTATACGGAAGCGATACCGGCAGTTGTTTCCCGGCATTTGACGCTGCTGTGAAGGAATACTATCCTCAGTTTGATACTGTAAGCTTTAATAGGACGCCCGGATTAGGTGACGTTGGAGCAATAGACGAGCTTTCGGATTATCTTCTGAACAACCGCGACATAAAGGGGCTTTACGCCTGCGATGAATCCTCTGTACCGGTCGCCGTTAAGGCGCGCAGTAAGGCAATAGCCGCATTTAAAGATATAGAGGCTGCCGAAAAGGCCTCTGAGAAGGAAACGAAAAAAAAAGAGCCGGAATCCACACCTACGTCGGAACCGTCAGCGGACTCTGCCAAGCCCACGCCAAATCCGGCGCTGCTCAAGCAGATATCCATAACGGCATTCGGCTGCGGCCTAAGTGATGAAAACCTGGAGCTGTTTAAGGATAACGACATATACGGCCTTTGTATAGAGCCGTATTACGATGCGGCTGCTACCGCAACCATGATGCTGGACAGGCTCATGCAGGGCGAGGATACCGCAAAAAAGGTAACAGTAAACCGTCCCATCGCATACGGCGATACCATCGACAAGTACAAAGCCATATATAACGAAGTCAAGGAGCTGTTTGACGTAGAGTAAATGTTCGATAAAGACCTGCTCAAAAAAATAGACTGGATAACCATACTGTTGGTCCTGACCCTGTTTATCATAGGGCTTACAAGCATCGCCAGCATCATGGCCGACCCCTTTGACGGCACTGAAGCCAGCATAGCCGACTATCTGGACAAGCTTAACCTGTACTACGTCAAAAAGCAGCTGGTTAACTTCATGATAGGTTTCGCCGCCATGCTGGTTTTCATGGTAGTGGACTATAAAGTATTTAAGTTTCTTATCAAATACGTCTACGCAGCAAACCTGGTGCTGCTCATCATGATATTCGCCGCAGGCAAAACCCGCGGTATAGCAGGCTGGTTCAAGCTGGATTTCATCGACAGGGCGTTACAGCCCGGCGAGTTGTGCAAAATAAGCATAATAGTCACACTTTCAAAATACGTTAGCGACTGCATGGACAAAGAAGGCAAATTCAGGGGACTGGGGTATATAATAAAGACCACTATGTACTGTGCTGTTCCTACGGTCCTTGTAATGATGCAGCCTGACTTCGGCACGGCCTTCGTTTTTATCTGCATAATGGTATTTATATACTTCATAGGCAGGATATCCTGGGGATACATACTCACCGCGGCAGGCGGACTGGCGGTGTGTATGCCGCTGGCATATTACTTCGTTTTGAGCGATTCGCAGCGCGAGCGCATCGACGTTTTCATCAACCCGGAGTCCGATCTGCAAAACTCCGGCTACAACGTGGCCCAGTCCAAAATAGCCATAGGATCGGGTCAGCTTACGGGAAAGGGATTTTTCTCCGAAGGAACCCTTGCTCAGCTGAGGTTCGTTCCGGAGAGGCATACCGACTTCATTTTTGCGGGAATAGTTGAAGGTCTTGGGTTTGTGGGAGGCACAATAATAATCTGCCTGTTCTTTGCGCTGATATTCCGTTGGATATATATTGCCATGCGAACTAAAGACTCCTTCGGCACATGCCTCGTAGTAGGCGTTGCAGGCATGTTTACGGCCCACGTATTTGAGAATATCGGCATGACTATAGGCCTTATGCCTGTTACCGGCATACCGCTTCCATTCATAAGCTACGGAGGCTCAAATCTATTAACGAACCTTATAGGTGTGGGCATTGTGGAGAACGTATGGATGCGGCACCAAAGCAAGAAGCGATGACGGACGAGCATATTAAGTAAATTTTCCTCCCTTTTCGCACATATAATCAAATGTGCATTAAAGAGGAGGTTTTTTTATGGCTGAAAGAATCGATCATAAGGATTTCAGATCATACGAATACGGCAGAGGAAGAAATCGCAAGTATACTATGCGGTATTTCAGCCGCCCGGAGAGACGGTACAGAAGGGCCGCGGAGAGGTATGAGTATTATAGCGCCGGAGGTTCTATGCTGGTAAAAATGGGCATATGCCTGCTTCTATGCGGACTGGCGCTGGTGGCAAAAACAGTTTACAAGGGGGAGGATCTTGCGCAGACTGCCGCAAGCCTTACTGAAAAGGCAGAGAATATAGGCGGCGAATACCTCGGCAAGCTGCGTTTTGTAGAGTTGCCCGGTATAATGCAGGTATTTTCCCGTGACTCGCGGCTCAGTCTCAACATAAGCGGCGCCACATATCAAAGCAGCGATGACGGAATGCTGCTGACAGTATCCAATACGGCGGATAAGACCGTACAGTCGCCCGGCAACGGCAAAATAAAAAACGTATCTACCGATGCAAGCGGAAAAGGCGCGGTGGAACTTTGGACGGATGGGGACATAATGATAAGCGTTGATGGCTTCAACGAGCTTTGGGTAGAAGAGGGGCAGCCGGTGAGCCGGGGCGGCAGCGACAGCCTGAACATCCGCGTATACAAGGGCGGACGGCCTATGGAAGCCGAGAAATTATTTGATGTCGACGCGAATATCCCCGCATGATTCCAAGGATAAAAAGCAGCCCCTTTTTTGCGCTGCTGTGTCTGCTTTGCATTGCAAGCGGCAATATAACGACTTTTCTTATATACATGCTCGCAGTGATTTCGCACGAGTGCGCTCATTGCGTTATGGCAGATATGCTGGGCTACAAAGTATGCTCCATAGAACTTATGCCATACGGCTGCCGCGCAGAGATAGTCGGCATTGTCAGCCATTCGGACGAATTCATGATAGCTCTTGCGGGACCTGTATTCAGCCTTATCGCATATATGGGCACAGAGGTAACGGGACTTGAAAGCCTAAAGGAACTATCTGACGCCAACATGTACATCGCCCTGGTGAATATGCTGCCGGTATACCCTCTGGACGGCGGCAGGGCGCTTGGTGCGGCGCTGGAAATAGTGGATATAAGACTTCCGTACTGGGCCAATACCGTACTGAATATCGCATTATCCATAGTCCTTATATTTCTCGGCTGTATGGCCGAGAATCCTACGGTTACAGTATTTGGCGTTTTTTTGCTGCTGTCGCTGAAAGGGACGGAGGAAAAAAAAGCTTCGAACTATCTCAGAAGAGCGGGAGCTCTGGCCTCTTGCAGGCCTATACGTGTCAGGCACATAGCGCTAAGCGAAAATGCTACGCTGTCGGAAGCGATCTCCTATTCAGGCGGAGGAAAGTATACCGTAATTACTGCCCTTGACGGCGACATGCGCGAAACGGGCAGGCTGGACAGCGGCTGTCTGAACGAGCTTGCGGCCATGTACGGCTGCGATAAAAAAATCAGGGAAGTGCTCCCCTTCATTGACCGTGTGTGACAGAAATGGTATTATATTAACATGGAAAATATTAATTCTTTATTGTATTTTGTCAACGTAAGTTTTTGGAGGTCCTGAAATAATGGGCAAGGAGATAGTAGTAGACATAAACCCGTACCAGACGAGAGTAGTCCTTATGGACAACGGTTCACCCAGCGAGATATATATCGAACAGAGGGGCAAGGAGCGGTTGGTAGGAAACATATATAAGGGCAGGGTACAGAACGTACTGCCCGGCATGCAGGCGGCATTTGTGGACGTTGGGCTTGAACGCAATGCGTTTCTATACGCTGGGGATGTATTGCCGGACAGCAGCGACTTCCAGTTCGGCGAAGCCCCGGAGCTGCATCAGGAAGTGCCAAATATAAAGGATATAGTCAAGCCGGGCCAGGAAATACTGGTGCAGGTGCTGAAAGAGCCCGTGGGCACAAAGGGCGTAAGAGTCACTACCCACATAACCTTGCCGGGACGGACGCTGGTTCTCATGCCGATGGTGAACTACATAGGCGTATCCAGAAGGATAGAGGACGAGCGGGAGCGTGCCCGCCTGAAGGAAACTATATCCAAGGTAAAACCGGATAACATGGGAGTGATAGTACGCACAGCCGCGCTGGACAAGAGCATTGAGGAGTTCGAGGCGGATATGAGGTTTCTTACCCGTCTTTGGGAGCGCATACAGAAAAAAAGTCAGATGCTCACCGCTCCCCGGCTCATACATGGGGAGGAACCGTTGGTATTCCGTACCATAAGGGATCTTTTTACCCCCGATATAGACAGGCTAACCATAAACGACCGCGAATTTTATGAGAAGGTACAGGTGGTAGCAGGCATAATCTCTCCCGCGCTCAAGGATCGGGTGGTATTGCAGGATGAGCTTCCCGACAGGTTCGACGCCCTCGGCCTCGAAGGGGCCATAGACAAGGCTCTCTGCCGCAAGGTATGGATAAAAAACGGCGCGTATATAATAATCGATCAGACCGAAGCGCTGACCACCATTGACGTCAATACCGGCAAATACGTTGGGACGGACAACCTTCAGGAAACCATTACCGCAACCAATTGCGAAGCCGCCAAGGAGATAGCCCGGCAGCTTCGCCTGCGCGATATAAGCGGCATAATAATAATCGACTTCATAGATATGGACGAATCCGGGGATAAGGAAAAGGTCATAGAAACGCTGAAGGAGGCGCTGCGCAAGGACCGCACCAAGTCCAACGTGCTCGGCATAACGCAGCTCGGCCTTGTGGAGATGACCCGCAAGAAGTCCAGAAAGTGTATAAGCAACGTATTGCAGACCACATGCCCTTACTGCAACGGGAGCGGCAGGGTTATGTCCGCCGAAACGGTGCTGCTCAAGGTACGCAAGAAGATAATGCGCTGCTTTGCTACCGAAAGCTGTACGGGCTATCTGCTCCAGGTACACCCCGACATAGCAAAGATGATATACGAAAACACTACTGAGAGCGCGCCGATCCTGCCCCGCGAGCAGGGCCGCTCCATATGGATACAGCAGGATAGCACTCTTCACATACAGGAGTTTCACCTGACGCCGATCACCTCCGGCGATGAACTAAAGAGCATAAAGTCGCTGGCTAAACTTTATTGATTTTTGTCAGTAGACATAAAAGGATAATTGTGCTATAATTATTAACCGAGCCGGTTCACCGGCGATGCCAACGTGGCTCAGTCGGTAGAGCAGCTGATTCGTAATCAGCAGGTCAGGGGTTCGAATCCCCTCGTTGGCTCCATCGGGGCGTAGCGCAGCTTGGTAGCGCGTTTGGTTCGGGACCAAAAGGTCGCGTGTTCAAATCACGTCGCCCCGACCAGATAAAAGAACTGAAGCATCATTCGCTTCAGTCCTTTTTATTTATTATTTATCTGTGTGATCCTCATATTGACATCCGCTATATTTTGTCACTCACGCTTGCTTCAGGTGCTTTCCCCGTGCTGTCCGCTTGTTCCTTCCCCTGAATAAACTCCAGTATATACGATGACAGAGTTACTGTGATGAGGGAGAAGAATATCTTTTTAAAGGGTATGTAGGTGAGGGATAGTGCCAGTACGGTAATATCGCTTATGAGGTAGGCTCGAGATAACCGCCAGCCGGAAACCTTGTGAATGAACAGCGCCAGGGCATCGTCTCCGCCGCAGGAACCGCCGTTTTTGACCACTATGCCCACTCCTACGCCTATAAACAGCGCGCCCAAGAGAGCCGCTAAAAGGGGCTTATCTGCAAGGCTGGGAAGGACAGGGGGGAAGTGCTCCCAAATTCTGAAAAACATGGCCATGCTCAGTGTGGAGAAGGCCGAAATCTCAAGAAAATGCCTGCCCAGCGCCCTGAATGCGAGAGCATAGCATACGATGTCTATTATTGGGGTCGCAAGGGAGGATGGGATGCCGAACCAGTGATTGAGCAACAATATGAGTCCCAGCGCGCCCCCTTCGGTTATGCCGGATTGGTCGTGGACATTGTATATGCCGAAGGAGCATATCGCGGTACCGAGCAAAATAAAAAGAAGCCTCCGAAATGTGAATACCTCACGAAAGTCTCTCTTTGCCGCCTGGGTCAATTTTTTCAGTGTCATACTATCTCTTTAGTTCATATTCGCCTTTCTCTGTTTGTGAAGATTTGTTTATATTGTACCATATCCGGCCGCAAAAAACAAGACCGTGGACATTTAGATAAAAATGCTTTACAATTAAAAATGGTGTATTTTGTGGAAGTGCGCCGCCCAACTTACAAATGCAATCAGGAGAGGTTATATAATATGTCAAAGCCACTTGTGGCGGTGGTAGGCCGCCCGAACGTCGGAAAATCCACTTTCTTCAATAAGGTAGTCGGCAGGCGCATCGCCATAGTAGAGGATACGCCAGGCGTCACCCGCGACCGAATCTACGGCGACGCGGAATGGCTGGATCACCATTTCGCGTTGGTGGACACAGGCGGTATCGAGCCCATGAAGGACGATATAATAAGCACTCAGATGCGCCGCCAGGCCGAGCTTGCCATAGATACAGCCGACGTCATCATATTCATGGTAGACGGCCGTGAGGGCATAACCGCCGCCGATGAGGACGTGGCGGATTTACTGCGCCGCTCCAAGAAGCCCATAGTGCTTGCAGTAAATAAAGTGGATCACCCGAAGTATGAGGACTCGGCATACGACTTTTATGCTTTGGGCATAGGCAATCCCATAACGATATCCGCCGAGCAGGGCCTGGGCATAGGCGATCTGCTGGACGAGGTGATATCGTATTTCCCAAAGTGCGAGAAGGAGCTGGAGCACGAGGCCATAAATATAGCCATAGTAGGCAAGCCGAACGTCGGCAAATCCAGCCTGGTAAACGCGCTGCTGGGTTATGAGCGCACAATAGTGAGCAGCATATCCGGCACCACACGCGACGCCATAGATACTCCATTCACATGGAACGGCGATGACTTTGTGCTGGTGGACACCGCAGGCATCCGGCGCAAGCGTGCCATTGACGATGAAACGGTCGAGCGCTACAGCGTCATACGTTCCCTTGGCGCCATACGACGGGCGGACGTTGTGCTTATAGTCATAGATGCCGCAGAGGGACTTAGCGAGCAGGACGTGCGCATCGCCGGCTATGTACACGAGGAAGGCAAAGCTTCCGTGGTTATAGTCAACAAGTGGGACGTCATCGAGAAGGACACCAACACCATGAACAAGTTCAAGAAGGAGCTTACAACAGATCTGGCCTTCATGAGTTATGTTCCCATGCTGTTTATCTCCGCAAAGACGGGGCAGAGGGTGAACAAGGTGCTGGAAACGGCAAAATATGCCTATACCCAGAACAGTATGCGCATATCCACAGGCACGCTTAACGACGTTATATCCGAGGCCGTAACGGTAACCGCCCCTCCCTCCGATAAGGGCAGGCAGCTGAAGATATACTATGCCGTGCAGTTTGCCACCAACCCGCCTACATTTGCCATAGTGGTGAACGACCCCAAGATAATGCATTTCTCATACCAGCGTTATCTTGAAAATTACATAAGAAAGTCCTTCTCGCTGGATGCAACGCCAATCAGAATCAAAATACGCCAGCGCGGCAAGAACGACAGGCTGAACGATAAGGCATAGGATTCACATAAAATAAAAACCATCGGATATCCGGTGGTTTTATTTTTATCCCGCATGAACCGCATGCTTTGCACATATAAATCTATTGCACACATTACAGGAGGTGCCTTATGGATAAAAATGAGCTTTACAGGGATATAGCCCGGCGCACAAACGGAGAAATATACATAGGCGTGGTAGGGCCGGTACGTACCGGCAAGTCGACCTTCATCAAGCGCTTTATGGACGTTATGGTGATACCCAGCATACAGGACGAAAACGTCAGGGCACGGCTCACAGATGAGCTGCCTCAGAGCGCCGCGGGAAGGACCATAATGACTACCCAACCCCGCTTCATACCCAATGAGGCGGCGACACTTGAGATAGAGAGCATGCGGATAAAGATACGCATGGCTGACTGCGTTGGGTACATGGTGGAAGGGGCCGTAGGCCATGTCGAGAACAACGCCCCCAGAATGGTGCGCACGCCGTGGTTCGACTACGACATACCCTTCGAGGACGCTGCGGAAATAGGCACCAACAAGGTCATAACCGAGCATTCTACCATAGGCATAATGGTGACCACCGACGGCAGCATAACCGACATCAAGCGCCCGGCTTATGTAGACGCAGAGGAGAGGGTTATAACCGAACTGAAAAATACCGGCCGGCCCTTTATTGTGCTTGTAAACAGCACCGATCCCTGCGGCGCAGAAGCCACAGAGCTTGCAGCAGCCCTTTCTGAAAAATACGGCGTTATAGCCATGCCGGCAAACGCAATGACAATGGAGCAGGCTCAATTTGAGGAGCTTTTAAGCTCAATGCTCATGGCTTTCCCGATACGTTCGGTAAACGTAGCAATACCTTCATGGGTAAATGCGCTGGGACCGGATCACTGGCTTGCAAGGCGGGTGACAGAGCCCCTTTTGAATGCCGTCGGAAGCATGGAGCGAATGGGGGACAGCAATGCCCTCCTTGAAGCTTTAAGTGGGATCGAGGGTTACTCAGCCCCCACGCTTTCCTGCCTCGACCTCGCCAGCGGAGAGATGACGGTCGGCTTGGCCCCGGACGACGGGATGTTCTATTCCGTAATAAGTGAAGAATGCGGCTACGAAATACGGGATGACGCCCATCTGATAGCTTCCCTGAAGGAGTTTATAGTAGCCAAGAAGGAATACGACAGGATACGTTCCGCCCTTGAACAGGCGGCGGCCACAGGCTACGGCACCGTTCCTCCGGACATAGAGGATATGGAACTTGACGAGCCGGAGATAGTTCAGCGGGGCGGCAGGTTCGGTGTAAAGCTTCGCGCTCATGCCTCCGGGCTGCACCTCATAAAGGTAAATATAGAGTCAGAGGTATCGCCGCTGGTGGGTACCGAGGAACAGAGCGAGGAGTTTGCGGATTACCTGACCAGCACCTTTGAAAAGGACCCCGGCAAGATATGGGATATGGATATATTTGGGAAGTCCCTCTATGAAATGGCCAAGGAGGGCATGGCGTCAAAGGTGAGCAGAATGCCGGAAAACGTACAGCAAAAGCTGCAAAGCACCATTGAACGCATGGTGAACGAGGGCTGCAACGGCCTGATATGCATAATGCTGTAACGGGATAAATATAGAAAAAAACAGCCCATATTTACTATGAGCTGTTTTTTGGTCTGGGTGAGAAGATTTGAACTTCCGGCCTCTTGAACCCCATTCAAGCACGCTACCAAACTGCGCCACACCCAGATATTGTTCACCGAACGATGATTATCATAGCACCACAGAAATGAGATGTCAACACCTTTTATGCATATTTATTTTTGTTGAACGGTATACGTAAAAATTGTGGTTGATTGCATAATGAAGTTGGACACCTAACAAAAAAAATCCATAGTGATTTTCCAGCATGGTAGAATGAAGTTCCTACACAACATCTGCCAAGGGAGGGCAATCACTATGGACTGCCAAGATTATATCACAGGGCCAGCAGAACGCAAGAAGGGACAGCACCTTCAGCGTGAAGAACGAGGGGCTATCCAACATCTCAAGTGCCAAGGCTACACAAACAGAGCCATCGCCAGAGAGATAGGTTGCTCGCCGTCTACCGTGGCAAACGAACTGCGACGCGGCACACCGCCTCGTAAGAGCAATAAGGGCAGGAAACCCGGTTACTCAGCAAGGCATGGAGAGGCCGTCTACAAGGCCAACAGGAAGCATTCTCGGAAACACCATCGGATTTGCCGCTGCGCCCACTTCCTTCGTTGGGTAGTCAAGCAGTTCAAGGAACACAAGTGGTCTCTGGATTCCTGCGTTGGCTATGCCCGTCTGCATGGGCTGTTTCCAGCAGATGAGATGGTCTGCACCCGCACTCTTTACAATGAGGTCTGGGCAGGCAACCTTGACTTGTCTGTGACGGAACTACCCGAAGCCATGAAACGCAAGCAGCACAAGGATTCCAAGCCCCGTGAACACAAGAAGAGCTTCGGCACGGACATCTCCCAGAGACCTGAGATTGCGGCTCTGCGCATCGAGGAGGGACATTGGGAAGGTGACACTGTCGTGGGCAAGA
>OLWH01000969.1_pt1 | contig 11973 bp, 8 predicted proteins | sample 1673381 | NCBI WGS metagenome assembly OLWH01 (sample SAMEA103958110, study PRJEB25191) | human gut metagenome | reverse complement strand
TTCCAAAAAAATGCCGGAAAATCGCCGCGCCGCGGAGCGACCGCGCGGCGATTCCGGGGCAAATCCGGGCCTTTTGTTTCATTCCTCGGTATTTCTTCGTAGATTTGTGGTATATTGTGTGCTGTATGCGCCCTTGCGAGACGCGTGGCCGCGACGGGACGATGCGGCGGAAGCACGCTTTCGGGCTTTATTTTTGGAAAGATTCATGGGAGAAACGATCGATACGGCGCCGGAGCAGCGTCGGGCCGTTCTGGTGGCCGTCGTCCGCGAGCGGCAGGACGAGCGCCAGGCGAACGAATACCTCGACGAACTGGAATTTCTGGCCGAGACGGCCGGCATACGTAGCGTCAAGCGGTTCACGCAGCGGTTGGCCGCCCCTTCGGCCAAGACTTTCATAGGCGAGGGCAAGCTCGCCGAGATCGCGGCCTTCGTCGAGGAGAACGAGATACGCTACGTGATTTTCGACGACGAGCTTTCGCCTTCGCAGCTTCGCAATCTGGACAAGGTGTTCAAGAACAAGATCTACGACCGCACGAGCCTGATTCTGGACATATTCGTCCAGCGGGCGACGACGGCCTATGCGAAAGCGCAGGTCGAGCTCGCGCAGTGCCAGTATCTGCTGCCCCGGCTTGCGGGCATGTGGACGCACCTCGAGCGGCAGCGGGGCGGCACGGGAACGCGCGGCGGTGCCGGCGAGCGCGAGATCGAAACGGACCGTCGAATCATCCGCAACCGGATCAGCAAACTCAAGGAGGATCTGCAAAAGATCGACCGTCAGATGGCTGTCCAGCGATCGAACCGGGGTTCGATGGTGCGTGTGGCGTTGGTGGGTTATACCAACGTCGGCAAATCGACCCTGATGAACCTGATTTCGAAAAGCGAGGTGTTCGCCGAAAACAAACTCTTCGCCACGCTCGATACGACGGTGCGAAAGGTGGTTTTCGACAACCTGCCTTTCCTGCTGTCGGATACCGTGGGTTTCATCCGCAAATTGCCGACCGAACTGATCGAGTCGTTCAAATCGACCCTCGACGAGGTGCGTGAAGCCGACCTGTTGCTGCACGTGGTCGATATTTCGCATCCGCAGTTCGAGGACCAGATCGCCGTGGTGAAGCAGACGTTACAGGATATCGGTGCCGGGGATAAACCGGTTTATCTGGTTTTCAACAAGGTGGACGCTTATACTTATGTGGAGAAGGAGCCTGACGACCTGACGCCTTCCACACGTGAAAATCGTTCGCTCGAAGACCTGAAACAGAGCTGGATCGCCCGGGCCAATACGCCCTGCATCTTTATTTCGGCAGTCGAGAAGATCAATATCGAGAAGCTGCGTTCGGATCTGTACGGCATGGTCCGTGAAATCCATTCGGGCCGCTATCCATTCAACAACTTCCTCTATTGACCTGAAACAAAAGTTAAATAAATACAACCTTATGTTGCACATTCTCAACAGTCAGAACACCATTCTCAACAAGTTTGTCGCCGAAATCCGCGACAAGTCGATTCAGAAGGATTCGATGCGTTTCCGCCGTAATCTGGAGCGTATCGGAGAGGTCATGGCCTATGAAATATCGAAAACGTTCGAGTATGCGGTGAAAGTGGTCGAAACTCCGCTGGGCGAGGCTTCGGTAGCGATGATCTCCGACCAGGTCGTGATCGCTACGATCCTTCGTGCGGGACTTCCTTTCCATCAGGGATTCCTGAACTACTTCGACGACGCGCAGAACGCTTTCGTTTCGGCTTATCGCAAGAGTACCAAGGACGGCAAGTTTACCGTCAAGGTCGAATACATCTCGTGTGGCGAGCTGGAGGGCAAGACTTTGCTGCTGGTCGATCCCATGCTGGCTACCGGTTCTTCCCTCGTGCTGGCCTACAATGCGCTGTGCGAACGGGGCGGGCAGCCCGCGCATACCCATGTCGCGGCGGTTATCGCCAGCGAACAGGGGGTCGAATATGTGGAGAAGAATATGCCCAAGCGCACGACCACGATCTGGTGTGCTGCGGTGGACGAGGAATTGACTTCGCGGGCTTATATCGTGCCGGGTATCGGCGATGCGGGCGATCTGGCTTATGGTGAGAAGATCTGACGTGCGACGCCTGTTGTTTCTGGGGGCCGTTTTCTGTACGACAGTAGGTTGGATGCTGTTGCAGAAGCCGGCTTTCCTGCTTTTCTACCATGCCCGGGCAGCAGAGGCCTCTTTCGGGGAGTGGCTCGGAGTTCTTTGGCACGGACTCTCGCTCGATTGCACGGTGGCGGGTTACGTCACCGCTTTTCCGGTACTTGTCGTGCTGGCATCGTTCTGGATTCCCCTTTCGCAGCGGGTGTGGCGGATCGTTCTGACGGTCTATTTTTCGCTGATCGCACTGGTGACGGCCGCGATCTTCGCCGTCGATCTCAACCTGTACGGCTATTGGGGCTTTCGGCTCGACGGTTCGGTGCTGATCTACCTTTCCGATCCTGGGGAGGCGCTTGCGAGTGCCAGTTGGGGCGAAGTTCTGCGGCAGATTTTAATCATGCTGGTCTATGCCGGGGCGATGATCTGGAGTTACCGGTGGATTTTACGGCTTTTCCGGGTCGAACCCGTTCCCCTGCGGGGCCGGGTCGTCCCGACGGTTGCGGCGCTGCTGATCGGCGGCTTGACTTTTCTGGCGATCCGGGGTGGCGTGACGGTCGCCACGGCGAATGTCAGCAAGGTCTATTTCAGCTCGAACATGTTCCTGAACCACGCTGCGACGAACCCCGTTTTTTCGTTTCTCTCCTCGGTCGGGGACAATGAGAACTATGCCGAGGCTTATCCGTTCTTCGAAGAGGAGCGGCGGAAGACTCTTTTCGAAGAGTTGCGGGGCAACCGTCCCGGGGCCGATGCCGGTACGCCCCGACTGCTGCGCAGCGACCGGCCGAACGTCGTACTGATCCTGCTGGAGAGCTTCGGCCGAACGATCATGGACGAAACGGTGAACGGCGAGCCTGTGATGCCCAACATGCAGCGTTTCAAGCGGGAGGGTGTCTGGTTCGAAAACTTCTTCGCCAATTCGTTCCGTACCGACCGGGGACAGGTGGCCGTCCTGTGCGGATTTCCGGCCCAAACGACCATGTCGATCATGAAGCTGCCGCGAAAAAGCGCCACGCTGCCTTCGCTGGCCCGTTCTCTCGGCCGGGAAGGTTATCGTTCGGTATTCATGTACGGCGGCGACCTGAACTTCACCAACCAGGCTTCGTTCATGTATTCGACCGGCTGGGAGGAGCTGATCTGGCAGAAGGATATGCAGCTCGACGCCCCGACTTCGAAATGGGGCTATGCCGACGACGTGGTGGTCGATCTTTTCGGGGACGAGGTGGAAGCGCTGGGCAGAGAGGAACAACCGTTTCTGGCGGGTCTGCTGACCCTTTCGAGCCATGAGCCGTTCGAGGTGCCGTTCGCAAAATTCGATGACAAGCTGTTGAATGCCATGGCCTTCTCCGATGCACAGATCGGACGTCTGATCGACCGGCTGCGGGAGTCGCCCGTGTGGGACAATTTATTAGTGGTGCTGGTCGCCGATCACGGCTACCCCTATCCGTACGATCTGGCCTACAACGCTCCGCTGCGACACCGGATTCCGATGATTTGGCTCGGAGGCGCACTTGCGACCGCCTCCCGAACAGTAGATACGTATGCCTCGCAAATCGACATTTGCGCTACGCTTCTGGCGCAGATGGGCCTTCCGCACGACGAATTCGATTACAGCAAGAATATTTTCGGAGCGACTCCGCCCCATAAGTTTGGTTACTACTGTTTCAGCGACGGGTTCGGCGTGATCGACGCCGACGGCGAAACGGTCTATGACAATACGGGCGAAACGGTGCTTTCTCAAACCGGCCCGCAGTCCGAAAGGTTGGAGTGGGGCAAGGCGATGTTGCAGACCACTTACGAAGATATCGGGCGGCGCTGATCCGAAGGGATCGGTACGGAAAAGGTCATCGCGGAAACGATGACCTTTTTTCGTGGGTGGAGGTAGGCTTATTTATCGCTTTTGGGCATTAGGGAGCGGGCTTCCAGAAATGCGTAAAAAGCCTCCTTGTAGCCGTCTGAAACGGGGATGTACGTTTTGCCGAAGACGATCCGGCCCCGCTCGATGATTCGGATTTTGGAGGGTTGGACGATGTAGGAGCGGTGTACCCGGACGAAACGTTCGGCGGGTAGTTGTTCTTCCAACGTCTTGAGGCTTATGAGCGACAGCACGGGGCGGGGTTCGTCTTCGACGTAAATCTTTACGTAGTCCTTGAGTCCTTCGATGTAGAGGATTTTATCTAATTCGATCTGCCGAAGCCGGTATTCGGTCTTGACGAAGATGCTTCCGGGCCCAGCTTCTGCAGGCGATGGTTTGCCGACGCTGCGGCGCTTGAGTTCGAACCATTCGAAGGCTTTGTTGGCGGCCGTCAGGAAGTCGGCATAGCTGATCGGCTTGAGCAGGTAGTCCACCGCACCCACGCGGAATCCTTCGACGGCGTATCGGTCGAAAGCCGTCGTGAAGACGACCCGGGTCCGGGTCGGGAGCATCCGCGAGAGCTCCATGCCGCTGAGTTCCGGCATCTGGATATCGCAGAAAAGCAGGTCCACCGGTTCGGTTTTCAGGGCCTCGAGTGCCGTGATGCCTCCGTTGTAAGCTCCCTTCAATTCCAGAAAGGGGGTTTTCCGCACGTAGCTTTCGAGCAGTTCGACCGCCAGCGGCTCGTCGTCGATAATGGCGCAGGTCAGTTTCATCGGTCGGTCAGGTTAATGCGGAGCAGGGTTTCGTACGTGTCGCCGTGTTGTCCGTATTTCATTTCGTAACGCCCGGGATAGATCATTTCGAGCCGCCGGCAAAGGTTCGCAAGCCCGATGCCCGAGCCGCTGCGGTCGGCCTCCGATTTGGGGAAGAAGCTGTTCTCGATCCGGCAGGCGAGTACTCCTTCCTCTTCCCGGATGTCGATGTCGATGAACGAAGGGCGGTCGTTGCTTACGCCGTGCTTGAAAGCGTTTTCGACCAGCGAGATGAAGAGCAGCGGCGCCACGAGGGTATGCGACGGATTTTCGGGCAGCGAAACATCGAGCCGCACATGGCGCGGCAGGCGGATGCGCATCAGCTCGATGTAATTGCCCAGGAAGTCCATTTCGGCCTTGAGAGGTACCGTCGGCCGGCTGCTGTCGTAGAGTACGTACCGCAGCAGGCGGCTCAGGTCGTGCACCGTTTGCTGGGCCCGGTCGGGATCGAGCTGGATGAGCGAATAGATGTTGTTGAGCGTGTTGAATAGGAAATGGGGGTTGAGCTGGCTCTTGAGGTTTTGCAGCTCCGCTTCGGAGCGGCTGCGCTCCAAGTCCTTGCGGATGTTTTCGGCCCGGTACCACTGTCCCGTCATCCGGATGGCGACGCTCACTCCGACTACCAGCAGGTAGAGCATGGCATTGCGCAGGAAGAAGAACATCGTATCCTGCCACGGACGCTCCATCGGCGGATGGTGGGGGCGCGGCGGTATTCCGAAGCGGAAGAAAAGGTGTACGAGTAGCATGACTCCGGCCACGAGCAGCGCATTAGCGAGCAGGAATCGCCCCACATGCCGCGTGAAAAGGTAGCGGTCGATCAGCAGGAGGTAGTTCACGTAAAATACTGCCATGAAGGAGAGGGGAACCACCAGAAACCGCACGTATTCCTGCATGTTCATAACGGGTTCGCGGCCGCCCGGTACGAAGAGGGGAAGGCCGAAAACCACGCTCCAGGCCGCCAGGTGGAGCCAGAAGCCCGTATGTCTGGATTGCAGGGATGTCATCCTGTTGCAAATATAGGAATTATCCGGGTATTTCATGCTTCTTTTTCTGTATGGCGACGGCTGTTTCGGATTCGGCCGGTTTTCCGAAAAAATAGGGTCGGTATCTTATCCTGAAAAGCGGTTATTCGTAGCGCAGTGCGTCGATGGGGTTGAGCATCGCGGCTTTCTGGGCCGGGTACCATCCGAAGAAGATGCCTGTAAGGGTGCAGACGGCGAACGAAAGGAAAACGCTCCAGGGCTGGATATAGATCGGGAATGCCGCGAAGATATTGACGAGTACGGCGGCGCCCACGCCGACGAGGATGCCGATCACGCCGCCCGTGACGCTGATCAGGATCGATTCGATCAGGAACTGCGCCAGAATATCGCGCCCTTTGGCTCCGATACTCATGCGCAGGCCGATTTCCCGGGTGCGTTCGGTCACCGAGACATACATGATGTTCATGATGCCGATGCCGCCCACGAGCAGCGAAATGCCCGCCACGGCCGCCAGCAGCAGGGTCATCATGTCGGTCGTCGAAGTGAGCATCGACGAAAGCTCCTGCTGGGAGCGGATCGTGAAGTCGTCTTCGTCGGTCGCCTTGAGCTTGTGGTTGGTCCGCAGGATTTGCGTGATCTCCTCGATGGCCTGGTCGGTATATTCTTCGCTCAATGCCGAGCAGGTGATCGATTGCAGGTGGGTGATGGCGAGGATTCGCTTCTGAACTGTGGTGTAGGGGGCCAGAATCAGGTCGTCCTGGTCCATACCCATACTGTTATAACCCTTGCTCTCGAGTACGCCGACGATGCGTAGCGGAATCTTTCCGAAACGGATCACTTTGCCCACAGGACTTTCTCCGTCCGGAAAAAGCTCGTCCACGACCGATTTGCCCACCAGACATACCTTGGCGGCGGTCTTGACGTCCTGTTCCGAGAAGATGTCCCCGTCCTCGACTTTGTAGCGCCGAATGTCCAGGTATTCGGGGCTGATACCGTAAACGGTCGTCGGCGTGTTGTTGGCACCGAAGATGGCCTGCCCGGAACTGTTGACCGAAGGCGAAATGTAGCTGATATAGCGCGCCTGCGCCTGAATGTCTTCCAAGTCCTTGAGCTTGAGCGACTCCATGTCCGCCGCGTCGAGCCGCACACCGCCCCGCCGGTCGCCGCCGGGATGGATCATGATCATGTTCGATCCCATTTCGCTGATCTGGGCCTGAATGCTCCGTTTGGATCCCTGTCCGATCGCCAGCATCGTGATTACCGACCCCACGCCGATGATGATGCCCAGCATGGTGAGGAATCCGCGCAGTTTGTTGTTGCTGAGTGCTTTGAAGGCTATTTTGAAAAGATTCGTGAGGTTCATGGTCTGCTCGTGTTTCCGTGCTCGGGTTCGGATGGATGGTTTGTTTTAGTCGTCGGTTGCGGGCAGTTTCGCCAGAGCTTCGGCAGCGCTCAGGATCTCTTCGTTGCGGACGTCGCTTATGATGTGTCCGTCGCGCAGGGTTACGTTGCGGCTGCTGTAACGGGCGATTTCGGGGTTGTGCGTTACGAAGATGATCGTGCGGCCCTGGGCGTGGAGCTGCTGGAAGAGCACCAGCACTTCGAAGCTGGTGCGGGTGTCGAGGTTGCCCGTCGCTTCGTCCGCGAGGATGACGGCGGGGTCGTTGACCAGTGCCCGCGCGATCGCCACGCGTTGCATCTGGCCGCCCGACATCTGGTTGCTCTTATGCAGCATGCGGTCGCCCAGACCGACGTTGCGAAGCGCCTGTTCGGCTCGTTCCCGTCGCTGCGCGGCCGAGTAGGTCGAGTTGTACATGAGCGGCAGTTCGACGTTCTCCAGCGCCGTAGTTTTGGCCAGCAGATTGTAGTTCTGGAAGACGAAACCGATCTTGCGGTTGCGCAGTGTGGCACGGGCGTTCTTGTCCATCGAGCGCACGGCGATTCCGTCCAGGTAGTATTCGCCCGAGGTAGGCGTGTCGAGGCAGCCGAGCGTGTTCAGCAGCGTCGATTTTCCCGATCCCGAGGTGCCCATGATCGTCACGAACTCTCCTTCGGTGATCGTCAGCGAAATTCCGCGCAGTGCGTGCACCACCTCGTCGCCGACGACGAAATCCCGTCGTATGTTGTCCAATCGGATGACCTCTTTCATCGTCGTTCGCTATTTTTTCTTGTCGTTGCTTCCCGGAGGTCCCGGCATGAAGGGGCTGCGCTCGATGGCGGCAGTCTCCTCGCGGGGCTTGGCCGTTACCAGTCCGGTAACGATCTCCTCGCTGCCCGTGAGCCCTTCGGTGATTTCGGTCATGTCGCCGCTGGCAGCGCCTGCATATACCCGGCGGGGGCGGAGCGTCGTTCCCTCCTTCACCCACAGTTCCCTGCTTCCCGGAGCCGCCTGACTGTCCGTTTCGACTGCGGTCAATCCGATCTCTCCCAACAGTTCCGCATTGGGAACGAAGCGCAGGGCTTTGGTCGGGACGGCTGTTGCGTCGTCTTTTTCGAGCGTGAAGATCGTCACGTTGGCCGTAAGTCCCGGTTTGAGTTTCAGGTCGGGATTCGGAGCGTCGATGACCACTTCGTAGGTGACCACGTTCGATTCGGTCGTGGCTTCGAGCCGTACCTGGAGGACCGTCCCCTCGAACGTGTCGTCCGGATAGGCATCTACGGAGAACTGTACCCGCTGGCCGTCGGCGACCTGGCCGATGTCGGCTTCGTCCACATCGGCCACGACCTGCATCTGTGTCAAGTCGTTGGCGATGGTGAAGAGCGTCGGGGTTTCGAATCCGGCAGCCACCGTCTGGCCCTCTTCGACGGCACGGCTGATGACCACGCCGTCGATCGGCGAGGTGATGGTCGCATAACCCAGGTTGCGCTTTACCTTGACCATTGCCGCCTGGCTCTGCTCGTAGGCGTTGCGGGCCGTTTCGTAGAGGTAAAAAGCCTGGTCGTACTCTGCATCGCTCACCAGTTGTTTTTCATGCAGGGTCTTGGTGCGGGCGTAGTTCTTGGTCTGGTATTCGTATTCGGTTTTGCTGCTGGCGAGTTGTGCCTGAGCCGATTCGAGTTCGGCCTGTAGGGTCACCTTGTCCATTTCGGCGATGAGTTGTCCGGCTTTCACCACGTCGTTGTAGTCGACGTAGAGCCGGTCGATGATTCCCGACACCTGCGTACCCACCTCCACTTCGGTGACCGGCTCCACCGTCCCCGTAGCCGTGACGGAGTTGCGGATCGTGATGCGGCTCGTCGCAGCCGTTTCCAATGTGATTCCGGTCTGCTTCGAAGGGCGCAGCGCGAACCAGAGCCCGCAGGCCGCGACGAGGGCCGCGACGAGGACGGCCGTGCTTTTTCGTTTCATCTTCATGTGCTTTTCGTTTGTTTTCAGCGGTCGTTTTCGATCTCCGGAGGGGCTATCGTCCCTGATAGATGTCGAGCAGCCTGATGTTGAGCAGCGCCATGTACTTGGCCTGCAACACCTCCTGCCGTGCCGACGAAAGTTCGTTCTGCGCCGTAATCAGTTCGACGGTGTTCTTCCGGCCGACGCGGAACTGCTCGTCGGTGAGGTCGTAGCTCTGCCGGGCATAGCGTTCCTTCTGCCGGGCGGCCGTGTAGCGCGATTGCGACGAGATGGCGTCGAGGTAGGCCGACTCGACCTTGCGGAGCAGCTCCTTTTCGAGACCGAGCTGTTCGAGACGGCTGTTCGAGACGGCGATGCGCGCCTTGTTGACGGCCGTCCGGTTCTTGCGGTTCGAGAAGATCGGGATGCTGACCGAGAGCGCGACATTCTCGTTGAAGCAGTTCCAGATCTGACTTCCCGACTGGAATCCGCCGCCCGTCATGTGTCCCGTGCCGAGACCGGCCGTAAGCGAAACGGAGGGATAGAATCCTGCGCGCGCCTCTCTTATCCCCAACTCCGCCGTCTCGACGCCCAGCCGTCCCCGTTCGATCTGCGGCATGGCGTCGAGCGCCGTCGCGTAGATGTCGGTTTTGGCGGGCAGGGCCTGCAAGACGGTCTCTTCTCCCTCTGCGGGCGCGGCAAGATTCATCTCCTCCGTGATGTCGAGTTCGAGCAGCTGTTTGAGCTGCAACTTGTAGTCGTCGAGCGACGACCGGGCGACGACTACTTGGTAGAGGTCGCTCGCATACTGGCTTTCGAACTGGGCGAAATCGACCTTGCTGATCGATCCCGCCTGCCACATCTGCTCGGCGCGGTCGCGCTGGGCGCGCGAGACTTCGGCCGTACCGGCGGCTACCTCCACGGCTTCGGCGGCGTAGAGCGCCTGCATGTAGGCTTCGACGATGGCGATGCGGATGTCGTTCGCGGATTCGGCGACCGAGAGTGCGTCGATGCGGTTTTGGAGCTTCTGTTCCTTGACCGCCGTGCGCAGTTTGCCGCCTTCGTAGAGCGTCAGCCCTGCGTTGATTCCGTAAGTGCCGGTGTAGCTGTTGTTGTCTTCGGCGTTCGACGAAGGGTAGTTCGTGTAGCCCTGTGTCGCCGAGACTGCGAGCGACGGCAGCAGCGCGGCCTTCGCTTCGCGGGTATCTTCGAGCCCTGAGAGGTAGTCGTTGCGGCTCTGCTGCAACTGGATATTGTTTTCCAGCGCATAGTTGAGGCACGTTTGCAGCGTCCAGACTTTCAGCGAGTCCTGCGCCGCGACCGCGTGCCAGACCAGCAGTGCGGCGCATCCTGTCAGCAGTTTGCGATTCATGACATTCCGTTTTGCCGCGAAGCTACCGCACGGCGCGCGCGAATGCAATTAAAATAGACGGACGGGCTTTTTCCGTCGACGAAACGGGCGATAACGGCGACACCCTCTTCGCGCCTATCGCGAAAGAGGGTGTCGCTTCATACGGTTTCGGGGGGGGACCGTTCCGTGCCCCTCGGACGTTATTCCAGCCGGATCGTTTCGCCGCAGCGGCGGCTGCGCTCGGCCTCGAAACAGATGCGGTGGCTCTCGATCGAATCCTCGATCGTGCAGAGGAAAGGGTGGCCGGGGCGGGTCAGCGCGTCGACGAAATCTTCGATCAGCCGCAGGTCGGCGCCCGCATGGAAGGGGTGCCCCGCCAACTCCTCGAAATCGTAGACGCGGTTGTGGCCGCGGCGGAAGCGATGCACGTGGAGCTTGCGTTCGTCGCCGAAGATCTCGCCGTGCGTCATCTTGATGTGGGTGCGCCGGCAGTCGTCCTGCGTGAAGATGTCCATCGAGAGCGAGAGGATCGTCTCGTCCGCGAGTTCCATGGTGAGCAGCTGGTGGTCGACCACGTCGTTGTCGCAGCGGTAGATGCAGCGGCCGTAGGGGCCATGGCGCAGTTCTTCCAGGAGCACCTCGTCGAGCGTGCGTCCCTGCGGTACGTCGAAGTTCGAGATCCAGTCGCGGCGCGTGCAGTAGAGGTCGACGGCCGAATAGGGGCAGTCGTGCTCCACCGGACAGTCGATGCAGCGTTCGGTGCTCGTCTGCGGCGCGTTGGCTGCGCGGAACCAGCGCAGCGAACCGAACGAACTGAGTTTGCGGCAGGGGCTTCGGGTGATCCAGAGCAGGAAATCGACGTCGTGGCAACACTTGGCCAGCAGCATCGGGTTGGAGGTCTCTTCGCGCCGCCAGGGGCCGCGGACGTAGCTGTGCGTCGTGCGGTCGATACCCACCGCCGCGACGTGATTGACGGAGATGATCTGTCCCAGCTCGCCCGAATCGACGATCTCCCGAATCTTGGCGAAGTAGGGGTGGTAGCGCAGCACGTGGCAGATGCCTACCAGCACACCCCGTTCGCGGGCGCGGCGCGCGATGGCGCGGCATTCGTCGAGCCGCTGTGCGATCGGCTTTTCGAGCAGCACGTGGAGTCCGGCGTCGATCGCCTTCATGCAGGGATCGAAGTGGACGTCGTCCGGCGTGGTGATGAGCACGGCGTCGGCGTCGGCCGGTCGGGCGAAGAATGCGTCGTAGTCGGCGTAGCGGCGTTCGGCCGCAAGCCCGAACCGCTCGGCCGTTTCGTTGCGCCGCAGTTCGTTGCCGTCGACGACGGCAACCGGTTGCAGCCGTTCGGGGTGCCGCCGTGCGTATTCCAAGTATTTGTTGGCCCGGTTGCCCGCGCCGATGACCGCCATGCGCAGCGGACGCCCTTCGGGGACTTTCTGGAAATTCATGGATCGGAGTTTGTGTTTGCGGCCGTTTCCTGCGTCCGGCAGCCTGTTTTCGGGTGCGCTACCTTCGCCGGTC
>OLWH01000968.1_pt1 | contig 11987 bp, 10 predicted proteins | sample 1673381 | NCBI WGS metagenome assembly OLWH01 (sample SAMEA103958110, study PRJEB25191) | human gut metagenome | reverse complement strand
GCTATGATGGTACCGATTCATGCGCTATAGTGGTACCGATTCGCCGATACTGTCACATCAATAACCTCAAGCAAGTAAAAAAGAAAGAACCTTTGGTCAGATGTAAGAGTATGAACACTACACCTACTTAATTGAGAAGTGACAAAGCTCTTTCACAAACCAAAGGTAGAAAGGCGCAGCTACCATCGAACCCCTAGGCTGCCTTTCGTTGGAGCAGGTGCTGTCGCTCCAAACCTTTCTTTTATGCAGTTGGCATTTCTGCGCAATCTCATTCATTGCGAATATCCAACTGCCATGCAAAACATTGGCGGTAAAAATGAGAACGTAGCTATGACCCTCTCCCTCAATCCAACGTTTCGCAATTATAAAGTTATATTTTTCCTTTGAAATCCCAACACATTGAAGCGTTAATCTTTTGTAATATTTGAATATTCCTTTTGGATTATATCAATTTATTTCTACATTTAAAAGAAAAACACCTTCGACATTAAGCTATAGTGGAACTATCGAACAGGAATCATCCCTTGTTATAACGGCCGATGGTATCATACTTTACAGTAATGAGAAGTTAAGTAGAATGATCTACCAAAAAATATACGTGCCCCTCTACGTCATATTTAAACCGATGCCTTGCATCCAGTCTCATGCTAGCTTCAATGGACGATTTCGTCGAATTTGGGAAAAACACCTTCACTTGCTGATATATTTCCATAAGCGACAATGGCTTACCGGCCAGAGACAACACCTCATAAATTTTGTCTACCATCGTCCCCCAATAGATATGCTCCCAAGATGCCAATCCATAGTAGCCTGACAGTCCAATGGATTTCACTTCCTTCATTTTAAGCAAATAAACGCGGATGGTATTAACCGTAAGATGACGATAAGTAGGACACCTTCTTAGAAAAATGTCTCTAATTTCCTCCGCTCTCATTGGTTTGCCTCTTTCTTTCAGTATATCCAGTAGCTCATAAGTAACGGAGATTTTGTTTCTTTCAGCCACAAAACCACCTTCACTATCCACTTCCAAACCAAAGATATCCAACATCAGATAAGTAAAGAATGAAATGAAATGCTCCTTACCACCTAATTTCTGAATATCCAACTCCTTTAAAAACATACTAGCCTGATAATGCTCATCCTTGAAACGAGTGGTAGCCAACAGTTCTTTCATCTTCTCAACCAGCTTGGCTATTTCTTTTGTATCAAACAGACATGCATTAACCAATATAAATCTATCTTGATAATTGTACTTTCGAAACTGCTTGTTTAAAGGATAGCAAGAATTTCTCAAAAATATCAGTTCCATCAGCCCAATGACATCCTGCAAATGCTCTTTTTCCAAGATATTCTTACAAATAGGCGAGTAGAATCCAATAAACGGCATTTCATACAAAAAGTCGTAATATTTCCAATGTCCATCCTGTGTAATTGGTTCAGTATTCTCCCCTATTGGGAAAGAAAGATACTTCTTAAGTTTATATGATTTTATATTGTAGGCTTTCATCAACTCCTGAAGAGTTCTTCTTTCTGTCCCGATTCCTCTATATTCTAAGAAAAAACACCTTCTTTCATTAAACATTCCACTATCCAGATAATCCGTAAAAAGAGTGAACATCGGATAATAACCATTTGCCCGATGAAAATCAATCACAAAGGATACCTTTTTATCCGTCATGAATGGAAACAATCCTATTGTGCATAAACAGGTATGTTCAAAGTCTATGGATGTATATGCCTCTACAAGAAAATCAAGCAAAGACAACGGATAATGATCGTTCAAGGAATGTTTAAGTTTATATTCAATGCCAAAACAATCAAATTTATCAAAGCTATGATATGTCCATGATTGGAACATGTCAACTTCATATGTCAATCTATCTTCCACAAAAGGAAATATCTGGACATCATCTATCACCTTAAAGTTTTTTTTAAAGACAGCATAATGCAATTCCAACAAGAACCTGTTCTTATTAGAAAGACGAGAATAAAGTAACGTTCCCAATGCATCTTTACCCACCTTATGCATATAATGCTTAGCATTATCATGAACATAAAGACTAAACTCGTTATGAATATCATGCATCAAATATTCCAGACAAAGTAAGAAAACATATAGGCATGAAGCTGCCCTAGGATAATTATCCACCATCGACATTAAGTGAGATCCCTTCATACAAATGAACTTCAGTATATCTAACGAAGAAGGGAATATTGCCTGAAATTCCTTGCTATCTCCAGCATTCTCACATAAATGAGCATAACAGATGACCATCTTTTGCATGATTTCATCACCACAAAATTGCTTTACCTCCAAAAGAGGATCTTGAGAATTAATCGTAGCAAAAACATGCTCCACATCATTGATAACCTTCAATCCTATCCCTGGTATTGCCCACAACTTTTTTATCCCCATAGCCTGAAGGTCTCCAACAGTGAACAGTGAAAGAGCCCACAGTTTGTTGTAAGTAAACGTTGTTATCAGCTTATCGCCTAACAATCTGTATATCGATGTATCAATAGTATACATAATTCATTTTTATATTTCATTGTTCTTGAATTTCTTGACATAAAAACCATCAAAGAAACTCACATAGTTAACAGTAAAAGTTCCATATAAAAACAGCTTACTCTTTCTTGTCAAACGTAGAATACATAGCTACCTGAAACACGTTCCTCACTTCAGAATTATCTGACTTAAGCCAAATACCATCCTTGCTAGCCACATAAACAGCCAACACCATAAGAAGAAAAGAGTACAAGCAGTTAAGCCCAACCTGAGCAGATGCCAAAGCAGCACCACCCCAGAGCAAAGGGATTACCAGAACATTTCGCCTGTTTAACCATTCATTGAAAATATATCTATTCATTATTATAAGTTTAAGCACTTTTATACAAAAGTATTAAAAATATAATAGAATACCAACTTTTCGATAGGAATTTTACTGATAATTCCTCAAAATACATGAAAATGAGGCCATTTCTTTAAAAGAAATCTATTTCAGTACCCCCTTAAAAAGTATCTCTAAGAAAAAAGCACGTTGAACTGTCCACAAGACTTTAGCACGTAGGCAGTTCAAATTAATCCTTGTTGTAGTGGACGATGGTCTCGTACAACAATGAATACGAGAAGTACGACGATGAGTTGCGCAAGTCTTAATCCTTATTGTAGTGGACAATGGTCTCGTACTTGCTTATGTCAATTTATTATAATATTGACGAAGAGTCTTAATCCTTGTTGTAATGGAAGATGGTCTCGTACTCGACCTTATAAGACCATACTGATTATCAGTAAGTTAAAGAACTTTACTAAATAAATATTAACTTTTCTTAACCGAAAATTAACTATTCCTTAGCGGGTGCAAAGGTACGACTTTTTTCTGAGATATGCAAGCCAATTATTCTTAAATATTTAGGCCTTTTAGACCTCACAATTTAGTCTTGTTAACAACAAATCAAAAAGTTAGCCCCAAAAAGCACTCTTCAGCATAAAAGTAAACTACACCATCACAATATCATAAACCAACAAATCCAACTACAAAAAAACTATTCCTCACATATATATAATAAGGTATTATATGCACCCTAACAACAAAAAACAGGAAAAATGAGCCAGTGAAATATCATTTCACGATGTTCCCCTACCTTTGCACCCAGAAAAACCAAAGCCGCTATGGTTAAGTTGTTAGCGACACAGTTGTATCCATTCATAAAAATGGCATAAAACAAAAGAAAGTAGCAAAAAAAGGGAAAATTGAGTGAGTGAAATACCATTTCAAACTCCCACAGTACTTTTGCAAACGAAAACAGGAACAAGAAGTTAAACCCATTAAAATTGAAGAATATGAATTACGAATATCGCTACCTCATGGAATACCTCCCAAAGAGATACTCCGCTACAATGAAACAAGAGAATGACAGAGAAGTCATCTACGACTTCAAAAACGGCTACTGCAGCCTTAGCTTGATGAACACAATCGTAGAATGCATCAAGGAAATAAAAAACGAAACAGGTGGCAACAACTGGAGAGTATGCTTCATACCAGCATCCACCCACCACAAGACAGCTTGCCGCTACCAAAAGCTCGCAACCTTCATCGAGAAGGAAACAGGAATTGCCTGCGACTACCATACCATCCTGCCAATCCAGGACCAGGAATCAGGCCACATCACAGGTAAGAAGACAAACCCGGCAGAGAACTTCAACATCAAGACAAGCGACGTTGCCGGCAAGAACATCATCCTCATAGATGACGTCATCACAAGAGGCATGACATACGTGCACACAACCAACAAACTCATCAACAATGGTGCCAACATGGTAAAGGGACTCTTCCTCGCCAAAACAATCAATCCTGACTGGGTAAGACATTCAGCATAGCCCTTCAGAGAAAACAAGAGAATAAACGTTAAAACATATAAAGATCATGACAAAAGAACTCAAAATGAACGCCATCCCAATGACAGAGGATGCTGCATCAACAGTACAGGATACCAATAAACTGGAGTACGTAAACCTCATGGAATATCTCCCTTTGAGATACCCTCCAACGTTAGAGGAAGAAAAAAATCGCAGGATTGTAAGCAACTTCAAGAGGGGAAGATGCTCACCGGAACTGAAGAATCAGTTCACCGATGCAATCAAGCAGCTCAAGGAAGAACGCAAGGACGTGAAGCTGAGAGTCTGTTTCATGCCGGCCATCACTGCAGACAAGACAGCCCTCCGCTACTCACAACTGGCAACTGCCATCGAGACAGAAACAGGCATACCAAGTGACTACCATACCATCTTGCCAAAGCCAGAACTAATCACTCAGCACATGGCTACCGGGAAGACTAATCCAGCAGAGGACTTCCTCTTCAACAAGGAGCAAATCGAGGGAAAAGACATCATCCTGATAGGTGACATCATCACCACGGGAACAAACTTCACCAAGACATGCCAAAAGCTTGCAGAACTTGGAGCAAAATCAGTCATCGGCCTGTTCTTGGCAAAGACCATCATTACAAAGTAACAAAAAATTAAATCAAAAATACAATCAAAATGAAAAATTATCAATATCTCAAAGAATATCTCCCAGTGAGATACCAGGCAAATGCCCAGCAGTTGGCAGACCGTCAGACTTGCTATAACTTCAAAGACGGCTACCTCAACGACGAAGTTAAGAGTGGATTCCTGAACAAGATCCAGGAAATAACAAATGGCGAGAAAACAGGTTGGAGTATCTGCTTCATCCCTGCATCCACCAAGAGTAAGACCCAGGCACGCTACAAAAAGCTTGCAGAAGCAATCCTGGCAGCCGGCTACAAGGTAGCAATCAATGCCATCTACAATGAGCACGACCATGAAGCTGGTCACCTCACAGGAAAAACCGGCAACCCAATCGAAGGCTTCGGCTTCAACGCCAGTGACATCGCAGGAAAGAAAATCATCGTCATTGACGACATCATCACAAGAGGAAGAACCTTCCAAATGGTTGCAGAAAAGCTGGAAACCATGGGGGCAGTAAGCGTAACAGGATTGTTCCTGGCAAAGACCTTCAACCCAGATTACCATCCTTACTATGATCCGACGGACGATTACGATTCGGAAGACTACTACGATCCATCAGACTACTACGAGGAGGAAGAGACATATGACAACTACAACGGTTCATACGCCCAAGACGTAGAAGGCTGGAGCGACCAGGACATAGACGACGTTTTCGACGGCGATCCTGATGCCTATTGGAACATCGACTAGTACAAACAGAACGTGCAGCTGCATAACAGAAATAATAAAAAAGAAATAGAACATAAAGAAATATGGCACTCAATACAGAACTCATTTTGACATTGAAAAACCTCAAAGGGTGTGGAAACAAAACCGTTCTCTCCATAGCCGAGTTTGCTCCATCCCAAGTGCAAACCATCGAGGACCTATGCCACTTCTGGCCAACACTTAAGGGCAAGAAGTTCGAAAAGTATTCTGCCACTGATCTCCAGGAAGCCAACAGAAAGGCACTGACCATCATCAACGATGCAGAGAGAGAAGGTGTAGGCATCATCTCCTATTACGAAGAAGCCTTCCCTCAAATCCTGCGTGAGACCATCAATGAAGATGGCAATGCAGACGCTCCATTGCTTCTGTTCTACAGAGGCAACATCAAAGTTCTCCAAATGCCGGGCATCGCCATCATCGGTACAAGAGAACCGACAGAAGCAGGAACCCAGGCAGGAATCTACTTCGCAGAAAAGTTCGCAGAACAGGGTTTCAACATCGTATCAGGTCTTGCCATAGGATGTGACACCACCGGTCACCAGGGAGCATTGAACGTGAAGGGAACCACCACGGCATTCCTAGCCAACGGCTTGGATTGGGAATCCATCTACCCTAAAGAGAACCTGGAACTGGCCAAGAACATCGCGGAAAGCGGAGGACTGCTGCTTTCCGAGTACCCGGTAGGACAAAGAGGCAACCGCTATACCCTGGTGGAGCGTGACAGACTGCAGGCAGGACTCTCATATGCTACCATCGTCATCCAGACAGGTCTTAGAGGAGGAACCATGCATGCAGTAAATGCCACCCTCAAAGCCCGAAAGCCCCTCTTCATGATCAGATACAAGAACATGGATGGACAGGTAGGCGGAAAAGCAGAAGGCAACAAGAAGTTCCTGGAAGAAGGAAAAGCACACGCCCTGACATCAGGTTCATTCGAAGATGCCCTTGCCGTCATCAGAGAATCAGTAGAGAAGATCAACAAACCCAAAATCAAGGATTCATTATTCTAGCATATGATAAAAGGAGTGATTTTTGATCTGGACTTGACCCTTGTAGATACCACAATACTGGAAAATGCCAGAAAGATGAGAAACTGGCACGAGGCATATGGGCTAATCCCATATACCTCCATGTATGCAGGAATCCAAGAAGTCCTAGACAAGATAAAAGCACAAGGAATCAAGATGGCAATAGTCAGCACCTCACCCCGTCCCTACGTGGAAAGAATCGTTAGCCACTACCAGATTCCAGCAAGATTCATCGTTGGCTACCATGACGCCCATCCCATCAAACCTCATCCAGCCCCTATGCTAAAGGCTTTGGAGCTGATGAATGAGAAAGCAGAAGATGTTCTGAGCTTTGGAGATAGGGCAATAGACATGATTGCAGCTAAAAAAGCAGGCATAAAAGCCATTGCATGCCTTTGGGGAACTAAGGAAAAAAGTATGCTGCTTGGCACCGCATACGACCAAGCAATTAGTTCTCCACTGGAGATTCTCCCATACCTACAATGAAGATCGCAGAGACATTGAGTATGGTATGATATCCTCTCATCAGGTTCCACTAGACATCCACATTTCTAATGGAACCTTTTTAAATCACTTACACCCGAAAAATACAAAATTAGAGTAAGTGAAATACAATTCACTATTTTGCAATACCTTTGTGATCATAGCGCTCTTTTACACTTTTACGTGCCCCCTATTATAAAAAAGAGATTACTTGATACCAATATAGAACAAACTGATTCTATTTGTAGGTAATGAGTCTCTGCCCGGTCTCCCATCCACCTTTACGGTTGAGCATGTCCGGTTCATACCATTTGTTGAAAACCACATAGTCACGCTTTGGCTGACGGACGATCACAGCGTTGAACTGCACATTTGTATGGGTCTTTCTCCCCCGGAACGGAATATACTGTCCCTGGTAGGAATGAAGCCCGGACACAAAGGTTCCACCGCTATTCTGGTCAATGCCCACACTTGTAATGATGATGGTGTTGGGCACATACGTCTTCCCATCGAAGCAGGAACCATAGTAGTTCCTGCAGAATATTTCCAATACATACTTGCAGTCTGCTGCCGAGAGCTGCGCCTTGCATATCCCCACATACAGGATAGCAAGAAGAAACAAAATTATCTTCTTCATATTTAAGATGTGTTAGTTATTTATTCTATCGATATCAAACAGTCACAAAATTGCGTACAACATCTACCGTGTTCATATTCAGCAGAGCAGCAGCCTTGGATTGGGTGATGATACCGCTTGCCAATGCTCTGTAAACCCTACTCTCTAACTTTGTGACCTTCTCCTTGGTAATGGAGCCTGGTTCTGATTTCTTCGTGGAATCAGCACTGCCAAGGTTCTTGCAATAATCGGAATAGTGATTTGAAGAAACAACACCGAGATATCTTGCCTTAGACATCAGAGCATCCACTGAAATGCCATACTCACTCTGTAGATATTTCAGCTCCATCAAGGCTATCTCATGACGTTTTTCACCTATTACAGAGAGGAAAACATCATGTGGAAGAAGCATTTCGTTGGCGAAGACGCTGCAAAAACGCTCTTTCTTTTTGTTATCGATACTCTCATCAAAGTAAAGAATGGCATGCGCCAATTCCTTAAGGGCAGCAAAGCGAAAGTTTTCTGTATCCATGTTGCTGTTGATGGCAATCACCGGAATGGTGTCATCCAGAATAGCATGTTGGCTTATGAATGGATCAAGAGCATCAATTTCTGCTGTGATTACGCCATTTGATTCCAAGAGATTTATCACATTGGTGATAGCTGCACTACCAATTTTCCATGCCTCACGAAGTATGGATGCAGCCTGGTAGATATCAGAAAGTGTCTTTACCGGCTGTTCTGCAGGAATAGAATTGAATGAATGTTCTCTCCCACAGATATTTTCTATTTCACCAGTTCGTTCTATTGTATTTTCAATGATACTGATGATCGTCATTTCTTCCCTCTTGCTCAATCCCTGCAGCTTACCATAGCGTATGTTTTTAGGAGAAGAGCTTTTGTAGCTGAAAAGATAATCCGGGTTTATCTCCAGGGCATCGCACAGGGCTATCACTATGCCACTTTTAGGCAGCATCACTTCTTTTTCATACTTGAATAGAGTTTGCTTGGTGATAATGTTGCCCATCATATCACATAGCTGCTGCATAGACAATCCTCGCATTAATCGAGCGTTATGCAATCTTTCTGCAAAGCTTTTCTTTAAGTCCATTATATTATTATTTTGGAATAGTTACCTTTTGGCAAGAAGATTCTTACTAAGAGCCTTCTAACCTATCAGTTACTAATATTTGTTCCATAATCTTCCCCTTTTAAACGTTTAAAACGTCTTTTTGAATATACAAAGATACATGATCCCCCTCACATCGCCAAACTTCTTGCATTATTTTAACGCAAACGATACGTATGCACTTAGAACAACAAACTTGCTTGATTGTTATGCAGAGGACAACTAGAAGACCAGGAAGGCAATGAACTTGATTTCCTCCTTAATAGCATTCCATTCTCATATAGTAGATCATTTCAGATGGATGGTCTGTGTTTTCCCCGTAATATCAGTTACCACGGCGATTCCATTGTCACGAATCTCCACCTTCTCATATTTGGCATCAACAATCACTTTTCCTTTTACTGTCATAACACCCCAATGTCTGGGAATCTGTTCAAAGGCGCAATAGGCACCGACTGGTTGCGCTATACTATGGTAGAGAGGTGGCACGATAACTTTACCATCTACCTTCACACCCCATTTCTTTCCTGCTTGATATAATTCTACATGCCCTGCCTCCGACTTCTCTTGCATCAGCAATAACTCCTGTTCCTCTTGCTTTTTCCTGCGCTGCATTTCTCGCTCATAGACCAGTTTGCCAAGCCGAGGCATCGCAACCATCAAATTCTCGCTTTCTGTTTTGGGTTGATTGCAACCTATATAGGTCTTTTTCAAGCTGGAGTCAACGAAGTAATAATCCTCATGGCTGTCCATGACCACTATGCCACTGTCATATAGGTCGGCGCACAGCCAATATACATGAGTATGGTCGCCACGTAAAAAACAAACCTTTTCACTGTTTTCTTTATGCATTCGCATAGAGCCGCCATCCTCCTCTTTATATATCCATTCCTGACAACCACTGGCTGTAGAGCGTTGAAAGTTGTAGATCAAATAATATCCATAATTCCATAGGTCATATTGGGAAGGGCGAAAAGGTAAAGCAAAGTACTCGTAGGTACGAGACCTGAAGAGACCATTATATTCGACGAACTCCCATTTATTGATGGTGATTACCTCGGGAGCATCTTTCGCATGAATGTCCTCGTCTATGACAACCCTCGCCAAGAGGTCGTAGTAACATACAGTCTTTCTGCGAGGTCGGTAGAACAGGATGTTGCCATCCAACAGCTTCATGTCATAATAGTTGCCTGGTTCTATCACCTGTTCGCCTTGCCGGTTCACTACCGTCATCTTTCCATCAGGCAGCTTGATGATGGCAAACTCCCCTTTGCTATCTACAAACTCACGATACTGTATCGTTTGGAGCAATTCTTCATGGCTCATCACCATCATCATTTCTGAGTCTGGATGAATCTGAATATCGTCTTGTTCCCCGTTCATTAGGAAAAACTCTCTATCCTTCGGAGTCTCCTTTCTCTTGCCAACTTTCAGCTTTCCCTCGAACATAGCATTCCAGTTCCATACTTGCGAAGGCAATCCGAACACCCGATATAGTCCTACATTATCTATAATTACGCAGTTCTTCTTTCCCTTAGCCACTCGCAATCCACGTCCCACCATCTGCAGATACTTGGCAAGCGACAACGTTGGTCGAGCCAACTGTACAAACTCCACATCCGGGCAGTCAAATCCCTCCGAGAAGATGTCCACATTCACCAGCACCTGGATGTCACCTTTCTTGAAGGCTTCAATGTCTTGCTGTCTTTCTACTGCAGGAGTCTTCGAGTCTATGGCTATGGCTTTCACGCCATGTTCCTGATACAGTTTTGTGATTTTCTGAGCATGAGAAATATTGATAGCATACACGATGCCCTTTCTGTCTCTGCCAAATTCTTCCAAACTCTGATAGAGCCTTTCGATACTCGGTTTCTTATTCAGCAACATATCCATTTCCTTGTTCTGGTAGTCACCATCAGCCCCTCGCTTCTGTAAGGAGTCGATGAGCCGTTGTGTTACACCATCCGATTTGATGCTCACGAAATCGTATGTTGCCAATCTTCCCTTGCTGATAAACTCAGGAACACTCCACGACTGCACCAAGATATCAAACAAGTCCGTGAATCCCTTACCATTCAATCGGCAAGGTGTAGCCGTCAGTCCCAGGAACTTAGCATTCGGGAATCTCTCCCACATCTCCTTATAGGTCTTGGCAAGGGCATGGTGCGCCTCGTCAATCACTATCATTCCCGGTTCTTCCTCTATCTCGTCGTAGTGTCTCATCAGCCACTGAATGGACATCGCCTTGACGGATGACAATAGGGAAGAGGTGTTTGATGCGTAATAAGAATGGAACTTTCTTACGGTTTCGTCTATCTGCGACACCAGCTCTCTTCTATGGGCTACAATCCATACTTTCTCCATTGGATTGTTGCTCACAAAAGAGTCTATAACTGCTGTTAACAGGTATGTCTTACCTGTTCCTGTCGGCATTTGTGCCATCACGGACCGATGAAGGCGCAACTCACCTTCAATGCGCCCCTTCATGTCCTCCTGATAATCATAAAGCTTGATTTTCATCACCCAATAGAATTATTTAAGCGTTTCATTCATTTTGCTCCAGTCTCTGTTCATCAGTTCCTCTATCATGCCATAAATCTTTTTAGCATATCTCGTTCTGGCATGATTGTCATAGAGCGTACCACTCAGGATACTTTCATAAAATAGGATGACAAGGCTTTCAGCCTGACACCTGAATCTCCTATATTGCCTTTCATCATACTCCTTGTTGTGCCAGTAGTAGGCATCCGCCCAATTACGCTGATGATCATTCAGAATCTCTGAAGTAAGAAAAACATACTTTATCAAAGTAGCCTTCCTACCCTTCATCAATTCGTTTATCTTGCTGTGGAATACCAAAAAGGCATTGAATGACATGCCCTCCATGACGGCTTTCAATTCAGCACTCTTTTTCTGGGTCACTTGCAAAAGCGTGTGGATAGCATAGCACAATAAAAGCAAGCAGGTGTA
>OLWH01000965.1_pt1 | contig 12001 bp, 9 predicted proteins | sample 1673381 | NCBI WGS metagenome assembly OLWH01 (sample SAMEA103958110, study PRJEB25191) | human gut metagenome | reverse complement strand
TATAAAACAACAAATAATGGATTAATATTTATATTATGTTAAATTAAATATCGATCCGGCCAAAAGGACCATTCGAACGGTCGGATACAGCTACCCCGACGGCGTATCAATCACTGAAATATCCCACCTTGTAATCCGAAAATGCACGATTCCATCGATTTCCCCACAGGAAAATGCGCAGTGAACCGGATTTTTCGCTACATTTGTTCTTATTCACCGGAGCGGTTTTGCCGTCCGGAAACGACGATACATAACGACTATGAGAACCGCATATCTATATTTATTATTCCTGTCGCTTTTCGCAACAGGTTGTACGTCAAGCACCCGCCAGACAGACAAGGAGCGACTTTACGTCTCGATCCTGCCGCTGCGCTCGCTCGTCGAGCAGATCGTCGGAGACGACTTCAAAGTCGACGTATTGGTTCCGGCAGGCGCCAGTCCCGAAAGTTTCGAACCGACACCGCGCCAGTACGTTGCGCTGAACCGGTCGAAACTGGTCTTCAACGTCGGGCTTATCGACTTCGAACAAAATCTGTTACGCGATTTTCCCGATCGGGAGAAACTGGTCAACCTGAGCCGGGGCATCCGGCTGCTCGAAGGGAGTTGCGCACACGGACATACACACGAACCGACCGGAAAAGCACGCGCGTCCGAAGGGCACGCACACGGCATCGACCCTCACATCTGGACCTCGCCGCGCGCACTGAAACAGATGGCCGCCAACGCTTACGACGCACTTCGCACATCGTTTCCCGACTCGGTTCGTTATACGGAAAATTACGAAAAACTGCTCGTCCGCCTCGACTCACTCGATACGGCCTGTGCCGAAGCGCTGCGGCAGGCGGACGTACACACGATCGTGATCTACCACCCCGCCCTCACCTACTATGCGGCGGACTACGGACTGGAACAGCTCGCCGTCGAACACGACGGAAAGGAGCCGTCGGCCCGTCACCTGGCGCGGCTGATCGAGGAGGCACGCAGGAAAAAGGTACGGCGCGTCTTCTATCAGGCGCAATACCCCGCGTCGACGGTCAAAGTCATCGCCGAAGATATCGGCGCCCGCAGCGTGAAGATCGATCCGCTGCGTGAAGATGTCATCGAAAACATCGGGGAAATCACCCGACAACTTACCTCCGGCAATGAGTAACGTATTGATCTCGGTGAGAGACCTCTCGGTCGCATACGAGGGGACGACGGCGCTGGATGAGGTGTCGCTGGATATTTTCGAGGACGATTTCCTGGGGGTCATCGGCCCCAACGGCGGCGGGAAGACATCGCTCGTACGTGCGATTCTGGGCAACATTCCCTACCGCGGAACGGTGAACTACGCAGCCGAACTTTTCCGCGGCAAAGAGCGTCTGATCGGGTATCTGCCCCAACAGAACGTTTTCGACAGGGCTTTCCCCATATCGGTTACGGAGACGGTTCTGTCGGGCTTGCAGGGACACAAGCGATTCCGGTCGCGCTACACCGCCGAAGACCGCCGGCGGGCGCTGGAACTGCTCGAACGCACCGGCATTGCCGAAGTCGCCGGCCGAGCCATCGGCGAAATATCGGGAGGGCAGATGCAGCGGGCGCTTCTGTGCCGGGCGATCATCTCCGAGCCGCGGCTGCTGATCCTCGACGAACCGGCCAATTTCGTCGACAACCAGTTCGAAAACGAACTATACCGCATTCTCCAGGAGTTGAACCGCCGCATGGCCATCGTCATGGTGTCGCACGACGTGGGGACGATCTCCTCGGTGGTGAAGAGCATCGTCTGCGTCAACCGTCATGTTCACCGGCACGATTCGAACATCATCGACGAGGAGCAACTGCGCAACTACGGCTGCCCGATCCAGCTCATCTCGCACGGCGACGTACCGCACACCGTGTTGAGCCGCCACTAATCCATCAGCCGCCGCAGCCAGCCGAGCAGCCGCTTGGGATAAGGCGCATAACGCAGCGGCAGGTCGAAGCGTTTCGACCCCAGAAAATAGGAGCGGCAGTTGGAGAAGCACTCGAACGACGCCTCGCCGTGATAGCGTCCCATTCCGCTCGCACCGACCCCGCCGAAGGGCAGGCGACGACTCGACACCTGCATCACCACATCGTTGAACGCCCCGCCCGACGGCACCCGCTCGCACAGACGGCGGCCTTCGCGTTCGTCGCCGAAATAATAGAGTGCCAGCGGCCGGTCGGCGGCGAGCAGCGCATCGGCCGCCTCCGACAACTCCGCGAAGGTCAGCACGGGCAGCACCGGCGCAAAAATCTCTTCGCGCATAAGACGGCTCTGCGGGTCGGGATTCAGAACGATCGTCGGTGCGACATAGCGCTCCTCTTCGAGCACCTCGCCGCCGCAGACCGTCTCGCCTCCCGCCGTGGAGAGCAACTCCGCCACACGACGCGCATGGGCGCCGTCGACCAAAGCGCGGATCGCTCCCCCATTGCCGCTCGACGGCCCGCTGCAACTCCACCAGCAGCCGGTCGCAAACCGATTCGTGCACCAGCAGGAAATCGGGGGCCACGCAGGTCTGACCGGCATTGAGGGTCTTCCCCCACACGATGCGCCGCGCAGCCAGCTTCAAATCGGCCTCCGCTCCCACGACGCAAGGACTTTTCCCGCCCAGTTCGAGCGTGACGGGCGTCAGGCGTTCGGCCGCACGCACCATGATCTCGCGGCCGAAAGTCCCTCCGCCCGTGTAGAAGATATGGTCGAACCGCTGCGTCAGCAACTCTTCCACAGCCTGCGGTGCGTGCGGCACCAGAGCGACCAGCTCCTCCGGAAAGCACTCGCCGACGATCTCCGACAGAACGGCCGCCGTGGCCGGAGCGCCCGGCGAAGGTTTCAGCACCACGCAGTTCCCTGCGGCCAACGCCCCGACGAGCGGCAGCAGCGTCAGTTGCAGCGGGTAATTCCACGGCGCGACGACGAGCACCACGCCCAGCGGTTCGTAGCGCACACGGCTTCGCGCCGGCCAGGCGAAGAGCGGCGTCGGGACGCGGCGAGGCCGCATCCAGCGTTTCAGGTTACGCAATGCGAAACGGATTTCGCCCGCGACGATACCGATTTCGGTCATGTAACTCTCGACAGCCGATTTGCCCAGATCGGCGCGCAACGCACTGCACAGCACCTCTTCGTGCCGCCGCACCGACGCCTGCAACGCTTGCAGCGCCCGACGCCGCACCGCGATGTCGTGCGTGGCGCCCGTCTCGAAATAGGCCCGTTGGGCGGCTATCAACTTCGGAATATCCATAACAGTGTGGGATTATCGATTTTCAACCGACTCGATGCCGAGGCCGGCGATACACGAAAATACGCCCCCTCGATTGCAAGCGGCACGCCCCGGCGCACCGCGGAGGGATCGGCAGGGATACGAACGGGAGGAGACAGTCGCCTGTCGCCTCCCGCAAAATTTACCGAAAAAGGGCACTCCCCTACTTCTTCGCCTCGTTGATCTTGCTCAGCTCCTCGAACAATGCCTCGAACGACCGGACGATATCGGCACGCAGCGCAGCATAGTATTTGCGGACCAGCGATTTGTTGTGCGGTTCGGTGGGATTGCTGACCTTTGCGATCAACTCGTTGCGAAGGGCGACGGCCTTCTGCATCAGCTCGAAAATTTCCTGCTCCTTCGACGGCTGGAAGGCAATGGCCATATCGCAGTCGAAAACCACCTCTTCCAGACGATAGTCGATCTCCTTCTTCAGCTCTCTTAAATTTGCCATAATAATCCTGATAGTTTGATATTTGGCGTAAAGATAATAAAAACCTCCGACAATCGCCACTTCGCCCGATGATTTTTCCGCACGAAACCGCCGGATCCGCCCGCAGGCGATCCGGCGACTCCGTCCGATCGGAGGCTCGGCGTCGACGAGCAAGGGCGGAAAACGCCCGCCTGAAACGGACGGACTACATCGTGCAGGTGCAATCGAACTCGTCCATATCGATAATCAGACCGTCGGGCTGATCGTCGACAAGGATGTAGGTCGCATGGATGACCGGCTCCACTTCGGGCAGCGGAATGGGCGTGCGCTCGGTGACGACGCTGCTCTTGTCGTAGGTGAAGGCCATCTCTACATGGCGCATCGGCGGCAGGATATGCTGGCGCATGTAATTCCGACTACGGCCGATACGGTGACCGGATAGCTGGCCGAAAGGCGGTAGCGGGAATCGACGTAGTTCCGGAAATCAGTCGCGCGTTTGTGCGCCAATCGCTCGTTGGGAGCATAGGGCCCGTCGGGCGAAGCATAGCCGGTGATCGTCACGCCCGTCACCCGCAACGACTTATCCTGCGAAACCTTGTCGATAAAAGCCTGCAAATCGTCCAGCTGCCGCGCATTTCCGGCCAGCGTCGACGAGAGCTGCGCCACATCGACCTGATAACGCACCGCATAGTCGGAGTTGCGATCGGCGTGCTGTTTCACCAGATACTTGCGCACCAGATAGGTACCGTCGACATCGGCCGACAGCAAAACGGTATCGGCCTGCGGACACGATGCCGGAGCCCCGCTTCGCTGCTGGGCATCGGCCGCAGCGCATACCGCAAAGGCACATACGAAAGTGGTAAAGATCCTTTTCACGTCATTAACGATTTATGAGTGGATAGTATGATTTCGCACCAATCCATTCAACAATCGCGCCGAAACGACGAAAAACGGCCCCTGAGCAGAGTCGAGGGCCGTCGATACATTCTTTGCCGGCTGCACAGGCAGGCTGTCCGCCGCAGGCTACATCCGTTCGGGAACGTCGATCCCCAGCAGGCGCATCGCCAGCCGGATCACGCGCGCCACCTGCTCCGACAAACGCAGCCGCATGGCACGCACCGCAGCGTCTTCCTCGCGCAGGATCGAGTGATCGTGGTAGTAGGCGTTGTATTGTTTGGCCAACTCATAGGCGTATGCCGCGACGATCGAAGGAGCGAAATTCTCGGCAGCGGCCTTCACCACGTTGGGATAGTCCGCCAACTGCTTGACGAGCGCCACCTCTTCGGGCAGATAGGCCGCGGCCGACGCTTCGCCGCAGGCGATCCCCGCCTCCTGCGCCTTGCGCAGCACCGAACGGATGCGGGCGTGCGTATACTGGATGAAGGGACCGGTATTGCCGTTGAAATCGATCGATTCGCGCGGATCGAAGAGCATCGTCTTTTTAGGATCGACTTTGAGAATGAAATATTTGAGTGCACCCAGACCGACCATCCGCGAAATCGCAGCCGCCTCGTCCTCCGTGCAGTCGTCCAGCTTGCCCAGTTCGTCCGACATTTCGCGTGCCGTGCGCACCATGTCGTCGATCAGGTCGTCGGCATCGACGACCGTCCCCTCGCGCGACTTCATCTTGCCGTTGGGCAACTCCACCATCCCGTAGGAGAGGTGGGTGATATGGTCGCTCCAATCGTATCCCAGCTTTTTGAGCACCAGTTTCAAAACCTGGAAATGGTAGTTCTGTTCGTTGCCCACCACGTAGATCATGTCGTCGAGCTTGTTGTCCTCGAAACGGCGGTAGGCCGTCCCCAGATCCTGCGTCATGTAGACCGACGTTCCGTCGCCGCGCAGCAACAATTTCTGATCCAGGCCGTCGGCCGTAAGATCGATCCAGACCGAACCGTCCTCGCGGCGGTAGAAAATCCCCATGTCCAGCCCCTTCTGCACGATGTCCTTGCCCAGCAGGTAGGTCTGCGACTCGTAGTAGACCTTGTCGAAATCGACGCCCAGCGCCTTGTAGGTAACGTCGAAACCGCCGTACACCCAGCCGTTCATCATCTCCCACAGTCCGTAGACCTCGGGATCCCTGGCCTCCCAGCGGCGCAGCATCTCCTGCGCTTCGAGCATCAGCGGCGCCCGCTTCTTCGCCTCCTCCTCCGACATGCCCGAGGCCGTCAGCTCCTTGACCTGGGCCTTGTAGTGCTTGTCGAACTCGACGTAGTATTTACCGACCAGATGGTCGCCCTTCATTCCCGACGAAGCGGGCGTTTCGCCTCCGCCGTAGCGCTTCCACGCCAGCATCGACTTGCAGATGTGGATGCCTCGGTCGTTGACCAGGTTGACCTTGATGACGTTATGGCCGACGGCACGCAATATCTGCGCGACCGAATAGCCCAGCAGGTTGTTGCGGATATGCCCCAGATGGAGCGGCTTGTTGGTATTGGGCGACGAATACTCGATCATCACGTTGCGGCCCGTCGCAGGAGCCTGCCCGAACGCTCCGTCGGCTGCGATTTCGGCGAAACGGTCGGCCCAGAAGCCGTCCGAAAGAGCGAGGTTCAGGAATCCCTTGATGACGTTGAACGACTTCACCTCCGGCATATGCGCCGTAAGGTGCTCCCCTATCTCGGCGGCCGTCGCTTCGGGCGACTTGCGGCTTCGTCGCAGCAGCGGGAAAACGACCATCTGCAACTGCTCCTCCCCCAGCGGCCCGTAGAGCGCCTCGACCGAGCGGCTCACCGCCTCCGAAATAAAGTGATCGATATTCATTTTCCTCCGATGATTTGTTGATTTAGCCCTGCAAATTTAGCTTTTTTCGGTGAATAATCAATCGCCGGCAACAGATTCCGTACAATTCTCCCCCGCAGCATTTCCCGCCATCCGAAATATTCATCTCCGGCCGACGCCTTAGATACTCCGTCTCGGCAGAATCGAACATGCGTTTGCTTCTGCGCTCGACTTTTCGTACTTTGGCTGCGCCTTAGATACTCCGTCTCGGCAGAATCAAACATGCGTTTGCTTCTGCGCTCGACTTTTCGTATATTTGTGATAGTGTGAAGTATTTTATTTGACTATCAACGATTTGTAGTAAACTCGCATGAGAACGGGCAACGGATAAGAAAATGCCGGATTGTTCAGAACCACCATGTTCCTCATGCTTTCAAATAACTCTTTTATCAATGCAAAGATAGCATTTTTTCTGTAAAGGCCGGTAATAATCCGGTCAAAATCTTATGAAATAGTCCTATCGGAAAGAGCTGCCATCCCGTAGCCGAGTCCCCGTAACTCACAGGCAAAGGTAATTCGTGTTCTTTTCGTACAAGCAAGGTCAAGCCCTTCGGGTTCCGTGGAAAAATCTTCCGCGCCCTGAAGGGCTTGCGGTATTTTTCCCGGAAACCTTGCATGTACGGAACACGACCTTTTAAGCCTGTAGTTACGGGAACTCCGGCCCCGAAAAGCCGGACTAACAAAAATCAAATGTTATGTTACAGATGGCTAAAAACAAGTACAGTGTGGAAACACTCAGAGAACTGAATGTTTCATACGACCATGAACACGGGCTGACACAGAAAGATGTCGATATGGCTAACAGTTATGTGGAACTCATCGAACAGACACGTTCCGAAATCACACCGCAAATCGGAGACAGACTGATTTATGTGACCGAAGACGGGGACTATTACGGCAACGCCCTTATAGAGAACCTGCACCACACAAATAAAGGGCATCTTTCTATATGCGAACAGCCAAGCATACCTTTCGTCTGGAATGATAACGGAAATATCCGGTTGAGCGTCAGTGGAGGTGCGTTTCATGCCGTGAATCCGAAAGAATTGAAATTCCTGAAATGGACGGATGGTTCATTCAAGGACTGGGGACATTGTAGAGCTTGTGCAAACGGAGCGGTGGCATTTTACGCAAAAGTACCGATGTGGTTCTATTCAGAACCCAATCCCAAGTACGGAAATTTCACGACCGAAACCTACCGAAAATTTTATTTCAATAAAAAGGAGGAATCGGAAGCCGGCAATCTTTACCAAGGTTTTGACATTGCTTTCCGTAACGAGGCGGAACTGCAACAGTTCGTGGAAGACTATGAAGGAACGATCTTCAAGGGAAATTGGCCTACACAAATAGTATTGTGGTGTTTCCGTCGCGAATATATATTCCTGCCGCTTCCCGAGTGGGAAAAGATAGAATCCCCTGCCGTAGAGCGAAGACTGAATTTCCATCCCGAACAAGTCAAGATTGTCAAGGACATGGAACAGCACATCACCTACCTGTATCGTATCAAGAATTTCTAACATCTAAAATCCAATAAATATGCAAACGACAACAGCAACTAAGGTCGGCAACGCTCCCGACCTGCTTTCCGGTATCCTGAGCGTACAAGTGAGAAACGAGGACAAAATCACGGAGCAAGACCGCCTCTATTGCCAGACACAGCAGGACCTGCTCTACAGGACGCTCGACCAGATAGACCGCTGGTACGCCGTCTTCAAGGAAGATGCTGAACAATACCAGGCGGAACGCAAGTTCCATTACGAAGACAACGGCAAGGTATCCATGCGCGATTTCTATTCCTACCATAACGGCAGGGATGACTATTCGCACAACGAGTTCAAGCCGTTCGACCTTATCAATGACTTGGTGGACAAGAACCGTAATGCCAACTCCAACTTCGCGGGTCGCATCATCTCCTATTTCAACAACACCTACAATGTTCAAGTGCCGGTGCCGAACATAGACGGGAAAACGCTCCGCATGGGATTCCGCCCGGTCTATGAAACATACGTGGATGCCGTCATAGAACACTTGGGAGGCAAGAGCTTCCGCGAAACGGCGGAAGAGGAACTACTCAGCCGTGTTCAGAAAGTCGTCAAACCGGCATACTGGACTAAGGTAAAGACTGAACTAAAGAAGGACAAGATTATCTTCCCTGAAATCATCCGTTTTGATGATTTTTCCATGCAATACAGTAATCGTTGTCGAGTGTCATATAGCTATACCAATGAGTTGGAAACCCTTTGTGCTGGAATTGCATTCGGTGCGGATGACATATTGAACGGCAACTCAAAGATGATTATCTGTTTCGATGATAATAATGTATCCATTAACGACTGGTACGACCTTACCACGACCAATGCCGAGCAAATCAGATTCTACAAGAACGGGCGCATAGACGTCAGGTTCAAGGACAGTGCAGCCGCCGAAAGCTGTTTCAAGCGGCTCCGGCTGGATGAAATCACACTAAGAGAACAATAACGGCATGAGAGACCAATCCAGACACCCCGTAAGGCATCCTTGCGGGGTGTCTTCATTTTCAAACGTAAACAATCCAAAGACATGTACGCCATCATCCCCCAACAGATACCGCAGGACAAGCGGGCCGAAGTCAACGAAAAGATACTTTTCGCCATAGACTCAGGTAAAGACCTTATTCCGGCAGAGAGCATCTACAACTGCTATACCGGCATCGGAGGGCTGCACAACCTAAAGCAGTCCGACTTCGCCAACTATAACGAGTATGCCAATGCCAAAAAAGAGTTCGAGATGGGACAGTTCTTCACTCCGCATGAAGTATGCAGGGATATGGTGGAGATGCTTTCTCCCGTCTATTCGGAAATGATCCTCGACATGTGCTGCGGCATGGGCAACTTCTTCAACCACCTTCCCAACCTGCACAACGCCTACGGGTTTGACATTGACGGCAAAGCAGTGACTGTCGCCAGATACCTCTACCCGGAAGCCCATATCGAGAAATGCGACATCCGGCAATACCACCCGGAACAACGCTTCGACGTCATCATCGGCAACCCTCCCTTCAATCTGAAGTTCGACTACAAGCTCTCCCAGGAGTATTACATGAACAAAGCATACGATGTGCTCAATCCGGCAGGCATCCTGATGGTCATCGTTCCCTTATCGTTCATGCAAAGCGAGTTCTGGGAGAAGAGCCGTGTCGCGAATATCAACAGCGACTTTTCCTTTGTAGGCCAGGTGCAATTAGACCCGAACGCCTTTGCCTCCACAGGGGTACACAACTTCCGCACGAAAGTAATGGTGTTCCTGCGCGAGTCCCGCCATATCGAAATGCAGCCCTACAATGCGGAAGAGTTCATCTCCATGGACGAGTTGAAAGGGCGTATCATGGAGGCAAGGGCGATGAAGCACAAACTGCGCCTCGACCTTATGCGCGAGACCAACCGGATTGACAGGGAGGAACTGGAACTGTTCGAGTACAAGCTCGCCAAGTACATGTACGAACTGAAAGCACACGCGGCACTGAACAGGCATATCGACAAGGCGGAAGCGTTGGTGACGAAGTTCCGCAACCAGAAACCACCGGAGAACGCCACCAAAGAGCAGGAGAAGGAATGGGAAAGGAAGAAGCTGACCACGAAAAAAGTACTCGGTATCATCCGCAGGTACATCACCTCACAAAACATCGTCCCGCGCAAGGAAGTGGCATTGGTGAAGACCTCCTACGGCTTCAGGCTGAAACAGTACGCCCCACGCCTGCTGGATAAGGTACAGCACAAGGCAGCGGGCATCAACGACCTCGTATTGGGACGGGCGGAGCTTCCCGTACCGGAAATCCTGACGGAAAAGAACATGATGCAGGTCCGTGCAGCGAAGAAACTGATACGGAAAAAGCGCAGGCAATATGAAATACAGAACCGTCCATTCTCAGACATGAAACCGGACACACAACTGGCCGAATATCTTGACCGCACGACCTTCATCAACAAGGAAGGCGATGTATGTGAGTTCACGGAGCTTCAGAAACACGACCTGAACCTCGTATTGCAGAAACGCTTTGCCCTGCTGAACTGGCAGCAAGGCTCCGGCAAGACGGCGGCTGTCTATCACCGTGCCAAGTACCTGCTCAAATACCGTAAGGTGCGCAATGTTATCATACTGGCCCCCGCCATCGCCACCAACATGACATGGGTGCCGTTCCTGACGATAAACAGGGAGCGATTCCGCATGGTCAGGAACAACGCCGACCTCGAAACGGTTCCGGAAGGGGTATTCCTCGTGCTTTCCACCTCCATGCTCGGCAAGCTGAAAAGAGGGCTGACAAAGTTCATCAGGCGCACCTCAAGGAAACTCTGCCTGGTATTCGATGAATCCGACGAGATTACCAACCCCTCGTCACAACGCACAAGGCATATCCTGGGCATCTTCCGCAGGCTCAAATACAAGATCCTCGACACGGGAACGACCACGCGCAACAACATCGCGGAGCTGTACAGCCAGTTTGAACTGTTGTACAATAACTCCATAAACATGATTTGCTGGTGCAGCCGGATATACCACGAGAACAGGGACAGGGAGATAGAGGAAGATCCAAACCCGCACTACGGAGAACCGTTCCCCGCCTTCAGGGGGCACGTACTGTTCCGGGCCTGCCACTGTCCCGGCAAGGCGACCGTGTTCGGCATCGAGAAGCAGAACCAGGACGTATATAACAAGGACGAACTGTCCGAGCTTATCGGCAAGACCGTCATCACGCGCAAGTTCAAGGACTTTGCCGGAGAAAAATACGAGGTAAGGATGCACACGGTCGCACCATCCGAGGGGGAACACGAGGTGTACCGTGTTATCATCGAGGAGTTCTGTCGTATCTGCGAGCTTTACTACAACAGTACGGGCGACACGAAAAAGGATGCCGGGCTCCGTCTCATGCGCCAGATCAAACTTCTTATCAAGGCCTGCTCCGTGCCCCACCTGATAGAGGGCTATTTCGGGAACGGCTACCCGAACAAGACAGTCTTCATCGAGAAACTGATACGGAAGATTCCCGGCAAGGTTGCCGTCGGCTGCACCTCCATAGCGGCGTTTGAACTGTACGAAAATCTCATCCGCGAGCGTTTCCCGGACCGACCGGTATTTACCGTCAAGGGTGACGTCGCGTTCAAGAAGCGGCAGGGCATCGTTTCGGAATTCGATTCCACCATCAACGGCATACTGGTATGCACGCAGCAGAGCCTGAGCAGCTCGGTAAATATCCCCTCCTGCAACGATGTCATCCTTGAATCCCTGCAATGGAACATCCCCAAGATGGAGCAGTTCTACTTCCGCTTCATCCGCCTGGACTCCAAGGAACTGAAGAACGTCCATTTCGTGACCTACAAGGATTCCGTGGAACAGAACCTGATGGCATTGGTACTGACAAAGGAAAGGCTCAACGAGTTCATCAAGACCGGCGAGGTGAAGGAGCAGTCGGAAATCTTCGAGGAGTTCGATGTCACGATGTCCGTCATCGACAGCCTGCTGGTACGGGAACGTGACAGCGAGGGAAAAATCCACA
>OLWH01000954.1_pt1 | contig 12155 bp, 10 predicted proteins | sample 1673381 | NCBI WGS metagenome assembly OLWH01 (sample SAMEA103958110, study PRJEB25191) | human gut metagenome | reverse complement strand
CGATGAATTACTATGCAGAAAATCCGAAAATCACGCTTCGCGTGAGCATCGGTGACGCGATGTTTATTCATTAAACAGGAGAGCAACATATGTTCAAGGTCATCAAAAAACAGGGCCGCGCACGGCGGGGACAGTTCCTGTGCGCTCACGGCGGCATGGTACAGACGCCTGTGTTCATGAATGTGGGCACTCAGGCCGCCATCAAGGGTGGCATCGACGCCTTTGACCTGCGGGATCAACTGGGCTGTCAGATAGAGCTGAGCAACACGTATCACCTGCATCTGCGGCCCGGTGACGAGACCGTCAAGGCGCTGGGCGGCCTGCATAAGTTCATGAGGTGGGACGGCCCTATCCTAACGGACAGCGGCGGCTTTCAAGTGTTTTCCCTTGCCAGCCTGCGGAAAATCAAGGAGGAGGGCGTGACCTTCGCCTCTCATTTGGATGGACACCGCATCTTTATGGGGCCGGAGGAGAGCATGCGCATCCAGTCCAATCTGGGCAGCGACATTGCCATGGCCTTTGACGAGTGCGTGGAGAATCCCGCCCCTTACGAATACGCGAAAGCCTCCTGTGAGCGGACGCTGCGGTGGCTGGAGCGGTGCAAGGCGGAGCATGACCGGCTCAACAGTCTGCCGGATACGGTGAATCCCCGGCAGATGCTGTTCGGCATCAATCAGGGCGCCACCTACGCCGATCTGCGCATCTGGCATATGCAGCAGATCGCCAAGATCAATTGCGACGGCTTCGCCATCGGCGGTCTGGCGGTGGGTGAGCCTACCGAGGTGATGTATGAGATCATCGACGCGGTGGAGCCTTACATGCCGGCGGACAAGCCTCGCTACCTCATGGGCGTGGGCACCCCCAGCAACATTATCGAGGGCGTGGCCCGCGGCGTGGATTTCTTCGACTGTGTGATGCCGGCTCGCAACGCCCGACACGGTAAGCTGTTCACGTGGCAGGGCACCATGAACATCAAAAATGCCCAGTACAAGCTGGACGACGGCCCTGTCGATCCTCAGTGCGATTGTCCCGTGTGCCGGAAGTTTAGCCGCGCCTATCTCCGCCACCTGTTTACGGCGCAGGAGATGCTGGGCATGCGGCTGGCCGTGATGCACAACCTGTATTTTTACAACAAATTGACAGCGCGCATCCGCCAAGCGCTGGACACAGACGAATTTGATGCCTTCCGCGCCGAGTACAGCCGCAAGCTGGCAGAAAAAGTGTAAAAAACTGCGGGAATTGTTTCCAAACCTCTTGCCAAAAGGACAAGTCTTTTGTATAATAGCTAAGATATCTGTGAAAAGGAGTATCCCCTATGTTTGATCTGATTACAACGGCCTATGCCGAATCCGGTACCTCCACCACGGCTGGCGGTGGTATGTCCTCCATCCTGATGATCGTTGTCATGCTGGCGATCTTCTATTTCCTGCTGATCCGTCCCGAGAACAAGCGGAAAAAGCAGGCCGAGGAAATGCGCAGCTCTCTGAAGAAGGGTGACTGGCTGACCACCATTGGCGGCGTGTATGGCCGTGTTGTTTCCATTACCGATCGTACCGTGGTCATTGAGACCAGCGAGGATCGCGTCCGTATCGAGTTCCTGAAGTCCGCCATCGGCCAGGTCGGTACGCTGGACGAGCAGGCTGCCGCCATGCAGCGCGGCGGCAAGAAGGCCAAGAAGGAAGAAGCTCCCGCCGAGGTGGAAGCGCCCAAGGCCGAAGAGACCGTTGAAGAGACCGCTGCCGAGGAAAAGACTGAGGAATAATTGGCATCATGCCACGCAAAAAAGACGCTCTCCTAAGGCCGGCTCCGCATAAGAAAACATACGGTTTTGCCTGCGCCTATTTGGCTAAAATGCGACCGAAAAAAGTGCCCTATACGTCAGTATAGGGCACTTTTTGCAGCCGATTTTATCTCAAATATTCATTGGCAAAACTGCTTCGCACCGGAAAAGGACAAATTTTGTGCGGGATCAAGGCGCGGTGACGAAGGCATGCTGACGCATGGCAAGTCAGCGCAACAAAGATATCCGTGCAAAATTTGCCTTTTACGGCGTGTGTTTTCTTATGTGGAGCCGGCCAAAGAGCGTCTTTTTTGCGCGCCGAGCCAAAGAGCCATATTGCACCGCCCTGCCGCATACAGTTTCAAGAGAAAGTCTGAAGGAGGTATGAGAGCATGTCATTTGTGGGATTGTTCGGAAAGCGCACATGGCTGGGACTGGCATCAGCGGTAGCGGCGCTGCTGCTTTGCGTCATGCTTGGTGCGCTGCTCGTTGTGAAGGGGGTGCTGCCGTCCGGCATGACAGTGTGGTGGGTCTATGGCAGCTGCGGATTAGCGGCGTTTCTAGGCGGCTGCATGGCCAGAAAGGGCGGGGGAGAGGCGGTACTCTCTGTGATAACGGCGGCGCTGCTGTACGCGCTGTTGTGGTGCGTGGCGCTGGCCTCTTCGCAGCCGGTGGATTTTCAAAGTCACGGCCTGTGGATCACCGGCGCGGTGTTTGGCGGCGGTTTTCTCGCGTGTGTGCTGTGCCGTGGAAAAAAGCGGAAAAAGCAGGCCAAACGGCAAGCGCCTGCGGCGGTAAAGCGGCGCAGGCGGGCGGTAACATAATATGCCGAATCGTGAAAATCACGAAAAGTTTTACGTGACGAAACATTTTTGATTACCCTCTGTAAAGTGCAGAGAATCAAACGTTTGTGCCGCGCTTCAACATCTGGTAGGGCGATTCAGTACGTTTTACCACATCTCGCCTTTTTTGAAGAAACGACCTGATCAGGCAAAATGGTAGACATAATGTTGTTGACATAATATTTTGGAACAACTGACAAAATTGACGGAATTTGCAGAAAGACCTTGCGATTCCGATGAATTTGCCATATAGTAGATAGAAGAAATGCTTCTATAAGGCTGGCTTGTCTCATAGGAATAGGTTGAGGTGAGTGGTCTCCATGAAGCTGCGTAAGGTATTTCATAAAGCACCGGCGTCGTCGGCGCGGATCCCGCGCTTGCTGACGCTGTGTGCATTTTTTGCGGCCGGGATCGTAGCCGGACAGGTAGCGCAGCACGCTGTGACCGGCGGTGAGCTGGCGGATTATCTCCGCAGCTATGCTGGGATGGTGGCGGAAAACGGTGCGGCACAGGCATCGCTGCTGCGTGTGGCGGTGGCCTATCTGCGGGAGCCCACCATCATTTTTCTGCTGGCCTCCTGTTCCTTCGGCGCGGTGGCGATTCCGCTGGTCTGCGCGTGGCAGGGCTTCACCCTGTCCTTTGCTGTGGCGTGCTTTGCCGGAAGTCTGGGGCAGGAGGGGGTACTTCTGTCGCTGGCGGCCTTTGGACTGCGGAGCGTGGTGGTGCTGCCCTGTACGCTGCTGGTGGCGCAGTGGGCTTTCGATAAGACGCTTTGCCGCCTGAGAGGCGAGTCTGCCGCCGGAACGGCGGCGCAGCGCTGGCGGCTGATAGGCTGCTTTATTGTACTGATCTTGGGTGCGGTGCTGGAAATGACAGTGGTGCCGCGCCTGTTCACACTGGCCTTGAGCCGGTTATCTTAACGAAAAGGAGGGATGCGTATATGGCGGATCATATTGCGGATTACTGCCGCTATCTGACGGAAGAAAAGCATGTACAGAAGAATACGCTGAACTCCTATGCCAGAGACCTGAACCAGTTTCAGGCGTGGCTGCTGGATACGGGGATCACCGATCTGAAAAAGGTGAACCGTGATACCGTCAGCGAGTACCTGCACCATATGGGTGATCAGGGAAAATCACCCGCTACCATTACCCGCTCCGCGGCGTCTATCCGCTCCTTTTACAATTACATGATGCAGGCAGGACGTGTCAAGTCGAACCCCGCCAAGGCCGTTACCACGGCGAAGGTGGAGCGCAAATGCCCGGAGATCCTGACCAACCGCGAGGTGGAGCTGTTTCTGGAGCAGCCGAAATGTGAGGATGAGAAGGGCTTCCGGGATCACGCTATGCTGGAGCTACTGTACGCCACCGGTATCCGTGTGTCGGAGCTGATCGACCTGAACGTGGAGGACGTAAACCTGCCAGTGGGCTTCATTCACTGTACCGGCCACAGTAAGGAGCGGATCATCCCCCTGTACCCCACCGCCGTGAAGGCGCTGCGGGAGTATATGACGTCGATTCGTCCCCGCATCGTCGCGGACGAGACGCAGAGAGCCCTGTTCGTCAACATGAACGGCGCACGTATGACCCGTCAGGGGTTCTGGAAGATCATCAAGCACTATCAGGCGAAAGCGGAGATCAGCAAGGACGTGACGCCCCATACGCTGCGGCACAGCTTCGCGGTACATTTGCTGGAAAATGGCGCTGACCTGCGTTCCATTCAGGAAATGCTGGGGCATGCGGATATCTCCTCCACCCAGATATACACTCATGTGATCCAGAAGCAGCTGAAGGACGTATACCAGAAGGCCCACCCCAGAGCATAGACAAGCGTAAGCGCAGTCCCGCAGAGCATCGTGAGGTGGCGGCCTCTGCTTTTTCAAAAGCGGTTTTGCCGCAAAATTGCGTGTCGATGATTGACAAGTGCACGACGGTGTGATATATTTTTATGAGATAATCACATGGGAGGACATTCATCATGAAGCACATCAATACCATCGAGACTCGTGACCTTTGCGAGAGCGCCAAGAAGGGCGGCTGCGGCGAGTGCCAGACTTCCTGCCAGTCTGCCTGCAAGACCAGCTGCGGTATTGCCAATCAGGCCTGCGAAAACAAGGAAACCAAGTAAACGGGTACTTGAGACTATGATGCCGCCCCTTTCGGGCGGCATTTTTAGCGTGACCAAACCATCTGAAGGGAATTTCAATATATGATCCATCAATACAAACTGGACGGCTACAACATCGTGCTGGATATCTGCTCCGGCTCTGTCCATGCGGTGGACGAGCTGGCCTATGATATCATCGCCATGTTCGAGACCGAAAGCCGCGATATGATCATCCGTGAGCTGACAGAAAAGTACCGTTCCACCGAGGGCGTGACGCCGGAGGAGGTAGGCGAATGCTATGACCAGATCGCCCAGCTGAAGGCGGCGGGCAAGCTGTTTACCGAAGATACCTTCCAGCCTATGGCCGGTGATCTGAAAGCCAAAACGGCAGGCGTGGTCAAGGCACTGTGCCTGCACATTGCCCACACCTGCAACCTCAATTGCTCCTACTGCTTTGCCAGTCAGGGCAAGTACCACGGCGACCGGGCGCTGATGAGCTATGAGGTGGGCAAGCGGGCGCTGGACTTCCTGATCGAAAATTCCGGCTCCCGGCACAATCTGGAGGTGGATTTCTTCGGCGGCGAGCCGCTGATGAACTTCGATGTGGTGAAGCAGCTGGTGGCGTATGCCCGTGAGATCGAGAAAACGCATAACAAGCATTTCCGCTTTACACTGACCACAAACGGCGTGCTGATCGACGATGACGTGATCGATTTTGCCAACCATGAGATGAGCAACGTGGTGCTGAGCCTTGACGGCCGCAAGGAAGTCCATGACCGCTACCGGGTGGACTACGCAGGCAATGGCAGCTGGGAGAAGATTGTTCCCAAGTTCCAGAAGCTGGTAGAAGCACGGGGCGGAAAGAACTACTACATGCGGGGCACCTTTACCCACGCCAATCCGGATTTTCTGGAGGATATCAAGACCATGCTGGACTTGGGCTTCTCCGAGCTGAGCATGGAGCCGGTGGTGGCCGCCGCCAACGATCCCTCCGCGCTGACCGAAGCCGACAAGGCCATCGTCATGGAGCAGTACGAGAAGCTGGCGGAGCTGATGCTGCAGCGGGATAAGGAGGGCAAGCCCTTTACCTTCTATCATTATATGATCGACTTGAAAGGCGGCCCCTGTATTTATAAGCGTATTTCCGGCTGCGGCTCCGGTACGGAGTATATGGCCGTTACCCCCTGGGGCGACCTGTACCCCTGTCACCAGTTCGTGGGCGACGAAAAATTCCGCTTAGGCGATATCTGGCACGGTGTGGACAATCACGCTGTGCAGGATGAATTTGCCTCCTGCAACGTTTATGCCCACGAGGAGTGCCGTGATTGCTGGGCGCGTCTGTATTGCTCCGGCGGCTGCGCCGCCAACGCCTACCACGCCACCGGCTTTGTCCGGGGCGTATATAAGCAGGGCTGCGACCTGTTCCGCAAGCGCATGGAGTGCGCCATCATGGTGGCTGTGGCCCGTGAGCTGGGAGCGGCGCAATGAGTTCGCCCATCTGCGATTTTGTCCGCCGCTATAACGAGCGCCGCCCGGCCCGGTTTCACATGCCGGGCCATAAGGGCAGCGCGATACTGGGGTTCGAGGCGCTGGACATTACCGAGATCGACGGCGCGGACGAGCTGTTCACCGCTGACGGTATCATTGCCGAAAGTGAGGCGCAGGCCGGAGCGCTGTTCGGCGCTCATACGGTGTACGCTACAGGCGGCTCCACCCTGTGCATTCAGGCGATGCTACACCTTTCGGCACTGTACGCCGCAGCAAAAGGGGAGAGACCCTGTATTCTGGCGGCGCGCAACACCCACAAGGCGTTTATCAACGCCGCCGCGCTGCTGGATATTGATATTCAGTGGTGCTATCCGGAGACGGATACCTCCTATGTCAGCTGCCACCTATCACCAGAGGGAATACGGCAGGCGCTGCACAGCTGCCCGCAAAGGGTGACGGCGGTCTATGTGACCAGCCCGGATTATCTGGGCCACATGCTGGATATCCGGGGGATCGCGGAGATCTGCCATCAGGCGGGCGCTCTGCTGATGGTGGATAACGCCCATGGCGCGTATCTGCGGTTTTTACCGCAGTCCTGTCACCCGATGGAGCTGGGCGCGGATATCTGCTGCGATTCCGCCCATAAGACGCTGGGCGTTCTGACCGGTGGGGCGTATCTGCATATTTCCCACGCCGCGCCGGAATGGCTGGCGCAGCAGGCGAAAGCGTCCATGTCACTGTTTGGCTCCAGCAGTCCGTCCTATCTGATCCTGCAATCGCTGGATGCCGCCAACGACCGAATGGCGCGCTTTCGTGATGATCTGGCCGACCTTCTGCCGAAGGCGGCGGCCTTGAAGCGGCGGCTTTCCGACCGCGGCTATATGCTGACAGGGGAGGAGCCGCTGAAGGTGACGGTCTGCCCCAAGTCCTTCGGCTATACGGGGACGGAGATCGCCGCCACGCTGGAGGAAAACGGCGCGTTTCCGGAGTTTTACGATCCCGACCATGTGGTGCTGATGCTGTCGCCATGGAACAGTGACGACGATCTGGTTCGACTGGAGCGAACCTTGTGCAGCATCCCCCAAAGAACGCCGATCATATTGACTCCGCCGCCTGTGCCGCACCCGGTGCGGGTGATGACGCCGCGTCAGGCCCTTTTCGCGGTCAGCGAGCGGCTTCCTCTGGAGGACTGCTGCGGCAGGATCTCCGCAGCGGCGGCCATCAGCTGTCCACCGGCCATCCCGCTGGTGGTGTGCGGCGAACGGATTGACCAACAGGTGATCGCCTGCCTGCGGTATTACGGCGTGTCAGCGTGCATGGTCATTCAGGAATAAGAATTTTACCGAGAGCCGCAGCTTCTGCTGCGGCTCTCGATTCCTGTACGTAGAACTGGCAAAATAGCCAAAAACAGAATGAATAAATTGTGATTTTTCAACATGCGTCGCCATTGACTTTGCCGGACGGCGATATTATAATCTCTCCGCAAAATCAAAAATACCGCAAAGGAGGGAGAACAATGGAGCAAAAACAGGAAAAGCGCGGCGTTTCGGCACTTTTTCAGCCGGTGGATCTGACGCAGGGAACCTGCTGGAAAACGATCCTTGTGTTCTCGCTGCCTATCATTCTGTCGTACCTGCTGCAGCAGGTGTATTCCATCAGCGATGCGGCCATCGTGGGCCAGACCCTGACGGCACAGGAGGTGGCAGGCGTCAACGATACCACGTCGCTGGTGTTCATTTTCCTGCAATTTGCCTTTGGCGTCAGCGCGGGATTCTGTGTGATCACCTCGTGCAGCGTAGGGTGCCATGACCAACGGGGCGTTCGCCGTTCGTTTGCTACACAGATCATTCTCTCTGCCGCCCTGACGGTGCTGCTGACGGCCATCGCCCTGCTGCTATTGAACCCGATGCTGGCGTGGCTCAACATCACGCCGGACAACCAACAGGTGTACCGGGCGGCGTATACCTACTGCGCCGTGATCTTTGCCGGTATCGGTGCGCAGCTGTTCTATAACTTCATCTGCTCTTTTCTGCGTAGTCTGGGCGATTCCGTCACGCCGCTGCTGTTCCTGCTGTTCTCCACGATCCTGAACGTAGGGCTTGACCTGCTGTTTATCCTGTCCTTCCGCTGGGGCGTGGCGGGTGCGGCGATCGCCACGGTGTCCGCTCAGCTGATCAGCACCATCGGCTGCTTCTGCTACGCGTTTTTCCGCTATCCCGACATTCGGCTGCACCGGGAGGATTGGCGCATCACGTGGTGGGATATCCGCCGCCATGTGACGCAGGGCATCCCGCTTGGCTTGCAGTTTTCCGTCTTGGCTGTGGGCATCATCGTAATGCAGAGCGTGGTGGTGCGGTTTGACATGCTGGATGGCGTAATGGTCTCCAGCGCAGCGCAGAATGGCTTCGGCGCGGCCAACAAGCTGTCCAATCTTGTCACCACACCCATGAACGGCCTCGGCGCAGCCATGACCAGCTTTACCGCCCAGAATCTGGGCGCCGGCGAGCATGAACGTATTAAAAAAGGTACGCTCCAATCGCTGGTCATGATGGCGGTTCTGGTGGCGGCTGCCGCCGGAATCGGACTGCTGCTTACCCGCAACGGCTTTTATCTTCACGTATTCCTCAGCGACGATAAGGTAACGGCGGAGACGATCCGCTATGGCAATACATTCCTCAATGTGGACTTCTCCATGTATGCGTTTCTGGGGTTCATCTTTGCGGTACGCAACTGCGTGCAGGGGATCGGCAAATCCCAGTTTGTCCTTGGCGCAGGCGCGGCGGAGTTGGTGGCCCGCATTGTGGTCAGTCTGCTGCTGCCGCCGCTTTTCGCCGGAGGGGCGGTCAACGCGGAGGCTCCGGCACTGGCGTTCTACGCATTGTGCGTGGCGGATCCTTTCGCTTGGATCGCTTCCGACTCCGTGCTGCTGATGCCATTTGTCCGCAATATCCTGAAAATGGACTATCGCTATATGCACACCCATCGTGTCCGCCGGGAGCCGGAGGACACGTTCGCCTGAGAATACGGAGGACGTTGTTCTCCGTATTCTTTCTTGTGTTTTCAACGGATATCTTGACGGTGATGACGAAATGAGGTAGACTCTAAGGAACAATGGATAACTGTAATGGAGAGAGAAATATATGACAGAGCGAGAAAAGAGTATGACACTGGACGAATTGGACATTGGTCAGTCTGGCCGTATCACGGATGTAGGGGGACAAGGGGCGCTGCGGCAGCACTTTCTGGATATGGGGCTGATCCCCGGCGCGGATGTAACACTGGTGAAATTCGCCCCCATGGGTGACCCCATGGAGCTGCAGATCCACGGCTATGAGTTGACGCTGCGTTTGGCCGATGCCGCGCAGATCGGCGTGATCCCCATCAGATCGGCAAAGGAGCAAACAGAGGTACAGGCAGAGACCTGTGCCGACTGCGAGCATCCCGGCCTAGGCGAGGGGGGACGGTTCCACATCAAGGCAGAGGAGCATCCTCTGCCGGAGAATACCACGCTGACCTTTGCACTGGCGGGCAACCAGAACTGCGGCAAAACCACGCTGTTCAACCAATTGACCGGCGCAAACCAGCATGTGGGCAATTTCCCCGGTGTAACGGTGGATCGGAAGAGCGGCGCAATCCGGGATTATCCTAACACAGAGATCACTGACCTGCCGGGAATCTACTCTATGTCCCCCTATACCAGCGAGGAGATCGTCACCCGGCAGTTCATCATCAACGAAAAGCCCACCGGTATCATTAATATCGTGGACGCAACCAACATCGAGCGGAACCTCTATCTGACCATGCAGCTTCTGGAGTTGGACGTGCCCATGGTGCTGGCACTGAACATGATGGACGAGGTGCGGGGCAACGGCGGCTCCATCCGCATCAATGAGATGGAGACCATGCTGGGCATCCCGGTGGTGCCCATCTCCGCCGCCAAGAACGAGGGCGTGGACGAGCTGGTACGTCATGCGGTGCATGTAGCCAAATATCAGGAGAAACCGGGCCGCACCGATTTCTGCGGTATGAACGATAACGGCGGTGCGGTACACCGGTGCCTGCACGCCATCATGCACCTGATCGCCGACCATGCTGAGACGGCGGGGATCCCTGTTCGTTTCGCCGCCACCAAGCTGGTAGAGGGCGACCATCGGGTACTGGAGGCACTGGCGCTGGATCAGAACGAGCGGGAAATGCTGGAACATATCATCGTTCAAATGGAGACAGAACGGGGGCTGGATCGGGCCGCGGCCATCGCGGACATGCGATTTTCCTTCATTCAGGAGCTGGTGGACGCCACAGTGGTGAAGCCCCACGAGAGCCGTGAGCACCTTCGCAGCCAGAAGATTGACCGCTTTTTGACAGGAAAGTACACCGCCATTCCAGCCTTTATCGGCATTATGGGGCTGGTATTTTTCCTGACCTTCAACGTGATCGGCGCATGGCTGCAAGGTCTGCTGAAGAACGGCATCGTGTGGCTGACGGAGCTGGTGAACGCCGCTTTGATCTCCTGGGAGGTAAACGACGCGGTGCGCTCACTGGTGGTGGACGGCGTGTTTACCGGCGTGGGCAGTGTACTGAGCTTTCTGCCCATCATCGTGACGCTGTTCTTTTTCCTGTCGTTGCTGGAGGACACCGGCTACATGGCCCGTGTAGCCTTTGTCATGGATAAGCTGCTGCGAAAGATCGGTCTGTCCGGCCGCAGTATTGTGCCTATGCTGATCGGCTTTGGCTGCACGGTGCCCGGTGTGATGGCCAGCCGCACGCTGCCGTCGGAGCGTGACAGGAAGATGACCATTTTGCTGACGCCTTTTATGAGTTGCTCGGCCAAGCTGCCCATCTACGGTTTCTTTACCGCCGCCTTTTTCCCTGGGCGGGGCGGGCTAGTGATGGTGGGGCTCTATTTTCTGGGAATCATCATCGGTATTCTGGTGGCGCTGCTCTTCAAGGGGACGTTGTTCCGTGGGGAGGCGGTACCCTTTGTCATGGAACTGCCCAATTACCGGATGCCGGGTCTGAAAAATGTGGGGCAGTTGCTGTGGGATAAGGCCAAGGACTTTTTACAGCGTGCCTTTACGGTGATCTTTCTGGCGACCATCGTCATCTGGTTCCTGCAGACCTTTGACCTGCATCTGCGGATTGTACAGGATTCTCAGGACAGTATCCTGGCTCTGGTGGCCAGCTGTATCGCGCCCATCTTCAAGCCTCTTGGCTTTAGCGATTGGCGGATCTCCACAGCGCTGATCACCGGCTTTATCGCCAAGGAGAGCGTTGTCTCCACCCTGACGGTGTTGGTAGGGGACGGCATCACCTCGCTGCTGACAGTGGGAGCCGCTGCGCCGCTGTTGGTGTTTTGCCTGCTGTATACACCCTGTGTAGCAGCCATCGCTTCAGTGCGCCGTGAGCTTGGTGGCAAGTGGGCGCTGAGTATGGTGGCGATGCAGTGCGGTATCGCCTGGATCTGCGCCTGCCTGATGCGGACGGTGTTGTTGTTGGCAGGGGTGGCTTGATGAATCTGGCTACGATCCTTGTGGTGCTTTGCCTGGCGGCGGCCGCCGCGGCCGCGATCCGGATCTATCGGAAGCAGGGAACATCCGATTGCTGCTGCGGTGGCTGCAGCAGCTGCAAAAAATGCGAAAAGAAGAGGTAATGATGCTGCGTTCTGTAATTTTTGATTTGGACGGCCTGCTGATCGACAGTGAAATGACGGCCTATCATGTGGATCGGGATATCCTGCGTGCCTATGGTCATGAGTTTTCGCTGGCACACTACGCCGAAAAGTACTGCGGGCGGACGATCCTGCGGAATATGACGGACTTCATTGCGGAGTACGCGCTGCCCATCAGTGTGGAGGAGGGCATCCGCCAGTACGAGGAGCGGGAAGCCGCCTGTATCCGGCAGGGCATTCCGCTGAAGTCGGGTGCGCGGGAGCTGCTGGC
>OLWH01000943.1_pt1 | contig 12231 bp, 10 predicted proteins | sample 1673381 | NCBI WGS metagenome assembly OLWH01 (sample SAMEA103958110, study PRJEB25191) | human gut metagenome | reverse complement strand
ATTATATTATATAGATAACAACAAAAAGGAGTTGATAAACAATGAACAGAAGCAAAATCACCGTAACGGTTATTAACTGCATAACAGCGCTTGTGTGCTGCGTTAGCGTGGCTGTTGCAGGAATGGCCATAACAAACCGCATTTGTGAAAACCAAAAAAACATTGCCGAAGTTTCGGCTAACGGCTCTTCTGCATCTCAGAGCGGACTTTCTTCGGATGAATCATATGATGCATCCGGCACAGAAGGCTCCGGCAGCGGCGACTCTGCCGACGTAAATACAGACTCCGGCTCTGCCGACACGTCGGAGGGCGAAAATTCACAAGGTGCAGAACAACAAAGCGGAAGCGGATCTAACAGCGGTTCGGCATCGGCAAGCGGCAGCACTGCAGCAAAGAACATAACAGCTACATCCGGACTTCAGGGCACAAACAAATCCGAGGTTTTAAAATATTATAAGCTTGTGGCAAAAGTCAATGAAAAAAGCACCTGCAAAACGCAGATGAAATTAGTTGAACTCACAGGCGGCAGCGGATTTGTCGGCTCGGTTATTTCATCAATCAAACCGATAGCCGAAAGCGCGCTCGCGAAAAACTCAAATGAATGGCAGGGCATCGCAGGCGACCCGCAGAAAATAAAAGAATCCGATTGGAAATCCGCAACCGCGGTAAACGACGGAACATATACCACTCTCAACATAAAAGTAGTAAATCAAACGGACGGTCCCAACGGCAAAACGCATGAGGGCCCTGTCGGCAGGTCAATGAGTGTCCTTGACGGTGTTCAGGCGGCAATCAACGAAATGAACGGCGTCTCTGCCGATTTTGAAAACGGCAAGGTTTCGCTTGTTTATGACAATGCTTATATAAAGGTAAAAATTAAAAATTCAACAGGCGAATTTGTTAAAGGCACATGCGAATGGCATTACAGAGTAAATGTAAATCTCGACGATCTTTCGGTTAAGGTCATCGGCATCCCCGCTCACCTAAAGGGTGCAAAGGGAATTGTAGATTACACAGTTACATATTAAGAATATGACAAACGGGCTAATAAAAAAATTAGCCCGTTAATTTTGTCGCCGTAAGCAATATAAATTTGCATTGTCGGACGGTGCGACCGCATATTGCCTCCGCTTTAGGGGAGATGGCACGGCGAAGCCGTGACGGAGGGGTTAAAGTTCATCAAACGCATAAATCAGCGGTAATCGGCGGCATGAGGCATGCCGCCCTACGCCGAGCCTTGCCGGGAATGACATCATGTCGCGAGACTTCACCTCATCAGTCACTCCGTGACAGCTTCTCCGGGGGGAGAAGCCGATTGTAGCCTTCGCCCCGGGGGAGAAGCCGATACAACGCAAAAAAGGGGCTGTTTTTTTACAGCCCCATAATGCATATTCTGTTTTAATTGCCGAAGAACTGGTTCCAGTCAAACGCGGACGTTGTTGTGGTTGTGCCTTCGCTTGAGCCTGTATCTTCTACCAAAGTTACAGTCACATCAAACTCCGATATTTCATAGTTTTGATTTATTCTGCAAAGCGTAAGGGTGAGCTTATCGCCGACCTTGCCTTTTTCTATTTTTTCAAGCAATACGTCGGAGGAGTCCATATCTTTTCCGTCAACTTTTGTGATAAGGTCGCCGACCTGCGCTTTTGAGCCTTTAAGCGAGCTGTCGTCACTTATTTTGGCAATGACAAGCGAGCCGCTGGGCAATCCCTTTATCTGAACTACCATTGCATACTGCTGATAGTTTGAAGCAGGGGCATAGCTGATGCCGAGTTTAGGTCTGTTTGTAACATAACCGTTTGAAATAAGGTCGTCAATTATTGCTTTTGCGGAAGTAATCGGAATCGCAAAGCCCATGCCCTCATACTCGGTAGAGGCAATTTTTGACGAGTTGATGCCGATAACCTGACCGCTTGAATTTATGAGCGCACCGCCGGAGTTGCCGGGGTTAATTGCCGCGTCGTGCTGTATGCACTTCATATCATAACCGATTTCGTTGCTTACGGGTCTGTCAATTGCGGAAATCATGCCTTTTGTATATGAACCGAAGAACTCTGTGCCGCCGGGGTTACCGATTGCATATACGGTTTCGCCGATTGCAAGCTTTGAAGAATCACCGAATTCAGCCGCCGTGAGACCTGTTTTTTCTATTGAGAGAACGCCTATATCTGTTTTTGAATCATATCCTACTATTTTAGCGTCATACTGGTTGCCGTCTTTATCCTGAACAACTACTTTGTAGCCGGAGGAGCTTGCACCCGAAATAACGTGAGCGCAGGTTATAATGTAGGTTCTTGTGGAGTCTGAATTTTCACCCATAATAACACCCGAGCCCTCGCCTGCAATGTTTGACTTGCTTGAGGACGATGAGTTTGAGTTCGATGAAAAAATCGAACTGCCTGTGGAATAAAGAATAATTCCGACGCATGAGGGTGAAACTTTATTATAAATCGCCGTGGGAGTAAGTGCTCCGTCGGACGAAGTGTTTGTTGCGGCAACCGTGGAGTCCGAAATTTTAAGCTCCGCATCGCCCTGACCTTTGGAGGTTTGCGTGTCGCTCTTCTTTGAGTCTTTTATAAGGAACGCTCCGAAAACTCCGCAGAAGACTACAACAACCGCGAGCACCGCCGCCAAAATTTTGCGGCCTTTTTTCTTGCTCTTTTGTTTATCGTTACCGCTTGAAGCAGTCGGCTGAGAATAATTTGTGTTTTGCTGTGCCGAATAAGCATAGCCTGCACCCGAAGAATAGGGGCTGTAATTTGACTCCTGCTCGGGAGCATTTTGTGAAGAATATCCGTTTGAATTTGCGGCGGAAGATTGATACCAAGGCGCATCGTTTTCTGCCTTCTGCTGTGCTTCTTCCGCTTTTTCCTGAGATTCGGAATCTACATTGACCGCTTCGGTATTTATATAACCGTTATCATTTTCGGTGCCGTCCTGATTATAATTTCTGTTTTGTTCATCCATATTTATGACCTCCTTAACCTGTGGGTTAGGTTTGATTGATTTTGTGATTTAATTATAACCGCCTGTTTTTAATAAATATTCGTTTTTTTGTAAACAAACGATAAACAAATCAATTTTTTATTATTGACTGAGCGGAATCCAAAACGAAAAATCAGTGTAGCTTTCATGGTCGCTCGTCGCTTTTATTTCGCCCGAGTGAAGATTGATTATACTTTTTACTATATAAAGCCCGAGCCCTGCGCCTTTAACGTCATAGCTGCGTGACTTGTCAATTTTATAAAATCTTTCAAATATCTTATCAAGCTCTTCGGCAGAAATTTTCACCGTCGCTGAAAGACTTAAAAGAAATATATCCGCCGTTTGGGGTGAACTTTGTGGCGTTGTCGATTAGATTATAGATTACCTGCATGAGCATATCTTCGTCAGCCTTGACCATAACACTCTGCATGGTGTCAAGCCCCAATATTTCGATTGATTTTGAATTTATCTTTTTTTCAAAATTTAAAAGAGTTCTGAAAATGCTCTGCGATATGTCAAACTCTTTGGCATTTATTTTCATTTCTCCTGCTTCAAGTTTTGACATATTTAGCATACCCGTCACAAGGCGCGAAAGCCGCTTGACCTCATCGGAAACTATTTGCAGGTAATGTTCCTCCTGCGATTTGTCAATGGTTCCGTCCAAAATTCCGTCAATAAATCCGCCGATGGTTGTCATTGGCGTTTTAAGCTCGTGCGAAACGTTTGCCACAAAACTTCGTCTTGAACTTTCAAGCACTGCGAGCGAAGAAGCCATTTTGTTAAATGCCATGGCAAGCTCCGCCATTTCATCGTCGCCTTTTACACTGACTTTGTAGCTGAAATCACCGTCTGCATAATGCTTTGAAGCATAAGACATTTCTTTCAGCGGCTTTGTGATGCGATAAACCATACCGTATATTATTATTGCCGAAACCGCGAGAGCTATTGCCGCCGAGAAAAGCATTATCTTTACAATTCTCGAAACATATGTTGACCACGTTGAAACAACGGGTTTTGTTGCAAAAACTATGCCCACAACATTGTCGCCGGATGTTATCGGCGTGGCAACAACAAGCTGGCTCACGGTGAATGTTGTGCCGAGATTTGTTATCTCGCTGTATTCACCCTTTGCCGCTTTTTTCATAATGTCCTGCGGTATCAGATAGCCTGAGTGCTGCTCGCACTCGGTGCTGTTATGCGTCAGGCGGTTGTTCATCATTTCACGGCAAAGGATAACCTTGCCGTCCATTCCGCAAATAAAAATATCGCAGCTGTTTGCCGAACAAAGAGTATCAAGAGTGTTGCTCAAAATATATACCGGAGCAAACTGTGTAAGCGCGTTGCTTCTGTAACTGTGCATAAGATTTTGAACATTTTCCGCAACGACCTGCGTGTTGGTTGAAAGAGTGCCTGTTTGGTCGTCTCTCCATCTGCTCGTCTCAATCGTCAAAAACAATATGCTCATTATTGTAAGAGCTATAAGTATCATGGCAAACATATTGAGCATATATTTTCTGAACAGCTTGCTGCCCCTTTTTTTATTTTTCATGTTTAACCCTTCGTTTCAAACTTATAGCCTACGCTCCAAACCGTTGCAAGCTCCCATTTATCCGAAACGCCCGCAAGCTTTTCGCGTATTCTTTTTATATGAACGTCAACGGTTCTTGAATCTCCGTAATAATCAAATCCCCAAACCTCGTCAAGAAGCTGGTCGCGTGTAAATACTCGGTCGGGGTTGCTTGCAAGGTGATACAAAAGCTCCATTTCTTTCGGCGGAGCGTCAACTTTTTTGCCGTCTACAATAAGCTCATAGTTTGTAAGATTTATAGAGAGCTTATCATACTTGACTATTTTTACGTTATCCTCTGCCGCAGCCGAAGATGAGCGGCGAAGCACCGCCTTTATACGTGCAACAACCTCTTTGGTGTCAAAGGGTTTTGTAACATAATCATCCGCACCGAGTTCAAGACCGAGCACCTTGTCAAAGGTCTCGCCCTTTGCGGTGAGCATTATTATGGGTTTGTTTGAGTATTTTCTTATTTCTCTGCAAACCTGCCAGCCGTCAAGCTGAGGGAGCATTATGTCAAGGAGCGTAAGATCGGGCTGAAGCTGAGGGAAAGTTTTTACAGCTGTCATTCCGTCGTTTGCTATTGTGACGGAGTAGCCCTCTTTTTCAAGATAAAGTCTTAAAAGTTCGCAAATGTTGGTATCATCATCAACAACAAGGATTTTTTCGTTACTCATAATTGTCCTCTTCCCAATAATGTAATCTTAGGGTGCAAATGCCATACCCTATAAACTTATTATAAAAAGTAATTTGTATATTTTATGAACATAAAAATAACTTTTTGTAAGCTTTAGAATTTGAAAGCATATTTTGTGGTTGAGCGGAAGACTTCACCTGCCTTGACCGTGCACTGGGGGAACTCGGGGTGATTGGGTGTGTCGGGATAGAACTGCGTTTCAAGGCAAAAACCGGCATGTTTAATAAGCGGCAGAGAATTTTTACCGATTATCGTGCCGTCAAGGAAGTTGCCGGTATAAAGCTGAACGCCGGGCATATCGGTATGAACCTGCATTGTTATGCCGCTTGTCTCTTCGCTCACTGTTATAACCGCCCCTGCATTGTCGTTAAGGCAGAAGTTGTGGTCATATCCTCTGCACATAATAAGCTGCTCGTCGTTTGCACTTATATCTTTGCCGATTTTTTTGCTCTCGGTAAAATCAAACGCGGTGCCGCGGACATTTCTTATTTCACCGGTGGGTATGCTGTCGCAATCGGTGGGGGTAAATGAATCCGCGTCTATTTTAAGAGTGTGCTCCAAAACATTATTCTCTGTGCTGCCTGTGAGGTTAAAATATGTGTGGTTGGTGAGGTTTATCGGTGAATCCGCACTGCAAATAGCAGTGTAGGTTATAACGACCTCGTTATCGTCGGTCAAGGTGAAGCGGACTTTTGTTTTCATCTCTCCGGGGAAACCTTCTGCACCTGCCTTGCTTGTGTAAGACATGACTATGCTGTTGTCGGTGTCCGCAATCGCGCTCCATACGGCTTTTGAGAACTCACCGCCGCCGTGGAGGCAGGTTTTGCCATTTTCGTTTGCAGTGACATTATAAGTCTTTCCGTCAAGCGTGAATTTTGCTCCGCAAAGTCTGTTTGCATAACGTCCGACGGTGTTACCCTCATAATCTGAAAAATTAACGTGACCGTCAAGCGTGTCAAAGCCTACGACAACGTCGCGGCGTTTACCGTCGCGGCAAGGGATTGAAATTGACTGTATCGTTGCGCCGTAAGTGATAAGAGAGAGCTGCACACCGCAGGAATTTTCAATGGTATAAAGCTCTGTTTCACGTCCGTCGGGTGTTGTTCCGAATAAAGATTTTGTAATTGACATAATAATTCTCCCATCATATAAAAATAGGTTGTTTACAAAATAAAATATATCATTTTTTATGCGGCAAGTCAATTTATACTTTGCTTTTAAGCAATTTTTCCGCATCGTCTATTACGCTGCCGTACCATTCCGGTAAAATCTTCTTTGCTTCTTCTGAACCGAGCCAATATTCGCGGCTTATTTCGTCATAATTTATATTAGGCTCGCCTACACATTCGGTGAGAAACAGAACGACCTTTTTTCTTCTGCCCCTTGATATGTCATACTCGGCCGATTTTTTAAAATTCGGGTGGAATTTTGCCATTATGCCGATTTCTTCGCTCAATTCGCGCTCGGCAGTCTGTTCTTCGGTTTCAAAAGCTTCCATATGACCTTTAGGCGCGCTGTAAGTTTGCGAATGTTTTTGCAAAAGGCAGAGGTATTCTCTTTGGCTGTTTCTCTTTCTGTAAACCAAAGCTCCGCAGGAAACATGAAGGAGCGAATCAATTTCGGTCTTATAATATTGCTCTCTGAAATAAACCTGCTCGGCTATCTCTTTTTGAGAGAGGCGAGTCCCTCGCGGCGCCATAACGAGCTTGTCTTCGTTGTCGTTTTTTCGATAAACTATGCCGATTATTTCTCCGGTGTATTCCTCCAAAGGCTCATCGACTAAAAGCAAATAGACATCAAGTTCTTCGCCGTCGCCGCCGATGACACCGGGTATATAGCCGTAATTTATCGGATAAGTGAACTCAACATTATTTTTGGTGTGCACAAAGCCTTTCGGACGGTCTATTTTTATTGTAACAACCTTGCCGAGATATGAAGAAGCAAGATTTTTCCTCTCTTCTGCCGTCACGCAAAACACTCCCTTGAATAAACATCTTACAAAATCATATCATAAAGCAGTGATTAAGTAAAGAAAAACGAAGCCGAAAAGGCTTCGTATAGCGACATAATCGGTTGCTTGTGCTGACAATAAAGAAAGCAACCAACGATTTAAAAAGTCATAATAAATTACACTACTCTCAAACTAATTGTTACTCTACCCATTGAAATTACTCGTTTTACTACCATATGAAATTACACTACTCTCAAACCCTCACGCTCGTTAAGGACTATTTCGCCTGGTTTTACTACCATATGAAATTACACTACTCTCAAACCGCAACGCCTGCATATGCGCTTGTTATTTTGTTTTACTACCATATGAAATTACACTACTCTCAAACATAAGCAATGTTGCGGCAAACGCAAAAATGGTTTTACTACCATATGAAATTACACTACTCTCAAACGACCGAATAAGCGTTGAGCTTGACGAGACAGTTTTACTACCATATGAAATTACACTACTCTCAAACTATAGCTCAAACTGCGGCGACAAAATTAAAGTTTTACTACCATATGAAATTACACTACTCTCAAACCACGCTGTCGAGTTTCTCGGGGTCGGGCAAGTTTTACTACCATATGAAATTACACTACTCTCAAACCAGGTGCAAACGCGAGACCGCAACTAATGTGTTTTACTACCATATGAAATTACACTACTCTCAAACAGTGACGGCGTTCAAATTCCTTTTGAAATTGTTTTACTACCATATGAAATTACACTACTCTCAAACCATAGAAACGTCCTGGCGGTCAATCGCTCGGTTTTACTACCATATGAAATTACACTACTCTCAAACCAGTATGAGCGCAAATATTTAGCGCATTTTGTTTTACTACCATATGAAATTACACTACTCTCAAACCTCAAATTCATGTGGCAGAGAGTACCTTGTTCACTACTTAACAGGGCAATTTCATACGCAGTATTTTAAATTATAGAGCAAAGGTCACTGTCAACGATATAATATTTTTCGCAATCAAGCTTATCGCCGACTGTGTGCTCTATTGATAATATATCATATTTTTTCAAAAATGCAAACCTATAAAATTCTTTCAGCTCATCTTTTGTAAAAAGAGAGTGAAGAGAATAGATTATAAAATAATTAACGGAGAAAACCCGGTTCATAAGAGAGAGATAATCTATGAGCTTTTCCGGCAAAGATTCTCCCTCGGCTCTTGCCTTGATATTAAACACTTTCAGTATCCCCTCAAGCGAGGGGGCACTGTAATCAAGCGGAATATCGGATTTTAAAATAAATTCGGATATATACCGCTCTGCATTTGATAAAAAAGTCACGGTCTCGGTATAATTTTCATCATCATAGGCACGCAGTGACAAATCAGTTATTATTTTTGACGTGAACTTCTTTTGCTCAAGGTCAAGGTTAAAAAGATCTGTGATAATCACGGCTTTTTTCTCAAAAGGCAAAATCTCATCATCGGACAAAACAAACGAGCCGACTTTGGTTTTTATTTGACTGTCGATTTCAGACACAACGCGCCTTAGAAAGATCGGAGATTCGATAACGAGCACATTCGCCTTGTTCTCTTCGGATTCAATGCAAAAATCAAATTGAGGATAAGCGAGCTTCATAATATCACAAGCCTTTCATCCGTATCTAAAATGTCATTCCTTTTTTGCCCGACTATAAACTCAATAGAGTTATATTGCTTTTCGGTTATTGTGAGCATCTGCACCAAGCCCTCGGCAGGCTTGTTGCGTCTTACACGCTCGGCAACGGCTGAGGCAATGCTCGTGTTAAGTGCAAGCTTGCTGTAAACAGACTCCTGCATCATAATAAAGCCCTCTTTTATCAAAAAGCTTCTGAATCGCCGATAATCGCGTGACTGCGTGAGTGTTTCGGTCGGGAGGTCAAAAAAGACTATTACTCTCATAAATCTGTAATTACTCATTTCTGTAAAATCTAAGCTTGCCGAGGTCGTTTTCGCACAATGCGTCAGTCACGCACTTGCAATAAAGGCGTATCGCATTGGCAACGGTTTGGCTTTTGCCGCAAAACTGCACATTTTGATTCAGCACGCCTAAAAGCTGCGCCTTTTCTTCTTTGCCGAAAGCGTCGCCGAACATAGTGCAAACCTCTCTGTCAACAAGCGGTCTGAAAGGCTCCATTAAATCTGATGATAAGTTGAAGCAGTTGAACATATTATCATGAAACAGGCCGAGCTTTGTGGTGTAACCAAGCGCAACAATTTCACGGTTAAAACACGATAAAATCAAGCTGTATCCGTAATTCAGTGCCGCATTTGTCGGACTGTCGTTTTGTCTTGTAAAATCTTTGCCGAAAAGAGAATTAAAATATACCTTTGCGGCGTGACCCTCTCGGTTGGTGGAGTCGCCAAAGCAAATTTCATCAATATAGCGATAGAGCATATCACACTCTTCTTTTTTCATTTCATAAAGCAGGTTTGCCTGCATAAGGATTTTTTCTCTTACAATCTCGGTCCAAACCGCTTTTTTAAAATCTTCCGTCCATGCAATTTGCTTTTTTAATTTGAGGCTTGTGTCGCAGCCGTCGTTGTATGAAACCAGCTCCGACTGAGGGTTTCTTTTTTCATCGCAAAAAATCACCTTTATTTTTCTTTTACTCAGCTCGCACAAAAGGCTTGCCGTGAGAGACACGGCGGTGCTTTCTATCATCAAAACCGATATTTCGGAGAGATGAATTTTTGTTGTGCTCTCCGCGTCTCTCACATAAAGATAATTTAATTTTTCCTCAAGCTTTGCCTGCCGAGTTATTACAACCGTGCGCCAGCTCATACGGTTTTAAGGTCCACTGTCTGCTCAAACAGACCTGTGACTGATTGGTTAATAAGCAAAGCCTTGTCCCAGTTAGAAATTGTTTTTGTCATCCTTATATTTCCTACGCTTGATTTTCCACCCAAAATACTTAAATTCGTTAATACACTGTTACACTGGAAGAAGTGCATAATCTGGTAAAGGAGCTCAGCTTGCTGTTCCGGCGGTAAACCCGCAAACCTATCGGCTTGTTCCGACAAAACGGGAATATATGTTTTAAAAGTGCTTACATTGGAATAGGGTTTGTTTTGCAATTTATTCAAAAACAGGTTATATAAAGAGACATTTTCTTCTGCAGTGATTCTGTCAAAAGGCGTCACTTTAAGCTTTTGATTCATCTCAATCTGTCTGTTTATGAATTTGACTATTTTTTTAGCATAAGCGTACTGTTCCTTAGGAATACGAAGCTGTATTGCATTTTTAAAAATACATCTGTCGCCGGTTTTGCCCGTAATATGCATTAACGCGCCGTTACAGTTAAAGAGGGAATCTATTTTGATCTTTCTGATTCTTATATCAGGAGATTGCAGCTTCAAAACTTCGCTCACATAACGCTCAAGCTCCGACGGGTCTTTTTCTATCACCTTTGAATAATATTTCGGCATAACTTCAAGAGTTCTTATCCTTTTGCCTTTAACTTCATGCTCAACGAGGAAGAAGTATGCAACTTTGATGCTGTTATATCCGCCGTATTTTGCTATCCATTCCTCATTTGTGTAGCCTTGCATGTGTTTATCAGAAGGCTTTGCCGGGAGCTGACCCTTGCCTTTTTTGACAAGCTGAACATCAAACAACTTGCCGGTCGCTTCATGCGGATAGCGGGTGAACTGCATATTCTCTTTGCCGCAAACCTTTTTGACAGTTGCAAGCGTTCCGTTTTCGCCTGCAACCCATGCCGTCTCTTTTCCGCGGCGAATGTCATATTTATACATGACCTCGTTAAGCGAATATTTTTCGCCGCCCTTTATAAAGTTACTCGGATTTTTGGTGAATTTAACATCAAAAGCATTGCCGACAACTATATTGAGATAGGCGTCTCTTGCATGATGATAATCGTTTATCTCTCTGACTTTATAAAATTCGAGATTGCCTTTTTCTACGCCGAAATAATATTTAAACGTGTTGACGTTTGAAGCTTTTGAATATACAAGTCTTGTTTCGGGATAAAGCTCCTGCAAAATTTCTGCCGTTGCTTTTGTTGACTGGCTTGTTTCAACAATCTGACGCGCGATAAACTGCGACAGTTCATCAACCGAAAGCGGAGTTTTTCTTGTAAGACGTTTATACTTTTCTTCTGTTATAAGCCCGTTGGCTTTTAAAACTTTCCAGAGTTCTCTTGCTTTGGGTGAAATCACTTTGTCTGCAACATTGCACAAATCGTTATCACCCTTTTTCGCGTTGAGAACCTTTTTGACAAGCACTCTGTTGTTCAGGCTGTCGTCCTTGGTTTTGGACTGCGGATATATGTGGTCAATATCATATATATTTCTGTCAAAGATTTCGTCAAGACCTATCTCTTCGCCGCTGTACATGCAGCGCCCCATTTGCGTATAGTACAAATAAAGCGCGTCTCTTCTCAAATCGCTGTCCGAGAATTTTTCAAGACTTTCACGAAGCTCTTTCGTCTCCTTGCCGCACTTTTTATAAAGCTCAAGAAGGACTGTTCTGCGTGATTTTGTGGGGACTTTTTCGCGGTCTTCTCTCGTCATCTCCATAAAAATTTTTTTAGGCGGATGACCTGTTATTTTTTCAATTTCTTTTACAACAAGCAGCATTTGCCATATTGACCGCTTAACTTTCGGCGAAACATAAAGGTCTTTGACAAGCGCGTCATATGTGAACTCTTTTCTTTCTCCGTTTATATCAGAATTATATTTATCGATATTTTCTTTAAATTGATATTCGGAGCTCAAAATCTGCATAAAGTTTTTGCTGCTCGAGCGAAGCATGCCTATGATGTTTGTATACTCGCCCGTGGAAGTATCGACAGCGTAAATTTCTTTTAGCAGTTTTTTGGAAAGTCTGCCCCAATCGGAATATTTAAGACCTGAAATGCTCTTTATTTCATCCGAAGTGAAGTAGCCGTCTTTTATATTTTTGAGCCTTTGAACAAGAATTTTCTTATCCGCGCCGAATAAAACTATTGCGCGAATTGCC
>OLWH01000933.1_pt1 | contig 12309 bp, 10 predicted proteins | sample 1673381 | NCBI WGS metagenome assembly OLWH01 (sample SAMEA103958110, study PRJEB25191) | human gut metagenome | reverse complement strand
AGGGCGGTCAAGTATGCCTATAATGGAGAAAATCGACAAGCGAGGTATACCGCTATGGAAAAGCTCCGCGCCTTTCTGAAACGAAAGGACATCGTTTTCTCCGCCAAGCGCTATTTTATCGACGCCATGGGGGCCATGGCCCAGGGACTGTTCTGCACGTTGCTGGTGGGCACCATCCTCAACACCATCGGCCAGCAGTTCCACATCGGATTTCTCAACGCCGTGATTGTCACTATTGGCACGGGCGAGGGCGCAGTGCACTACACCATCGGAGGCCTGTGCTCGGCCATGGTGGGCCCCGGCATGGCGGTGGCTATCGCCCGGGCGCTGAACGCGCCGCCGCTGGTGCTGTTCTCCCTGATCCCCGTGGGCTTCGCCACCAACTATATGGGCGGCGCAGGAGGCCCCTTGGCGGTGCTGTTCGTGGCGATCGTTGCTGCTGAGGTGGGCAAGGCCGTCAGCAAGGAGACCAAGATCGACATCCTGGTGACGCCCATCGTCACCATTCTGGTGGGTGTGGGCTTCGCTGCCCTGATCGCCGCGCCGGTGGGACAAGCCGCCTCCGCCGTGGGACAGGCCATCATGTGGGCAACGGAGCTGCAGCCCTTCTTCATGGGCATCATCGTCTCCGTGGTCATCGGCGTGGCGCTGACGCTGCCCATCTCCTCCGCCGCCATCTGCGCGGCTCTGGGGCTGACAGGCCTGGCCGGCGGCGCTGCCGTGGCGGGCTGCTGCGCCCAGATGGTGGGCTTCGCCGTTATGAGCTTCCGTGAAAACCGCTGGGGTGGCCTGGCCGCCCAGGGCCTGGGCACCAGTATGCTGCAGATGGGCAATATCGTCCGCAATCCCCGGATATGGATACCGCCTACGCTGGCTGCCGCCATCACCGGCCCTGTCGCCACCTGCCTGTTCCGCTTGGAGATGAATGGCGCGCCGGTGTCCTCCGGCATGGGTACCTGCGGCCTGGTGGGGCAGATCGGCGTCTACACCGGCTGGGTCAACGATGTGGCCAGCGGCGCAAAGGCCGCCGTCACCGGCATGGACTGGCTGGGACTGGTGCTGATCTCCTTCGTGCTGCCCGCTGTGCTGACGTGGCTTATCGCCATCCCCCTACGGAAGTGGGGGTGGATCAAGGACGGCGATCTGAAGCTGGATCTGTAAAACACAAAAAAGGCGGCGTCAGCCGCCTTTTTTGCTGAGCCGAAGCAGGCCGGAGTTGTCTAACTCTTGGGAGCTGACTCACGGTTGCTTCTATCCCGTTTTTGCGCTTTCCGTTTCGCTCGTTCCTTCGCTTGACGTTTCCTCTGCACAGTCGGTGACAGGAAAATGTCGTATGCGCTAAGTGCAAAGATGCCGGTAAATGCTGCGCCGATCGAAACGAGAATTACCCGGCTGGTTTTCCGCTCTCTGTTAGAATCACGCAGTGAAAAACACAGCGTACCATCAGCTTCCAGCTCTGCGATTTCAGGAGTCGTATCCCAAGGCCGCCAATTATAGCCGGTATAGACACGGATACGAATCGAATGAGGAGTGCTGTTGAAATCGGAAGGAAGCTTCTTGTAGCACGAAAAGCCAAAGGTGTATTCCGTTCCGTCCGTGCATATCAACAACGGAATAGGATATAATCTGCACTCTTGACTGGACATCAGTGCCTCTTCAGAGTCGGCGTAAATTTCCATGGTGTTTTCTTCCGTATATATCGGCTGGGTCAGACCCATAAAGAGAAATATACCGCCCAATACCAGACACAGCAGGTAATTGCGGAATTCCCGTACCCGCCGTTTCCACGCCGATCTTTTCCCTGAGGACATGTGTCATCACCCCTGTCCGGATCCTTTTGCCTCAGTATACCATGGCTGTACTGCGGCTGTAAAGAAAAGACTCGTGTTTGAGACGCGGTACAAAAGCGGCTCGTTCGTCCAGTTTGGCTTGGTTTACAAGACTTGCACAATATGGTATAATCATCTATCAGCAACGAGGAAAGGAACGACCACAATGGAATTATCGGCAAAGCTGGTGCGTTCACAACTGAATTTTTTTAAGCCCTTTGTGGCGGGCTGCTCACTGGAGACCACCCGCAAGGGACAGGATAAGCTGGGCGAGCTGATGAGCGCCCTGCACAAGCGGGAGGTGATCTTCCGCGACCACGACTTCGAGCAGTTCAAGGGCGCGTGGGTCATGCCCAAGGACGAGCGCCGCAGCGGCGTGGTGCTGTATCTCCACGGCGGCGGCTATACCTGCGGCAGTCTGGACTATGCCAAGGGCTTTGCGGCTACGCTGGCCAGCGAGTGCGGTGTGCGCGTGTTCTGCGGGGCGTACCGCCTGGCGCCGGAGAACCCCTATCCCGCCGCGCTGGAGGATGCACTGACTGCCTACGACTATTTGCTGAAAAAGGGCTACGCGCCGCAGCAGATCCTGCTGTGCGGCGAGAGTGCCGGCGGCGGGCTGATCTGCGCCCTGTGCCTGAGGCTGAAGCAGCTGGGCCGGGAGTTGCCCTGCGGGCTGATCGCCATCTCGCCGTGGGCGGACCTGACCGGTTCCGGGAAGTCCTACGAATTCAACCGGGACAACGATCCGTCCCTGACGGAGGAGCTGCTGCAATTCTACGCCAGGTGCTATACACAGGACCCCACGGACCCGCTGTGTTCACCCCTGCTGGGCGACCTGACGGGCTTTCCGCCGACGCTGATCTTCGCCGGCGGCGATGAGATATTGCTGGACGATGCCCGGGGATTGCATGAACGGCTGAAAAAGGCCGGGAGCAAAAGCAAGCTGGTCATTGCGCCGGGGCGCTGGCACGCCTATGTGCTCTACTGCCTGCAGGAGAACATGGAGCAGGATTTCTACGAGATCAACCGTTTTATGACACAGAACCTGTCCCCGGCCCGGAGCCTGCGGTGGATGCGCCTGGACAACGCGGCCAAGATATATCCCGCTGCCAAGCGGCGCAACTGGAACAACTTTTTCCGTATCTCCGCCACACTGACGGAGTCGATAGACCGCGCGGTGCTGGCAGCGGCGCTGGATGTGACGGTGCGGCGTTTCCCGTCCATTGCCGTACGGCTGCGGCGGGGTGTGTTCTGGTACTATCTGGAGGAGATACCCTACACGCCGCCCATACAGGACGAAAAGAGCTGCCCGCTGGCCCATGCGCCGTTCCGCCAGGTGCGGCAGTGCGCCTTCCGGGTGCTGGTGTATAAGGACCGCTTTGCGGTGGAGTTTTTCCATGCGTTGACCGACGGCACCGGCGCGCTGGTGTTCGTCAAATCGCTGCTGGCGGAGTATCTCAGTGAGAAGTACGGTATCTCCGTCCCTGCGGAAAAGGGCGTACTGGGACGGTTAGAGGAGCCGTCGCCGGAGGAGCTGGAGGACAGCTTTGCCCGGTATGCTGGGGATGTGACCGCCAGCCGCGCTGAGGCCACGGCCTGGCACCTGACCGGCACACCGGAGACAGATGGCTATAAGGACCTGGTGACGCTGATGGTGCCGGCGGATAAGCTGCGTTCCTGCGCCAAAGACCACGGCGTGTCCGTGACGGAGCTGCTGTGCGCCGCCATGATGCAGGCTATTCTGGAGCTGCAGGCGGAGAAGGTGCCCAACCCCCGCCACCGTAAGCCGGTGAAGGTGCTGCTGCCGGTAAATCTGCGAAAGCTGTTCCCCAGCAAAACGCTGCGGAACTTTGCGTCCTATATCACCCCGGAGATCGATCCGCGGCTGGGGGCGTGCAGTTTTCAGGAGCTGTGTGCCTTGGTGCACCACAAGATGGGGCTGGAGAACAACCGCTGGACCATGCGGGCCAAGTTTGCCGCCAATGTGGCCAGCGAACGTTCACCCGTGCTGCGGGTCATGCCGCTGTTCATCAAGAATATCGCCATGAAGGCCGTGTTTGACACGGTGGGCGAGTGCAAGTCCTGCTTGTGCCTGTCCAACCTGGGCCGTGTGGAGCTGCCGGACGTGATGGTGCCCTATGTGCGCCGTATGGATTTTATCATCGGTGTACAGGCAAAGGCACCCCACAACTGCGGCGTGGTCACCTGGGGGAACACGGCCTACATCAACTGTATTCGCAGCATTCGGGAGCCGGAGCTGGAGTATCACTTCTACCGCGTGCTGCATCGGCTGGGACTGCCCGTTAAGGTCGAGAGCAATATGCGCTGACACAACGGGAGAAAGGAGCCTTTCTTATGTATTGCATCAAATGCGGCGTGGAGCTGGCGGACAGCGAGCGCGTTTGTCCCCTGTGCGGCACCCGGGTATTTCATCCCGATCTGCCCTGCGGACAGGGTGAGCCGCCCTACCCGGCTGACCACCCCCGCCACGAGGAGGTCAGCCGAATCGGCGTGCTGTTCGTCATCTCTGTGTGTATGCTGCTGCCGGCGGTCATCACCGTGCTGTGCGACTGGCGCATCAACGGGACCATCGTCTGGTCCGGCTTTGCCGTGGGCGGATTGCTGCTGCTGTATATCCTGGCGGTGCTGCCTCTGTGGTTTAAGCGGCCCAACCCGGTGATCTTCGTGTCCATTGACTTCGCGGCCATCGGCGTGTTCCTGCTGTATGTGAACTACGCCACCGGAGGCCACTGGTTTTTGACCTTTGCGCTGCCGGTCACAGGCGCGGCAGGGCTGCTGGTGTGCGCCATGGTGACGCTGCTGCGGTATCTGCCCGGCGCGGCGCTGTACATCTGCGGCGGGGCGCTGATCCTGTCCGGCGGCATGGCGGTGTTGGTGGAGTTTCTGCTGAACCTGACCTTCGGCCTGCACGAGACGTTCCTCTGGTCCTTCTACCCGCTGGCGGCGGGGGTGGTGCTGGGGGCCATGCTGCTGGTCATCGCCATGTGCAAGCCCCTGCGGCGCAGCCTGCACCGTAAGTTCTTTATCTGAGAGGTACCCCATGCAGATGATTTTTATCGACATCGACAACACCCTGCTGGATTTTGACGCCTACATCCGGCAGACCATGCGGGAGGGCTTCGCGCACTTTGGTCTGAAGTCCTACGAGCCGTACATGGAGGCCGTGTTCCACCGGGAGAACGGAAAGCTCTGGCGGCAGATCGAGCAGGGCACGCTGACCTTCGCGGAACTGGAGGCGATACGCTGGGACAGGGCGTTCACCGCGCTGGATATTGCCTTTGACGGCCAGGTATTCGAAAAGTATTTCCGCGCGGCCCTGTACGACAGCGCTATCCCCGTGGCCGGGGCCATGGAACTGCTGGAGGCGCTCCACGGCAAGTATCCGCTGGCGGTGGCCAGCAACGGACCATACGACCAGCAGCTCCACCGGCTGGAGCTGGCGGGCATGAAGCGGTATTTCGATTGGTTCTTCGTGTCGGAGAGACTGGGCGCGTCCAAGCCGGCCCGGGCCTTTTTTGACGGGGCGTTTGCGGCACTGAACGATGGATGTGAAGCGGCCATCGCGCCGAAGGACTGTGTGATCATTGGGGATTCCTTGACCTCCGATATGGCCGGCGGCCGGCAGTATGGCATGAAGACCTGTTACTACCGCCGCCCCGGCGCGGCAGAGGGTACGGATGTGACCTGGCAGGTGACGGATCTGCGGCAGATACCGGCATTGTTGGAGGGTACGGCGTTATGACCATCAATGAATACCAGCAGCGGGCCATGGCTTCGCTAAATCCCGAATTGAAGGGCCGGGATGTGCTTATCAACAGCGTCATGGGCCTGTGCGGCGAGTCCGGCGAGGCCATCGACATCGTGAAGAAGTGGCTGGCCCAGGGCCATCCGCTGGACCGGGAGCATCTGGCCAAGGAGTTGGGGGACGTGGCCTGGTATCTGGCCGAGGCGGCCACGGCGCTGGACCTTGATCTGGAGGACATCCTCCGGGCCAACCTGGAGAAGCTGGAGCGCCGGTATCCGGACGGCTTTTCCACGGAAAAGTCCGTGGGCCGGGATAAGAACGATCTGTAAGAAAAGCGGAAGCGGGGGCTTCCGCTTTTCTTCTTCATGGGGACTTGACACCGGGATTTTTTGTGATACACTGAGGCGGTGCGCATTTTTTGCTTAGGAGGGATAGCCGTGCTGCAATCATTCCTCACCGTGGGGCAGCAGATCCTCACGCTGTACCTGCTGCTGGTGGTGGGCTTTGTACTGGGAAAGGTCAAGCTGCTGGATGACCGCGCCTCGGTGGCCCTGAGCAGCCTGGTCATGTACGTGGTGTCCCCCTGTATGATGGTGGTGGCGTTTCAACGGCCGCTGGAGCATACGGCACTGCACAACTTCGGCGTAGTGACGGGTGTCTCGGCCGTACTCCATGTGGTGTTTATTGCGGCGGCCATGCTGCTGATCCGTGATAGAGACCGTGAACGGCAGAACTGCCTGCGCTTCGCCGCAGTGTTCTCCAACTGCGGCTTTATGGGCTATCCCCTGATGGCCGCGCTGCTGGGCAGCATCGGCGTGTTCTATGGTTCGGCCTACGTCATCGTATTTACTATACTCAGCTGGACATGGGGCGTCTATGTCATCACAGGCGACCGCAGCCAGCTGCGGCTGAAGCCCCTGCTGCTGAACCCCGGCGTTATCAGCGTGGTGCTGGCTATGGCGCTGTATCTCGGGCAGGTGACGGTGCCGGAACCCCTGATGGTCCCCATCAACTATCTGGCGGACTTGAATACGCCGCTGCCCATGCTGGTGGTGGGCTATCAGCTGAGCCACGCCAATTTCAAGGCGGCGCTGCAGGGTATCAGCTCCTGGGTGACGCTGGTGCTGCGGCTGCTGGTGCTGCCCCTTGCCTCACTGGGCATCTGCCTGGCGCTGAACGTGTCCCATGACCTGACGCTGGTGCTGCTGATCGCGGCCAGCGCGCCGCCGGCGGCGCTGCTGAGTATGTTCGCCGCCCGCTTCGGCAAGGACACCGCCCTGACCTCGTCCCTGGTGTCGGTCCAGACGGCGATCTCCGCGTTGACCATGCCGGTATTGGTCGGCCTGGCAGAGGTGCTTGGATAAAGAAACATCCCCCGGCTCCGCCGGGGGATGTTTCTTTATCTGCGGTGCAGTATGGCGTCCAGATCCTGTTGGGGATGGGTGATGGGCTGCAGCTGATAGGTATCCACCAGCGTCTTGACCACCGTCTCTGACAGGAAGGCCGGCAGGGTGGGCCCCAGGTAAATGCGCTTGATGCCCAGAGCCAGCAGGGTCAGCAGGATACATACCGCCTTCTGCTCGTACCAGGACAGCACCAGCGTCAGCGGCAGGTCATTGACGCCGCAGCCAAAGGCATCGGCCAGGGCCAGCGCGATCTGCACAGCGCTGTAGGCGTCGTTGCACTGGCCTACGTCCAGTATGCGGGGGATGCCGTTGATATCGCCCAGATCCAGGTCATTGAAGCGGAACTTGCCGCAGGCCAGCGTCAGGATCAGCGAGTCCATAGGCGTGGACTTGACGAAGTCCGTGTAGTAGTTGCGTCCGGGGTGCGCGCCGTCGCAGCCGCCTACCAGAAAGATGTGCTTCACCGCGCCGCTTTTGATGGCGTCGATCACCGCCGGGGCGCTGTCGCCCAGCGCCTTGTGGGCAAAGCCGGTGGTCAGGATATGTCCGCCGTTGATGCCGCTCATGCTCCGGTCGGTGCTGTATCCGCCCAGGGCCAGCGCCTGGTCGATGAGGGCGGAGAAATCCTTGCTGCCCTGCCGGTCCTCCGGGATGTGCTTCAGTCCGGGATAGCCCACCACCGACGTGGTATAGATACGGTCGGCATAGCTGGGACGGGGCGGCATGATGCAGTTGGTGGTCATCAGAATGGGTGCGGGAAGGCTGTCGAACTCGCTTTGCTGGTTTTGCCAGGCGGTGCCGAAGTTTCCGGCCAGCTGCGGGTATTTTCGCAGCCCTGGATACCCGTGGGCGGGCAGCATCTCGCTGTGGGTGTACACGTTGACACCGGTGCCTGTCGTCTGCTCCAGCAGCTGGTGCAGGTCCTCCAGATCGTGGCCGGATACCACGATGAACGGCCCCCGACGGACGTCCGTGTGGACCTTTGCGGGCGCCGGGTCACCGAAGGCGGCGGTGTTGGCCTTGTCCAGCAGGGCCATGCATTGATAGTTTACCAGACCAAATTCCGTGATGAGGGCCAGCCACTCCTCAACGGTGTGCTTCTGCCGCAGGGCGCACAGCCCCTTGTAGAACCACTGGCTGACCGCCTCATCCTCCTGCCCAAGGCGGAAAGCGTGATGGGCATAGGCTGCCATACCCTTCATGCCGAACAGCAGTGTGGCGCGCAGAGATACGATGTCCGTATCGCCGCGCCATAGCCAACTCGGGTCCTGTATCGGCAGACGCTGGGGCGTCAGCTTTTCAGCACGGCGGATATAACCCTGCAGGGCCGCATCGTCAAAATTTACGTTGGTCAGCGTGGCGAACAGACCGTCCGCCAGCAGGTGTGTGACTTCCGGAGGATAGTCCTCCTTGGCGGCATATATCTCCGCCAGGTGGATGAGGGAGCACACCAGATAGTCCTGCAAATTGGCGGTTTTCGGCTGCTTGCCGCAGACGCCGGTGCGGACGCAGCCGCTGTTGCCCGCCGTCTGCTGACACTGAAAACAGAACATTTCAGACATAGAATACAAACCTCCCGACAGTATAGCAACGATAGTCTGCCCTGCCGGGAGGAAATATATACAAAAAGGGAGACGCGCAGCGTCTCCCTTTTCTCAGAATTTCAGCAGAACGCCCACCAGGGCGGAGATTCCGATGAACACGATAGGGTGCCACTTTTTCACCACCGGTACCCAGTTGGTACACACCAGCAGCACCGCCGCCAGCGCGATGGCCGGCCAGTTCAGGGCGGCGAAGCCGGTCATACCGCTGTGCAGCAGGGCGATGGGCACCACGGAGATGCCCGCCGCCGCCACCAGAGCGGTGGAGGCGGGGCGCAGGCCGTAGAACGCGGCGCTGACCCACTTGCTGTCGCGAAAGGCCTTCAGGAACGCCGCCACGATGAGAATGACGATAACGGAGGGGGTTACCAGCCCGATGGTGGCCACCAGCGCGCCGCCGATGCCACCGGTGGTAAAGCCTACATAGGTGGCCATGTTCACACCGATGGGTCCCGGCGTGGACTCAGACACCGCCAGCATATCCGCCAACTGGGCGTGGGTAAACCATCCAGTGCGTTCCGCCATATCCTGCAGGAAGGGCAGAGTGGCCAGCCCGCCGCCTACGGCGAACAGACCGGTCTTGAAGAATTCCCAGAACAGTTGGAGGTACAGCATTATTTCGCCCTCCTTATCACGTTCTGAATGACGATGCCCAGCGCCGCAGCCGCAGCCACGAAGATGACGGGGGACAGGTCGGTGAGCAGCGCCGCCGCCAGCACAGCAAGGAAGATCAGCCCGGCGGCCCAGTCCTTCACAGAGCCCTTGAACAGCTTGACCACCGCGTTGAAGATCAGCACGCACACGCATACGCGGATACCCGCAAAGGCGTGCTGCACCCAAGCCAGGTGGGAGAAGCTGTTGATGACGCCTGCCAGTGCGGTGATGATGATCAGCGATGGGAACACAATGCCCAGCGTGGCCACGATGCCGCCGATAATACCGGCCTGCTTCTGCCCTATGAAGGTGGCGGTGTTTACAGCGATGATGCCGGGGGTGCACTGGCCGATGGCAAAATAGTCCACCAGCTCCTCGTCTGTAGCCCAGCCCTTGTCCTCCACGACCTCGCGCTGGAGGATGGGCAACATGGCCATACCGCCGCCGAAGGTCATGACGCCCACCTTGGCAAAGGTGAGGAACAACTGAGCGAGAAGTTTTGTGTTCATGCTCGTATCACCTCATTCTATATATCCGTACAGTCCCCGCACTGAGACCTCGCTGCTGCGGACTGTTTCTGTTTCACCGTTTTCGTATTGCACCGTCAGGCCGAACTGTTCGTCTATGGCCAGCGCCGTGGCCTGCCGGACGGTATTGCCTCGCAGGACGCGCACGGGTCTGCCCAAATTCACGCACCGCCGCCGGTATTCCGCCAGCCATTCCACTGGGTCGGTCAGCACAGTCCGCATGGCTGTCAGCTGGGCCAGTATGGCGTCTGCCAGCGCGTCCGGGGACACGTCAAGCTCTTGTAGGGCAAGGGATGTGGCCATGTCCGCGATGTCCGGCGGAAAAGTGGCCTGTCCCACATTGACACCGATACCTACCACCAGCCACGCCGCGCTGCCGTCGGGGAGCAGGGAGGACTCGGTCAGAATGCCGCAGAGCTTTTTGCCGTGCAGCACCACATCATTGCACCACTTGATGCCGCAGTCCGTGTCGCAGAGGCTCTCAACAGCGCGGCACACAGCCACCGCGGCCAGCGGTGTCACGGTGAGCAGCTGCCCGGCCGGGCAGTCCTGCCACAGGACGGAGAGATACAGGCCGCCCTCCGGTGATTGGAACGAACGGCCCAGCCGGCCCTTACCAGCGGTCTGCGCCCGGGCGATGACGGCGGTGCTGTCCAGCCCCTGCGCGGCAAGGGCCTTGCATACGTTGTTGGTGGAGTCCACGGTGTCATAGCGCAGAACATCCCAAGTCACGGCCATCATCTCCTTTCGGTCGAAAACACATTGTAGCACTGTATTCCGCGTTTGTAAATAGTTGACAGGTGTTAAGGAATTTAGTATCATCAGGACAGTTTTTGGAGGAGGGACGCCTATGAACACCCGTACCCGCAAGCTGGTCTATACCGCCCTGTTTGCCGCGCTGACGGCGGTGGGTGCGTTTCTGCGTATTCCGATGGTGTACAGCTCCGTGACGCTGCAATATCTGTTTACGGCCATGGCGGGGCTGCTTCTGGGCCGGAGGTGGGGCGCTTTGAGCCAGGCGGTGTACGTCCTGCTGGGGCTGGTGGGCCTGCCCATTTTTACCATGGGCGGCGGCTTTGGCTATGTGTTCCAGCCCACGTTCGGGTTCCTGCTGGGGCTGATCCCGGCCGCATGGGTGGTGGGTGCCGTGGCAGGGGAGAGTCTGGACCCCAAACGCATGGCACTGGCGTCGCTGGCGGGACTGGCCGCGCTGTATGCCGTGGGAATGCCCTACATGGCCTTGATACTCAACGCCTACATGGGCAAGGGTATGACGTTTTCCGCGCTGCTGTGGGCGGGGATGCTGCCCTACCTGCCGGGAGACGCAGTGAAGATCATCGTGGCGGCGGGCGTGTGCCCCGTTTTGCGGCGGCGGTTAAGATTGGCGGATGGCAGCAATAAGCGGGGCGAATGACCTTGTGCAATACAGCCAAACCGTCTTCTGAAATTTTGACAGGATATTGGCACAGAAGTGTATTGCATTTTGCGGCCGAGCCCCGTATAATAGGCAAGAAAAATGAGAGGAGGGACACGCCATGACCTGCAAGACGATCGTGAAAAAGCGGATCGACGCTCCCTCTGTTTTTGTTTCTGATATTGTTTCCATTTGACCGGTGATTTTTCACCGGTCATTTTTTCAGGCAGTTTGTAAGTAAGTAAACATATACGGATGAACGAGAAAGAGAGGACAAGTCACATGAACAAGAAATTAGGACACGATGCCATCTACGACGCCCGGGAGCTGGGCGTACCCCGGATGCTCCTGTTGGGTCTGCAGCACCTGTTCGCCATGTTCGGCGCTACGGTGCTGGTGCCCATCCTGGTGACGGGCTACGGCCTGCCCCTGTCCATCCAGACAACCCTGCTGTTCGCCGGTATCGGCACGCTGCTGTTCCACGTCTGCACCAAGTTTAAGGTACCCGCCTTCCTGGGCTCCTCCTTCGCGTTCCTGGGCGGCTTCCAGGCGGTGGCTGGTCTGAACACCGGCAAGTTCGCCGCCATGACCGGCGAGGAGAAGCTGCCCTACGCCCTGGGCGGCGTGGTGGTCGCGGGTCTGCTGTATCTGGTGCTGGCCCTGCTGTTCAAGCTGGTGGGTGCCAAGAAGGTCATGCGCTACTTCCCGCCCATCGTGACCGGGCCCATCATCATCCTCATCGGTCTAAACCTGTCCGGCACCGCCGTGACCAACGCCTCTACCTGCTGGTGGCTGGCCTTGGTGGCTATCGCCATCATCATCGTCGCCAACATCTGGGGTAAGGGCATGGTCAAGATCATCCCCATCCTGCTGGGCGTGGTGGGCGCGTACATCGTAGCGCTGATTGCCGGCAAGGTGGACTTCACCGAGGTGGCCGGCGCTGACTTCGTGGGTCTGCAGAAGTTCGTCCTGGCCAAGTTCGATGTGACCTCTATCCTGGTCATGGCGCCCATCGCCATCGCCGCCATGATGGAGCACATCGGTGACATGTCCGCCATCTCCTCCACCACCGGCAAGAACTTCATCGAGGATCCCGGCCTGCACCGTACCCT
>OLWH01000931.1_pt1 | contig 12313 bp, 8 predicted proteins | sample 1673381 | NCBI WGS metagenome assembly OLWH01 (sample SAMEA103958110, study PRJEB25191) | human gut metagenome | reverse complement strand
TGCTCTAAGCGGTTCTGAACAGCACCAAGTGCGGATCTCTGAGCAGAAACCTTAGATACGGCATCTGCAATAGCGTCAATTGCATATGTTGCAGCCTTACCAGAATCATCCTTAACATTGATTCCTTTAATGCCAAGACCAGCAGCGCTCATAGACTCAATATCAACGTTGATCTTATTTGTCATGTCAGCATCAGCACCTACATGTAAACTGAAAGAAAGAGAATCTTTAACTTCAACAGTACCCTGAGTAATTTCAAAAGTTCCATCACCATTATTCTTTACAGTAGCACCCTTATCGGTTCCAATAGAGCTTGCACTCTCAAGTTCCTTAGCCATCTTATTGTATGCATCCTGCAGAGTGATGTCTTTATCACTATCAGAATTTTTAGGAACTGCATAATAAGTATTTGTTCCGTCATTAACATAAGTATTTTCTTTTACTAATGCAGCGATATCGTCTGCAGTATATACAGAACCATCTTCTTTCGTGGATACACCTACAGTATATGGTTTTCCAGCATCAGATGCAGATGTCTTAATTGTGACAGTTGCACCATCAGCTAGTCCCTTAATTGCAGCCTGAATATTTTCTACGGTAGAAATACCCTTATTATCAATCTGGCCTGTCTTTCCAGTAGCTTTCTGGGTATAGGTATCCCCAGCAGATAAAGTTGCAATGGTAGATTCTTTTCCTTCTTCATCTTTCCACTTTCCAGCACCAGCTGCACCTGCGGTAGATACAGTGTAGGTTTTACCATCATGCTCAATTGTATCGCCTACAGCCCAATTGGTTGGATTTGTATCTGTGGCAGCTGATAAGTCTAAGCCATCAGCTCCCACAAATGTTGTTGTTTTTCCATCTGCTTTTGCTAATAAAGTTGAGCCTGCTTTAATACCTGCATTATCTGTGAAATCAGCCGTTGTTGTTGTATTGTCATCTGCAAACCATCCGGCTGCAGCAGCAGTAGCACCACCAGGTGTAGTACTACTATTGGCAACATACGTATATGTCTTTCCATCCTGTGTAATCTTATCTCCAGCTACAGCAGTATAACCTTCAATAGATGTATAACCAGATGTTTTTGAAGATTCTACAATATTATACTCCGTTCCACCAATAGACACTTTACTTCCAACAGAAAGTGCATCTGCTGTAAATGTAGTTTTTCCATTAACTGATTCGCCTAACTTTCCAGCAAGACCAGCATCATGAGCATTTACATTAACCTTGGAAGAACTTCCGTCAGTATTACCTTTTAACAGATAAGTCTCATTGAACTTGGTTGTTTCAGATACACGATCAATCTCAGTTGTTAACTGGGAAATCTCATCCTGGATAGCAGAACGGTCAGACTCACTGTTTGTTCCGTTAGAAGCCTGTACTGCTAACTCGTTCATACGCTGTAACATAGAGTGAACTTCTGTTAAAGCACCTTCAGCTGTCTGTACTGCAGATACACCATCTTCAGCGTTTGTAGAAGCCTGATCCAATCCTTTGATCTGCTTACGCATCTTCTCAGAAATTGTAAGTCCTGCTGCATCATCTGCTGCACGGTTAATCTTGTAACCGCTGGATAACTTCTCTGTGGACTTAGCCTGTGTAGATGTTGTAACGTTGAGCATTCTGTTGGCGTTCATCGCCTGCATGTTGTGTTGTACTACCATAATATTTACCTCCGTGTTGTCTTTCCTCCCGAACTCCGTTTCGGGAGGATATTATTTGGTTTCGTCCGGCGGGAGTCCCTAGGTTAACTCCGACCGGTATGCAACAATTCTTTATAAAATGTTGTATGGTATGTTTGACTTTTTAGCAAACCTATCACACACATAAGGAGGAAACCATGGGAACAACACAGCCAATCCGCGATTCACGGCAACTTTCGCAATTCATTAATTACTATGCAACCACTCAACCCAATCAGCGCAACTACACATTGATCGTCATCGGACTTCATACCGCACTGCGCATTAGTGACATATTGACGCTTCAATGGAAAAATGTATTTGATTTCAAAACAACAAAATGCCGTACGCATTTACAAATCATAGAACATAAAACAGGGAAAAAAAGCAAAATAGCACTTTGCCCGGAGTCGCAAAAAGCATTGTCCGACTTCTATATAATGAAGGAACCCAACCCGGAAGATTATGTTTTTTCTGCAAAAAGCCAGCAAAACAAACCACTCAGTCGTTCGCAGGCATATCGCATTGTACGGACAGCCGCAGAAAAATCCATTCACGAAGAACATATCAGTTGCCATTCACTGCGCAAGACTTTTGGCTATCATGCCTGGAAACAAGGAGTCCAACCGGCACTATTGATGGACATATACAATCATTCTTCTTATGAAATCACGAAACGATACCTTGGAATTACGCAGGATGAAAGAGATGATATCTTCCTATCCGTGCATCTTTGATAAGGTTTTGAAAAATTTTTTGAAAAAATAGTAAAAAAGTTCTATAAAGGGGTTAAGGTTTTGAAATGAGGACCGATATATATGGTGTAAACAAAAAAGTGCAACATTTTATAAAGAATTGTTGCATAATCGATATAAATTAACCTAGGGATTTATGTCGAGTACAGACCAAAATAATATCATCCCGAAACGGAGTTCGGGAGGAAAAACAACACGGAGGTAAATATTATGGTAGTACAACACAACATGCAGGCGATGAACGCCAACAGAATGCTCAACGTAACAACATCAACACAGGCTAAGGCTACAGAGAAGTTATCCAGCGGTTACAAGATTAACCGTGCAGCAGATGATGCAGCTGGTCTTACAATTTCTGAGAAGATGCGTAAGCAGATCAAGGGATTGGATCGTGCTTCAACAAACGCTGAGGACGGTGTATCTTCCGTACAGACAGCTGAAGGTGCTCTTACTGAAGTACATTCTATGTTACAGCGTATGAACGAGCTTGCAGTACAGGCTTCTAACGGAACAAACAGCGAGTCTGACCGTTCTGCTATCCAGGATGAGGTAAATCAGTTAACAACTGAAATTGATCGTGTATCTGAGACAACAAAGTTCAATGAGACTTATCTGTTAAAGGGTCAGGACGGAAAAAAGACAATCAATATGAATGCCCATGATGCAGGTCTTGCTGGAAAGTTAGTTGATAACGGTGACGGAACAGCTGCATTCACAATGGATTCTTTAAAAGCTGGTGACAAAGTTTCTATCGGCGGAAAGAATTATACTATCGGTGGTACAGACACTGATGTTACAGCATTGATTGATGCAGCTAATGCCGCATTAAAGAATAATACTGATAAGTTCAGTCTTAAAATTGGAGATAATGAATTTCAGGTTCAGAAAGATGGAAAAATTCTTGACAAAGATGGAAATCAGCTTTATGTAGCTTCTGCTGAAGATGCTACAACGGCAGCTACGTTCGATGCAAAGACATCTACATTTACAACAACAGCATCATTTACATCTACTGGTACAGGTACACCTACAATTAATAATGCAGCACTTACATTGAATAACTTGAAAGCAATGGCTTCGCTTGCAGGTAAGACCACAACTGTTGGCGCTGATACAGTTACCGTTATGACAGATGCTAAAAAGGCAGATGGAACTGCAGGTACAGATGGTATCGATGATACAGATGCTTCTATCATCACTAAAGAGAATGCTTACAAGTTAGCTGCAAACGAGCTTGCTGCTGCAAATAAGATTGGTGATACTGAGGGTGCCTCTAGCGTAACCAATAACAATGACGGAACATTCTCTATCAATGTTGGTCAAGCTAATGTCGCTAATGCATTAAGTTTCAGCCTTCATGTAGGTGCTGATGCCGACATGACAAACAAAATTCAGGTTGATATTGAATCTATGGATTCTGCTAGTCTTGGAGTTAAGGGCCTTAACGTTAAAGATTCTTCTGGAATCGCAGCTACATACGCTATCGACGCGATCGCTGATGCTGTAGCAAAGGTTTCTTCCCAGAGATCTGCTCTTGGTGCTGTTCAGAACAGACTTGAGCATACCATCGCTAACGTTGACAACGTTGTTGAGAACACCACATCTGCTGAGTCACGTATCCGTGATACAGATATGGCTGAAGAGATGGTTAACTACAGCAAGAACAACATTCTTGCTCAGGCAGGACAGTCTATGCTTGCTCAGGCTAACCAGTCTAATCAGGGTGTATTATCATTACTTCAGTAATATTCATATTACGAAGCCATTTAGGAGAAGAGCATTTGCTCTTCTCCTTTTTGAATTAAAAAACTGGCAGTCACTTTCATGACCGCCAGCTTTCTTATGTTTCAACTAACATCGCTTTTTCTGCTTCCTCGTATTCTTCTTCCGAATATTTTGTAAGAATCTTTTCTTTTGTTAATCCAAGCGAAATCATATTTTCAATCGCTTCGATTCTTTTTGCATGTTCTCCCTGCTGTATCCCTTGCTGTATTCCCCGCTGTATTCCTTGCTGTATTCCTTGCTGTATTCCATTCTGAACACCGCTCCTATAATGGTCATCCCATGCCTTACACATATCCGTAACCTCCTTTTCTTCGTCAGGTTGAATATTCAATCCTGCAAATACATTGATTGTTTCCACCGCTTCGTTTTCCAGTTCTCTAAACGCAAGATTTGTTGTAATTAAATTTCCCATAGCATCTTCATCATTTGCCACACGCAATAATTGTAACACTGGTCCAAGCGAAGTGTTAAATTTACTGAAATCTGAAATTTCACACGGAGCTATCAGATTAAGTTTATAATCCGACACATATTGTAAAACAGATTCGTCACTAATTCGTAGCATTTCATGCAGACTGCGTGGTGCATCCCAGTCCTCGCAACCCCAGTAAACAGTTAATGTAATGACTGGTGTTAATTTATCTTCTTTTGTAAAGCCTGCCAAAAATTCGGCATTATTTTTTGTATCTTTCTTTTTCTTATGCATTTTAGCAGCTTCTTTTGTCTGCCGTCCATAATTAATGGCATCATAAATCATATTTTTGATAGGCATAGCGTAATGGATTTCCGACTGGTTTTCTACACCTATTATTATGTAAGTGCAGTGATTGGTTGATTTCACAACCACATGTTTTAATAAGTCCCGCCATTTTTGTAAATGCAATTCTTTTTTGCTGATGCCAAATGCGGAGAATATTTCCGTTGTGTCCTGTTCCTTCAGTTCCCCCGGAGCTATGATTTCTCGCCCATCAAAAAGAAAATAATTGCACAAATCAGCAAACCTCGCATTGTTTGCAAGAAACTCATGTGCCTGAATGTCTTTCTTCCCCATTCATGGTCTCCTTCCTTCCTTCTTCTGTTGTTTAAGAAGAATTCAAGTCGGCCATAATACAAGAATTCTCCCTGCTAAAAATCGAGATATTAAAAGCATTGAAAATTCCTGATTTGATGAGACAACCCACCCTGTTGCTCATAGTTTCTGATCTGCTGTTAGAATATATTATATGTCAGAAATTCTACATACTTTGTATGAATATTTTGCTTTGTAAAAATAAAGTGCATAGATAATGGAATAACATATAACCATAAGGCTACATAAATAAATGCTTTAGAAAAATTATATCATTTGTATTATGCCTTGTCGATACATTTTTATAAATATGCGTGTTCTTACACGATTTTTACCGCTATGGTAATTTTCAACTCCAACGATTTAGCGGGAAAATTAATCGAGTAGGAGGCTAATCATTAGTTGATTAGCCGACCTCTCACACTACCATATGCGAGGGAATCGGTTTAATTGCCGATTCCCTCTTTCTTTTGATTCTTTCTTTTTTTACGAGACTGTTTTTTATATACACTACTTTTCGTATGTCCTTTTTGATTTTCTGCAATACTTGGTGTTTTTACAACTGAACACACACAATCGGAAATATCTGTCATTGTTTCCTTTTTAGCCAAAAGTCCATTTGCGTCTATGATCATACGGTTGACAGCTAGTCCCATTCCTAAAATTCCCCAGAATACAGGAGCTGTACATACATTAGAATCGTTTGCGATACCTGCAATCATGTACACCAGCACTGCCGCAAATAATCCAAATCCAACCCAGCTGATACTCTCGTGCAGATCCACTCTGCGGTAAATGCGTACCGACTGTACCAGATACCAAAACAGAAATACCAGAAGTGCCAGGGTACCGAGTAATCCGGTTTCTACCCACTGCTGCAGATACCAGCTATGGGCTTTTACGTCATAGCTGTTTGCTCCATAAACATAGTTCTGGCTGATATAATCTTCCTGTGGCACTTCAAACATATAGGTATTTGCTCCACTCCCCATAAAAGCATGCTTTCCAAGAAGCGGAATCGTTTTATTCCAGATATGTCCTCGATTGCTCATTGCATCATCCAAAAACAGTGTTGAAACTTTTGGATTTTCAAACTTTACCAGTTTTCCTGCAGGATTGAGATATTCATATCCGTCCGTATCATTTTTTGAGAAATCCCATTCGACACCATCTATGATCATCTTTATTCCTGCTGTATTATCGGTAAACATGATCGGCTGAATCTGTATATTTGCAAACCGTTCATCATTGAGGGCCAAAATATGATTTTCCTGATCTACCTCTGTTGTCTGAATCTCCTGACCATCTGCATCTTTGCATACCACGGTGATTACACCGTCGCTCCCCAGATCATAGGACACATACAGAGGATTGTTCCAGATATCAAGTTCCACATCATCTGTGTTTGTTTTGATATCGTTTAAAGAGAACTGATCTTTCATATGATAGGTTCCAACAACCGTCTTTTTAAGAGTTTGACCGATGCCTGTCGTATTTGCCAGCACTCCTGCTACAATCACTCCAATGACAACTACAACAATCCCGGCTGCAAATAATTTTTTCTTCCGACTGAGTAAAACCAATGCGAGAATCACAGCACCAATTGCCAGTGCAATAAATCCGGAAGAACTTCTGCTACCAACCAGTGCTACAATGCAAAAAATCTCTGCAACCGCGATTACAAGACATCTTTTTCGCCCCAATAAACAGGCAGACCAGCAATGGTATCAGCATGCCAAAATAAAATGACAAAAAGTTAGGATTGTAAAGTGTCGTATACGCAGTCTTATCTGCGAAATTAAAGGAAATCTTATCTAACTGGTTCCACCAGCTTGTGTCCGTCATCAGATGTTTGCCCAGAGATGTCTTAAAATAATCCAATCCAAAGACCTGGAAAAATCCAATCAGAGTAACAATTGCGATTCCAATGCCGGACCAGCGCAGGATTACCTCTATCTGTTTTTCTTCCTGTACATAATTATAGACATAATAACACAGTATCATATAGACAAATACAACCCATACAGGCTCAAAAAGTTCATATGTACCATGTGCCACCCAGTATTTGTGACTGGAAAACAGGGCAGACATTGCAACAAACAATGCATACACCATCAGAAAATAAAAGGAATTTTCAAATGCAAACTCCTTTTTATTCAAATACCGGATCAGTAAAATTGCGAGCATTACAACTCCCACAAGGATGATCGCAATCATCTTCCATGCAAAAAAGAAGTCCGTCTGCTTTGCTGCACTCTCCGGATACCAGTCAAACTGTGCCAGATTTGTATCATAAACAAAAGAATGCACAATGATTGGAATAAATCCGATCAACAAAATAATGGGAATCAATATCTTATTTGCTTTTAACGTGTTTTTGTTTCCATTCGTATTCAAGATTATTTTCTCCTTATGTTTCATTGCCTATAATCATACCCCAAATTTCGTTTTTTTTCAATCATTCCGGCATGTCGATTTTATTTTTCTTTTTATATAGGTAAAAACACTTTTTTGTTACTTGTGTGTTACTTAAAAATTTAACAAATAAATGTGTATGATTGACACGATAATATAAATTTTTACACACGAAAGGAAGAAAAATGAGATTACCAAACGGATACGGCGGAGTCGTAAAACTCTCCGGCAACAGAAGAAGACCCTACGCAGCACGCATCACTACGGGCTGGCACATCAATGACATCACTGGAAAGCGCATCCAGCACTATCAGATTCTGGGCTACGCTCCTACCCGGTCAGAAGCTCTGCAGATTCTGGCACGTTACAACAATTATCCCATCGATGGGGAAACGCTGAAATTAACCTTCCGGGAAATTTATCTCCGATGGTCCGAAGAAAAGTTTCCTACCATCTCCCACTCCAACATCAAAGGCTATCGGGCAGCCTATGCCACTTGTGAAAACATTGCTGATATGCCATTTCACAATTTGAGACTCAATGATTTACAGCAGGTGATTGATCACTGTGGCAAAAACTATCCTACCCTGAAAAAAATCCGTGTTCTTTTTAACCAGCTCTATTCTTATGCCATGAAACACGAAATTGTCTCAAAAGATTATTCTGCCTATGTAAATATCTCGAAATACAAAGACCGGAATCCTAATAAAACCATACGAAGCTGTTTTTCCACTTCTGAAATTGCTCTCCTGTGGAAACACAAAAACGATCCCTATTGCCAGACAGTCCTCATGCTGATATACAATGGGGTCCGTGTCTCAGAGCTTTTGGATCTGAAAAAAGAAAACGTTCATCTGTCCGAACAATATTTTGATGTCATTGACAGCAAAACCGAAAACGGCATTCGAAAAGTTCCGATTGCTGACAAAGTACTCCCCTTTTACCAGCGCTGGCTTCATGACTGTTCCGATTGTGAATATCTCATCCATACCCTGGACAGCCAGCATTTCACCTATTATATGTATTACCACAATGTTTTCCAGCCTCTGATGTTTCGTCTGCACATCGATCATACACCTCACTGCTGCCGGCACACCACGATTTCCCTGCTCGCCGAAGCACATGTCGATCAGACGACCATCAAAAAAATTGTCGGTCATTCCGGCGCTATGTCCCTGACAGAACGAATTTACACGCATCTGGATGTGCCTGCGCTGGTCGAAGCCATAAATCAGATTTAATCGCTTCTTGTATGTTGCTTGCGTGTTACTTGTAGAAGTGATTTTGCCCCAAACTCTGTTTATAAATCCGGTATTTCCAATACTTCCGTGGAAAATACCATGCATATTTCCGGTTAAGGTAACTTACAAGAAGTCTACAAAGAAGAAGGCAAAGACTTATACAAAGAACCTGACCAGCAAGATTACTGTTAAGAACCCAACCATTAAGGTTACATCTGATTCTGAAATTGCAATCGGAACAACCACACAGGTAAAGGCTACTGTTAAGCCATCAACTGCTAAGGTTACTTATACAACAAGTGATGAGAAGATCGCTACAGTAGATGCTACTTCTGGTGTTGTTACTGGTGTTGCAACTGGTGATGTTACCATTACAGCTACTGCAAAGAATGGTAAGAAGACCGTTAAGGCTGAAAAGAAGATTTCTGTAAAGAAAGCTATCTTAAAGAGTGCTACACAGACAGAGTATAATAAGATTGATGTAGTAATCCTTGGAGACACAAAGGGTATGAAAGCAAGTGATTTCAAGATTACAAATAATTCAACACATGCAACTGTTGTTGTAAAAGCTGTTCAGCCTAAAAAGAACACAGCAGATACTTATACTCTTGAAACATATACTGGAATGACAGATGCAAAAGAGTATACATTAGAGTTTGCTGGTGCATCAACAACATTTACAGTTACCGATGGAACTGTAGCATACGTTGGATTAAGTACACAGGAGATTGCTGCTGGTACTGCTACAGAAGTAAAGATGACAACTCTTGATAAAGATAATGTCGTGCTTTCTTACACCTCTTTGGATAATTCTGATTCTTCTAAGGGTAAGACAACAGCAGATGTTAAACTTACCAAAGGATATCAGGATGGAACAAAACTGTTCCTTCCAGCTGTAGGTGATACCGCAGAAGTTAAAGTTACTTATCATACAGGTACTTTTGGTACTGATGGTAAAGAATCTGGAAATATTGAAAAGACTTTCCCTGTTAAGGCTGTTGACCCATCACTTATTGACTTAACATATCAGGTTTCAATTGGAAAGAGCGCACCAGCATGGACAGCTGAGTCATTTAAAGCTAATACAAATGTTAAACTTAGCTATGCAAACGAGACTCCAAACACAAGAAATGCATTTTTCTATATTAAGAATACTGATACCAACAAAGAAATTGATGCAACTAACTACAGTGATTATTCTGTAGAATCTGCCGATAAGTCAAAGCTTCTTGTTACGGAAACAAACTTAACAAATCATTCTAACCCTGTTTTGGTCAAAGGTGTTTCAGAAGGCTCTACATACATCATTATCAAGAAGGCTGATAAGGTTGTTGCTTCTCTTCCGGTCTCGGTTGTTGCTAAGTCTGTTGCAACTTCTTTAGACTTAGATAAAACATCAGTTACAATCGCTCAGGGTGCAAGTGTAGCAGAAGCTGTTAAGCTTACATTAAAGGATCAGTATTCTGACAAGATGGATATTGATAATATTGATGTTACATTACTTGGAAAACCTAGCAAGTCAACAGCATTATCTAATGCTAAAGTTGGTGATAAAGTCACTAGTGAATTTGCTATATCAGGAGAAACTGCCAGTGTTTCCGGATCTGCATTCGGCTTTGCAGTTTCTGCCACAAATGTTGATACACAGGCCAATATAAACAACCGCGGAACTTATACTTTCAAAGTTAGTGCAAAGAACAATCTGAGCAATAAGACTTTGGATAGAACATTTGTTGTGAATGTAGTAAAAAATACAAATGCTGTAAAAGCATATAGCTTAAAATTTAACCAGACAAATGTTGATACAACAGTAGGTGTTGATGCTTTATCACCTTCAGATCTCAACAACAAAAAAATCGTAGTTGATGTAGCAAAAATGGAAAATGGCGGTGCAATTGATCTTTACGCTGCTGGAACAGATGATTCAAATGTAGAATACACTGTAAAGAATGCCAAAGGAGATGTTCTTGTTAAAGTTGGTAAGGATCTTGCTACTACTGATGTAAAGACAAGTGGTGCTGTAGATGTTAATATTATTAATAACCAGTTAGAGATTGCACCGATTACAGCAGCAACAGGAGCCGTTTCTGGTAAGAGTTACTATAATAAGAATCTTGACGCTGGCACTTATACTGTAACTGCAAAATTTACTCTTAACAAGTCTACTGAGAAGAAAGAAGTTGTTACCTGTAGGTTCTTTCACTGTTGAAGATACCCAGCAGAAATCACTTTCTTATGAAATTCCAAATTATGATTTTGCTGTTAATGGATCACCTGTAAGTGTTGCAAATGCATTTGCAAATACTGATTTAGTAAAGGTATACTATGATGGTGAACTTCAGAGAATTAATGCAAGTGATGTTGTTGAAGTAAAAGGTACTGCACTTACAAATGGTGGTGCTTATGTCAAGACAGTTAAGCTGTTTGTGAACGTTTCTGGCTCTGATAATATGGTACCTGTAACAATTACAGTTGAGCATGTAATTAACAATTGTACAACAAATGGAATCACTGAATAGTCTTGTATCTATCATGTAATTCAAATAAAACAAGCTGCTGCTTTTTGCAGTAGCTTGTTTTTAGTATCGACACAGTATTTTAAGATATATCTTTTGTTCAGCTGAGGAGGAAAATAAGCTATGAACATCAAATTTTTTAAAAAGGGACAAGCATTTTTATTAGCTGTAACATTATTGTTTACATCAATTTTTGTTGGTACCTCGGCTGTTTTTGCAGCTTCTGGAAATGTCACATTGATGCATAAGGTTAGTACCGCAACTGCAAATGCACCAATTCGTTATCAAGAAAATCAGATATTTCTTTTATTATGAAAACGAACGAGCGCATTGGAAGCACCATTTCTATCAAAGATCCTAATCATGATACCCCACTTCAGACGGTATATCTTTCAACTGTAAGCAAAAATATGCAATATATTAGTAATCTTGGCATCTACAAAAACAGTGCCAAAATTAATCTGGATGCCGGAAATTATGTTCTAGAACTTCAGTTTGAAAATGATACAAATTTTGATTTTACCATGGAGCAGGTATCTTCCGGTGCTAAATTAAGTTCATCCAAAATCATAATTACAAAAGGATTTTCATCTCAGATAAAAGTCGTAAATGGAGGGATCATGAAGTCTTGCACCTCAAGTAATACTGCAGTTGCTTCAGTAACGCAAAAAGGGAAAATTACTGCGAAGAAAAACGGAACAGTAAACATTAAGGTGAAACTGACGAGTGGCAAAACGTTACTCTGTAAAGTAACCGTTGTGTCTAATCGATTTCACGTAGCTAAGACAGATATCAAGGATATTCCATATAATACGGTTGAAATGAAAGCTTATGATGCTTCATTTGA
>OLWH01000924.1_pt1 | contig 12358 bp, 10 predicted proteins | sample 1673381 | NCBI WGS metagenome assembly OLWH01 (sample SAMEA103958110, study PRJEB25191) | human gut metagenome | reverse complement strand
AGCTGCAGGTGCCCATCTTCCGCGGCGGCCAGCTCGTGTATCAAAAGCCCGCGCTCGACGACATCCGCGCCTACTGCGCCGACCAGCTCACCACGCTCTGGCCGGAGGTGCTGCGCTTTGACTATCCGCACAATTACTACGTTGACCTGTCGGAAAAGCTGCTGAAGATCAAGCTCGACCTGCTCAACGCCGGCGGAAAGTCGCAGGGCTGAGCCATGGACGCCGCATCCCGCCGTCAGGCCATTCTTGACCGGCTCCGGACGGCCGACCGGCCCGTGAGCGCGTCGGCCCTCGCCGCCGAGCAGAATGTCAGCCGCCAGATCATCGTGGGCGACATTGCGCTGCTGCGCGCCGGCGGCGCCGAGATCTCCGCTACCCCGCGCGGCTACGTGCTGCCGCGGGCGACGGACGGCATCACGCGCACGATCGCCTGCCGCCACACGCTCGCGCAGACCGGACAGGAACTCGACATCCTCGTCGACAACGGCTGCACCGTGCTCGATGTCATCGTCGAGCACCCGGTCTACGGCCAGCTCACCGGCCAGCTGCAGATCAGCAGCCGCTACGATGTGGAGCAGTTTCTCGCGCGCGTGCAGGCGCACGACGCCGCCCCACTGAGCATGCTCACCGGCGGCATCCATCTGCACACGCTGCGCTGCCCGGACGCGGCCGCGTGCGAGCGCGCCTGCGCCGCGCTGAAAGCGGCCGGCCTGCTGCTGGACGATTGACAGAAGTTTATTTTAGTTGACAAGTGCAGAGGAAGTCTTTATAGTATGCTTTACAGGTGTCATGACATATGTAAAGCATACTTGTTTTTCTGGAGGAATGCACTATGCAGCGGTTCCGGGACTTTCTGAAGCGAAAGGATATTGAGATCTCTCTGCGGCGCTACGGCATCGACGCGCTCGGCGCGATGGCGCAGGGGCTGTTCTGCTCGCTGCTGATCGGCACGATCCTCAACACGCTCGGTCAGCAGTTCCACATCGGTTTTCTCAACGCGATCATCTTCACCCTCGGCAAGGGCGACGCCGCGGTCGGCTACACGATCGGCGGGTGCGCATCGCTCATGGTCGGCCCGGCGATGGCGGTGGCCATCGGCTACGCGCTGCACGCGCCGGCGATGGTGCTGTTCTCGCTCGTCCCGGTCGGCTATGCGACCAACGCCATGGGCGGTGCCGGCGGCCCGCTGGCCGTGCTCGTGACGGCGATCGTCGCGGCCGAGTTCGGCAAGGCCGTGAGCAAGGAGACGAAGGTGGACATCCTCGTCACGCCCATCGTCACGATCCTCGTCGGCATTGGGCTGGCCATGCTCGTGGCCGCGCCCATCGGCAAGGCGGCCAGCTGGGTCGGCACGCTCATCATGTGGGCGACCGAGCAGCAGCCGTTCGTCATGGGCATCCTCGTGTCGGTCATCGTGGGCATCGCGCTCACGCTGCCGATCTCGTCGGCCGCCATCTGCGCGGCGCTCTCCCTCACGGGGCTCGCAGGCGGCGCGGCCGTGGCCGGCTGCTGCGCGAACATGGTGGGCTTCGCCGTGCTGAGCTTCCGCGAAAACGGCTGGGGCGGTCTGGTCAGCCAGGGCCTCGGCACGAGCATGCTGCAGATGGGCAACATCGTGCGCAACCCGAAGATCTGGATCCCCGCCATCGTGACGTCGGCCATCACGGGCCCGATCGCTACGTGTGTGTTCAAGCTCCAGATGAACGGCGCGGCCGTCAACTCCGGCATGGGCACATGCGGCCTGTGCGGCCCCATCGGCGTGTGGACCGGCTGGGTCGCGCCGAGCGAGGCCGCCATTGCCAACGGCGCCGTGGCCATCCAGCCCGGGGCCATGGACTGGATCGGTCTCATCATGGTCTGCTTCATGCTCCCGGCCGTGATCTGCTGGGCGATCGGCCTGCTGTGCCGCCGCCTCGGCTGGATCCGCGAGGGCGACCTGAAGCTGGACTGATACCGTATATACGAAAACCCGCACAGGACGGTGTCCTGTGCGGGTTTTGTTTACATACCAAACAGGCGGATGCCCTTGACGAGCATCGACAGCCCCAGCGTCACGACCAGCACGGCGCTGCCCTTGACGATGTACTTCATCCAGCCGCGCGGCAGAAACGACTGCAGCGCACCGAACAGAAACAACAGCGGAACCGTGCCGAGCGAGAACACCAGCATCACGAGCGCGCCGCGCGCTGCGCTGCCGCTGCTCATGGCATAGAGCCACATGGCGCTGAGCGCGCCGCACGGCATGACGCCCGTGAGCAGGCCGATGATGAGCGGCTGTCCCGCAAAGCGGCGGCGCGTGCGCGCATTCAGGCTGCAGGCGCCGGGCAGCTCCGTCTCCGCCGGACGCAGCCCCGGCAGGATACCCGCCATGCGCAGGCCGATGAGCAGCACGAGCGCGCCCGCGACGGTAAAGACCATGCTCTTGATGTTCGGCGTATAGGTGATGACCGCGCCGAGCGCGCCGCAGACAGCACCGACCGCCGTGTACGACACGACGCGCCCGCCGTTATATGCGGCCGAGGCGATGAGCCCGCGCTTGCTGCGGCCGGTCACGCCGCGCGCATCCGTCGTCTGCGCGAGCAGGATACCGCCGCACATGCCGATGCAGTGCGTGCTCGTGAGCAGGCCGACGAGAAACACGAGGCCAAGCGAGGCATGCTCGTCAAGCGCCGGTACCTGCACGAGCATGAGCAGCTTCGGCAGCCCCCAGTAGAGCACGCCCACGAGCGCAAGGCAGATCAGGTCGACCACCACGCCGCCCATACCGTGCATGCTCGGCGGATAGCCGGTATTTGTGAGCACCTGCCGCAGCGTGCCCTCCGTTACGATATCCGGATCATACGTGATCGTCACGCGGCTGCGCCAGTAGTGCGCCTGTGCGGAGATGACGCCGCGCGTGTGCAGCAGCGCGTCCGCGATGGCGTCCTCGCACGCCCGGCAGATTATGCCGGACACATTCAGTTCCAGAACTGTGGTCGTCATGGCCGCTCCCCCTTCGTTGCTTTCCGGCGCAGCACATACAGCAGCACGCCGCCGGATGCGCCACACGCAAGCACCGCCGCCGCGGCCGGGCCGATCACCCCGCACGCAGCCAGCGGCAGGCACACGGCATGGTACGCCAGCAGCAGCCAGCCGCACCGGCGCACGGTGCGCGCCGTCTGCCCGGCCGATGCCTCCGCGCCGCGCGTGAGCAGTTCGCCCCGCTCCGCCGCGCGGCCGACACCCGCCAGCGCGGCGACGCCCGCGGCCAGAATGATGAGCAGCGCGGTGAGGCGCGACGCCGCCCGCTCGAGCCGCTCCTGCTCCGGCGTGCGCACGGTCTGCGCGCGCTGCAAGGCCGCGATCGTCCGCTGCAGCACCGTCGCGTCGCCAACCGCCGTAGGCGTGACCGACGCGCTGCCCGCGCGGTTGAGCGCACCGGCCAGGACCGGGTCGCCCACCGCCTTTTCCTCCGGCCGGGACGCACCCATGAGGGCGGATGCATCGACCGTGCAGGCGCCGGAACACACGATGCCGTCGACCGGGACACGCTCGCCCGGCAGAATACGCACCACGTCCTGCGGCGTGAGCGTGTCGGCGTCCACCTGCACCTCCGCGCCGCCGCACACGACCGTCGCCGTGCGCGGGCGCAGATGCCACAGCCGCTGCACCGGCGCGTGAAGCCTCCCGCGGGCCAGCTGCGCCGCGCACTTCCCCGCCAGCAGCGCGCAGACGATGCCGCACGGCGCGGGAAAGCACGGCTGCAGGCCTGTGAAGGCCGCATAGGTACTGTACGCAAACAGAATGAGCGCCGCGAGCAGCCCGGGCGCGTCCGGCCCGAGACTGTCGCCGCGCAGTGCGCGCCACGTGCCGCGCCAGAGCGCCGCACCAGTGCCGAAGAGCACCGCCGCCGCAAGCGCAAGCTGCACAAGCACCGGCAGCCGCCACAGCATCAGCGCCGTGAGCAGCACGCCAAGCCCCAACCGACGCGCCAACCGCTGGCGCGTCCGGCCCTGCAGGGCCTCCTCGCCGCCGTGCTGTGCCGTCAGCTCCGCGCCCGGGCCGAGCACCGCCGGGAGCGCACCGGCGTCCGTGCCGACCGGCCAGAGCGTCACCGTGAAGGTATCCCCCGCGCGCGCGACGCTGCGCACGCCGAACACCGCCCGCAATCGCGCCTCCGCCCCGGCGTCCGCGCCCGGGCAGCGCAGCTCCGCCGTCTCGACCGGCACGTCAAAGCCCGCGCGCTGCACACGGCGCGCGATCTCGCCGAGGTCCACGGCCGCCTCGTCATAAGTCAGGCGCGCGCAGCTGCTCGTGTCGCTCACAGACACCTCGCGCAGCCCCGGCAGCCCCCGCAGCGCGCGCACGATGCGCACCGCGCAGGCGCCGCAGTCCATGCCCGAGATGTGCAGGATCACGTCCGTCATTTCTGCCGCCGCCTTTCGTAATTTACCAACTGGTCAGAAAAAAGATAGCACGCTGCCACATTTTTGTCAAGATACGGCACGGATTTTCTCCGCCATTTGACGGATGTTGAAAATCGCTGTATAATCGGAGCATCCCAGAACCCCGGAGGCGACCAAGATGCCGATCATTGTCGACCGTGACCAGATCCGCCGGGACATTCTCATGGCGTTTCAGCGCTGCATCGAGCGCAAGCCCATGATGAACGTGTCCCTGCGCGACATTGCAGCCGAGGCGGGCATGAGCCACGCCAAGCTGCTCAACTATTTTGAGAGCAAAAACGACCTCATCCTCGCGTATGTGCGCTATACGCGCGAGTATATGAGCGAAAAGTGCAGCCAGTGGTTCGCCGGGCACGACCGCGCGGACTACGACTCCAACCTCGCGTACATGAACGCATTCATGGACTACGTGGCCAACGCCCCGGCGCACGAGCAGCGCCCGAACGCCACGACGCAGACCTACGTCCTCGCGCGCTACGACCCCGAGATCGGCCGGCTCGTGCAGGAGGAGTTTCTCGCGTGGCGCACGCTCATGGAACAGTGCCTCATCCGCATCTACGGCGAGGAGGTCGGCATGCATGAGGCCGAGGCGATGATGATCCTCATCGCCGGCACGTTCATCTGCAACTACAATCAGGCGCTCACCGGCGAGATCAACGACAACATCCTCGGCTATCTCGGCAACCTGAACCGGTCCTGACAAGTGAAAAAATCATCCGCCCGACGGCAGCTGCCGTCGGGCGGATTTTCATAGGGGTGAAAGGATGGGAAAAGGTATTACTCGTTCGGGTGTGCATCACAGTAGTGATGATAGATATTCTCGATATACAGCGCGGCGTCGCGGCCGCGGCCCTCGGCGAGCATGGCGGTGATGCGCGTCTCCTGCTCGATGACCGTCTCCGGCCCCCAGAAGGTCACGCACCGCTCCCAGAGCACGCCGCTCACGTCCGCAAGGCTGTTCATGAGCAGCGGGAAGATGAGGTTGCCGCTCAGCTCGGTGATGGTCGTGTCAAACTTGCGCATCCACTGCGCATAGGCGGCGATGCCCTCGCCCGCGGCGACGGAGGCGCGCAGCCCGTCCGTGATGGCACGCAGCTGGTCGATGTCGGCCGGCGTGCCGCGCTCGCTGAGCAGGATCATGGCGCCGCCCTCAATCGCGTCGCGCGCCTCGACGAGGGAGCTCTCGATCGCGTGGTCGAACTGGCCGCCGTATTTCCCGAGCGCCATGAGCGTCTCGAAATTGCCGTGGCGGGCGTAGTCCTCGATGTAGTTGCCGCGGCGCGGCTCCATGCGCACAAAGCCCATGCGCTCGAGATCCTCGAGCCCGGTGTGCACCATCGAGCGGCTGATGTGCATCTGTTCGGACAGCTCGCGCTCCGATGGAAGCCGGTCGCCGACCTTCAGCTCACCGGAAAAGATCATGCCGATGACCTGATCGACAAACAGCTCCCGGAGCGTCGGGGCCTGAATCTGCTGAAATCCCATCAGACCTTCCCGTCGACCTTTCTGTGGTCGTAGATCTTGTCCAGCAGCGGGCGCACCAGGAAATAGATCGCCTTGTTATCGAGATTGAACCAGTAGATGAGCATGCTCCCCACCCAGACGCCGGCCGCGCCGAGGAGCAGCTTTGGCAGCAGTTTTTTCATCGTCATTTCCTCCTGTTTACCAGCCTTCGTAGTCGTCATACTGCAACAGGGACGCATCGAGCGGCTCAGCCTGCATGACCGAGAACATGAAGTCGTTGACCTGCTGGCGGATGTCGGCGCGGGAGATGGTGCGGTGGTCGAACATATCGTTCGAGACCACCATGAGCTTGGTCGTCTTCTCCTTCGCCTGATCGAGGATGACGCCCGTGAGACCGAGCGCGCCCTTGCAGGTGATGTCATCGTGCAGGATGACCATGTCGCAGTGGAATTTCTCCGCCTCGTCCCAGAACTCCACGAGGTGCCGCCAGCCGCCGGTCAGGTGGCGGCGCATGACGCCGGTCTCGTAGTTGCGGGCGATGCCGTCGAGGATGGTTTCCTCATCGGTCGTGTCGATGATGACGTTGCCGGAAAACAGGTCCATGCCCGCGATCATCAGAATGCCCCAGCAGTTATACAGCCAGTTCGGGAACTGCAGCCAGTAGCACGGCGGGCCGCCCCACGTGATGGCGCGATAGCGCGTCTTGGGGAAGCAGTTGGTCTTGTTCGCATACGCCTGCTCGAGGATGCGCATGACCTTTTTCTCGGTCTTCATGACCTCGGGATTCCGGCCGCCGGAGAATGCATAGTAAAAGGTATGGAACAGTGCCGGAACCGCGAGCGCGGCGGCGGTGTAGGGCGAGGCCATAAAGCCCCACTTCTCCTGCTCGTTGCGCACCTCGTCGTTGTGCTTTTCCATGATGGCGCGGCAGGCATCCCAGTCATAGGTCTCGCCCGTGTGCCGCTCGACAAAGTCGATGATGCGGCGCAAGGACTCGCGGGCGTACTTGCGCGTGTGCGGGTCTTCCCAGCGCATGGGGATGGCAGCCGGCATCGTATCCACGTCGAGGTGGCGCTCGATGAGCTGGCTGTTCATGGTCGAGGAGTCACACGGGGCGTTATTGGAGATGCAGCAGGCGCCGATCTTCGGGAACTCATCGAGCAGCGCGACGCCGGCGGCATTGTTCGACAGGCGGCAGGAATCCGCCGGCAGGCCGACGCTCTCCATGGCGTCGATATAGTACGGGTTGGCGCCCTGATCCATGTAGCACAGCAGCAGCCCCTGGAACGGCTCGAGCTGCGCGGGGCGCAGGTTCTGGAAGCCGGCGAGGATCTCCGGGCACATGGTCTGCTCGAGCACGACCTGCGTGCGGCCGAAGGCATTGTCGCCGAAGCGGCGGTCGCCCATCATCATCTCGGCGATGGAGGTCGTCGAGCCCTTCATGATCGTGTTGAGGTACAGGCGCGCCACGCGAAGCGCCGGGCCGCGCAGACCCTCGACGCAGCGATCGATCATGTTCAGCGCCGCGAGGTACGAGCCCATCCAGCGGTAGGTCAGCATACCGCGCGCGATGCGCACCGGGCTCTTGGCCACAAAGCCGCCCATAATGCCGAGCACCTTGACCCACTCGACATAGTCGTACCAGGTATCCTTCAGACCGCGCCACTCGCGGTGCTTTGCAATATTGCTGCCGGGCAGAAAACGATCCCCGGCGCCTTTGACCTTCTTGTCCGCCATCACAGTTTCCCTCCCTGAATGTGCTTGATCTCGAGACTCTCCACAAACGCCTGAATGCGCGTGCGCAGCTGACCGGCGCCGGCAAGGGTGTACTCCTTCTCGATGCCGACGGTCGGGATGCCCAGCTCCTCCTGCAGGATGTGCACGCCGAGCACGCGCTCATAGCTCCAGAACTCGCAGAACTTCATCTGCTCGTAGAGCACACCGTCGGCGCCGTATTCCCGGCACAAGTCGCGGATATAGGTGCGGCGGCCGTCAGAGCGCTCACGCTCCATGAAGCGCGGGCACTGGCTCGTGCGCAGATAGTGGCGGGCAACGGCGCGCAGCGGCGTCTCCCCGTCGAGAATTTCAATCTGCTCGCGGCCGGGCAGGCTGCCGTAGCAGTAGCGATCAGCCACGACCATCGCGCCGCAGTCCTCGATGAGCTTCGTGAACGCGGGGTCGTCGATCTCGCTGCCGGTCACGACCAGACGCACACGGAACCACGGCTGCGCGTCCGGCTTGCGGCGCTTGAGCTCGGTGAGCGTCTGCTTGAGGTACGGCAGGATGCGCTTGTGCGGGCACACCTGACTCACAAGCTGCAGCACGTGAAATTCATAGCCCGTGATGACGGGGTTGGCCGCCTTGCGCAGGTCGCCGATCTCGGTCATGACGCGGGAAATTTCGTTGTGGTCGCGGATCGCCGCACGGATCGCCTGATCGGAGATGTCAATACCGTAGGTCTCGTGCAGCGGCTCGAGCACGTGCACGCGCAGCTGCTCCTCATAGTGATCGACGGCGAAGTCCTCGTCCGAGAACGGCACGTCCATCATGCTCATGAAAAACTGCGGGTTTTTCTCCTTCACAAGGCCGAGGATCTCGAAATGCTCGTGACCGCGGTGCATCATCTGGCACGTCTCGGACGAGAGCAGCGCGTCGAGATAGTCATAACCGCCCTCGATGCCGCGCTCGAGAATGCTGCGGGTATACGAGCAGATCTTGCTCGACATGTAGTACGTGCCCACGTCGATGCTGCCGGTATTCGGCGCACGCAGGCGGCTTGAGAAGCAGCCGGGCAGGTTCAGCAGCGTCTCCGGCACAAAGTAACAGGTGTAGCCCAGGGCGTGTTCCCCTTCCGCCTTGGCCTGCTGTACCAGCTCGTTGTTGGCTTCCTGCAGCAGATTCTCAAAATAGATCAGATGCTTCAGGTCTTTCATGGTTTGCTTCCACCTCTCACAGTTCGTCGCGGGTCTCCGGTCTTACATCTGGTTCGACCAGAAGCCCTTTGAACCAAAGGATAGCATAATTTTTGACAATGTGCAACTGGCTTTCGTCCACTGTCCCATTTTTATCGCTTATCACAACGTATCTGGTCAGATCACGACCAGAGGCCTGCCAACAAACCGGACAGTTTTTGCACTTTTCCGAACAACGATTGACAAGGCAGGGCGTCAGATTATAATATGATATGGTTTACCTCACAACAACGCCAAAGGAGTTACACAATACATGAACAGAATCTACGTCACCGGCCACCGGAATCCGGACACGGACTCCATCGCGGCCGCCATTTCCTATGCCGCACTGCGCAACGCGCTCGGCGACCGGGATTACGCGGCCGCACATCTCGGCCACATCAGCGATGAGACGAAGCGTCTGCTCGATCGCTTCGGCTTTCAGGAGCCGGTCACGATCAGCAACGTCCGCACGCAGGTGCGCGATCTGGACTTTGACACGCCGCCGGCGCTCAACTCCAGCGTCACGATGGACCGCGCCTGGCACATCATGCGCGACCAGAACATCTCCGCCATGCCCATCATCAACGAAGACGGCACGCTCTACGGCATGCTCTCTGCCGGCGACATCGCGGCCTACAGCATGCGCACGATCAGCGACCGGCACGTGGACGCGCTGCCGCTGTTCAACCTCCTGAGCGTCATCGAGGGACGCATCCTCAACGACGGCGCCGAGCAGGTCGACCGCGTGTCCGGCGTGGTGACGATCGCCCTGCCGCAGAGCTGCGACAACCTGCTCTTCTCCGACCCCGACAGCATCATTCTCTGCGGCAACCAGCCGGACATGATCCGCCGCGCGCTCGACATCGGCGTGCAGTGCATCATCCTCTGCCAGACCGACGTCGACCCCGCGTGGCTTGAAAACGCCGGCAAGACCTGCGTCATCTCTACCCCACTCGATGCCAGCCGCGTGGCGCGGCTGGTGTATCAGGCGATCCCGATCTCCCGCCCGTGCAACACGGAGGATCTGGTCAGCTTCCACCTCGACGATTACATCGACGACGTGCGTGAGGTCGTGCTCGAGAGCCGCTATCGCTGCTACCCCGTGCTCGACGAGAACGAAAAGGTCGTCGGCACGCTCTCGCGCTATCACCTGCTGCGTCCGCGGCGCAAGCGCGTCGTACTCGTCGACCACAACGAGCTGGCGCAGGCCGTGCCCGGGCTCGAGCAGGCCGAAATCCTCGAGATCATCGACCACCACCGCCTGGCCGACATTCAGACCACGCAGCCCATCCGTGTGCGCAACGAGCCCGTCGGCAGCACGACGACCATCATCACCAACATGTATCAGGAGCACGGCGTCATGCCGTCGCCGAACATGGCGGGTCTGATGGCGGGCGCGATCTTGTCCGACACGGTCATGTTCAAATCCCCCACGTGCACGAAGCGCGACATCGCCATGGCCGAGCGTCTGGCCCGCATCGCCAACGTCTCGCTCAAGGAGCTGGGCAACCTGCTCTTTGCCGCCTCGAGCGCGGGCGACAAGTCGGCTGAGGATCTGTGCTTTGCCGACTTCAAGGAATTCCACATCGCCGACCACTATCTCGGCGTCGGTCAGGTCACGTCGCTCGATTCCGCCAAGGTGCTCGAGCGCAAGGACGAGCTGCTGGCCGTCATGGCCACGAAGCTCGAGCAGCAGCACTATGACATGATCGCGCTCATGGTCACGGACGTGCTCCTGGAGGGCACGAGCCTGCTCTACATCGGCAATGACGACACGATCCGCGCCGCCTTCTCGGTCGAACCGAAGGACAGCGCCGTGTTCCTGCCCGGCGTGATGAGCCGCAAGAAACAGATCATCCCCATGCTGACCGCCCTCTGGGGCTGAGGCGCATATACAAAAAAAGTCCGCACAGGCAGTGCCTGTGCGGACTTTTTTTGATTCAATCCGTCATGCGCACGATGCGGTAATACGTGCGCGCCGTGAGCAGGTACACAAAGGTGTACAGCAGCGCAAAGACGCCGAACGTTCCGAGCGTGCACAGCAAAAACAGATGCACGTTTTGCAGCCCGAAGGCGAACACGATCTGCTTGATGAGCGGAAATGCGAACGCGATGTGGATCGCCGCCGTCACAAGTGGCAGGAAGAACATGAGCAGCACCTGCGTGCGGATGGTCGCCTTGACCTCCTTCGGCGTCATGCCGACCTGCTGCATGATGCGGAAGCGCCCGCGGTCGTCATAGCCCTCGGAGACCTGCTTGTAGTAGATGATGAGCACCGTCGCAAACAGGAACACGAACCCGAGGAAAAAGCCGAGGAACAAAAAGCCACCGTACGTGCTGCGCAGCGTGGGATAGCCGTCGGCGCGCATATCGGTCGTGTAATTCACGTTCGCCGCCTCAGCAGCAGACGCAAACGCGGGGTCGCTGAGAAGCGCGTGCAGCGCGTCGAGCTGCTCGTCGTCCGTGCCGGAGAGGTCGAACTGGTACGTGTAGTTGAGCATGCTACGGGTGCCGCCGTGCTCGCTGGCGTAGGCGTTTTGCTGCGCACGCAGCTCGAGCACGCTGTCGAGATCCGGCACGACCAGATACAGTGTGTGCAGACCCATGATGGAGCTGCCGCTGACGAGCGAGAAGCTATCGAGCTGCCGCAGCCGCAGCGTATCGCCGCCGAGCGTGAGCGTGTCGCCAAAGGCTGCGCCGTCCGTCCATGCGAGCGCCTCGCCGGACGCAAGCGTCACCTGCTCGCCGGTCAGGTCGGCATAGCCCTCCGTGTCCAGAACCATGACGGCGTATTCATCGGCGCTCGAACCGGTGAGCTGTTCGCTCGTGAGATCAAGCGCATCGCCGCTGCGCTGCGCGGAAAACCTGACGGTGCGATAGCCGTGCACATTGCTCTGCGTGAGCCCCGCGCGCGTCATGGTGTCGTCCACCACCTGCAAAACCGGCGCGACGTCCGGCACCGTGTTCGTCCGGGTGTCGGTCATGAGCGTGAGCGTCATATCCTGCGGCCAGCGCACGTCGGCGTAGGCATCCAGCCCCTTGTACAGGCTCACCGTGGTCGAGACCGTCACGAGCACCATCGTCGAGAGGATGCAGATGCTCGCAAGACCGGCCGCGTTGCGGCTCATGCGGTAGATGAGGCCGGAGACGGTGGCAAAGTGGCTGGTTTTATAGTAGTAGCGCCGGTTTTTTCGCAGCGCCTTGAGCACGACAACGCTCAGCGCGATAAACGTGAGATACGTGCCGATGATGACAAGGATGACCGCCGGGAAGAAATTCTGGATGGCGTACAAGGCCACGTTTGTGCGCAGGGAAATGATATAGCCCGCGGCAAGGCACACCGCGCCGAGCAGTGCGAGGATCCACTTGCTGCGCGGCTCGCGCTCGCCCTCGCTGCCGGCGCGCAGCAGCTGCACGGGGTTCGACAGATGGATGATGCGGATGGTATTGAGCAGCAGCAGCAAAAACAGCGCGCCGAAGAACACCACCGTATAG
>OLWH01000904.1_pt1 | contig 12579 bp, 10 predicted proteins | sample 1673381 | NCBI WGS metagenome assembly OLWH01 (sample SAMEA103958110, study PRJEB25191) | human gut metagenome | reverse complement strand
GACGATCCGCTGGCAGGTATCCGGTTCCAGCGGCAGCTCGAAGCGGCGGCCTATAAGCTGGGCGGCGGTGACTATCGGGCACCCTGTCAGAGGGTGGAGGACTTCCTGCTGGGCCGGCCTACAACGGAAGCGGGGCGGGTGAAGCCCAGCTACCGTCCCGGCGTTGCCTATACCGATCTGCACCGCTGTCTGCCGCCCTTTGTGGCGGAGACCATCGCCGGTGCGCTGCCGCTGCTGGAGCGGAAGATCCGGGGCTATGCCGCCCCTGACGCGCTGCTGACGGCGGTGGAGAGCCGTTCGTCCTCCCCCGTGCGCATCCATCGGGATGAGACGTACCAATGCAATATTCGCGGGCTGTATCCCTGCGGCGAGGGAGCCGGGTATGCCGGAGGCATCCTGTCCGCCGCTGCTGACGGCATGCGCTGCGCGGAACAAATGATAAAGGAGATACGACCATGAAAAAGATCGCGGTAGTGGAAAAATTCTTCGAGTCCCACCATCAGCAGCAGATCGAGACTGTGGCCGGAAAGCACGGCTATACGGTGGACTACTATCTGGACGGCGTGCTGCCCAAGGAGCGGGCCGGAGAGTATGAGATCGTGTACGGCATGCCCGACCGGACGGCGCTGAAGGATATGACGCAGTTGAAGTGGTTCTGCGCCAGCTTTGCCGGTGTAGACCGGTATGTGGACGAGGCGCTGTATCCCCACGAGGGCGTGCTGCTGAGCAACTCCGCTGGCGCCTACGGCGTCACCATCGCCGAGCACATTATGATGGTAACGCTGATGCTGCTGCGGCAGATGATGCCCACCATGAAGGCCGTGGGGGAGCGGGTGTGGCTACCGCCGCTGCCGGTGCGCTCCATCTGCGGAGCGAACATCACGATGCTGGGCACCGGCGATATCGGCACCAGCTTTGCCCAGCGGGCCAAGGCTATGGGAGCCAAGTCCATCTGCGGCGTCCGCCGCACCATCAAGCCCGCCGACCCTGCCTTTGACCGGATCGTGACGCTTTCTGATTTGGACAGCGTGCTGCCGGAGACCGACATTCTGGTGATGGCGCTGCCCTCCACCGGCGAGACCGTGGGCGTGCTGAGCCGTGAGCGCATTGCCTTGCTGCCGCCGCAGGCCATCGTGGTCAACGTGGGCCGTGGTACGGCCGTCGATCAGGAGGCGCTGGCCGAGGCGCTGAACGCCGGACGCATCGCCGGTGCGGCGCTGGATGTGTTTGTCCCCGAGCCGCTGCCCCGGGATCATTTCCTGTGGGAGACGAAGAACCTGCTGATCACCCCCCACGTGGCGGGCAACATGTCCCTGGGCTATACCCGCGACAAGGACGTGGACATGTTCTGTGAGGATCTGGAGAACTTCGCTGCCGGTCGTCCGCTGGCCCATCTGGTCAACCGGAAGCTGGGGTATTGAGAACTATCTGTTGTTTGAATAATGATTTCGTCGAAAACAGCCGTGGAAACACGGCTGTTTTCCTGCTTCTTCCAAAAACAGGAAAAGGAATCGACCAAAACAGCAGAGCTGAATGGAATTTTGTTATAACATAAATAGATAGCAGGGCATCGACTTTCCGAACTACCACATGGTTTGTTGATTGTGTTACATTTTTAACAGGAGAGATTTTGTAAAAACGGCAATAATCAACAAAAATCATGATGCAGGAGGAGCAAACTATGATGAACCCCAATGTCGGTCTGGGCACCAAGGCCATTCACGCCGGTAATGTGAAGGACGCGCAGTACGGCGCGCTGACTACCCCCATCTATCAGACCTCTACCTTCGTGTTCGACAGCTGCGAGCAGGGCGGCCGCCGCTTTGCCGGTCAGGAGGGCGGCTACATCTACACCCGTCTGGGCAACCCCACCGTCTCCGTGCTGGAGAATAAGGTGGCGGCGCTGGAGGGCGGCGAGGCCTGCGTGGCCGCCGCTTCCGGTATGGGCGCCATTTCCTCCGCGCTGTGGACCATCGCCGGTGCAGGCAAGCACATCGTGGCCGACGGCACCCTGTACGGCTGCACCTTTGCCCTGCTGAACCACGGCATGAGCCGCTACGGCGTGGAGGTCAGCTTCGTGGATACCTCCGATCTTGCCGCCGTGAAGGCCGCTCTGAAGGAGAATACCTGTGCCGTCTATCTGGAGACCCCCGCCAACCCCAACCTGAAGATCGCCGATATCGCCGCCGTGGCAGAGATCGCCCACGGCTATAACCCCGCCATCAAGGTGGTGTGCGACAACACCTTCGCTTCTCCCGCTCTGCAGAATCCGCTGGCGCTGGGCGCCGACGTGGTGGTGCACTCTGCTACCAAGTACCTGAACGGCCACGGCGACGTGATCGCGGGCTTTGTGGTGGGCAAGGCCGACTTTATCGGTGAAGTCCGCATGTTTGGCCTGAAGGACATGACCGGTGCGGTCATGGATCCCTTTGCCGCCTATCTGATCCTCCGGGGTCTCAAGACGCTGGAGATCCGCATGGAGCGCCACTGCGCCAACGCCAAGGCCATCGCCGAGTATCTTGACAAGCACCCCGCCGTGGAGAAGGTGTACTATCCCGGCCTGAAGGATCACGTGGGCCACGATATCGCCGCCCGCCAGATGAAGGACTTTGGCGGCATGCTGAGCTTCGAGGTCAAGGGCGGCCGCGCTGCCGGTACCAAGCTGGTCAACGCGCTGCACCTGATCACCGTGGCCGTCTCTCTGGGCGACGCCGAGACGCTGATCGAGCATCCCGCCTCCATGACCCACTCCACCTATACCGAGGAGGAGCTGGCGGCCTCCGGCATCCCCGGCGGTCTGATCCGTCTGTCTGCCGGTCTGGAGAACGCCGAGGATATCATCGCCGATCTGGAGCAGGCACTGGCCCAGCTGTAAAGGGAAATTTATAGCGAAGAGAGAGCCGTAAGGCTCTCTTTTTTGCTGTTTCAATTGCTTTACCGCACCATGTTCCGGTCGATCTCCGCCAGAGAGTGTGCGCCGCACATCAGCATGGTATCCTCCAGCTCGGCCTTCAGCTTGGCCACCAGCACGGCAGGGCCTTCCTCGCCGCCGCCGTATACCATGTTGACGAAGGGACGGGCGATCAGCACGCCCTTTGCGCCCAGCGCCAGCGCCTTGAACACGTCCATACCGGTACGAATGCCGCCGTCCACCAGCACCATCACGTCCTTGCCCACTGCGTCCACGATCTCCGGCAGCACCTCCGCCGTGGCGGGGCACTGATCCAGCACACGGCCGCCGTGGTTGGACACGATGATGGTCTTGGCGCCGGCCTTTACGGCCTTCTCCGCGCCCTTGACGGTCATGATGCCCTTCAGGATAAAGGGCACGCCGGCGTAGTCGGCGATCTCCTTCAGCTGCTCCACCGTCTTGCTGCCGGCAGGCGGCGTCAGGTTCTTCAGGAAGGGCAGGCCCGCGCCGTCAATGTCCATGGCGATGGCCCACGCACCGCACTTTTTGGCCATGTCCATCTTCTGCATCACCAGATCCTGATTCCAAGGCTTGATGGTGGTGACGCCTGCGCCGTGGTTCTCGCCGATGGCGTTGACGGCGGCCTCCATGACGGCGGGGTTCACGCCGTCGCCGGTAAAGGCCAGAATGCCCGCCTTGGCGCAGGCAGTGACCAGAATGTCGTTATAGGTCAGGTCGTCGTACTTGTCACCGTAGTGCAGCTGCATGGCGCCCACAGGGCCCGCCATGACGGGGATGGTCAGCTGATGACCGAAGAAGTCGAAGGAGGTGTCCGCCGGGCCGTTCTCACAGATGGTGTCCATGTTGACGCACAGCTCCTGCCATTTCTGGTAGTTGCGGATAAACCCGGTGCCCAGTCCCTTTGCGCCGGGGCCGGGAACGGTGTTCTTGCAGGCCATGCCGTTGCAGATCTTGCAGGACTTGCAGTAAGGCCCGATCTGATCGCGGGAGCGATCCAGGATCTCTTGATATGTCATGTCTCATTTCTCACTTTCTGATCGCCGCACAGAGGCGGGGAGTATGGCATATCATACCACGATTTAGGAAATATGCAAGAACTTTCGGGACTTTTTTCGTCAAAATACTCAATCCGGCGTCAACCGACCCAGCCCATCAGCTGGAGGAAGCTCCACGCCAGCTTGCAGCCGTAGAAGATGATGACCGCGCCGCAGACCTTGTTGATGATGTTCAGCACCTTTTCGTTGAATTTGCTGCCCAGCAGCGACACCACGGTGGACAGCGTCAGGAACCAGATCACTGACGCGCTGCCAAAGCCGCAGATGAAGAATACGTCCGTTCCGGCGGGAATGCTGGCCCGGAACGCGCCCAGCATCATGGTGCCGTCGATGATGGCCTGAGGGTTCAGCCACGTCACCACGAAGGCGCTGGAGATCAGCTTCCAGATGGGGACGTTCACGTCACGGCCGCCCTCAAGGCTGGCCTTGGAGCGTAGAAGCCCGATGCCGATCCAGATGACGATCAGGCAGCCCAGCCCCAGAATCACCTTTTGCAGCCACGGCAGCGCCTGAATCAGCGCACCGGCGCCCAAAAAGCAGGAAAGCCCCAGCGAAATGTCCCAGAAGATCACGATCAGCGCCGTCAGATACACCCGTCCCCGCTTCTGGGTCAGGGCGCTGTTGATGACGAACAGGTTCTGCAATCCGATGGGGGCCACGTAGGCAAGACCCATGGTCAGCCCCTGAAGATAAATGTTCATTTGCTATTTACTCCTCTTTTCTTACTTGCTATAATACCATCATAGCACGAAGCCCGGAAAACGCAAGAGCGCAGATTTTTAGAACAAGGTCAGGAGGAGCTTACCATGTCCCACTACGATTGTCCCTGCATGGAGAAATGTCCGCTGCACTACGCCATGAGCGTCATCGGCGGCAAGTGGAAGGTGCAGATCGTCTGCGCCCTGACCAACGCCGGAGCCTTGCGGTATAACGCCCTGCGCACCAAGCTGGACGGCATCAGCAACACGGTGCTGGCCACGTCTCTGCGTGAGCTGGAGGCCGACGGCCTTGTGGTGCGCACGGTGTATCCGGAGGTGCCCGTCCGGGTGGAGTACCGTCCCACGGAGGACTGCCGCGCCCTGCTGCCCATTCTGGAGCAATTGAGCGACTGGGCGGAGGCTAGGATGGCTGCTGCGCCGCCCAGCAACTCTTATGCTTCTTTTGCTTGGCCCGCTTTATTGGATGCCAAACAGGCTTTTCCCGTTCTCTATGGTCAGTCGGGCCAGTTCCTCCGTGGTCATGCCCTTGATCTGGGCCAGCTTTTCCGCGATGTAGTACACATTGCGGGAGTCGTTGCGCTTGCCCCGCAGAGGGACGGGAGACATATAGGGGGAGTCCGTCTCGATCAGGATACGGTTGAGGGGAACCATCTCCGCCACCTCCACGGTTTTGCGGGCGTTCTTGTAGGTGACAGGGCCGTCGAAGCCTAGATACCAGCCCAGCGCCAGCAGCTCCCGCGCCATCTCCACGCTGCCGGAATAGCAGTGGAACACGCCACGCAAGGCGGGGTACTCCTTCACGATGGCCAGCGAGTCGCCGTGAGCCTCGCGGTCGTGGACGATCACCGGCAAGTCCAGCTCCAGCGCCAGCTCCAGCTGGGCCCGGAACACCTGCTGCTGGAAGTCGCGGGGCGGGTTCTCCGGCCAGTAGTAGCTGCCGCAGCGCGTCCATGTGCTCCGGCACAAAGTCGCCGCAGTTCTCCGGATGGATGCCCACGGCGGCGTACACATGGGGGTGCCGCGCCGTCAGATCGACAGCCGCCTGAGAGGACGCCAACGTGCAGCCGGGGTCGATCACCAGCCCGTCAAAGGCGGCAAGCACCGCGTCACGGTCGGCGTCAAAGGCCTCGTCGTCATAATGGGCGTGGGTGTCGAACAGCGTCATACCAGCTGCACCTTGCCCATGGCGGTGTCGTCGATGTACTGGGCCTTCAGCTCACGCAGGCGGGTCATATGGGGCTGCTGCATGTGGACGCGTTGATGCTCCTCGGTCTCCCACTGCTCGATCAGCAGCGCCACGTTCTCCTCCTGGGCGGAGAAGTAGTAGTCATAGCGGATGCAGCCTTCCTCCGCCCGGATGGTGGTCAGGATGCCCTCGGACACGATGTCACGGACGTAGTTTTCCCGGCAGCCGGGCTTTGCGGTGTATTTAACGTATAGTGTCAGCATAATAAAATCACGCTCCTTTGCGCCTATTGTAGCGCAAAGGAGCGTGATTGTCCATATAAGTTTAGGGTTTGACGAAGTTAACGAAGTTGGGTACTGTTTTTGCTGTAGGGGCGGACGACTCTGTCCGCCCGCCCGACAACGGAGCGGCCATCGTAGGGGCCGACAGAGTCGTCGGCCCCTACAAAGTTCTATTGATCGTTTTCTATTTCAGCAGAGCTTCGCGCCTGCCGGTACGCTGTCATCAATGATCATCAGCTGTACCTTTTCCTCGCCCTTCTCCTTGTGGACGGCGGAGATCAGCATGCCGTTGCTGGGAATGCCCATCATCTTCCGGGGCGGCAGGTTCAGGATGGCCATGACGGTCTTGCCGATCAGCTGCTCCGGCTCATAGTAGTGGTGGATGCCGGAGACGATGATGCGGTCGGTGCCGCTGCCGTCGTCCAGCGTGAACTTCAGCAGCTTGTCGGACTTCTTGACGGCCTCGCAGTTCTTGATCTTCACAGCCCGGAAATCGGACTTCAGGAAGGTGTCAAAATCCACCTCCTGTTCCACGTAGGGCTCCAGCTCGATGGCGGGCAGAGCGGCCTTCTTCTGGGCCTCCTGCATGGCGTTCAGCGCCGCCAGCGCCTTTTCCGTGTCCACACGGGGGAACAGGTTCTCACCCTTGGCCACCTGCGCCTCGGCGGACAGGGTGCCCCAGACATTGGCCTTCTCCCAAGTGTGATCCTCGGCGGAAGCGCCGATCTTCACGAAGATCTTGTCGCAGCTCTCCGGCATCACGGGGGTCAGCAGGGTGGTGCAGACGCGGATGGTCTCCAGCAGGTTATAGAGGACGGTGGCCAGACGGGCGCGCTTGGTCTCGTCCTTGCCCAGCACCCAGGGCGCGGTCTCGTCGATATACTTGTTGGCGCGGTCAATGACCTTGAACACCTCGTCCAGACCGTTCTGGAGCTGCAATTTCTCCATCTCGGCCTCGTACCGGTCGCGGAGACCGCAGACCGTGGCCTTCAGATCGTCGTCCTCCGGCGCGTTCTCACGGTCGGCAGGCAGCTTGCCGTCAAAGTACTTCTCCACCATGCCGGTGGTGCGGCTGACCAGATTGCCCAGCTTGTTGGCAAGGTCGGTGTTGATGGTGGAGATCAGCAGCTCGTTGGAGAAGTTGCCATCGGAACCGAAGGGGAAGGTGCGCAGCAGGAAGAACCGCAGGGCATCCACGCCGAACATCTCGGACAGGGCATAGGGGTCGACCACATTGCCCTTGGACTTGGACATTTTGCCGCCGTCGATCACCAGCCAGCCGTGGCCGTACACATGCTTGGGCAGGGGCAGACCCATGCTCATCAGCATGGCGGGCCAGATGATGGAGTGGAACCGGACGATCTCCTTGCCCACGATGTGATAGTCGGCGGGCCAGTACTTGTCGAAATCGTGGTACTTGTCGTTATACAAACCCATGGCGGTGCAGTAGTTGAACAGAGCGTCCACCCACACGTACACCACGTGGTCGGGGTCAAAGTCCACGGGAATGCCCCAGCTGAAGCTGGTACGGGAAACGCACAGATCCTCCAGACCGGGCTTGATGAAGTTGTTGACCATCTCGTTGACGCGGGTACGGGGCTGCAGGAAATCGGTGTCCTCCAGCAGATGCTGCACCTTGTCGGCGTACTTGCTCAGGCGGAAGAAATAGGCCTCCTCCTCGGCATCGTGAACCTCACGGCCGCAGTCGGGGCACTTGCCGTCCACCAGCTGGCTTTCCGTCCAGAAGGACTCGCAAGGGGTGCAGTACTTGCCCTTATAGGCGCCCTTGTAAATGTCACCGTTTTCATACATCTTCTTGAAGATCTTCTGCACGGCCTCGCAGTGATAGTCGTCGGTGGTGCGGATGAACCGGTCGTTGGAGATGTTCATCAGCTTCCACAGATCACGGACGCCGCGCGGGCCGTCCACGATGCGGTCCACGAAGGCCTGGGGGGGCATGCCGGCTTCCTGGGCCTTGGTCTCGATCTTCTGGCCGTGCTCGTCGGTGCCGGTCAGGAACATCACGTCGTAGCCCTGCAAACGCTTATAGCGGGCAATGGCGTCGGTGGCCACGGTGCAGTAGCTGTGACCGATGTGGAGCTTGTCCGAGGGGTAGTAAATCGGTGTGGTGATATAGAACTTTTTCTTTTCCATGGGGATATCTCTCCTTTTCCGCCGCCCCGAATGGAAGGACGGCTTAAAATATTAGTTTTCCTGCTTTTTCCGGGGATATACAAACAAAAAACGCCCTTAGCATTATGCTAAGGGCGACTTGAACAAATCGCGGTACCACCTTGCTTCGCCCCGGCCTTACGGCCAAAGCCTCACGGAGTGCCGGCACACTCCCGCGCGGTAACGGGCGCTCCCGTTCCGGCCTGACGGTTTTCGCTCGACCGGACGGCTCCTGAGCCATGTTCACCGGCTTCCCCCGCGCCCGCTTTCACCTTTCCGGGCTCTCTTTCGGCGGCTTTGACCGGTTACTCTCTCATTCATCGCCATTTTGCGTATTTTTAAGCATCATACTCTAAAATGTAGAGTTTGTCAACCGTTACGGCGGTTTTCTGTGTAAATTCACGCTTTACAGCGGGAAGAAAGTTTTGTATAATATGGGTTGGAAATTTTTTATGGTGGCGAATTACCATACATAGGAGGAACAAAAAATGTCTTTCAAGATCCTTGTTATCAATCCCGGTTCCACTTCCACCAAGATCGGTGTCTATGAGGACGAGACTCTGCTGTTTGACAAGACCCTGCGTCACAGCGCCGAGGATATCGCCCAGTTCAACTCCATCCCCGCCCAGAAGGACTGGCGCTGCCAGCTGGTGCTGAAGGCGCTGCGGGAGGAAAATTTCGATATCAACACTCTGTCTGCCGTTTCCGGCCGCGGCGGTCTGCTGCGTCCCATCCGCGGCGGCACCTACGCTGTCAACGACAATCTGGTGAACGACTGCACCATCGGCGTGCAGGGCCAGCATGCCTCCAACCTGGGCGGCATCATCGCCCGAGAGATCGGCGATTCTCTGGGCATCCCCTCCTACATTGTTGACCCCGTGGTGGTGGACGAGTTGGCTGACGTGGCCCGCTATGCCGGTCATCCCCTGTTCCAGCGCGTCAGCATTTTCCACGCCCTGAACCAGAAGGCCGTGGCCAAGCGCTTCGCCAAGGAGCACGGCAAGAACTACGAGGATCTGAACCTGATCGTCTGCCATCTGGGCGGCGGCGTCTCCGTGGGCGCCCACTGCCACGGCAGCGTCATCGACACCCAGAACGCCCTGGACGGCGACGGCCCCTTCTCTCCCGAGCGCTCCGGCTCCCTGCCCACCGGCCAGCTGGTGAAGCTGTGCTGCTCCGGCAAGTATACCGAGACTGAGCTGAACCGCATGCTGTCCGGCCGCGGCGGTCTGGTGGCCTACACCGGCTCCAACGACATGCGCTATCTGCTGGCCGAGGCCGAGCACGACAAGAAGATCGCCGGCGTGGTGGAGGCCTTCCACTATCAGATCGCTAAGGAAGTGGGCGCCATGGCCGTTGTCATGAAGGGCAAGGTAGATCAGATCATCCTGACCGGCGGCATCGCCTACGGCAAGGAGACCGTGAACGCCATCAGCGCCATGGTGGACTGGATCGCTCCCATCACCGTCTATCCCGGCGAGGACGAGCTGCTGGCGCTGGCACAGGGCGCACTGCGTGTCCTGCGCGGCGAGGAGAAGGCACAGGAGTATCGCCGTCCCCGTCCCACCGAGGCGTAACAAACACCGTATTTCCATGGATGCCCGGCGGCTTTGCTGCCGGGCGCCTTTTCCCTTATTGAAAAGGAGGTTCTTCAATGTTTATCAGCAACGATATCCGCTATATCGGCGTCAACGACCATCAAGTGACGCTGTTTGAGGGGCAGTACGACGTGCCGCTGGGCATGGCCTACAACTCCTACGTCATTCTGGACGAGAAGATCGCCGTCATGGACACGGTGGACGCCCACTTCGGCAAGGAGTGGCTGGCCAACCTGACGGCGGCGCTGGCAGGCCGCACGCCGGACTATCTGGTGGTGCAGCATATGGAGCCGGATCATTCCGCCAACATTGCGGCCTTTATGGACGCCTATCCCGCCGTCACAGTGGTGGCCTCTCAGGCGGCTTTCCGCATGATGAAGCAGTTCTACGGCAGCGACTACGCCGACCGCCGTCTGGTGGTGGGCGAGGGTGATACGCTGGCGCTGGGCCGCCACACCCTGACCTTCCTGACCGCCCCCATGGTGCACTGGCCGGAGGTCATCGTCACCTATGACTGCACGGACAAGGTGCTGTTCTCCGCCGACGGACTGGGCAAGTTCGGCGCACTGGATGTGGAGGATCCCGAGGGCTGGGCCTGTGAGGCGCGGCGCTACTACTTCGGCATCGTGGGCAAGTTTGGCGCACAGGTGCAGGCCTTGCTGAAAAAGGCCGCTGCGGTGGACATTCAAACTGTGTGTCCCCTCCACGGCCCGGTGCTGACCGGCAAGGAGCTGGCGGAAGCCCTGCGGCTGTACGATATCTGGTCCCGCTACGATGTGGAGAGCGAGGGCGTCATGATCGCCTACGCCTCCGTGTACGGCAACACGGAGAAGGCGGCGCAGCTGCTGGCGGAGAAGCTGAAGGAGCAAGGCTGCCCCAAGGTGGTGCTTACCTGCGTGCAGCGAGAGGACTGGGCCGAGGCGGTGGAGGATGCCTTCCGCTACGGCAAGCTGGTGCTGGCCGCGCCCACCTATAACGGCTTCCTGTTCCCGGCCATGCGGGAGTTTATTGAGCACCTGACCGAGCGGAACTACCAGAACCGTCAGGTGGCGTTTATTGAGAACGGCTCCTGGGCGCCTGCCGCCGCCAAGGAGATGAAGAAGCTGCTGGAGGGCTGCAAGAACGTGACTCTGGGCAGCACCGTCACCATCCGCTCCGCCATGACGGAGGAGACTCCCGCCCAGCTGGACGCGCTGGCCCAGGAGCTGCGGTAAGCTTATCTGCGCAAAGGAAGTCCCGTTTTTCCCTGCGGGACTTCCTTTTTTCGCGTTTTCCCCTTTACAAACGGTATAACAGCATGTATAATTTACAAGCTGTATTCAATGAGAGAAGAATAGAAACTGGGTGAGAGAGTAACATGGCAACTGATTTTTCCCGTACCCTGTCCCTGCTGCGGCAGGAGGCGGGTATCTCCCAGCGCAAGGCCGCTGCCGCGCTGGGTATTTCACAGGCCCTGCTGAGCCACTACGAAAACGGCATCCGCGAGCCGGGACTGGCCTTTGTGACGCGGGTGTGCGACTTCTACCACGTGTCGGCGGACTATCTGCTGGGCCGCACCGCCAGCCGGGACGGCAGCATCATCGAAGCGGCGGAGCTGTACGATGCCAGCGATGAAAAGGGCACGCTGCGCGGCAGCATCGCCGCGACGCTGCAAAAGAAGATGCTCGTCAACACCGCGGGCGTCCTCTTCGAGCTGCTGGGCAAGACGAACGACCGCACGCTCATCACGTCGGCGGGCAGCTACCTTGGCGGCGCGTTCTACCAGCTCTACCGCGCGCTGCACCGCGCGAGCGGTGGGAAAGAGGGGTACTTCGGCTTAGATGCCACGGCCTACCAGTCCGGCGCGGTGGATGCGCAGATGCGCGCGGACTACATCGCCTACGCCTCCTCGCTCGCGCAGCTTTCCGAAAAGGACGGCGCGTTCGCCTCTATGGAGGATGAAGCGCTCGCGTCCCTCTACCCCGGCCTCATGCAGAGCGTGACGCAGGTACTCCACAGCACCGAAGAAAAGACGAATTCCCTGCTCGGCAGGAAATAAGAATTTCTGAAATTTCTCCATCATCGCGCTCGTCAAGGCAAGTTCCGTATCCTTCGCTCAGGCTTAAAAGCCAGAGCTCACTCACTCCACTGCCTTTTCTCTCCCCCAAAAGTCTTTGACTTTTTGGGGACCCCTTTAACCACGGCAAGTCGTTTTCCCACAAGGGCTGAAGCCCTTGCGGGAACCCTTTTGATTGAACATCCTCGGGCGAAATGAATTCGCCCTGCGGCAAGGTTTTGCCCGAGGGCAAAACGCCTGGACGCGCCATTTGGCGCGCGGCGCCGCCTTGCCGACAACAAACAGGAGCAACAGCTATGAACGAAAAGAACATCCGAAATTTTTCCATCATCGCGCACATCGACCACGGCAAGTCGACGCTGGCGGATCGGCTTCTTGAAAAGTGCAACGCCGTTTCTGCGCGCGAGATGGAGGACCAGATCCTCGACAACATGGACTTGGAGCGCGAGCGCGGCATCACGATCAAGGCCCGCGCCGTCACGTTCGATTACACCGCCGCCGACGGGCAGGTCTACACGCTCAATTTGATCGACACGCCGGGCCACGTGGACTTCAACTACGAGGTCAGCCGGTCTCTGGC
>OLWH01000897.1_pt1 | contig 12642 bp, 10 predicted proteins | sample 1673381 | NCBI WGS metagenome assembly OLWH01 (sample SAMEA103958110, study PRJEB25191) | human gut metagenome | reverse complement strand
CCGCCGCCGTAGAGGATGCCGAGCGTACCGACGATGTTCTCCTTGGCGACAAGGCCGGTGATGGAGGCGACGGTCGCCTGCCAGTTGCCCCAGCCGAGCGGGATGAAGATCCAGGCGATCAGGTTGCCGATCTTGGCAAGGATAGAGGAGTCGATCTGGTCCTCAGAGAGCATCTGGAACGTGCCGTCGACCCAGCCAAAGTAGGTGGTGAACCACACGAAGATAGTGGAAAGCAGGATGATGGTACCGGCCTTCTTGATGAACGACCAGCCGCGCTCCCACATGCTGCGCAGCACGTTGCCGAGGGTCGGCCAGTGGTAGGCAGGCAGCTCCATGACGAACGGAGCGGGATCACCGGAGAACATCTTGGTCTTCTTCAGCATGATACCGGAGATGATGATGGCTGCCATACCGATGAAGTAAGCGGAGGTGGAGACCCAGGCACTGCCGCCGAAGAGGGCGCCGGCGATCATGCCGATGAACGGAACCTTGGCGCCGCAGGGGATGAACGTGGTGGTCATGATCGTCATACGGCGGTCACGCTCGTTTTCGATGGTACGGGAGGCCATGACGCCCGGAACGCCGCAGCCCACACCGATGAGCATTGGGATGAAGGACTTACCGGAAAGGCCGAACTTGCGGAAGATACGGTCGAGCACGAAAGCGATACGGGCCATGTAGCCGCAGGCCTCGAGGAAGGCGAGCATCAGGAACAGGACGAGCATCTGAGGCACGAAGCCGAGCACCGCGCCGACACCGGCGACAATACCGTCGAGGATCAGGCCGTTGAGCCAGTCAGCCGTACCGGCAGCGTCAAGCGCATCGCCGATCAGAACGGGCACGCCCGGGACCCATACGCCATAGTCTGCCGGGTCGGGCTCGTCAAAGCCATTCTCTTCGAAGTAGCTGACAGCATCCACATAGGTCATGCCGACGGTGGAATCTTCGTCCGCGTCATCGGGGATGGCGTCATAGTAGGCGGTCATTTCGTTGATGGCGAGGGTCTCTTCATCTTCCACGTCAACGGTGGCAGTGTCTTCGGTGGGCTGGAAGGCCTTGAGCTCTTCGAGCGCTGCGTCGGCGTCGAAGCTCTCGTCTTCCATGTCGAGGCCGACGAACGCGTCAGCCGCTTCGGTCGCGGCGGTGTATTCGTCGTTGGCGTCGTTATAGGCGCTCGAGCCGATGCCCAGCAGGTGCCAGCCGTCGCCGAACACGCCGTCATTGGCCCAGTCGGTCGCGGGCGCGCCGACGGCGACCATGGCGACCCAGTAGACGAGGAACATGACCACGGCGAAGATCGGCAGGCCCAGCCAGCGGTTGGTGACGATGCGGTCGATCTTATCGGACGTGGACTGCTTGGCCTTGGATTTCTTGCGGTAGCAGGCGCGGATGACTTCCGCGATGTAGACATAGCGCTCGTTGGTGATGATGGACTCGGCGTCGTCGTCGAGCTCCTCCTCGGCGGCCTTGATGTCCGCCTCGATGTGCTGGTGCACATCCTCGGGGATGTGGAGCTTGGCGAGCACCTTGTCGTCGCGCTCAAAGATCTTGATGGCGTACCAGCGCTGCTGCTCTTCCGGCATCTTGTGCACGGCCGCCTCTTCGATGTGGGCGATCGCGTGCTCGACCGGGCCGGAGAACGTGTGCATCGGCACGGTCTTGGTGGACTTGGCGGCTTCGATGGCGGCCTCTGCCGCTGCCATGACGCCGTCGCCCTTCAGGGCCGAGATCTCCACGACCTTGCAGCCGAGCTGCTGCGAGAGCTGGTTGATGTTGATCTGGTCACCGCTCTTGCGCACGATGTCCATCATGTTCACGGCCATGACCACCGGGATGCCCAGCTCGGTCAGCTGCGTGGTCAGGTACAGGTTGCGCTCGAGGTTCGTGCCGTCCACGATGTTGAGGATGGCGTCCGGGCGCTCATCGATCAGATAGTTGCGGGCGACGACCTCTTCGAGCGTGTACGGGCTGAGCGAGTAGATGCCCGGAAGGTCCATGATGACAACGTCGTCATGCTTTTTCAGGCGGCCTTCCTTTTTCTCGACCGTGACGCCCGGCCAGTTGCCCACAAACTGATTGGAGCCGGTCAGCGCATTGAACAGCGTCGTCTTGCCACAGTTCGGGTTGCCGGCTAAGGCAATCTTGATTTGCTTTTCCATTCGGATGCTCCTTTGCGATATTCTCCTCTGCTGATGGGGGATCCTACCTTATGTAATCAATATTTTTTGCTTACAAATGTTTACGCCTGAATTTCGATCATCTCGGCGTCGGCCTTGCGCAGGCTCAGCTCATAGCCGCGGACCGTGACTTCCACCGGATCACCGAGCGGCGCGACCTTGCGCACATACACTTCGGTGCCCTTCGTGATGCCCATGTCCATGATGCGGCGCTTGATGGCGCCCTCACCATGCAGCTTCACCACCTTGACCGTTTCGCCGATCTTGGCTTCTCGCAGCGTTTTCATCGTGCTTCCTCCCTTAAATCATGATTTTGCGTGCCATTTCATCGCTGATGGCAACGCGGGATTCTTTGACCTTCACGATCAGGTTCCCGCCGATCGCCGATACGACCATGGCCGTCCCGCCGGGGACGAAACCCAGATCGGCCAAATGCTTTCTGGTCTCCGGGTTCCCGCCGACTTTCAGAATCAGTGTCTCCTCGCCGATGTTGGCGAGATTCAGCGGCATCATAGATATCCCTCCACTGGTAAATGGTTAGAGCGTGCTAACCCTGGATGAAAAAAGAACGGTTATATTTGTTTAACAAAAGTTAAACTTCCCTAACCTTGCTAAAGTTTAATCTATCTAACAGCGCGTGTCAAGGGGTATTTGTAAAAATTTTTGCATTGCTTGCATTTTTGGTTAAGGTGTGCTAACCTAGAAGCAATTTTACGAAAAGGTTGGTGGAATCCGCTATGCAGATCTTGAGAGCCGCGGAGGACTATCTGGAGGCAATGCTGATGATGCAGCAGAAGCACGGATACATTCGCTCGATCGACATCGCAGAGCACCTCGGTGTCACGAAGCCGAGCGTGACCTACACGACCAAGCGTCTGCGCGAAAACGGCTACATCACCATGGACCGTGACGGGCTCATCACGCTCACGCCGAGCGGGATGGACATCGCCTCGAGCATGCTCGACCGGCACCACACGCTGACCAAGTTTCTCATGGAGCTCGGCGTGGACGCCAAGACCGCCGAGGAGGACGCCTGCAAGATGGAGCATGACATCAGCGAGCAGACGTACACGGCGCTGTGCCGCCACGCCATCGGCAAGCTCGGCATCCTCGGGGAGGACGACGCGGGCCTCGGCGAAACGGCCGGGACTGACGAGAATTGAAACCGCATCCGGACATGTCCGCCCGCGGCAGCCAGCGCTGCCGCGGGCGGTTTTCTTCTGCGCGGCGGGCATTGACGCGGCGGCGCGGATTTGCTATGCTGAAAAAGAGAAAATACCCCCTTGACTCTGACACGGTGAGAGGGCTTATGCTGTGCGTGAGCTCAAAAAATACGACCGGCACGGAGGTACCGCCATGCTGAAAATCGGTGAATTTTCAAAACTGTCCAGAGTCAGCGTTCGTATGCTGCGCCACTATGATGAGGTGGGGCTGCTCGCCCCGTCGGAGGTCGATCCCATGACCGGCTACCGCTACTACAGCGAGCGGCAGCTCATCACCGCCGGACGCATCGCCGCGCTGCGCGCGCTCGGCTTCGGCCTGAGCGAGACGCGCGAGCTGCTGCGCCTGTACGACGACCGCGCGGCGCTCGATGCGCGCCTGGCCGCGCAGCGCACCCGGCTGGAGGCGCTCGCCGCCGACACGGCGCAGAAACTGCGGCTTCTGGACACAGCCCGTGAGCGGCTGAGAAAGGAAGCAGACATGAACTACAATGTGACCATCAGGACCCTGCCCGAGCGTTACGCCGCGTGCGTGCGCATGACCATCCCCTGCTACGACGCCGAGGGCATGGTGTGGGACGTGCTGTGCCGCGAGACCGACCACATGCACCTCGTGCCCGACGACCCGTGCTATTGCAGCGTGACGTTCCTCGATGAGGAATATAAGGAGCGCGACGTGCTCATCGAGGCGAGCAAGACCGTCCGCGGCCGCTACCCCGACACGGAGCACGTCCGGTTCCGGACGCTGCCGCCCGTCACGTATGCCGGCTGCGTGTACCGCGGCAGCTACGCGCAGATCAGCGACGTGATCGCGGCCGTCGCGGCGTGGGTCGCGGCCAACGGCTACGAGAGCGCGGGGCCGATGTTCAACATCTACCACGTCAGCCCGCACGAGACGCAAAACCCTGACGAATTTGTGACCGAGGTGTGTTTCCCGGTGCGGGAGGCATAACCCCATTCTTCCGGAGGTGCCCCCCATGCTCCAGACCCGCAGACCGGCCCTGAGCGGCAACGCGCTCAAGGGCATCGCCATCCTCGCCATGACGCTCGACCACCTCACGTGGACGCTCTGGCCCGGCTACGCCACCGACTGGTGGGTGCTCGTGTGCCACCTGCTCGGCCGCGTGACGGCGCCGATCATGTGGTTTTTCATCGTCGAGGGCTACCACTACACGCACGATGTGAAAAAATACGCCGTGCGCCTGTTCGCGCTCGCGTTCATCTCGCACTTTGCGTATGATTTCTGCTTCGGCATCCCGTTTTTGCCGCTGTCCACCGGACCGTTTAACCAGACGGGCGTCGTGTGGTCGCTCGCGTGGGGCCTCGTGCTGCTCGTCATCCACGACGATGCGCGGCTGAAAAACTGGGTCAAGATCGTGCTGACGTTTGGGATCTGCGCCATCACCTTCCCGTCGGACTGGAGCTGCGTGGCCGCGATGGCGATCCTATTCATGGGACAGGCGCGCGGAGACTTCCGAAAGCAGATGTGCTGGCTCATGGTGTGGTCGGCCGTGTACGCGCTCGTGTATTTCTTCTTTATAGATAAGGTATATGCGCTCGTGCAGCTCGGCACGTGTCTCGCCATCCCGCTGCTGCGGTGCTATGACGGCACGCGGGGCCGCTGGCGGGGCATGGGCAAGCTCTTTTACGTCTATTATCCCGCGCACCTCGCGCTCATCGGCGTGCTGCGCGTGCTGCTCTGGGGCGCGGGGGCGTCCACCGCCGCCGGCAGCTTCTGACGGCAATGTGCACAACGGCATCCGCCCGGACGGAGGAAAACTTCGTCCGGGCGTTTTTGTGCCCGGTGGTGGTATTCCACCGGGGTTCGTGGTAAAATGCTGTGCAATGTGAGACAAAGGAGGCGGCGCGCATGCGCTACCAGTGCCTGGTGCTCGACCACGACGACACCGTCGTCAACAGCACGGCTGTCATCCATTACCCGGCATTCGTGCAGACGCTGCAAAAGCTGCGGCCGGACGTACACATGACGCTCGACGACTTTTTTTCCTACTCGTTCGAGCCGGGCTTCGGCGCCCTGTGCAGCGACATTCTGGGCTTTTCCGACGCGGAAATGGACATCCAGTATCAGACATGGCTGGACTATGTGCGCACGCACGTGCCCGACACGTTCCCCGGCATGCACGACCTGCTGCACCGGTTTCGCGCTGCGGGCGGGCACATCTGCGTCGTGAGCCACTCCGTGCCGGAAAACATCCTGCGCGACTACCGCGCGCACGACTTGCCCGCGCCGGAGCGCATCTACGGTTGGGATTCAGACCCCGAGCGGCGCAAGCCCGCGCCGTGGCCCATTTACCAGATCGAGCGCGAGCTCGGCCTGCGGCCGGAGCAGCTCGTGGTCATCGACGATCTCAAGCCCGGCAAGGACATGGCCGACCGCGCGGGCGTGGACTTCATCGCGGCGGGGTGGACGCACACCGTGCCGCACATCATCGAAACGATGCAGCGCATCTGCCCGCACTACTGCCGCACGGTGGCGGAGCTGGCCGCGCTGCTGCTGGACGAAACGGAGGCATAACGATGGATAAAATCATGCGCACGGCGACCCTCGCCGACCTCGACGCCGTGGCTGCGGTGGAGGCGGCGTGCTTCCCGGCGGCGGAGGCCGCGACGCGGGAGGAGCTCGCAGGCCGTCTGACGCACTACGGCGACCACTTCTGGCTGCTGTTTGACGGCGGCACGCTCATCGCGTTCGTGGACGGCATGGTCACCGACCGCGCCGACCTCACGGACGACCTCTACGCCGACGCGTCATTGCACGACGCGCACGGCGCGTGGCAGATGATCTTCGGCGTGAACACGCTGCCCGACTACCGCCGGCACGGCTACGCGGGGCAGCTCATCGAGCGCGCCATCGCCGATGCGCGCGCGCAGGGCCGCCGCGGCCTTGTGCTCACGTGCAAGGACCGGCTCGTGCACTACTACGCGAAGTTCGGATTCGTGAGCGAGGGCGTGTCGGAATCTACCCACGGCGGCGTCGTCTGGTATCAGATGCGCCTGACGTTCTGAGCATTTTCCGCCCCGGCGCGAAAAAAATCCGCGCCGGGGCAAACAAAACCTTGACTCTACAACCGTTGTAGAGTTTAGAATGGCGGTATTCCACGCAAAGGGGCAAGCACCATGGAGAAAAATCTCACGACCGGCAGCGTCTTTGGCAACATCGTGCGCTTTTCGCTGCCGTATCTGCTCTCGTACTTCCTGCAGACGCTCTACGGCATGGCCGACCTGTTCATCATCGGCCGGTATGAGGGCGTGGCGAGCACGACGGCCGTGGCCATCGGCAGTCAGGTCATGCACATGCTCACGGTCATGATCGTCGGCCTTGCCATGGGTGCGACGGTCACGATCGGTCAGGCCGTCGGCGCGCGCGACCGCCGGGGCGCGGCCGGCTACATCGGCAACACGACGACGCTGTTTCTGGCGCTGAGCGTCGTGCTGACGGGGCTGCTGCTCGCGCTCGCGCGGCCGATCGCGGCGGTCATGTCCACGCCGGCCGAGGCCGTGCCCGGAACGGTCGCCTATCTGCGCATCTGCTTTCTCGGTGTGCCGCTGATCACGGCGTACAACATCATCGCGTCCATCTTCCGCGGCCTGGGCGACTCGAAGCGCCCGATGTATTTCATCGCCATCGCGTGCGCGGCGAACATCGCGCTCGACTATCTGTTCATGGGCGCGCTGCACATGGGCCCGGCGGGCGCCGCGCTCGGCACCACGTTCGCGCAGGCGGTCAGTGTGGTCGTGTCGCTGCTCGTCATCCGCCGCGAGCGCGACGGCATCGCCCTCACGCGGGGTGATCTTCGCCCGCAGCGGGCGGTCATGGGCCGCATCCTGCGCATCGGCGTGCCGGTCGCACTGCAGGATGGACTGATCCAGATCGCGTTTTTGTTCATCACCGTCATCGCCAACCGCCGCGGCCTCACGGACGCCGCCGCCGTCGGCATCGTGGAGAAGATCATCAGCTTTCTGTTCCTCGTGCCTTCGTCCATGCTCTCGACGGTGTCGGCCCTCGGCGCGCAATGCATCGGCGCGGGCAAGCCCCGCCGCGCGCTGCAGACGCTGTGGTACGCCATCGCTATCGCGTTTGGCTTCGGCATCCTCATCTCGGTCATCATCCAGTTTGTGGCCGAGCCGGTCGTGGGGCTGTTCACGGACAGCGCGGCCGTCGCCGCCGCGGGCGGGCAGTACCTGCGCGGGTATATTCTCGACTGCTGCTTCGCCGGGCTGCACTTTTGCTTCAGCGGGTATTTCTGCGCCATCGGCCGCTCGGAGCTGTCGTTCCTGCACAACATCACGGCCGTCGTGCTCGTGCGCGTGCCGGGCGCGTATCTGACGAGCAAGTGGTTTCCCACGACGCTGCTGCCCATGGGCCTGGCCACGGCGGCGGGCTCGCTGCTGTCGGTCATCATCTGCGTGATCGCGTTTCTGGTGCTGCGGCGGCGCGGCCGGCTCGTGCCGGAGGAGGACTGACATGGCGCGCACGCAGGAGCTCTTTTCCATCGGCGACGTGGCGCAGCTGTTTCACCTGAGCGTGAGCAGCCTGCGCCACTATGAGACCATCGGCCTGCTCACGCCGGAATACACCGACCCCGCGACCGGTTACCGCTACTACGGGCCGCGGCAGTTTGAGGTGCTCAATACCATCCGCTATCTGCGCGCGCTGGACATGCCGCTCGGGCAGATCCGCGCCTTTCTGCGCAACCGCGACGTCGGGCGCATCGAGCAGCTGCTGCGCGAGCAGAAGGCCGCCGTCGCGCGCAAGCAGGCGGAGTTGCAGCGCGTCGAGCGCAAGATCGACAACCGCCTGCGCCAGCTGCACGCCGCGCAGACGGCGGAGCTCGATACCATCCGCCTCGTGCGCAGCCCCGCGTGCCGCATCGTGTGGATGTCCGGCGCGCTCGAGCTGCACAGCTTTCTCGACATGGAGCCGTCCATCCGCATGCTCGAGCGCTCGCAGGCGGAGGCCGTGGTGTTCCTCGGTAAGGTGGGCGTGGGCCTCTCGGCCGAGCGGCTCGCGGCCGGGCAGTTCGCGCCGTATGACCGCGCGTTTCTCGTGCTCGACGACGAGGACGCCTTTGACGGCGACGTGACCGTCCTGCCCGAGACGACGTGCGCCGCCGTGTGCTTTCGCGGCAGCCACCCCGAGGCCCCGGCGCAGTATGCGCGCCTGATGGACTACCTGCGCGCGCACGCGCTCGCCCCGGCGGACTTCTCGCGTGAGATCACGATGATCGACTACGGTCTGACCAGCGACCCGGAAAAATTCGTGACCGAGATCCGCATCCCCGTCCGGGCCGCGGAGTGAATGTATATGCAAAGCCCCTCAGATCCGAATGGATCTGAGGGGCTGTTCATTTGGTTGATTACTTCTTTACGTTCTTGCAAAACTCCATCAGGATCGTTGCGACCTGCTCGCGCGTCGCGCTGCCCTGCGGCTCAAGATAAGTCTGGCCGCCGTTGCTCGCACCGGAGATCAGGCCGAGGGCCACGGCATCCGCCAGCGCGTCCTTCGCCCAGCCGGACACGCTGCCCGCATCCGGGAAAGTGCTCAGATCGGCGGGCGTCCACGTGCGCTCGAGCTTGAGCACACGCGTCATGTATTCCATGAGGATGACCGCGATCTGCTCGCGCGTCACCGGCAGGTCGGGCGCAAACGTCGTGGCAGACGTACCGGAGACGACCCCGGTCTGGTACGCCCAGAGGACTGCGTCCTTGTACCAGTTTTGCGTCAGGTCGGTAAACGGCGTGGTGCCGCTCACCTTCGGCTCACCCTCGAGATTATAGAGGATCTGGACGATCTGCGCGCGCGTCGTCGTCATCTTCGGCGCGAACAGATTGCCGCCGACGCCGGACATCAGCTGATGCGTCACGCAGTACTGGATGCCGGGGTAGGCCCAGTTTTTCGTCACGTCGGTGAACATCTGCGTCACGTCGACTTCCGCCGTGTCCTTCCACGTCGCCTTGAGGACATTGCTGCTGAAGCTGATCACGACGTCACCGGCGGGGAACACTGTGCCGTCTACTGCGAGCCAGCCGGCAAACTCCTTGCCCTCCGGCGGGGTAAAGGTGCATTCGGGGAGCGTGAAGTTCTCGCCCGACTTGACCTTCATGGGCTGCATCGTGCCGGTGCCGCCGTTGGGGTCAAAGGAGATGGTGACTTCTGTCACTTCCTTGTCCTTCCATGTCGCCTTGAGGCTTTGGTCGTAGGTGGAGAATACGTCGTGACCGGCGGGGTACACATTGCCGTTTACTGCGAGCCAGCCGGCAAACTCCTTGCCCTCCGGCGGCGTGAAGGTACATTCGGGGAGTGTGTAGCCAACACCTGCTTTGACCCTCATGGGCTTCATTGTGCCGGTGCCGCCGTTGGGGTCGAAGGAAATGGTGATATACTTTGCGGGCACCTCGGTCTTGAGCGTAAACGCCACCTTGCCGATCCTGGCGTTTCCGGTGTCGTACTTGTAGGTGACCTCCTTGACGTCGCGGTTATCGAGCGTCAGGACGTCCCAACCGTCGACCTTGCTGACCGTGCCGCCGGTCCAGTCGCTCGCGCGGGCGGCCGTGAAGTATGTGCCCTCCGTCGCGCCGTAGCACGGCAGGTCGGGATAGACCTTATACTGGAGGTTTTCATCCACCTTGATGTCGTAGACGTTGCCAGAGCAGTCCACATAGCGCGGATCGAGCGCCGTGTTGCTGCTCAGGTCCAGCCACGAGAGGCGGTTATTCTGGCACTCGAGCGCTCGGAGCTTTTTGTTGCTGCGCAGGTCGAGCGTCTCGATCTGGTTGTCGTTGCAGTACAGCTTCAGGAGCTCGGTGCAGCGGCTCACATCCAGCTTCTTGAGCTTCATTGCGCTGCACGAAAGCTTCTGCAGATTGCTCAGCGGGTGAAGATTGAGCTCGGTGATCGGATTGTCGTTAACACCAAGATCCTCGAGGGAGACGTTGCTGCTCAGGTCGAGCGCGGTGATCTGGTTTTCATAGCAGCCCAGCTTCTTGAGCATGTAGTTGCTGCGCACATCGAGCGCGGTGAGCTGGTTATTATAGACATAGAGCTCAACCAGCTTCCGGTTGTTTTTCACATTGAGCGAGGTCAGCTTGCCATGGCAGGCACTCAGAATCTCCAGCTTGGTGTTTTTGCTGACGTCAATGGATTTGAGGTCATGATTGCCCCAAAGATTGAGATACGTCAGCTCCGGCAAGTTCCGGGTGTCGAGGGCTGTCAGCTTGTTGCTGCCCGCACTGATTTTCTGGAGCTTTGTGTTGGCGCTCAGGTCGAGCGAGGTGAGCTTATTGCTGCCGCAGGACAGCTCGATGAGCTCTGAGCACTTGCTCAGGTCGAGTGCGGTGAACTCGTTTACGCTGCAGGTCAGATACTTGAGCGAGCTGCCCTTGTGAAACCACAGACCGGTGAGCTGGTTTCCGGAGCAGTTGAGCTTTTCCACTCTCGAGTTCTGCTCCAGATTGAGTGTTTTCTTCAGTTCCTGGCCGCTGCAATTGAGATCCTTCACATATCTCAGGTATCGGATGCCCATGAGACTCGTGATGGGGTCGCGTTTGCCGAGCACCTCTTTGATGTTATCATCGCTGACGTCGAGCACTTCGATCTGCTGGGCCTTTTCCTCAGTCAGGACCGAGCTGCCGACGATCTTTAGCACGTATTCCCGGAACACCGGGTCGGGGAAGGTCTCTTCGTTGATCGGTATGGCGCTTGCCGCGCTTGCCGTGAACGGCAGCAGGCTGAACACCATGACCAGACACAGGACAATGCTGAGAATGCGTTTTTTCATCTGTTTCCGCCTCCTTGGTTTGGAATATGTGGGGGTGGGCTTTTGTATCAGAACGAGCCGCTGCGTCCGTGGCCGCCGCCGCCGGAAAAGCTGCTCGAATCGCTTGAGCTGCTCGAGTCGCTCTTGCGCTCGATCTTGTGGCGCACCGTGGTCGTGTGGGTGAAGACGTCCTCGCGCCGGGTCAGCTGCAGCCCATCGGCCGTGACGTAGGCCGAGGCCTCGGCCTGGCGGTAGACGGAGCGCATCTTCATCTTCAGCAGCTGGCACACGATCAGCGCGAGCAAGAGCCCGACGCCGAACGAGATGCCGAGGCGGCGCAGAAACTGCGGCCACGTGAATTCGCCGGAGTCGACGCTGAGGATCCCGGCGCAGCCCTCGAGATAGTCCGAGAAACCGTCGTACCAGTCGTTGTCCGCGAAGTCGTCGAGAAAGGCGTTCTCGAGCTTGATGAGCTTGGCGTCCGGGAAGATGGGCTCTGCCTTGTCGCCGTAGACAAAGGTGGCGTACTTGCGGTTCGACATACTCAGCAGCAGGAGGATGCCGTCGCGCCCGCTGCCATAGCCGAGCGACTGCGCATGGTAGATCGAATAGGACGCGGTCGCGGCGTCGGGATAGCCATAGTCGCCGAAGTCATCGACTATGCAGATGTACACGCCGACGCCGTAGTGCTCCGAGATCTCGGCGGCGCGCGCCTCGAGCGTTTCGACCTCCGAGAGCGTGAGGATCGCGGCTTCATCGTCGACATAGGGCGCTGCCGCCATGACGGGCAGCACGAGCGTGACAGCCAGCAGCAGCACGAGCAGCAGCGCGGTCAGTTTTTGTTTCATGGTGTCCGCCTCCTTACATAAACTGCAGGATGACCGTCAGCGCGACTGTGACCACGCCTGCGATCGCACCGAACGTGCCCCAATAGCGGCCGCGGTCGGTCGGCAGGTCGCCGACAAGCTTGCCGGTCTGTCCGTTCATGGCGAAGAGGAAGCTTTCGCCGTTCCACTTCGTGCTCAGCATCCACACCGGCAGCAGGGCGTAGTGCACCTTGCCGCGGTGCAGGCGGATGTCCGTGTGGTCGGTCACGCACGTGCCGTAGCCGGTCACGGTCTCGCGCAGGGCGTTTTCGAGCGTCTCTCTGCTGCGGCGGTCGGCGCGGGCGCGGCTGTCGTCCACGGTGACGTCGTACTTGTCGGCCAGATAGCCGGGCAGGTACGCCGTGGAAAACGGCTGCATCTGCGTGTAGTCAAACGGCTCGATGGAGTCCATGTGGTCGTCGGGCATCTTGGAAGATGCGTCCACCGGGATCTTCTCGAACGCGATCGAGCCGCCGCGGTGCACGTCGTAATGGTCGGTCTCGGTGACCTCGTAGTCGTCGTCCCTATAGGTGCGGGAGTTGGCGGCCTTGTAGTCGACCTCGCCCTCCGCGCCGCCGTCAAACAGCCAGAACGGGACATA
>OLWH01000883.1_pt1 | contig 12736 bp, 10 predicted proteins | sample 1673381 | NCBI WGS metagenome assembly OLWH01 (sample SAMEA103958110, study PRJEB25191) | human gut metagenome | reverse complement strand
CGTGGAGAGCGGGGCGGGAGATCAGGTCCGGGTCCTCCGTGCCGTAGAGCCAGTCGCCCGCGAGGGGATGACCGAGGTATGCCATGTGGACGCGAAGCTGATGCGTGCGACCCGTCTGTGGGCGCAGGCGCAGGAGCGTGAAGCGGTCGTTTACTTGCAGAGTCTCGTACTCTGTGAGGCTCTGAAGTCCGTCCGCGCGCACGCAGCGGCGGATGATGGAGCCCTCCGCGCGGCCGATCGGCGCGTCGATGACGCCGCACGGCGGTTCAACTCTGCCGACGGCGACAGCGCGGTACTCGCGCCGCAGATCGCTTGAGTGCAGTGCGCGGCGCAGGCGGTCGTGCACGTAGCCGCTCTTTGCGGCGATGAGGAGACCGGACGTTCCCTTGTCAAGCCTGCTCACAAAATGCGGCACGCTGCCCTCGCCGAGATAACTCGTCAGTATCGCTGCAAGGCTCGACGCGGAGGCGTCACCCGACTTCGGGTGCATGGCGATGCCCGCAGGCTTGTTGAGCACGAGCAGGTCGTCGTCCTCGTAGACGATGTCGGGCTTTGCCGCATTTGCGCAGTACAAGTCCTCGCGCGGCGTACGCTCGCTGAGGGCGACGCTGACAACGTCGCCCGCGTGGACGATTGTGTTGACATGGACGCTCTGTCCGTTCAATAAAATGGCGTTTTCGCGCCATTTGAGGCTTTTGAGCAGCGTGTAGGAAAGCTGAAGACTGCCGCGCAGGATGCCTTTGACCATGCGGCCGTCTTCCTCCGGCGTCACGGTGTATGTGAGAATGCGCATGGAAGCCCTCCTTTCCTGAAGTAAACAGCGCGTAAAATTCACACATAGTATACCATCTTCGCACGAAAAATGATATACTGAATCACACTTCGGCACTGCCGAAAAACAAGCAACAGGAGGGCAATGGCATGGACAAGAGAACCATCTGCCTTTTGAACGATTCCTTTCCGCCCGAGATCGACGGCGTGGCGAACGCCGTCGTGAACTACGCGAAAAACATCACGAAAAGCGGCGAAAACGCCATTGTCGTCACGCCGACAATGCCCGGTGCGGACGACAGCGCGTTCCCATTCCCCGTGCTGCGCTACCCGAGCATCGACACGCGCAAGAAGCTCGGCTACGTGGCGGGCTATCCGTTTTCACCCGAGACCGCGCGCGTGCTGACGGAGCAGAAGGTCGAACTAATGCACACGCATTGTCCCATCACGTCGTGCCTGCTGGCGCGCTCGCTGCGCGCCGTGGTCGACGCGCCGCTCGTGCTGACGTATCACACGAAGTACGATGTCGACATCGCCAAGGCTGTGCGCGGAAAGCTCTTGCAGGAGAGCGCCATTCGCGCGCTGGTGCAGAACATTGCAAGCTGCGATGAGGTCTGGGTCGTGAGCCGCGGGGCGGGGGAAAATCTGCGCTCGCTCGGCTACGAGGGCGACTACATCGTGATGGAAAACGGCGTGGACGTGCCGCGCGGGCGGGTGTCTGACGAGGCCATCGCCGCGGCGACGGGCAGATATGACCTGCCGCAGAACGTGCCGGTCTTTCTCTTCGTCGGGCGGCTGATGTGGTACAAGGGTATCCGCATCATTTTAGACGCGCTGAAAACGCTGCGCGAGAAAAATGTCGACTTCCGCATGGTGTTTGTCGGCGAGGGCGCAGACGGCGCGGAGATCCGCAGCTATGCGGAAGAGCAGAAGCTCTCCGACCGCTGCTTTTTCACAGGTGCGATCTCTGACCGCGAGATCATCCGCGCGTGGTATGGCAGATCCGACCTGTTTCTCTTCCCGTCGACGTTCGACACGAACGGCCTTGTCGTGCGCGAGGCCGCAGCCAGCGGTACGGCGACTGTGATGATCCGAAATTCCTGCGCGTCCGAGGGCGTGGGCGACGGGCGAAACGGCTTTTGCATCGAGGAAAACGCCGCGGCGATGGCGGCAAAGCTCGAAGAGCTCTGCCGCGCGCCGGAGGTGATGCAAGTGGTCGGCGAAAACGCCCAGCGCGAGCTGTACGTTTCATGGGAGACAGCGGTGCAGCGCGCCATGGCACGCTACGAGGTCGTCATCGACAATTACCGCAGCGGAAAATATCCGAAGCGCGAGCGCTTCGGCGACGAGTTTTTCAAAACGCAGGGTGGGCTGATGGAGGCCTTTGCCAGCGTGGGCGAGCTGAGCGAGGAGATCGCCGCGGGGCTGCGCATTGAGCGCGACGAGGCGTTGCAGACCATTGTCCGTTCGCGGCAGGAGCTTCGCGGGCGGTTCGGCGAGACAAAGCAGGAGCTCGCCGAGCGCTACGAGACGATTTTGCAAAAAGTGGATCGCTATTTATGAGAAAAAGACGAGCGAAAATTCGCTCGTCTTTTCTTCTTAATCTTCGTGTTTTGGCTTTTCCGCGGCGAACCACATGTTCCACTGGAAGGAGTACGCCCTACGCGACGCCTCGTCCGCGCAAATTAGACGCACGCGCGACGGCTGTGCGTGCTCATAGCCGTAGTCCATGATGGCGCGCAGGACGCGGTAGGCGGCCTTCAGGTCGCTGTCTGTGCAGGAGAGGGTCAGCGTGTCGCCGTCCGTGAGCGGCAGAAGTTCGGCCGCATGGTCGGAAGAGGGGAGGGCGGAGATGTCCCCGCAGATGATCTCAACGGTCATGGCAGCCTCCTCAGCGGTTCAGATACGCGCGGCACTTCGCCTCCGCGTCGTGCGCAAGCTGTTCTTCGTCGACTGTGACAAGATGACCGTGGTCGACCGTCACACGGCCCTGAACGACTGTGTAGTCAACGGGTCCGCGCACGCCGACAGTGCCGAGCACGCTTTTGGGGTCAAAGCACGAGCCGACGAGCTCGAGCCTGCGCGAGTCGATCATGAAGAGGTCGCAGCACTTGCCGACCTCGAGCGAGCCGATGTCGTCGCTGAGGCCAAGGATGGCCGCGCTGCCGCATGTTGCCATCTTGAGCACGTCGTAACCGCTGGGGGCAGCTTTGCTGCTGTTCAAACGGTGCAGCAGGAACGCGACGCGCAGTTCCTCCATCAGCGATGAGCCGTCGTTCGAGGCTGAACCGTCAACCGCGAGGCCGACCGGCACGCCGAGCTTCAGCATCTCGGGCACGCGGGCGACGCCGGAGGCGAGCTTCATGTTCGAGATCGGGCAGTGCGCCACGCCGGTGTGCGTCTTTGCCAGCACGCGCAGCTCCTCGTCGTTGAAGTGGATGCCGTGAGCGAACCAGACGTCGCTGCCCGTCCAGCCGAGGCGCTCCATGTACTCGAGCGGGCGGACGCCCTCGCGCGCGAGCATGAAGTGTTCTTCGTCCTTCGTCTCGCACAGGTGGGTGTGCAGGCGCACGCCGTACTCTCGCGCGAGCACGGCGCTCTCGCGCAGAAGGTCGGCAGACACGGAGAACGGCGAGCACGGGGCGAGCGCAACGCGGTGCATCGCGCCGAACGACTTGTCGTGGTATTTCTCGATGACACGGGCAGAATCGGTCATGATCTCGTCGACCGTCTGCACGACGCTGTCGGGCGGCAGGCCGCCGTCCTTGACAGAGAGATCCATACTGCCGCGCGAGGCGTACATGCGCGCGCCGATCTCGTCCGACGCGGCAAACTGCGCGCCAATGAGGTCGCCCGCGCCCGCAGGGAAGACATAGTGATGGTCGAAGCAGGTCGTACAGCCGTGCTTCATCAGCTCGCCAAGGCCCGTGAGCGTCGAGAGGCGGATGACGTCCTCGTCGAGGTTTTTCCAGATCTCATAGAGCGCTTTGAGCCAGTCGAAGAGCTCCATGTTCTGTACTTCCGGCAGGTTGCGGGAAAAGACCTGATAGAGATGATGGTGCGTGTTGACAAGGCCGGGGTAGCAGAGCATGTGGCTCGCGTCAATCACCTTTTCCGCCTCCTGCGGCAGATTTTTACCGATCGCGCGGATGAATCCATCCTCAGCATACAGATCGACGTTTTCATAAACCGTGTCCGCGTCATCACACGACACCAGCGAACGAATGTTTTGAATGAGCAGAGTAGACATAGCAATACCTCTTAGACCCGCGCCAAACGCAGGCAGATTTAGTGAAAAATAGCAAGAAGCGCATTTTGCTGCCTCCAGCGGCAAAACAGCTCAAAAGCCTCGCAGAGTTTCACGCCGCGCACGGCGGCAAATAAATTGAAATCCGTCGCGGAGGACGACATGCGCGCTCTATTTTGCGCCGCGCACGGCGCAAATGAATTTGATCGTTTTTTGCCGCGGCGTGTACGTGGCAAAAAACACTTTGCGCGGAGCGAGTGTACGCGCCTGCGGCGTGTGCGCAGAGCGGAGTGCGATCCTACTCAAAAACGGCAACCGATTCGGTTGCCGTTTTTGAAGATTTTTTATCTCTCTTCGCGGAAGTAGCTCAGACCCAGCGATGCGGGCGGCTGATCCTCGCGCTTCTTGCGCAGCGACACGATGATCAGAACGACCAGCGTGACGACGTAGGGGAGCATCTTGTAGAGCTCCTTGATGGCAAGGTTGGTGCCGGTGGGGATGAAGATATAGAGGATGTAGAACCCGCCGAACAGGATGGAGGCCAGCACGCTGACGTTCGGACGCCAGATCGTGAAGATGACGAGCGCGATGGCGAGCCAGCCGCGGTCGCCGAAGGCATTGTTGGACCAGACGCCGCAGGCGTAGTCCATGACGTAATACAGGCCGCCGAGACCCGCGATCATGCTGCCGATGCAGGTGGCGAGGTATTTGTACTTCGTCACGTTGATGCCGGCTGCGTCCGCCGTCGCCGCGCTCTCGCCCACGGCGCGCAGGTGAAGACCCGTGCGGGTGTGCTTGAGGAAGTACGACGCGAACAATGCGATGACGATGGCGAGGTAGGCAAGGAAGCCGTAGGACAGGAAAACCTGACCGAACCAGCCGCCGACATTCAGAGATTTGCTGAAATAGGCGCTCGTCGCGCTCAGCGCGATGGAGGGGACTTCACTGTCGGTCAGCTTGATGAGCGAGCCGCCGAAGAAGTTGCCGATGCCGACGCCGAACGTCGTGAGTGCAAGACCCGTGACGTTCTGGTTGGCGCGCAGCGTAACGGTCAGCAGGCAGTAGAGAAGGCCCATCAGAAGCGAGCCTAAAAGCGAGCAGAGCATCGGGATACCGATGGCGAGGAACGCGTTCATGTCGGCAGCCGGGGTGGACTGCTCGTAGAAGAACGCGCCGATGACGCCGCAGATACCGCCGACGTACATCACGCCCGGAATGCCGAGGTTCAGGTTGCCGGACTTTTCCGTCAGGATCTCACCGGTGCTGCCGTAGAGCAGGGGAATGCCCTGCATGACCGCACGGGGAAGAAAAGCAGTTAGATCAAATATCATTGCTTCACGCCTCCTTCTTGCTCTTGCGCAGGCTGACCTTGTAGCTGATGAAAAACTCGCTGCCGATGATGAAGAAGAGGATGATGCCCGTCAGGATATCGGCGAAGGAGTGGTTCAGGCTGAACACGCTGGAGATCTCGCTCGCGCCGCGGCTCAGGACCACGATAAGAAGGCTCGTGAAGATCATCATGATGGGGTTGAACTTGGCCATCCAGGAGACCATGACCGCTGTGAAGCCGCGTCCGCCGACGATGGTGGTGGTCAGCGTGTGGTCCGTACCGGCGGTGAGCAGCAGGCCGATGAGGCCGCAGATCGCGCCGGAGAGGATCATCGTGCGCACGATGACGCGCTCGACCTTGATGCCCGCATAGCTCGCGGTGCGCTGGCTCTCACCGACAACGGCGATCTCATAGCCGTGCTTGCTGTAATTGAGATAGATGTACATAACGCCCGTGAGGATCGCCACAAGCAGGATTGGGAGGAGATAGCGCTGGCCGCCGAGAACGGGGAGCCAGCCGGCCTCGGTATTCTGGTTGATGATACCGATCTTGCCCGAGCCCTTGGGCACTTCCCACACGATGATGAAGAACGCGGCGAGCTGTGTCGCGATGTAGTTCATCATGAGCGTGAAGAGCGTTTCGTTCGTGTTCCACTTGGCCTTGAAGATACCGGGGAGGAAGCCCCACAGCGCGCCTGCCGCGACGGAGGCGACGATCATAATGACGATGAGAAGACCGTTGGGGATCTTGCCGCCAAGGCAGATCATGCAGGCCGCGGTGGCAAGGCAGCCGATGAGCACCTGACCCTCGGCACCGATGTTCCAGAAGCGCATCTTGAACGCGGGCGTGACCGCGAGCGAGATGCCGAGCAGGATCGCGAGGTTATGGAACGTGACCCAGCTCTTGCGCGACGTACCGAACGCGCCGTAGAGGATCGTGGAGTAGACCTTGATGGGATTTTCGCCCGTCAGCAGCGTTGTGACGATCGCGCAGACGATCAAAGCGAGCACGATCGCGCCGCCGCGGATCAAAACGGCCTTGTACCAGAGGAGCGTATCGCGCTTGGCGATGTGGAAGAGCGACTGTTTCTTATTCATCCTTGTTGCCTCCCCTCACGAGCGTCATCAGTGCGCCGACCTCGCGCTTGTCGGTCTTTCTGGCGTCGACCACGCCGGAGACCTGACCGCCGCAGAGAACGACGATGCGGTCGCACAGCTCAAGCAGCACGTCGAGGTCTTCGCCGACATAGACGACGGCGACGCCGCGCATCTTCTGCTCTGTCAGCAGGTTGTAAATGGTATAGGAGGTGTTGATGTCCAGGCCGCGCACGGCGTAAGCGGTCATCAGCACGGCGGGGGACTGGGCGATCTCGCGTCCGACAAGCACCTTCTGCACGTTGCCGCCGGACATGCGGCGCACGGGGAAGGACGTGCTGGGCGTGACGACGCCGAGCTCTTCCCAGATGCGGTTGGCGAGCGCTTCGGGATCCTTGCGGTTGAGGAACAGACCCTTACCCTTGCGCCAGGAGCGCAGCATCATGTTGCCCGTCATGCCCATCGAGCCGACCAGGCCCATGCCGAGTCGGTCTTCGGGGACGAACGACATCGAAATGCCGCTCTTGCGGATCTTCATCGGGTCGAGACCGACGAGTTCCTTTTCCTTGCCGCCGTCGGGCGGATAGAACGTGACATGGCCGGAGGCGACGGGGTAGAGGCCCGCAATGGATTCCAGCAGCTCCCGCTGGCCGCTGCCGGCAACGCCGGCCACGCCCAGCACCTCGCCGGCGTTTACGGTAAAACTCACATTGTCCAGACGCTTGACGCCCAGCTCATCGAACACCGTCAAGCCGTCCAGCACCAGACGGGGCGTTACGTTCACCGGGTCAGGCCGGTCGATATTCAGGCTGACACTGTGGCCCACCATCATATCCGTCAGGGACTGCTGGTCAGCGTCCTTGGTGGCCACATCTCCGATATACTCGCCCTTGCGGAGCACCGCCACCCGGTCGGAGACGTCCAGCACCTCGTGGAGCTTGTGGGTGATGATGATGAGGGATTTGCCGTCCGCCTTCATGTTCCGCATGATCTGGAACAGCTTGTCCGTCTCCTGCGGCGTCAGGACGGCGGTAGGCTCGTCCAGAATCAGAATATCCGCGCCCCGGAACAGCACCTTGACGATCTCCACCGTCTGCTTCTGGGAAACGGACATATCGTAGATCTTCTGGTTGGGGTCGATGTCAAAGCCGTACTTATCGCAGATCTCCTTGACCTTTTTACCGGCTTCGGTCAGGTCCAGTTTGCCCTCCAGCCCCAGAACGATGTTCTCCGTGGCGGTGAACACATCCACCAGCTTGAAATGCTGATGGATCATGCCGATGCCATAGTTGAATGCGTCTTTGGGGGAGGCGATGGTCACAGACTTGCCGTGAATGTAGATCTGTCCCTCATCGGGAAAGTAGATGCCGGAAAGCATATTCATCAGCGTGGTCTTGCCGCTGCCGTTTTCACCCAGCAGAGACAGAATCTCGCCTTCGCGCAGTTCCAGATTGATGGCGTTGTTCGCCACGACCTTGCCGAACCGCTTCGTTACGTTTTCCATTTTTACCGCACACGCAGGAGCCAAGGCAGTCACCCTTTCTTCAGCGGCGGGGGAGAAAGCACAGTCCCGCGCCGGATTGTTCGATATGGATAATTATAGCATACACCCGGCGGCTTGTAAATTCAAAGTACAGGCCTGACGGGAAAAAATCCGGGAAAACCGAAGCCGTGGAAAAGGAAAGCCGGACTGCCTCAGGCAGTCCGGCTGTTTGGGATCGAGAAGCGATTAGCCGCCGAAGTTGGTATCCAGCAGGTTGATGCCGTCGATCTGCAGATCGAAATAGGGAGCGGAACGGAAGGTGGACTCAGCGAAGTAGCCGTCCACGATGGCCTCGGTGTCGGGGGTGTAGTTGGGATCGGTGTCCACGTCAGCCTTGGAGGAGGTCAGAGTCTCACCCTTCACGGTGAAGGTGGAGCAGTCAAAGACGTGACGGGTGCCGTTCTCCAGCTCGGCCTTCGCAGCATCGATGGCCTCCTGAGTGCCCTCAGCGGCAGCAGTGGTGTTGACATCGGTGAGCACCACGGAACCGGTAGCCAGAGTGCCGGTCCAGTCGGCGTCGATGGGATCGCCGTTCATAGCAGCGGTGATGGCATACTCATAGTAGGGAGCCCAGTCGATCCGGGAGGAAACGATGAAAGTGTTGGGGCAGGCAGCCTGGGTGGAGCCGTTGTAGGAGACGTTGGGAACGCCGGCGGTCTCGCAGGCAGTGGGAGCGCCCATGGAGTCAGCGTGCTGGCTGATGAGGACGCAGCCGTTGGCGATCAGCTTGTTGGCGCCTTCCTTCTCAGCGGTCTCGTCATACCAGGAACCGGTGAAGGTCACATCCATGGTGACAGAGGGGCACACGGACTTGGCACCCAGATAGAAGGAGGTGTAGCCGGAGATAACCTCGGCATAGGTGAAAGCGCCTACATAGCCCATCTTAGCCTGATCCTCGGTGATGTAACCGTTGGCGATCATGTCATTGAGCTTCATACCGGCGGCAACGCCAGCCAGGTAACGGCCCTCATAGATGGAGGCGAAGGCGTTGTGGTAGTTGCTCAGGCCCTCGGTGTGAGCTTTGGTGCCGGTGGAGTGGCAGAACTGCACGTTGGGGAACTCCTTGGCAGCCTGGATCATGTAGTCCTCGTGACCGAAGGAGTCGGCAAAGATGATGTTGCAGCCGTCATCGGCCAGCTCAGCAGCCTTGTCGTAGCACTCCTGGCCCTCGGGAACGTTGGTGATGATCTTGTACTCCACGCCCAGCTTTTCGCAGGCTTCCTTAGCGGCGTTGATGAAGTTCAGGTCATAGGTGGAGTTCTCATCATGGAGCATGATGAAGCCGACCTTAAAGTCGGTAGCGGTCTCGGCGGGAGCATCGGTCTTGGTCTCGTCAGCTTTGGTAGTATCATCGCTCTTAGTGCCGCCGCAGGCGGAAAGGGCGAGGACCATAGAGAGACTCAGGAGCAGCGCAAGAAACTTCTTCATTTCAATAAATCCTCCTCAAATTAAATCCTTTTTTTCGGCGGATTTCCACATAGGACAAAGAAACCCGTCATCCATATCATACCGAAAAAACCGAAAAATGGCAACGCCAAATAGTCATCAAATTCATCTTGAAAAGTAATACCTTTTTGGTTAAAGAGCAGACATTATAAGCGTGGGTAATGCCTTGCAAAAGCTGTGCAGAAGGCAGGCGGTCGCTTTTTCATGACCGGCGTCATAAAAAACAAGACTGGCGATAGAACGGTAAATTCTCCGCGACGGTAAGGAAGGGTGTGTGCGGGAAACCCAAGAAGGGTGTCCTGCGCCATTGAAATCCTAAGTTTTCAGAACTTTTATAAGGTTCTGAAAACTTGTTCAGCGGGGCGAAAAGACTTTTTCGACACGCTGAAACGCCGCGCAAAATACGCGGCGTCTTTCGCTATGGATATTCTTCGTTAAGACTCCTCTTCGTCCTCCGGCGTGGGGGTGTTGAGCAGGAGGTCGATGATCTCACTGTACAGCTTCTCCGGGGCCTGCCGGAACCGGGCAGCCAGGATCTTTCCCATGTCCTCTCTCGGCACCATGAGCTTCAGGTCCATCACGCTGCCCATATCGTCATCCAGAGACAGGGAAACGGTGAAGGTTCCGTTGGGGCGCGGCTCCGTGGAGCTTTTCACCTGATTCTTCCGTCGCAGAGCCCGGTTGCAGGCATTCAGATTTTTGTCGCACCGCAGTCGGACGGAGTAGGGGAGGCTGGTCTCACAGATCTCACTGTTGCGCCGGCCCTTTTCCGTAATGGCATAGAGGCCGCTCTCCTCGTCCAGAGTCAGGTGTTCTGTTTTTACCAGATCCGCCAGACACTCGGAAAAATCGAAGTAGTCAACGGCATCGTCGCAGAGGGTCAGATCCAGCAGCGTGTCGAAGGGCACCGGTTCAATGACCCGGGCGGCCAGATATAAAATAAGGAACTTGATCTCCAGCTTGTCCTGGATAAATCCGCGTGCGGTCATGGAAGCTCTCCTTTGTATGTGAATCGTTCTTTTATTTCAGTATACCCCAGACGGGCATGATTGTACAGCCGGAAATTTGTCGAAGCCCGGCGAAATTTCCCTTGACGGTTCTACCACGCCTTGGTATGATGAAGTTAACATAACATGAAAGGGCGGGATACCTTGAAAAAGAGAGCATGGGCGCTGGCGCTGGCGTTTCTTCTGGTCCTGACAGGCTGCGGCAAAAAGGAGGAACCGGTCCCTGATCCGGAGCCTCCTGCGGCAGAGGAACCCATTGTGACGCCGGAACCGGAAGCGGAACCGGAGCCTGCCGTACCAGCGGGAATGAATCCGCTGACAGGACTCCCCATGGAACCGGAATATGAACGGAACCGTCCCGTGGCGGTGATGCTGAACAACCTGAAAAAGGCCCAGCCGCAGCTTGGCAATTCTCAGGCCGACATCATCTATGAGGTCCCCGCCGAGGGCGGCATTACCCGGATGCTGGCAGTCTACCAGACCTTGGACGGAGTCGGTACCCTTGGCAGCATCCGCTCCTCCCGCCCCTATTACATCGAACTGGCGCTGGGCCATGACGCCCTGTACGTTCATGCCGGGGGCAGCCCGGAGGCGTATCAGGATCTGAAAAGCTGGAAAGTGAACAACGTCGACGGCGTCAACGGCAGTGCCAGCCAGAGCGCCGTGTTCTGGCGGGATCAGGAGCGCAGAAAGACCATGGACTACGAGCACACGCTGGTGACCTCCGGCGAGAAGATTCAGAGCTTCTGGGACAGCAGCAAGTACGCCAAGACCCATGGGGACGGATATACCTATTCCCAGACCTTTACTGACGAGCCGCTGACCGGCGGCGCAACGGCGGAGCACGTCAAGCTGGCCTACACCAGCTATAAGACCGGCCTGTTCGACTACGATGCCGCCACCGGCAAGTATCTGGTGAGCCAGTATCAGGCCCCCTATGTGGATGGCAACACCGGCGAGCAAGTGAGCGCCGTGAATCTGCTGCTTTTGGAGACGAACATCTCCGTGATCTCCGGGGATAAGGAGGGCCGTCTGAAGGTCCGCACCACCGGAGAGGGAGACGGCCTCCTTTGCCGGAACGGGCAGAGTGTTCCCATCCATTGGAGCCGCGCGGACCGGAACAGCCCCTTTGTATACACCACGGCGGACGGCCAGCCGCTGGCTCTGGGCCGGGGAAACAGCTATGTCTGCATCATGGACCCCAAAACCAGTAAAGTGGAATGCTCCTGATACATAGGATCTGAACTCAAACAAGCCCGGAGACACGAATGTGTCTCCGGGCTTTTCCTTATTTATGACAGCAGGCGCAGAAGTTCTTGGCCTCCTCGTAATCCTCCGGGAGGGCCACGGTGTTGGGCGGGAAAAATTCGCCCACAGGGAAATTGATGTTGCGGAACAGGCTGCAAGGATCGTCGGTGCTGCCGCAGGAGCACTCCTTCTCCGGCATACAGTAATCGTACACCGGCACCAGGAGCTGGGAATCCCGCTCCAGACGGACGATGGAGAACTGCCCCAGAGTAATGTAGATCCGGCGGCCTTCGTCTCCGCCGCAAAGCTCCCCGCCGAAGCACTGGCTGATGGCCGGGGGCACCTCGCACAGATCGCAGTCGCAGTCCCGGCGGCTGCAGCCGCTCTCCACGAGCCGGGCGTCCAGAACGATGGGGTCCACGGCCTCCACAACCGCCTCGGGTAAATTGGACCGGCGCAGCATGGGGATATCCGGCTCCCCGGAGCGGAACTTGGAGGAGAAGATCTTGGCGCTGCCCTCGCTGCCGAACAGGATGGCCCGCTTGTCAAAGACGCACAGGCCCTCCACCGTCACCGGTGCGGGGCAGCTGGTATAGGCTTGCAGGGTCACGTTGTAGAAAAACCGCATATCCACCGTGTAGAAACCCCGATTGAAATTGACCGGCTCCACATCCACATAGACATACAGTAGGTCCGCAGACCCGCCCTTGACGGAGAGAGCGTGATTGATGACGTCCACATACTGGAGCTTCGGATAGAACCGCAGGTCCTCGATGCAGTCCTTATCCCGGCAGGAGTCATAGATCTTACGTGTATGGACGCAAACCGCCTCACGGATGCCGCCGGTACCCTCCACGGGGCCGGGCATGACTTTCTCAGGCATTGTGTTACCTCCTAAACGATGTAGCGAAGGAAATTTCCTTCAATCCAGTCTATGCGGAGGCTTCCATAAGGTGAAAAGCGGGGGAGCCCCCGCTTTTGAGACTGTCGATAAAGTGGCAAATCCTCCGCGACGGTAAGGAAGGGTGTGCGCGGGAAACCCAAGAAGGG
>OLWH01000872.1_pt1 | contig 12826 bp, 9 predicted proteins | sample 1673381 | NCBI WGS metagenome assembly OLWH01 (sample SAMEA103958110, study PRJEB25191) | human gut metagenome | reverse complement strand
GCAGCAAGACGGATGCTGCCGAGGCAAAATGGACAGAGATTCCATTCATGGGCAAGAGCGTATCGGCAATAACTCTGATGCCGTATACCAAGAGTGTAAAGGGAGCTAGCATCACTTACAAGTTTAAGATGCAAGTTAGCAAAACTTCGGATGGCAAGGCATTTAATGGCAAGCAGAAGGTTCGCATTCATGTGATTACCAAATCAACCTTGGATTATCTCAACAAGGGCGGCTTAACCTATGGTGTAAGTTTAGATGGTGCTTCTCCTGTAGAGGTTAACTTCAACAAAGATTTGAACGAGAAGCCGGAGAACATCTACAATATCTATTATCCAACGATAGCCACTCGCATCGTGGACAAGGTGATAGAGCTAGAGCTGCCAGACTCATCCGATGGCATCCACACCCTCACCCTCACTCCTAACGACCCAGCCATCGTCTTCGAGAAAATCGTGATTGATGGAAGAGGAGGAAAAAAGAGTGTCAAGGTGATTTAAAGGTAGCATATAATAAAAGGTATAGGCACGCACCCACGAAAGGATGCGTGCCTATTCTTTTTACGCAAACTATCACTATCTTCTTATGTTCCATACTTCGTAGCATTCATTTTTACATAAACAATCACAATAGTAACAAATAAATGAAAAAAAAGAGTATTTTTTAAATCTTTTTTGAGAAATCTACGTTTATATGAGTAAAGTTAGAAACATAAAAACAAGAAACGAATGAATATAGACAACCCAAAACTCATAAAACAACTGGAGAGTCTTGTCGACAATCGGCAAGACTGGCTATTTCGTTTTGCCTATATTCGAATCGGGCAACGTGAGGATGCAGAAGATATTGTGCAAGAGGTGCTGCTTGCAGCTTTCAAGAGACTGAAAGAAGGGCAACAAGTGGAAGAGTTGGACCGCTACATCATTCGCTCTGTTAGCAACGCATGCCGAGACTACTTGCGCAAAAATCGTCCGCAAATCATAGCTATCAATGAAGCGGTAAGCATACCTAACAGCAATGGTGACAAACAAATACACGAGGAATATTCTCAGAATATCAAAACTGCTGGAAGATATTCCACAGGAGCAAGCGGAAATCGTAAGAATGAAATGTTACGACAACTTGACGTTCCGAGAGATAGCCGAACTGGAGGAGATACCAGAAGCTACCGTGAAATCTCGCTATCGCTATGCCATCCAACATATCCAACAACGACTCAGAAAGGAGAAAAGTATATGAAAGATCAAATGAACATCCATAATGACAAAGGATTTGAGGATATAGAGCAACTGCTCCAACCTCAATGTGATTTCCATGCCTCCTCCCAAACCAAGCAACAAGTAATAGAGAAGGCAAGGAAGAGCTTGGTCAGCCATCGAACCTTGCGTATCTTTCCATGGATTTGCGCAGCATGCGTGGCTGGCATCATCGCTATCATCCTGCAACCACCCAAGGATACCACTTCTGCGTCGGGCAATGCGACAATGGCTGTGAGAAAGGCTACACAGCCGATGCAAAAAGCTATGATGCAAGAAAAGAATTTGACGGCAGAAAAGGAAAATACAGCAGAAAAAGCCATCACAGAAGAGAGCAGAACATACGAGAAGAAAAAGACTTTCGCCAAGCTCAATGCTCCCAAAAGGGAGGCTAAACCTAAAGCTGAGTTTGGAGATGACATGCCAGACACCGAAGAAAAAGGTCCGGTACTCTTCCCTATGTCAACCTTGCCCGAAGAGCATCTTTTCAAAATGCAGACAGCAGAAGCTCAAGCCACTACAAGCAATGCCGTGCAAAGTGAGGATGACCGCCAACAAATACGGCGAATCACCGTAAAACTCTAAAGAAAGTATATATAATAAGGTATAAACATTAAAGAACAAAGAACATGAAAAAGTATGTCATATATTTATTACTCATGATGTTCTCATCAATGGGAGCACAGGCACAAAAGTCTTATTTCAAAGAGGCTTTGGAGAAATTGGTAAGCAACAAGGCGTTCACCATGAATCAATCAGGAGCAAAAAATGAGGTTGGTGACACAGCACAATGGAGTTGGAAAAAATATCGCTTTAAAACTCTCAAGAAAGACAAGTTTCTCAAGGAACTGGACAGAATCAACAAGGCTTTTCAAAAAGATTGCAATCAGCCTGTAACTGACTTTTACTATATGGTAGATGGAAACAACAACCCACTTAAAACATGGATGAACTTTGACATATCTGTAGGCAACGACCTTATTATGGTTGGAAATTTCTCGGCATATAGCGTCCTTATCAATCGCCAACAAATGGGTCACTCTGGCATGCGCAGAGTCTGTGCCATAGAATGGGGCCATATCGTAGAGAATGGTTGGGTTAACGAAAAAGGCTATGAAGGAAACATCAGCATCGTAGAAGGAAAAGCTCCTTTAAACAAGCACCACGTAGCAAATGAAATAAACCAGCAAACGTATAAAGCCACACAATTTACAGGCGATTTAATAATCCCAAAAGACACCATAAACGAAAAGGCAGCTCCTAAAGAAGAAAAAGAAGTACCTAATGAGCAGTTGACCAAGATGCTTAAAGATGCTCAGACCAACCTGAAAGGCAACTTTGAGATTATTGGCAAGCGTGACCCTGAACTTTGGGACCGTGGCTATTTTATCTGTTACAAAGACGAAACAGATATGTATGTAGAACCCATCCTTGTGGCTACCAACGGCACTAACTTCTCATACAAGCACGACCTGAAGGACATTACCATGGGAAGAGTGAGAGCACTGATGAAAGATGGAACCATCTGCTCGGAATGGATAGACATTCCTTTTGTACCAGGAGAGATAGCAGAGCTAAGCGTACACAATGGTTACTACAGCCTCACAGGATCAAGCTTCTATAAGCAGTGGGTGGAAGAGGAAAGCAAGAACCATGATGGATGGGACGAGCGCAAGTATACGGCTTACGCACTCAGCAATGTCCATTTTCCTGGCATCATCTGCTATCTGTTCTATCAGCATTTGATAAAAGGTTCTTCGAATCAAAAGAAAATATTCAAAGCCCTCCCAACAACTCTACAAGAGAATCATGTGGGTCGCTTTATCAAAAAGCATATGAACAATAAATTATAAAAATCTCAACTTTCAGCCACATTCATTTAATACATATGTGATGTAAGAAAGGACATACTGCATAGAACCCAATGCCACCTCTATCAGTTTTGATGGAGATGGCATTTTTGCTTCAAATTAGCGCATCCCCAATAGAGGTAAATTTCAATGCCGACATGAATGAGAAGCCAGAGAACATCTACAGCATTTACTATCCTACGATAACCACTCGATGAGTAATTTCTATCATTTTTACTCATTCAGAATGAGTAATTCTGAGCAAAAACACTCATTCTGAATGAGCATTTCTTGAAAAGCGCCTTTTATTCACCTTCTACCTTGCATCCACTGAACCCCATTTCCTGCGCCTTCTCAGGTCCGAAGGTGTAATAGATAGTCTCAGCCTCATCACATACCTCCCCCTGCGAATTGGCAAGGGTGAGATGAATGGTAACAATGTTGTGACTTATATGATGCAAGGAAGCTATTATAAAGATGCAAGAAAACAATTATAACGATGCAAGAAAGCAATTATAACGATTGTGTGACATTTGTCATGTGATTATACGACACTTATCATATGGTCGGATGACAAATGCCGTATAATCACATGACATATACCAATGTTTAAATAAACCTAATAGTTTACACAAAAAGATACAAGTTATCACATTATTATATATATTTGCATCATCTTTTATAGAAGCCAAAGAATAAAGAAAACAACGAACCATCAAACAACAAGAAATATGGAACTGAAATACGACATTTACATGCTCAACAATGCCCAGGGCACAGGAGAAAAGCGCCAATACATTCGTATCGTGCAGCATGAACCTATGACCGAGAAGCAACTGCAAGAGAAAATCCAGAGCCGCTGCTCACTCACCAAGGGAGATGTGGCTGCGGTGTTGGCAGAGCTTCATGACCTTTTGGTGGAAGAATTCTCCATGGGACGCCGCTTTTATATCCCAGAGATAGGCTACTTCTCCATGTCGGCTAGCCTAGAGATGCCAGAGGAGAATCCAGACAAGAAGATTACGGGCAAGGAAGTACGCATCACCGGCATCAACTTCCGACCAGAAGGTAAGCTAATGGAGGAAATACAGCGCAACGTCCATTTCGTCCGCTCCCGCTATTCCAACCAATCTACAAAATACTCCGAGGAAAAGATGTTAGAGAATATCAAGGAGTATCTTCAAAAGAATCGTTACATCACCACTCGCATCCTGCGCATCCTCTTTGGCTTGACTCCTTACATGGCGCAGAAGTGGCTCACTCATTTCTGCGAGAAGGGTATCATGGAGAAGGAAGGCACCCAGCATGCTCCTATCTATTTCTTGAAGTGAAGGGAGGAAGAAATTCTATATTTCAATTTAATCATCATTATTATGACAAAGGAAGAGCTGATAGACAGAATCAACGACATCGAATGGGAGGACTTCGAGGCTAAGGAGGCCAAGAGCGAACTCCCTAAGAATATATGGGAAACCGTAAGTGCATTCGCCAACACTTCCGGCGGATGGATAGTGCTTGGAGTAAAGCAGAATGGCAAGAAGTTTGAAATATCAGGAGTTGACAATGCAGAGAAGTTGGAACAAGACTTCTTGGGCACCTTGCGTTCCCAAAAGTTCAATGAGCCAGTCGATGCCAAGAGCATGCTCTATCATATAGATGGACATAAGGTTTTGGCATTTCATATCGCCTCATCACCCCACAAGCCTATCTACTATAACAATCCACAGAATACATTCATCCGATTTGGCAGTGGAGACCAGCGAGCAACCAATGGTGAGATAACCGCCATGTTTCATAACCAATCATTCGGCATCAAGTCTGAGCAGATACTCTTAGACTCCAATCTCTCCATGCTCAACGAGGATACCATTCGCGACTATCGCAATTACTTCAAGCTATACAGTCCTCGACCTAATCTGATAGGCAATGACATCGCCGACTTCTGCAAGCGCATCGGCATCGCCGATAATGAGGGACATCTGAATTATGGCGGCTTGATGTGCTTTGGCAAAGAAGAATGGGTTCGCCGCTATGTCCCTACGTTTTGGATGGACTTGGTGGAGATTCCTGGCAGAAGCGTGAGAGAAGCACGAACTCGCTATACCTATCGCATCCCAGAGCAAGAGAACCTTTGGGAGTATTTTCAGATTATGATTAGGAGACTGCGCCTCATCGTGGATACTCCATTCATGATGAACGACGAGGGATTCAATGTGGAAGACCGCTCGCAATTCAAGATTCTGAGAGAGGCATTGGTCAATATGCTCTCCCACTTCGACCCTTTCAGCACCATTCACTCCTGCATCCATATCTACACCGACAGAGTCGAGTTCTTCAATGCAGGTGGCTATCCTGTGCCTATATCCCAACTGGGCAACCATCTCTATTCCAATCCTCGCAACCCGATTATCGCCAAGATATTCAGACTGGTAAATCTATCAGAAACCATCGGTTATGGTTTCGACATGATGAATGAGTGGAAAGAAATCACAGGCAATGACGTAACTTTCGAGAGTGATATCTGCACCAGCACTGTCACTTTTTGGCTAGATAGTGACAGAGCAGAAGATGATACATATATCGATACCACAGACAAAGTTGTATCCATTCTTAGATTCTGCAAAGAAGCAAAATTTAGAAAAGAAATATTTGAACTACTAGGTGTTACTTACCAATTCAAGAACTTCAAAGCATTCATCGAGCCACTGCTCCAACATGATTATCTGGAACTTACGGTTCCTGACAAGCCGACAAGCCCTAAACAGCAATACAGAACAACCAAAAAGGGACTTTTGTTCTTGGAGACTGTATAAACAGTAACAGAGCTGGTAACAGAGCTAGTAACAGAGCTAGTAACAGAGCTAGTAACAGAGCAATAGTAACTATGTCGGTAACCATGTTGGTAACTATGTCACAAAAAATATAATATACAATGAGCAACTTAACATTATCAATAACAAACATCGGTGATTTACTTCTTCGCCAGAAGATAACGAATGATGATAAGCCCATAGAAGATGTTAGCCTCAACATCCCTATCTATCAGCGACCATATAAATGGACAGCACGCAATGCCATCCAATTGCTTGATGACATCATCGAAGCGATGAATAGCAACAAAGAAAAGTATAGAGTAGGCACTCTCATCTTGCACCAGCAAAAAGGAGACCGTTATGACATTGTAGATGGGCAGCAACGTACCATCACATTCTCTCTGTTATTAACTGCATTAGGCGAAAAGAATATCAGTTTCTTACAGCAGTCAGTTTACAACAATGAGCATAACAGTCGTAATATTCCAAACAATTATCAGGCTTTGTGTCGCCGCATAGGTAAGAAGTCTGAAGATAAAAATGATGAGCACGAGAAGGAAAAAGAAAGATAGAAAGGGTATATTGAAAATAATTGCGAACTAATTGTTGTAATTACAAAAGATATATCAGAAGCTTTCCAATTCTTCGATTCTCAAAATGCTCGTGGCAAGGCTCTCTATCCTCACGACTTGTTGAAGGCATATCATCTACGAGAGATGGCAGGTGTAAGCGAAGAAGAAACAGAAAAAATTGTCAAAGGATGGGAACAAGTCTCCCAAAGCAACTTGGCTAATCTTTTTGGCAACTATCTCTATCGCATCAAGGAATGGGTAAATGGTAACAAAGCTAATGTACTCAATGAACATAACATTCAAATGTTCAAGGGCATTACTCGTTATGCCAAAACTCCTTATGCCCAGTTCTTCAAGGCTGCATATTGCTATGCTGATATGGTTAATTCATCTACTATGCCATTCGTGTCGGGTATTCGCAACATCAATGCATTTCAATTGAACACACCTATCATAGCAGGTAAACCATTTTTCGAATACACAAAGCATTACTATAAAATCTTGAAAGATATTCAAGACAATAGTAAGTACGAAGGCTTTTACATCAACGACAATGAGATAGTAAAGACTCTCGATAAATATTTCAAGCGAGGTACAGGTAATGGTATAGCACGTTTGTTGTTTGACACATCAGTCTTACTTTACGTAGATAGATTCTGCCCAGAAACATACCCAACCAAAGAAGACTTGGCGCAATTTGAGCAATTCGTAATCTATGCCTTCATTTGGGCTTATTCTCTGAGAGCACAATATCGAAATTTGGGATGGTTGTCTGCACAAAACTATATTATGGGCGAGAGTAACAAATTTGGTATCATTAATGGCTTTAATATGTACCAATTAATTGCTCGACAAGATTCCCCAGCATCACTTCTCTGTACCCTCGCCGACAATCTGTGCACTCTATCAATCGGAGACATAAATGATAGAAGAGTGCTTGAAAGCACTAGCACCGGCAGAAAAATAGATGAAGAAGAAGACGGAATACACTGCAACTATCTGTTCTTCTTCAAGGAAAATGGTTTTTATAAATAATGACAAGCATGAAAGATTTATCACATATTCTGAAAGAATGTTCTGTAAAAGACATCTATTATGTCAATAGTGGAACAGTTACCTACTACAAAATTCCCATCTATCAGCGTAATTACGCCTGGGAACGAGATGAGATTTCTGCATTAATAAAGGATATCTATGACTCCATGGTCATAGACAAGCCTATATACTATATCGGAACACTTGTAACCTTTAAACGTGACGAGAATGTATTCGAGGTTATAGACGGACAACAACGTCTTACTACAATATACATTATCCTCACTGCTATGGGCGAGAAGGTTACCAACAAACTTGCATATTCCTCACGCAAAGCTTCTACTCAAACCATAGAAGTCATGTCTAAGTTTGAGAAAAATAAGGAAGTAAAAGATTCTGATTTTGGGGAGGAATATGACCTTGGCATAAAGAATGGCTATAACTTTGCCAAAGAAGCACTAAAGGAAATAGTAGGTGAAAATCAAGTTGATATGGACAAATTCAAGGAGTATTTTTTGAACCATGTGCATATCATACATTATCGTGTGCCTAAGGATGTTGAGTTGAATCATTATTTTGAAGTAATGAACTCTCGTGGCGAGCAACTTGAAAAGCATGAAATTGTAAAAGCCAAATTGAGTGATCAACTGAAGAATGACAATAAAGCGATGGAAAAGTTCTGCAAAATTTGGGAGGCTTGTAGCGATATGAGTTTCTATATCCAACAAAAGTTACCTAACATGACTGAGATCTTCGGTAAAGATATGAGCAACTTCAAGTTGGAGAGATTTGACGATTTTCCTATTGCGCCACAACAATTAGACAACTCCTTTGGGATGAAGACAATAGAAAAACTACTCGATATTCCTGTAAAAAAGGAAAAGGAGGTGAGCGAAATTGACTATAACGATTCGTTCCAATCAATCATTGATTTTCCAAATTTTCTGTTGATTGTTCTCAAAATTACAAGAATGCAAGAGAAAGATTTTAATCCATCAGACTTCACACTCGATGACAAGGAACTTATCAATGAGTTTGACAAAGTCAAGCTCACTCCAGAATTTGTCAAGCAGTTTGCCTATAACCTGCTATTGGCAAAATATTATCTCGACAACTACATGGTGCACCACATAAATGGTGAAGATAAAGCCATTGAGAATCCTTGGAAACTACAATATTACTGCAAGAAGGGCAAGTCTGCCTACATGGCAGATTTGATTGACAATGACAAGTCTAAACAAAGAGAGTTGGTTCATCTTTTATCTATGTTTGAGGTGGCATTTACAGCCAAGCAACGCAAGAACTATCTCTTCTACTGCTTGTTGCACCTATTCCAGGACTGGAATGAAGATAACTATTTGAAGTTCGTGAGAAATTTAGCAGACAAGTACTTCTTCGATGTATATTTGGATGCAAACAAACTGAATGAAAGAAACCAGCCAAAGCCAAATAGTTTCGATGAAACCATCATTCGAAATGGCAAACAGAGTGTTGAATTGGAAAATGTGGATCGTCCCTTCGATGATGTCTATCCCAAAGGTTCAAGCAATATACCTCTCTTTGTATTCAACTATACCGACTATAGATTGTGGAAGAAATACGCAGAAGAATTGCGAGGAAACAGAGCCAAGAAAGGTTCAAAAGCTAGAATTGAATTCTTTACCGCCTTGGGATGCAGCGACTTTGGCCTTGATACATTTGACAATTTCTATTTCTCTCGAACTCGCAAAAGCCTTGAGCATTACTATCCTCAGGCAAAAGCTGGAGAAGATAAGCCTATCACATCAGAAGAGATAAACTGCTTTGGCAATTTTGCCATGATTGGTTCCGATGCCAATAGTTCTGGCTCCAACTGGAATCCTATAGATAAGAAGAATCGTTATCTTGATTCCAAATCAAATCAAGTAAGCGTGGCTTCCTTGAAATTTAGAATCATGCTACAGATGTGTCAAGACAATTATGATGAAGGCATTAAAAATGGTATCAAGCGTGAATTTGGATACGAGTGGAATGCTGAAGATATGCAAAAGCATCAGGAAAAGATGCTATGCATCATCATGCAACCAACGCACTAGAATTACGCAATTTAAATAGGAAGGAAATATGAAACATTCATTAAATAGAGAAGAGCTTATTGAGCAGCTAAAGGAATTGGCTGCTCAAGAACTGCCAACGTATCTTGCAAATCACATAGGAGCCATGTGCTATGCACCTTCGATGATAGATAGTTTCTCCGCTACATGTCAACATTGCCATCGTCCATTGACCTATCAAGCTTTCCACAGTGATGAAGAAATGTTCAACTCCATCATCAAAGAGATAAAAGATTTGGGATATGATGCGTCTCTTGAAGTAATATGTGGTTCATGCGCCCTAGAAGCGAAGAAAGAAGCAGAGTTTTTCGATTTACCATTTACTTCCGAAGATGATATCTGTGAGGAAAATGCGTACCATCTTTTCTGCTTCAAGACAAAAAGCGACAAGGACTATCATCAAGCTATAACTGATATGGAATCACTTTATGACTATCAAGCCGTATTGGCATTCTTAAAGGGAGAGTCTTATTTTGAAGATAGTTATGATCGCTACCATAGCATCATGGATGAGCAAGATACTATCAAGAGAATGACAGGAATAGGAATAAAAGAAAATGATAGCAATGAAGAATAGCATACCCATTCTTCCAAAATCTGTTGCTTTGGAATTGACATATAAATGCAATCACCATTGCTTGTTTTGCTCATGCCCTTGGTATGCGCCTAACTCTTCATATCCATTAGGAAAGGAACTATCCGCCACTCAATGGAAATGGGTAATAGAAAAACTATATGACTATGGGGTAAAGACTTTCTCTTTGTCTGGCGGAGAAGCATTGCTAAGAGAAGACCTTCATGAGATCATAAGGCACATCAGAACAATTGGTAATCAGAGGAAAATAGATTATCCCATCATACTCATCTCCAATGGAAGACTCATGAATGAAGAACATCTCAAATTCTTCAAGGAAATGAATGTTCATCTTAGCATGAGCCTTCCTGGCTACCTATCATTTGAAGAGCATACTGGAGTTGATAATGCAGACTACGTGTTAGAATGCTTTTCGAAAGCTAAAGAAATCGGCTTAGAATGCACAGCAAACATTACTGTTACGAGAAAGAACTATTATGAATTGTTCGAGACCATATCGCTTGCCATCATCAATGGTGCATCCGATATTCTTCTCAACCGTTTTCTGCCTGGTGGGCGTGGTTTACAATACATGAATGAGCTAAGTCTCTCGATGGAGCAAATCAATGGAATGCTTGATACAGCAGAAAAGGTACTAACATTAGCTAATCGCTATGGAAATGTGGGTACAGAAATTCCAAAGTGCATCATAGCTTCTGCTAATTCATACAAAAGAATACATGTAGGGTATCTATGCGCTGCGGCAAAAGGATTCTTCGTTATTGATCCAGCAGGACAAATAAGAACCTGCAATCATTCTCCTCACATCGTAGGAAATGTATTCGAAGAACCTTGGATTAAGGATACAGATTATTGGAACAAATTTACATCCCGCTCTTATCAACCTACCTTCTGCAATGATTGTTCAACTAACCAGCATTGTGATTGTGGATGTAGAGAAGTAACCGATATTTTAGGACTTGGTATCAATGGAATTGAACCCAACTTAACTCTCAAGAAACAATAGTTTCTCTATAAAAATGCCGATAGTGGTGCCAAAAGTCGTTTTTTAAAGCACTTTTGGCACCACTATCAGCACTTTTTCCATTGATTTCATCCAATCAATTGGACGGTTTTATGCTTATTTTATCCAATCAATTGGACAAAAAGAGAGTCAACCTCTCTGATACTGACAATGGAATCATGAAATAAAAGGGGAAAGTGCCAAATCACTTTCCCTCTTTCTCCTCCATCCATTCTTCCAACACCTTGCAATATTCATCGTTTTGCTCGGCAAATGGCATGTGTCGGGCTCCTACGAAGAGATGCCACTTGGAATCTTGGATACCATCATAAAGTGTCTTTGCTACCAATGGAGTACAGAGGTCATTGGTGCCACTCATCACCAAGCAAGGCACTTGGATTTCGCCCAGACAGTCGGTGTAATCATAATCACGGAGCGTACCAGTAGGAGTGTATTCATTTGGTCCCCAACCATGGAGATAAGCCTCAGCACCAGCACGCTTCTTCCGGCGAAGACACTCTGGACTATCCTCCGTCACCTCACCGGCACAATGCAGGAGCATGAAGTGTTCATTCGCCTTGGCATACGCCTCGCTCGAAAAGTCATCCTTCGCCTCAGCCTCAGCGATGGCACGCTGGTCTTCCTCCGACATAAACTTAATCATGCGATGTTGCTCACTTGCCCAAAGCTTGCTGCTCGAAAGAGTGCTGCTGAGGATGGCTGACTTCACGCCCTTTGCTTGCTTCTCTATCAGATAGATGATGGCGAGCATGCCACCCCACGACTGTCCCAAGAGATGAAAATGGTCGATGTGGAGATAGTCGATGAGCACACAGAGTTCGTTGAGCCAAGTCTCAGGAGTCCAGAGTTCGGGATGTCCCTCCACAAATGAGTTGCCACAGCCCAACTGGTCGTACATGATGACAGCTCTACCTGATTCCGCTACCCTATCCAATAGCTCGAAATAGTTGTGGGTACTGCCTGGTCCACCATGCAAGAGGATGATAGGGCTCTTGCCCTCCTCTGTTTTACCTACGATACGATAATATGTTTGATAGCCCATGAAGGGCATATATCCTTCCTTGATTTCCATTGTCTTCAAATGTTTTTATTGTTACCTAAACTGTGTTATCTAATTTTGCTGCTCCTATACCTTAATTATATAGTCTTCATTATTCTTCATATTCGGTGGAGTTTTGAAAAGACATGTATATCACATTTATCATGTGCATATATTATGATGTGCAAAAATATAAAAAATATGGCAATTAAACAAATATATCTTGCTTATTTTATCAAAAGAACTTAAATAATTTGGCTGTTTCTAGCTAATGCAATATCTTTGCATTCTAAATAATAATGAAACCAAATAAAAATAGAATATATGTTTAGTGGAATCGTAGAAGAAATGGCTACCGTCGTAGCTATCAAGCATGATAAGGAGAACATCGACTTCACATTGAGATGCTCTTTTGTTGATGAACTCGGCATCGACCAGAGCGTGGCGCATAACGGCGTCTGCCTTACTGTGGTGGAAATCAAGGACGGTACCTATACCGTTACCGCCATGAAGGAAACCCTGGACCGCAGTAATCTGGGTCTGCTCAAGGTA
>OLWH01000860.1_pt1 | contig 12924 bp, 9 predicted proteins | sample 1673381 | NCBI WGS metagenome assembly OLWH01 (sample SAMEA103958110, study PRJEB25191) | human gut metagenome | reverse complement strand
GGAGCGTCCCAAAACAAGCCTTTAGGGCTTGTGTGCTCTTGTCAACTGATGGTATGCTTCGCGCTGTATATTTGAAAGGTTAGAATTATCAGATGGAAGACAGGCGCGAGAAGGACAAGGGACTTAAAACAGGATGGCTTTGGACCATAACGGCAGTTTTGGCCCTGCTTTGCTGCGCCGCCATATATGTAGACTGCGTGCTGGGAAGGTTGTACAGTGAGCAGCGGAAGCACATACAGCTTTCGGCGGAGGCCACGCCGGTGCCTGTGATAAGTGTCACCCCGTCGCCGATACCTACGCCGGTACCTACCAGAGTACCAAAACTCGGGGACATAGAAAATGTAAGCTTCCCGGACTATGATACCGGAGCCGCGTCCGATTACAGCTATCAGAGCGACGAACTAAAGATAGCTGTAAACAAGGTGGAGGACGACGGCGTAACATATTACGTCGCGGACATATGGATGCGAAATGTTAACTGCTTCCGCACCGCCTTTTCCAGCGGCAAGTACCGGGGGAAGCGGGAATCTGCGGAAAAGATCGCCAAGGACAATAACGCGATACTGGCGGTCAACGGAGACTTTTTGAGCGGCCTCGTGATACGCAACGGGGAGCTTTTCCGCCAGGCGGAGGTAAGAGCTACGCCCACGCCGGACCCCGATGCGGCGTCTGCGCCGGGCTATAACAGCTATGGAATGTACGGCACGGTGACGCCTGCGCTGTCCACTGACGAAGCGGCAAGGCCGGAGCGCTCTACCTGCGTGCTGTATCTCGACGGGACCTTGGCCACGACCGAATTCGAGGATTTCAGCACTAAAAAAGCTATGAAAAAAGGTGCGTGGCAGGGCTGGCAGTTTGGCCCTACGCTGGTGCGGGATTCCAAACCACAGAAGGACGTAAAGAAGCAGGGCAGAAGTCCCCGCTGCATACTCGGCTACTATCAGCCCGGGCATTATTGCCTGATAATTATAGACGGGCGGCAGAAGGGCTACTCCATAGGTATGAATTTTGACGAGATGAAGGAGCTCTGCACTCGCATGGGTCTGAAGGATGCGTACAACCTTGACGGCGGCGGCAGCGCCATAATGGTGTTTAACGGCGAGATAATCAACCGGCCATCGGGCAACGGCGACGCTCGCAAGCTGCTCGACATGATAGTTATAGGCGAATACCTTGACGGAGGGGAACTGCATGGCGTGACGCCTTCACCTGTACCCACAGCAACTACGGAGGAAGCGGGCAATTGAAGGACAGTGAAATAAGAAAAAGGCTGAAAAAGGCTATACGCTGCCTTTCCGCGGTGCTTATACTTTCTGTTGTGTCGGGAGCGGTGCTTTTGAATAGCATAGGCAGCACCAATGGTTGGGGCAGGACTGAAAAGCAGGAGGACGAGATATATACCAAGGAACAGATAGACAAGTTCATCACCAGCGTCCTCATAATCGTGCAGAACCAGCCCCTTTCCAGCGATAAAGCAGGAGCGGATATGGTGTTCATAGCGTCCTTTGATTCCTTCCGCCAGCGGTTGACCATGGCTGCGCTGTACAATCGGATAAAGATAAACGGCGCGGCGCTCAGTAATATTTATGCGAACAGCGGCCCCGGCGGCCTGGTGAATGCCGTAAACGACGGGTTTGGGCTGGATATCGAGTACTACGCCTGCACAGATACGGCGTCGCTGGGAGCCATGATAGACCTCCTTGGCGGTATAATCGTAAAGGTGGATTTCAGCGAGGCGGACTATATAAACAAGGCCCTTGGCGAAAAGAGCGTAAGTGCGGGCCGAGAAAAGCTCAACGGCAGCCAGAGCATGATATACGCCATGGACGACATAAGCGGAGAGGAGCAGATGGGCGGCCTGAAGCGCCGCCTGGAGCTTGTGGAATCTGCGGTGAAGAATATGCGCAGGACTGCCACAAAGGAGGCAATGCTGCCATTGCTCAGCCTCGTTGCGGGCAGTATAAAGACTAATCTCGATTTTTCTGCCCTACACGATATGGGCTATGAGATATTGAAGGCCGAAGAGATGGAGTATCGGAACATATGGATCCCTGCCGACGATAGCTGGAAGCTGGACGAAAACGGGCAGTTCACAATAGAGGACTTTGAGACGAACAAAAAGCAGCTTTATAACGGGCTGTATAAGGAGTAACAAAAAGGCGGCCAAAAGAGCCGCCTTTTTGATGCTTAGCTACTCGACTACCCGCCTTGCGAAAGCAAAGTGCCGGTTCCAGTAATCCGTATTGCAGCTTCGCTTTACTACCTTTCTGTGTGACGATGAGGCGTCAATCATGTTTTTTGAGGAAACGGCTATGCCCGCGTGCCGTATTTTTCCGTCCTCGCCGCAAAAGAACAGTATATCGCCCGCTTTGACGTCGCCCAGGCTTTCGATTTTGCTCCAATCCGCATTTTGCGCATATCCGGCGCAGTCTTTGCGATCGACAGTTATGCCGCATTCGTTAAGCACATAATACACAAGTCCCGAGCAATCGAACTCATCCGGCCCGGAGGCATTTAAAACATACTCTTTGCCGACCTGATTCTTCGCAGTGGCAACGATGGCGTCTGCCGTCGGCGCCTCTCTTGCGGGCCGGGCGCCTGCGCTGCGGTACAATATAGTGAAGTTATGCTTGTTTTCCCATTTCCTTGCATCCTCCTTGCTGGCAAACCACAGGTCTATCATGTTCAGCGGCTCCTTGGTTAAATGATTGACCTTGTTTTTATAGGCGTTGACGTCGGCGGCTATTGCGTAACCGTAGCCGGGTATATAAAGCTCCGTGCCTATGGGTATAGCGTTGGGATTTACTGAGGCGGTGCCCAGTTTGCACTCTGCACCTGTGGAGGTAACGGAGCTGCCGGAATAGGCTGATATTTTGTCCGCCGTAATACTGCTCCAGCCGTCAACGCCGTCCTTTGGCGGCTCACGCCATATACGCTTATCGCCTGTGTATATTCCGTCCGCAAGCGTCCAATTTTTTGCGCTGTCGCTCAGCAGAAGGGCAAGGGTTTCATCTCCCGCAATGCCATCGGAGGGCAGCGCGTTATCCTCCTGAAACATCTCGATTGCAGTCCTTGTGGCAGAATCGTATGCGCCGCTGGGATTTTCGAGGTAGCCGAGCGCCTTCAGGGCGGATTGTATGTCAGCTACGGCTGAGGAGGTCAAGCCGTTGGAAGGATCCGATTCGGGAGCCGCTATCGGATACCTTTCCGCAGCCTGCTGCTTCTGCTTGCGTATGTACTCGATGTATGCGTTCTTGTTGTAGTCCTTTATATCGTTCCTCTCGGCGTAATCTATGAAGTCGGCGCAGAAATTCTGATATTCCTTGCTGTCAGGGAAATCCACATAGGTTATTACATATTTATCCCCGTCTTTTATCAGCCCCGCTTCGATAAAGGTACCCATCACGGTGGTTTTGAAATACCCTTTTAGAAGGTATTCGTACATTATGCCGCTGCCGGAAAGCTGGTCTACTATGCCAAACTCCGTGATCTCAAGGCTTTGGAACCTGCCCCTGTCTATCGCGGGGACGGTGGTTTCCCTGAGGACCTGGGTGAAGCTTATCCATTGCCTCAGCAGGGCGATGTTTTTGTGGGATTCAAAGCTGCCCTGTAATTGCAGCAGCCCGTCGTACATGGTGCTGTTCGAGCTGTCGAAGCCGAAGTCGTCGTTGCCATGCGCCATGTCGTCAAGGTAGCGGGTGAGAAATTCAGCCACCGCCTGCTTAGGGTCTGTGCGGTCAAAGGCATAGGTAGCCGCAGCCGCTTCGGGCTCCTGCGCGGAGGGATCAGGGATAAGTGTGGGCTTGGGGGACGGGTCTGCCGTCTGCTCTGCTGCCATGCCGGGAGTATCCTTTTCCGGCGCACTCTGGCAGGCGGTGGTGAAGCAGCATAGGGACATTATCAGCGCGATGCACAGCGTTATCGCCCTGAAGGCGGGAGAGGTGCGGCTTTTCATAAAGGCTCCCTTCATGCGCCGCTTTGCCATGCGCTTTGAGCGTATCTGGCTCATGCCCAGTATGGGTTCGGTGTCATATGAGAACATGTCGAGTATCACGGTGAGGTAGCCCCGCTTCTGCTCGTGGCCTATATAGGCCAGTACGTCCGAGTCGCAGGCCGATTCCATATCGGATCGCAATTCTGAAAATGCGAAGTGTACAACCGGGTCAAACCAGTACACGGCGCGAAGGATATTAAGAAGCAGCGTCATGTAATGGTCGCCGCGCTTTTTATGTGTAAGCTCATGCAGCAGGGCAAAGCGCAGCCTGCTTTCATCGCCGCAAAGCGAGAGGGGCACCAGCAGCACGGGCTCACCGAAGAAGGCTATGCCGGGGGACATGGACTTATTCACTATCCAAAGGGGAAGCGGCTTTACACAAAGCTCCTTGCAGCACCTGTCGTAAAGCTCATAGACCTCCCTGGGTCCACCCGCCATGAGGTGCTGAAGGGATTCGTAATAGCGCAGCTTTACGAATATCAGCCAGCCGAGGAAACCTATCGCGCCGAGCAGCCATACTACGAATACGATGGAATACCAGTCGGTGCTTTTTGCGGGATTTACGTGCTGTGATGGGGCTACATCTGTATCCGGCTGTATCGCCGGGGCGACGCTTTCGTAAGAGGACTGCGTGTTGGGTACAGACGCCGGGGCCACGTCCAGAACCGGAGCAGGAGCGGGCAGCTCGGCTTGATGGGCTTGCTTGAGCAGCATGTCCTGCAAGTTAAAGTGGAGGCCGATGTCAGGTGTTACAGGCATGAGCAGCCGGAGTATAAGCAGCCACCACATGAGGTATTGAAGCTTAGAGGATATGCGATTTTTGAATATAAAACGAAACAGAAGTATGCCTGCCGTTATGGCGGCGGAGTAGAGAGCCACCTGAACAAGGGCATCAACGGTCGCTTTCATTTTCGATTTCCTCCTTCAGCATCTTTTCCAGCATATTCATGAGCTCCAGCCTGTCGCTGCGTGAAAGGTCGCCCTCCCGTACCATGCTGGTTATCATCAGCCCTACAGAATCCGACTGCATCTTGCTTAGCACGGCGCGGCTCTCGCGGGCTATGCATTCCTCACGGGATATGGCGGGGGAGTAGAACTTGTCCCGGCCGCGCTTTTCTGATGAGATGTAGCCTTTCTTTTCCAGGACGTTCATGTAGGATTGGTATGTCTTGTAGTTCCAGCTGGCGCGGCTGCCTATGCGGTCTATGGTTTCGCCCAGCGTTGCCGGTGACTTTGCCCAAAGCGCCTCCATAACTATCCATTCGTTGGGGTTTAGGGTATCCTTCACAGGCATTACCTCCTATGCTTTTAATATCAAGCTTGTGATTATAAATATAATCTAAATTGACATGTGGGTCAATAAACTGCGGCAAAGCTTAACAGTTAGTTCATCAAATAAAAAGGCCCCGCAGGGAAGAACCTGCGGAGCCGTGTACTTGCAGTGATTACTGAGCGACGGTAACGGCGGTTATGTGGGTATTTACACCCTCATACCAATAGAGGAAGCCCTCAACGTCAACTACGTCGCCTTCCTTGAGAGCGCCAACGGTGGAGTAAACCTCGGTGTCGGGGCCGGTAAGGTATGACTCTACGCAGAAGTCATAGGAAGCGCCGTTGTAGCCGAAGGTGACATAGATGTCATCGCCGGGCTGGTCGTTCTTGTAGGCCACCTTCTCGACGGTCAATCCCTTGAAGCTGGTTCTGGTGGTCGATCAGCTCGTCCTTTCCCAGAAGCTCGGTGGCGTCAAAGGGAATGGCGATGAAGCTGCCCTCTTCTATTTCAAAGGTGGCGTCGATTATCTCAATTTCGCCTGACCACTCAGATTTGTAGCCGGTGACTTTGATCTTGGTGCCGGGTACCAGCTTGTCATAGTCTTCCTGAGAGCATGCCATGTTGTAGAGGAAGTAAGCGCCGTCCTTATCCTGGGAATAAACGGTAGCCTTGTCTTCCCACCAGGATTGCTTGGCCTGTACGTAGGTTTCTACTGTAACCTGGCTCTCCAGCTCGGCCGCCACATATTCGGCATAGGTCATAACGCCCTCGGATTTGACGTCTTCCTCGGTAGCAGCGGGGGTTTCCCCAGCGGGAGCCTCAGTGGTAGCCTCCTGGTCGGGGGCTTCGGTTGCCTCGGGAGCCTTCTGGGCACAGCCTGCGAAAGCGAGGACCATGCAAAGGGTCAAGAGCATTGCCAAGAATTTTTTCATTGCTTTTCTCCTTTATAATTGCCGCCTTTTTCGGAGGCGGTTTTATGACTTAATGATTATACAATAGACATTGCAGGATATCAAACCTGTTTATTACGCTTTTTTGCGGCGTCACGGAGGGTATACGCCCCGATAAGCGCCCATGCCGCGCAAAGCGACAAAAGCAGCGCCCTTGAAGGGCCGGGGAGAGGGCCGAGATCCTTTGCGCCTTCTGCGGATACGCTCTCCCTTCCGGCTCCGTCCAGACGGTAAAGGGAAGTAACATCTGAAAACAGCTTGTCCATATATGCGTCATCTACGGTCTCCTTGCGGCGGACGGATTTTGTGACGTTTTCTATGAGCTGTCCCGCAGCGTCGCGCAAAGACGCGGAGCCGTTGTATACTGGGGTGACGAAGGTATTGTCGGAGTTGGCCAGCAGCATCTTCACCGCTTTTATCTTTACATCGTAGTGGGCGACGTCCTGCCCTTCCCTGGAAAGATAATCAAGATATTCGTCGGAACCCTGCGCCATGGAGGTGACGGGAACGTAGCCTTCTGTTTCGGAGTATGCTATCTGCACGTCGTTGGTCAGCAGGTATTGCGTGAACAGCCAGGAGGCCAGTACCTCCTGAGGATCGCCATTGTTGAATACGCATACTGAAGGGCCCTGGGATATCATTTGGGGGTGATCCGGATCAAACTGGGGTATGGGCATTACCGCCGTTTCAAATTCTACCAGCTTGTCCGCGCTTATGTCGGAAAGTGGGGCGTGGGTGCCCATCCATGTGGCGCCCGCCGTAGAGTCTATGGCGAATATGCACTGGCCTGCATTCAGAAAATTTGCCGGATAGCTGGATATCTTGAAGGTGGAGAAGGAGCCCTTCTTCACGTGTTTTGCTATGGTGTACAGCAGCTCCTTTGTGGTATCGTTGAAAAGCAGCGCTTCGCCCTGATCGTTGGAATACCCGCCGCCGGACTGGCGCAGCAGCTGTATCATCATATTGTCGGTGGACTTGTATATGAAGGGTATCATCACCTTCTGGCCGTTTACGGCGAATGTGCCGTCGGCGTTTTTCTTTGTGGCGGCGTCGGCCACTTCCCATACGAAGTCCCATGTCAGAGTATCCGGCAGGGTATAGCCCATGGCCTCCACGTAGGTCTTGTTTATGTAGCAGGCCTCTGTGGAGCGCATGAAGGGCAGGGCATAGCAGTGACCTGCGAAGCTGCATTCGTTTAGGAAACTGGGTATTATCTCGCCGCTCCTGGGAGAGGTGAACCTTACGTCACTGCCGCCAAGCCCGTACCTGGGGTGGTCAAGTAGCTCATCGAGGGGCGCTACCACGTTTGTCCCGGTTAGGTATGTCGCTATGTGGTCGGGGTAGGTTATGCAGACGTTTGGGGTGGTGTTGGTGGAAATATTGGTGATGACGTCGTTATATATCTTGCCGTAGTCGGTATAGAGCCGAAGGTTCACGCTGATATTCGGATACAGCGCCTGAAAGTCCTCTATGGCCTTTTGGTATATCTGGGTCTGGGTCTTGTTGGTGTCGTTCTTTGCCCAGAAGGTTATCTCATAATCCCTGTTTGTGTCGAATTCCTCAGGCACCGCGAATTCCCTGAGCCCACGGGAGCCGTGGCAGCCGGCAAGGAGAGGAAGCAGCATACACAGCGACAGTATGAGGCAGATAAGCTTTTTATTCATACTAACCCTTTGTACCTCCTCTGGATACGCCGTCCATTATCTTGTTGCGGAATATCAGAAACAGCGCTATGAGCGGCACTGATATTACCACTACCGCCGCCATCATGGCGGGTATGTTTTCCCGGCCAAAGCCGCTTTCGCGTATGGCCTGTATGCCGTTGGAGACTAGGAAGTAATTCTCGTCGTCGGTGATGAGCCGTGGCCAGACATAGGAGTTCCAGCACTCTATGACCTTCAGTATTACTATGGTTATCATAGTTGGGCTGCAAATAGGTATCATTACCTTGGTGAGATACTTGAAGTCCGAGGTGCCGTCCACCTTTGCGGCGTAGTACAGCTCGTTGGGTATCTGTGCGAAATTCTCTTTCAGCAAGTAAATATAGAATACCGACGTTACCGAGGGCAATATAAGGCCGGTGAAGGTGTTGCGAAGGCCAAGGTCGGTAATTGTCACGAAGTTGGTAATTATCACCAGCTCGTTGGGTATCATCATGAGCGACAGCAGCAGGGTGAAGGCAAGACGCTTGCCCTTGAATTCAAGCCGGGCAAAGGCGAAAGCAGCGAGGGTTATGACCGATAGCATCAGCAGCGTGGTGATCAAAGTGAATACCAGCGTATTGGTGAAATAACGCCCGAGGGGAACCGCCGTAAAGGCGTCGACGTAGTTTTGCAGAGTGGGGGAGAGGGTAAAGAACTTTGGTATGTATTCTGAATTATACGCGCTGTAGCTCTTTACGGAGGTCAGCACCATCCAGTAAAAAGGAAACAGCACTATGACGGCCCAGAGAGACAGCAGTATATGCACTGCCGTACTGCGTACCCGGCTGCGAATTCTTGCCTGCTTTTCTATTTTGGCGTAATCGGTATGTTTTTCCATAGGTCGCTCCATCAGTAATGAACGTGCTTTTTGCTGATAATAAGATTTATGCAGGTTATGGTGAGCACTATAGCGAACAGTATTATGGCCGCTGCCGATGCAAAGGATGGGTAGCCGCCGCTGTTGCCGTAGAGCATATCGTAAATATAGCCTACTATGGTGTTCATCTCCGCTGCGTTAAGATCTGTGCCGAAGAGGGCCACAGCGTCGCTGTACGCCTTGAAGGCGCCTATAAAGCCGGTTATTACCAGATAGAATATCATCGGGGAGATGAGCGGCAGCGTTATGCGGGTAAATATGCGGAATTTGGAGGTGCCGTCTATGCGGGCGGCGTTGTAGTAGTTTTGATCCACCGAGGCCAGCGCGCTTGTGAGTATGAGTACCTTGAAGGGCATTACTATCCATATAGTATAGAAGCAGAGCACGAACATCTTGGCCCAGTAGGGGCCGTCTATGAAATCCACGGACTTTCCGCCGAACCAGTTTATCATCAGGTTAACAAGGCCGTCCGTATAAGCAGTCTTCTTGAAGAGTATCATGAATACCAATCCCACCGCCAGGGTATTTGTGACGTAGGGCAGAAAATATACGGTCTGGAAAAGATTGCGAAGCTTTTTGATTGAGCTTAGCCCGGCGGATATGAGCAGGGCAAGGCCGGTGGAGAGGGGAACGGTGATTATCACCAATAAGAAGGTGTTTTTCAGCGCCTGCAAAAAGTAAGGGTCGTGGAGCACGTAGGAGTAGTTGTAAAGCCCTACGCCGAAAAATGTCTGGGAGGCGGAATTATAGCCCTCCTCAAAGGAATACACGAATACGTCTATGAGGGGGTATATCATGAATACCCCTAAAAACAGTATGGCGGGCAGCAGATACAGCCAGCCCTTTGCATTGTTCTTTTCCATATATCACTCCGCCCGGAAGGCTATGCGCTTTCCGTCAGTTTTATCGAAAAGGAATACCTTGTCAGGCCGCAGGGCGAAACGTATTTTACCCGAGGCCCCATCGGGCTTATTTGCAGAGCTTATTATGGCCCGTACGGTGTCGGCTTCTGCCGCGGGGTGGGAGAATATGACGCTGGTGTCCCTCCCCATTACCTCTATGCGCCTGAAGGCGCAGCAAAGGGGGCCGTTTTCCTCCGGGATGAAGCCCTCGGGGCGTATTCCAATATTATATTCGCCATCGGGTGTGCCGACAGCCGGCAGGACGTCGTTTTCGCCTATGAAAAGCCTTCCGCCGCGGACGCTGCCGGTAAACATATTTATGGGCGGAGTGCCGAGGAACTTCGCCACGAACATATTTACGGGCTGATCGTAAACCTCCTGAGGCTGGCCTATCTGCTGTATCACGCCGGATTCCATGACTATTATCATATCCGAAATGCTCATGGCCTCTTCCTGGTCATGGGTGACGTATACGAAGGTACTGCCCGTCTCAAGGTGCAGGCGCTGCAATTCATAGCGCATTTCCAAACGCAGCTTTGCATCCAGGTTGGAAAGGGGTTCGTCCATAAACAGCACGGAGGGCTCGGGCGCAAGGGTTCTTGCTATTGCCACGCGCTGCTGCTGCCCCCCGGAAAGCTCCGCCGGGTATCTGTCCATAAACATGCTTATCTTGACTATTCTGGATACCCTGCGCACGGACAGGTCTATCTCTTCCCTGGTGAGCTTGCGCTCCTCCATGACGGTCTTGCCGTCCCTGGTGAACTCGCAGGCGGCATTGAGCTCCATGCCCTTGGCCTTTGCAGCGGCCTTTCTGCCATCTACAACGGCAGCCAGCTTGGCCGTTATATCGGCAGCGAGCTTCGCAGGATCCTTTGACGACTGAAGGTCATACTTATACAGCTCCTTGGCGGTAAACATGGAGATGGTGTACGCATCTATGAGCTTTATGTAGGCCTTTTTTTGGTCGAGGGCGCCCTTCTTGTTGCGGCAGTCCTCTATCTGCCTTACTACGTCGGCAGGGTTACTGAGTATATCGATAAGCTTTGCTGCGTTGCGGGCCTCAAAGTCCACCTTTGCCATCTCGCCCTTTATGTTGCTCAGGCCGAAGGCTATGTTGTCGTATACAGTCATATTGGGCCAGAGGGCATAGTTCTGGAAAAGGAAGCCCACCTTGCGCTTGTTTGGCGGTATGTTTATGCCGAGATCGCTGTCGAACACCACCGTGTCGCCTATCTCTATGCGGCCGCTGGTGGGAGTTTCCAAGCCGGCTATCATACGCAATGTAGTGGTCTTGCCGCAGCCGGAAGGGCCGAGCAGCGTGACGAAGGAGGCATCGTCAATGGAAAGGTTCAGGTTTTCCACTGCGTAAAAGCCGCCCCATCTTTTTGTAACGTTTTTCAGTTCAATTTTAGGCATTGCCTTAACCTCCTATACCTTTATCAAGGCTTGCACCGGTTGCTTTGTTTACCAGCGCATTGCAGATGAGTATGGTCACTATAAGTATGAGATTTATGCCGCTTGAGAAGGCGTAAAGACCCATCTCGTCAAAGTAGTCCAGCGTGGTGGAAAGTATGAAGCCCTGCACGCAAAGAAGTATGAACAGCGACAACTCACGGAGGCAGGTCATAAAGGGCAGTAAATAGCCGCTTATGATGGACGTCTTCTGAATGGGTATGATTATACGGGTCATTCGCTTTGTCCAGGGTATATCCTGAATTATTGCGGCCTCCTCTATCTCGCCGCTCAGTTGAAGCATGGAGTTAAGGCTGCTTCTGCTGGCAAAAGGTATGTACTTTACCGTACCCACTATGATGAGCAGGGCGTAGGTGTTGAACAGGTTCACATACTTATTTGAGAACAGTATGAAGAAGGCCACGCCAACCGCTATGGAAGGCATAAGGTATGGCAGAAACGCCACGCTGTTCACGTAGTTCGCCCACCTGCTGCGGCGGTTCTTGGATACCGCATAGCCTATCAGCGTGCCTATTGTGCCGGCAGTCAGCGCGCAGCATACGGATACCATTATGGTTCCCTTGTAGGCATGCCATATCATGTCGTTGTAAAGTATGCCCTGTTGGCCGTACATGCCGTTCTCAGTTATGTTCTCGTTGGTGACCCACCACTTTGTGGTCAGGTTGTCCGGGTCGCCGGTGTACAGGAAGCTGTAGTCGCCGGGATTTGGCAGGAAGGTCTCAAAGGCGAAGGACACTATGGGGAATATGCTTGTAAAAAAGGTTATTATTATAAGTATTATAGCTATGATGTACTTGCCGGATCTGCCCAGGTTGAATTTGGATATCTGGCCGGACTTGCCGGTGACCGTGGTATAGCTCTTTCTGCTTTTTACGCTTATCTGGTTCAGAAGCAGTATCGCCACGCCGAATATCATCATCAGTATGGCTAAAATGCTGGCCTCGCCTGTGTATTTGGAGTTCAGCGACACGTACTTTGTGGAGAGCGTCGCAAGGCCAAGGTAATGCGGCACGGGATAGCTGCCCATTGCGCTGCCGAATACCAGAAGTATGGTGGAGAGTATTGCGGGCTTTATCATGGGAAGCGTCACACGGAACATGGTCTTCCAGCGGGGGGTGTCGAGTATGGTTGCCGCCTCTTCTAAGTTGGCGTCCATGTTGCGGAATATGCCGCCTATGAGTATGTATGCGAAGGGCGCGTAATGCAGGCCCAGCACCACGGCGCTGGGGAACAGACCCTTGCACCACCATATTGGCATGGTGATATTGAATACAGAAGCAAGCAGGCCGTTTGATGTGCCCGTCATAAGGTTGCTGTTAAAGAGGTTCTGCCATACTACCGCCAGGGTCCACTGGGGCATTATGTATGGGAATATAAATATGGAACTCAGGTATTTTCTGAATTTCATGTTTGTCCTTGTGATAAGGAAAGCAAACACGCCGCCGAATAGTATTGATATAACGCAGGACATAACTGAAAGCAGCACCGTGTTCAGGAGCGGCGTCCAAAGGTTGGCCTTGGCCAGCCTGCTTGTGAACAGGTCTACATAGTTAATGGCTGAATAACCGGAGGACATTCCGGTAAGATGCTCGTCTATGGTTCCGGGGTGGATAATGAAGGTATCCCTTACTATTGCCACTATGGGCGCCACCGTGGTTATGGTGAGCACTATGCCCATTAGCAGCAGCACGACATTCTGCGGCTTGGAAAAATAGGTCTTGAGCTTATTGAGGCGTATCTGCCACGCTCCGG
>OLWH01000846.1_pt1 | contig 13004 bp, 8 predicted proteins | sample 1673381 | NCBI WGS metagenome assembly OLWH01 (sample SAMEA103958110, study PRJEB25191) | human gut metagenome | reverse complement strand
CGTTCTCATGGAGTTCCCGGAGCTGACCGACCCGCGCAACGGCGAGCCGCTGATGAAGCGCACCGTGCTCATCGCCAACACCTCCGATATGCCCGTGGCGGCGCGTGAGGCGTCCATCTACACCGGCATCACCATCGCCGAATACTTCCGCGACATGGGCTATGACGTCGCCGTTCTGGCCGACTCCACCTCCCGCTGGGCCGAGGCCCTGCGTGAGATGTCCGGCCGTCTGGAAGAGATGCCCGGCGAAGAGGGCTACCCGGCCTACCTTGCATCCCGCATCGCGCAGTTCTACGAGCGCGCCGGCTGCATCCGCTGCATCGGCAGCGAGGGCGACCGCCGCGGTTCCGTCACTGCCATCGGCGCTGTCTCGCCTCCGGGCGGCGACATTTCCGAGCCGGTCTCTCAGGCCACCATGCGTATCGTCAAGGTGTTCTGGGCGCTTGACTCGAGCCTGGCGTATGCCCGCCACTTCCCGGCCATCAACTGGCTGACTTCTTACTCGCTGTATGTCGACTCGCTCAAGCCGTGGTATGAGGCCACGTTCGGCGAGGAATATATGGCCAACCGCGACAAGGCCATGAGCATCCTGCAGCAGGAATCCGAACTGCAGGAGATCGTCCGCCTCGTTGGTCAGGACGCACTGTCCCCGGCTGACCGCCTGACGATGGAGACTGCCAAGATGATCCGTGAGGACTTCCTGCAGCAGAACGCCTTCGTCGATATCGACAGCTACTCCGAGTACCGCCGTCAGTTCCTGCTGCTCGGCCTCATCCTGCACTATGACGCCGAGTGCCGCGACGCGCTCGAGAAGAACGCGCCGATGCAGAAACTCTTTGCCATCCCCGCCCGCGTCGATATCGGCCGCGCCAAGAGCGTGCCGAGCGACGAGTACGAGCAGGTCTATGCCAGGATCGCCGCGGACATGACCGCGCAGATCAAAGAGATTATCGCCGGAGGTGAGGAGCAGTGATTAAAGAGTATAAAACAATCCAGGAGATCGCCAGCCCTCTGATGATCGTCAAGAACGTCGAAGGCGTGACCTACGACGAGCTGGCCGAGATCGAGCTTCCGAACGGTGAAGTCCGCCGCTGCAAGGTCCTCGAGGTCGAGGACGACCACGCGGTCGTGCAGCTCTTTGAGAGCGCGCAGGGCATCAACCTTGCGCAGTCGAAGGTCCGCTTTCTCGGCCACCCGCTGCAGCTGGGCGTGAGCGAGGATATGCTCGGCCGCGTCTTCAACGGCATGGGCGAGCCCATCGACGGCGGTCCGGCGATCCTCGCCGAGGAGCACCGCGACATCAACGGCCTGCCGATGAACCCGGCGGCCCGCGCCTACCCGGCAGAGTTCATCCAGACCGGCGTTTCCACCATTGACGGCCTGAACACCCTCGTCCGCGGCCAGAAGCTGCCGATCTTCTCGGCGTCCGGCCTGCCGCACGCCGCGCTGGCCGCGCAGATCGCGCGTCAGGCGAAGGTGCTGGGCGACAACGAGAACTTCGCCGTCGTCTTTGCCGCCATCGGCATCACGTTCGAGGAATCCGAGTACTTCATTCAGGAGTTCCGCCGCACCGGCGCCATCGACCGCACGGTCGTGTTCTCGAACCTTGCCAACGACCCCGCCGTCGAGCGTATCGCCACCCCGCGTATGGCGCTGACCGCGGCCGAGTATCTGGCCTTTGAAAAGGATATGCAGGTGCTGGTCATCCTGACCGATATCACCAATTACGCCGAGGCTCTGCGTGAGGTCTCCGCGGCGAAGAAGGAAGTCCCGGGCCGCCGCGGCTACCCCGGCTACCTGTACACCGACCTGGCCACGCTCTACGAGCGCGCCGGCCGCCGCATCGGCAAGTCCGGCTCGATCACCATGATCCCGATCCTGACCATGCCCGAGGACGACAAGACCCACCCGATCCCCGACCTGACCGGCTACATCACCGAGGGCCAGATCATCCTCTCCCGCGACCTGTACCGCAAGGGCATCATCCCGCCCGTGGACGTGCTGCCCAGCCTGTCGCGCCTGAAGGATAAGGGCATCGGCGAGGGCAAGACCCGTGAGGACCACTCCGGCACGATGAACCAGCTGTTCGCGGCGTATGCCCGCGGCAAGGACGCCAAGGAGCTCATGACCATCCTGGGCGAGGCGGCCCTGTCCGACGACGACAAGCAGTTTGCGAAGTTCGCCGACGCGTTCGAGCAGCGCTACGTCAACCAGGGCAACAACACCAACCGTACCATTGAGGACACCCTCAACCTCGGCTGGGAGCTGCTGAGCCTGCTGCCGCGCACCGAGCTCAAGCGTATCAAGCCCGAACTGATCGAGAAGTATATGCCCAAGACCTGAGCGCACCCGTCCCGCAGACTTACCAAGTGAGGTGATTTGATGGCAAATACGGCAATTACCCCGACAAGAATGGTGCTCAACCAGCTCAAGGGCCGGCTGAAAACCGCTCGCAGGGGTCATAAGCTCCTCAAGGATAAGCGTGACGAGCTGATGCGTCAGTTCCTCGACAACGTGCGCCTGAACAAGCAGCTGCGTGCGAAGGTCGAGCAGGGACTCACGGAGGCGTTCGGCTCTCTGTCGGTCGCGTCCGCGATCATGTCCCCGGAAATGCTCGAGCAGTCGCTGCTCTACCCGCGGCAGAGCGTCGAGCTGGGCATGACCTATCAGAACATCATGAGCGTGAACGTGCCGGTCTACGATTTCCAGACCCGCAACAGTGATCCGTCCGAGATCTTCCCGTACGGCTTCGCGCAGACGTCCGGCGAGCTGGACGATGCGCTCGAGAAGCTGGCGGAGGTGTTCAAGGACATGCTCGAGCTCGCGCAGGTCGAAAAGACCACGCAGATGCTCGCGCAGGAAATCGAAAAGACCCGCCGCCGCGTCAACGCGCTCGAATACGTGATGATCCCCGAGCTGGAGCAGAACATTCGTTACATCTCCATGAAGCTGGATGAAAACGAAAGTTCGACCAAGGTGCGCCTGATGAAGGTCAAGGAAATGGTCCTCGAGGACGCACACCACTACAAGCAATAAACATCGGAAAACCGCCGCATCGGAAGATGCGGCGGTTTTTGCGCGCCATTTTGTTTTATCGGTTTTCGTCCCGCTCCATGAGCTCGAGCAGATGTGCCGTCTCGGCGGCGGCGTCCGGCGCGTTTGCCTCGACCTGCAGGGCGGAGGTATTTGCGTCCGGCCGGATGGTCAGCTCCCAGCCGCCGTCGCGCATGCGCAGCCCGTCGGTGAAGTCCGCCCCGGCCTCCATCATGGCCTCCGAGATCGTGCGCATCAGGTGCGCGCGGTCGCGGCAGGGGACGGTGCGGCAGTTCGGGTCCGGGCGCGCGATCTGCGGCGGCAGGTCATCCGGTGCGTCCGGCCGCGCCGGGCTCAGCCGCCCGTCGAGCACGTCGAGGCTGCACTGGTAGTAGGCGCGCGGGGTGCCGATGTCGCACCAGTAGCCGTCCATCGGCACACCGAGGATCGGCTCGTGCGCGGCAAGCAGCAGCGGGAAGAGATCTTTGGCAAAATCAAACGGCTGGTCCTCCGGCACATAGGCCATCGCCCGCGGGGAGACAATATAGATCCCGGTGTTGACGAGATCGGTCACGACGTGCTCCCAGTCCGGCTTTTCGATGAAGTGCTGCACAAAGCCCTGCCGGTCCTGCAGCACGAGCCCGTACTGCAGCGGCTCCGCGTTCGGGTAGAGCGCGATCGTCACGGCCGCGTCCGCCTGCTGGTGCCGGCGGTAGAGTCCCAGCAGGTCGAAGCTGCACGCGGCGTCGCCGCTGATGACAAGGAAATCCTCCCTGCCGTAAAAATCGCTGCACGCGCGCACGCCGCCGGCCGTGCCGCGCGGCTCGGACTCGATGCGGTATTTCAGGTGTACGCCGTAGTCGCTGCCATCGCCGCAGTGCTCCTGAATGACCTCCGGCCGGTAGCACAGCGTCATGCACACGTCCGTGAAGCCGTTGCGCCGCAGCAGATCCAGCAGCCGGTCGAGCACCGGCACGCCGACGAGCGGCACCATGGGTTTCGGCAGGTTTCCGGTGATGCTGCGCAGCCGCCGGCCCTGACCGCCGGCCAGCAAAATGGCTTTCATGCGCATGCTCCTTTCATAAATCTTCAGCAGGAAAGTGTATTGTCAATGGGGATAGAATCTGATATAATCATTGATTAACATATGGGTAATAGCTTTTGCCCCACAGGGTGCAAGGAGGTATGACGATGCGGGACCCCAAAGTCAGCAATGTACCCAATGAATCCAAGCTGCAGCGTGCGCTGATGCCCAATTCACGGATGTTTCTGCTGTTTCTGATCGTGTTTGCAGTCATCACGTTTTTCTTCTCCGACCGGCTCTGGCTGTCGATCGGCGAGGGCGTCATCATTTTGCTGCTCATTATCTATTCGGTCATCATGCGCGCGCGCAAGCGCCGCACGCTCGAACGATATATTGAATCCGTCACCTATGATACGGAGTCTGCACGAAATAATACCCTGCAGAATTTCCCGCTGCCGATGGCGGTCTTTCGTCCGGCGGATTCGCAGGTCATCTGGGCCAACCAGAACTTTTTCGACCTCTGCGGCCGGCACAAGCCGTCGGTCGATATGCGCATCACGGACGTGATTCCGGAGTTTTCCGGCCGCTGGCTGCTCGAGGGCAATACCCAGTGCCCGGAGCTGCTGGAGTATCAGGGCCGTAAGTACCAGATCCACGGCAACCTCGTGCGCACGAACCCCGACGATGCCGCCAGCTACATGGGCATCACCTACTGGGTCGATGTCACGGATTATGAAAAGATCCGCCTGGAGTATTACGCGTCCCGCCCGGTCATCGCCGTCATCGTCATTGATAACTACGACGAGCTCATCCGCGGCCTGACCGACCGCAAGCGCAACGAGCTGCGCGACGCCATTGAGGACAAGCTCCTGCAGTGGTGCGAGGGCAAGGGCGGCTTCTTCCGCCGCTACGACCGCGACCGGTATCTGTACGTGTTCGAAGAGCGGCACCTCGATGAGCTGCGCGAGAACAAGTTCGCGTCCCTGCTCGACAGCGTGCACGCAGTCGCAAATCCGAGCGGTATCCGCGCGACCGTCAGCGTCGGCATCGGGCGTGACGGCGACAGTCTGGATGAAAACTATAACTTCGCCATTCTCGGCACCGAGATGGCGCTCTCGCGCGGCGGCGATCAGGCCGTGGTGAAAAACCGCGTCACGTTCGAGTTCTTCGGCGGCCGCGGCGGCGAGGTCGAGCGGCGCACGAAGGTCAAGTCCCGCGTCATGGCCAACGCGCTCAGCCAGCTCATTCAGGACTCGTCCAAGGTCTATGTCATGGGCCATAAATTCTCCGATCTGGACACGCTCGGCGCGGCCGCCGGTGTCTGCTGCATCGCGCGCAAGCTCGGCACGCCCTGCCGCATCGTCATGGATGCGAACAAGACGGCGGCCGGCCAGCTGCGCGACCGGATGCTGCGCGTGCCGGGGTACAGCAAGGCGTTTCTGACCCCGCAGGAGGCGTACCTGCATGCCGACAGCCGCACGCTGCTTGTCGTGGTGGACACCAACCGCCCGGATCAGGTCGAGAACCACAACCTGCTCGAGGCCTGCACCCGCGTGGCGGTCATCGACCACCATCGCCGCGCAGCGACCTATATCACCAACGCGACCATGAGCTTCCACGAGCCGTATGCGTCGTCGGCCTGCGAGCTGATGGCGGAGCTGCTCGAGGAGCTGGTCGAGCAGCCGGACATCCTGCGCGTGGAGGCGGAGGCAATGCTCTCGGGCATCATGCTCGATACGAAGGATTTCACCGTCCGCACCGGCGAGCGCACGTTTGAGGCGGCGGCGTTCCTGCGCCGCGCCGGGGCCGACACCTCGGAGGTCAAAAAGCTCCTGCAGACGGACATGGAGCACACGGTCGCCCGCTATAAGATCCTGCAGACGGCGTCCATCTACCGCGCGGACATTGCCATTGCCGCGCCCACCGAGCCGCAGGACCGCATCGTCGCGGCGCAGGCGGCGGATGAACTGCTCAACATTGCCGGGGTCACGGCATCCATGGTTATTTATCCGATGGGCGACGGGGATGTGTTCATCTCCGCGCGTTCGATCGGCGAACTGAATGTGCAGCTGGTCATGGAGGCGCTCGGCGGCGGCGGCAGCCGCTCATCGGCGGCCGTGCAGCTGCATGACGTGTCGGTCGCGCAGGCGGCGCAGATGGCGCGCAGGGCGATCGACGACAATCTGGAAAATTAAGCAAAGGAGTATCTTGCTATGAAAGTGATTTTGAATGTAGACGTAAAGGGTCAGGGCAAAAAGGGCGAACTCAAGGAAGTGTCCGACGGCTATGCCCGCAACTATCTCCTGCCGCGCAAGCTCGCGACGGAGGCCACGGCCGATAATCTCAATGCCTTCCGCCTGAAGGAGAAGGCCAAGGCGGCGCAGATCGCCCGCGAGAAGGCCGAGGCGGAGGAAAACGCCAAGAAGCTCGGCGCCATTCAGGTGAAGATCGCAGCGAAGGCCGGCAGCAACGGCAAGCTTTTCGGCTCCGTCACCTCGAAGGAGATCAGCGACGCGCTGCACGAGCAGTTTGACCTCACCATCGAAAAGCAGAAGATCGTGCAGGCCGAGCCCATCAAGAGCTTCGGCGCGTATGAGGTCAAGTGCAAGCTCGGCTATGAAGTCACCGGCACCATCCACGTGCTGGTCATCGAAGAGAAATAAACCGCGCGCAGGCGAGGGAGGGACCCGTCATGGAGGAGCTGCTTGGCAGACAGCCGCCCCATTCCGCTCCGGCGGAGCAGGCAGTCATCGGTGCGATGCTCATCGACCCGAGCTGCATCCCGGACGTGATCGAAAAGGTCAAGTCCGACGAATTTTATATTCAGGCCAACCGCGATATTTTTGACACCATCTTCGCCATGTTCTCCTACGGGCAGAGCGTAGACGCGGTCACGGTGCTCGAGCAGATGAAGGTCCGCGGCGTGTACAAGGACACGACGCAGCAGTACCTCATGGAGGTCATGCAGATCACGCCCACGGCGGCGAATGTGCTCAAGTACGCGGCCATCGTGCGCGATCAGGCGCTGCTGCGCAATCTGCACACGGCGGCCGATGAGATCAACAACATGATCTTTGAGGGCTCCGGCGGCGCGGACGCCATGCTCGAGGCGGCCGAGCGCAAGATCTATGCGCTCCGGCAGGGGCGCAACGTCGGCGGCCTGCAGCCGATCAGCATGGTCATCCAGCGCGTGTATGCAAACCTCTCCGAGGCGGCGAGCAGCGGCGGGGGCATCCCCGGCCTGGCCACCGGCCTGCCGGATCTGGACCAGACGATCCTCGGCCTGAACGCGGGCGAGCTCATCCTCATCGCGGCCCGCCCCGGCATGGGCAAGACGAGCCTTGCGCTCAACATTGCGCTGTACGTCGGCAAGACGTCCGGCAAGACGGTCGCGGTGTTCTCGCTCGAGATGGCGCGCGAGCAGCTCACGACGCGCCTGCTCGCGGGCGAGGGTCTGGTCGACAGCCAGAAGCTCCTCACCGGCAAGCTCTCGGCGGACGAGTGGCGGCGCGTCGGCGCCGCGGCCACGACCATCAGCGCGACGGATATCCGCATCGACGACAATCCGTCGCTCTCCGTCGCGGACATGAACGCCCAGTGCCGGCGCATCCCGAACCTCGGCCTCGTCGTCATCGACTACCTGCAGCTCATGCAGTCGGCCGGCAGCGGCCATGGCTGGTCCAACGAGAGCCGCACGCAGGCCGTCTCTGACATGAGCCGCATGCTCAAGATCATGGCCAAGGAGCTCAACGTTCCGGTCATCTGCCTGTCGCAGCTGTCGCGTGCCAACGAATCGCGCCAGAACAAGCGCCCGATGCTGTCCGACCTCCGTGAGTCCGGCGCCATCGAGCAGGACGCGGACATCGTGCTCGCGCTCTACCGCGACGGGTATTATAACAAGGAGTGCGAGAATCCGAACCTCGCCGAGGCGATCATCCTCAAAAACCGCCACGGCGAGACCGGCACGCTCGAACTCATGTGGCTTCCGGAGTACACATCCTTCGCGGCCATCGAAAAGAAGTACGAAGACGATGACTATTGACGCCATTGTGCCAGGCGCGCGCGTGCTGTGCGCCGTGTCCGGCGGGGTGGACTCCATGTACCTCCTGCACCGGATGACGGAGCTGGGCGCGCAGCGCGGCTTCGCCGTCGGCTGTGCGCACTTCAACCACGGCCTGCGCGGCGCCGAGAGCGACCGCGACGAGGCGTTCGTGCGCGCGCAGTGCGAAAAACTGGGCGTGCCGTTTTACGCCGGACGCGGCGACGTTGCGTCCGTGCGCGGAATGGGCACGGAGGGCGCGGCGCGGCAATTGCGCTATGCATTTTTGACCGACTGCGCGGCTGCGCACGGCTATGACTGGATCGCAACGGCGCACACGGCGGACGACAACGCCGAGACGCTGCTGCTCAACCTTGCGCGCGGCTGCGGCCTGCGCGGCCTGACCGGCATCCCGCCGCAGCGCGGCCGGCTCCTGCGTCCGATGCTGGACACGACGCGCGCGCAGGCGGAGGCGTACCTGACTGCCCGCGCCATCCCGCACGTGGAGGACAGCACGAACGCGGCCGATGCCTACGCCCGCAACCGCATCCGGCACCATGCCATGCCGGCGCTCGAGAGCGTGAACGCCGCCTTTGTGCAGCACGCGGCCGATACGGCGGCGCTCCTGCGCGAGGATGAGCGGTTCCTCGGCGGTCTGGCTGCCGATTTTCTGGCCGGGCAGACGGTTTCGGACGGCATCCCGATCGCAAAGCTGCTGGCGCTGCCGCGCCCGGTGCGCGTGCGCGTGCTGCAGCAGGCAGCCGGACGGGAGCTGTCGCGCCGGCATCTGCTGGCACTCGAGCGGCTGTGCAATGGGGAAGGACTCGGCTATGCCGACGTTCCCGGTCTGCGCGTGACGCGCGAGCAGGGGCGGCTGTTTTTCGGCGCGCAGGCGCTGCCGCCGCTCGGGACGCACACTCTGCATCCCGGCGAGACGACGGAGATCCCGGAGCTGGGGCTGCGCATCACGGTCGGAGAGCCGGAACCGTTTCGTGAAATTCACAGCGCGTTCACGACTTTTTGCTTTAAATCTGCGATTATCCATGATAAACTATCTGTTACGCCGCGGCGTCCGGGCGACCGGATCCGTCTGGCGGGGCGCGGCTGCACGAAGCGCGTGAGCGACCTGTTCGCCGAACGGGGGCTGACGCAGAGCGCGCGTGACCGCGTGCCGATCATCCGCGCGGCGGATGTGCCGGTGGCCATCGCCGGCTTCGGCGTTGCCGAGCAATGGGCGGCGGCGCCGGATCAAACCATGATCTGCATCCGCATGGAACAGATCCAGACATATGGGGGAGAATACTATGAGCGATATGAGAGATGACATCGGGTCCGTTTTGCTGTCCGCCGAGGAGATCCAGGCGCGCACGGCGGAGCTGGGCGCCCAGATTTCCAGGGATTTTGATGGCCGCGAGCCGCTGTTCGTCGGCGTGCTCAAGGGCTGTTTTGTGTTCATGGCCGACCTGATGCGCAGCGTGACCATCCCGTGCTCGGTCGATTTCATGGCCGTGTCGTCCTACGGCAACCAGACCACGACCACCGGCGCCGTGAAGATCAACAAGGATCTGAATCAGGACATCGAGGGCCGCGATATTATCCTCGTCGAGGACATTCTCGACAGCGGCGTCACGCTGCACTATCTCAAGGACTATCTCAGCGTCCGCCGGCCTGCCTCCATCACCATTGCCACCCTGCTCGATAAGCCTGCCCGCCGCAAGGCACCAATCTATGCCGCCTATGCCGGCTTTGAGGTGCCGGACGCGTTCGTCGTCGGCTACGGGCTCGACTACGCAGAAAAGTACCGCAATCTCCCGTACATCGGCGTGCTCAAGCCGGAGGTCTATTCCAACTGAGCGCCCCGGTGCGGATCCCATAAAGGACGTGATTTGATTTGAAACCTGATAAGAACCGTGCCAGAGGCATCGGGTTCTACCTGCTGATCGGCGTGATCATTCTCGCCGTCATCTTCTATCTGACCACTCCGGCAGAGCAGAAGGAATACACCTATTCCGAGATCGAGGAGCTGTTCCGCCAGGAGCAGGTCAAGTCGTTCTGCCTCGAAGGAGATGAGCTCACGCTCAATCTCTATTCGCCGGACAGCGACGGCAACACGACGATCAAAAAGACGCTTCCGAATCCCACCTGGTTCCGCGAGGATCTGGGTGATCTGATCGAGCAGCAGACCGCCAGCGGCGTGCTGACGGAGTTTGATTACGTCAAGGGCTGGACGGCCCCGTGGTGGATGTCCATCCTGCCGTACCTGATCACGATCGTGCTGTTCATCGGCGTGTGGTACCTGCTCATGAACAAGGCGGGCGGCGGCGGTGCACCGGGCGTCGGCAAGTTCGGCAAGGCGCACACGCGCACCGGCGAGGAGAACCTCAAGAAGGTCACGTTTGCCGATGTCGCCGGCGCGGAAGAGGAAAAAGAGGAACTGTCCGAGATTGTGGACTTTCTCAAGCGCCCGCAGAACTATACCGCGATGGGCGCGCGCATCCCCAAGGGCGTGCTGCTCGTCGGCCCTCCGGGCACCGGCAAGACGCTCATGGCCCGCGCGGTCGCGGGCGAGGCCGGCGTGCAGTTCCTGTCCATCTCGGGCTCGGATTTTGTCGAGCTCTATGTCGGCGTCGGCGCCTCGCGCGTGCGTGATCTGTTTGACCAGGCCAAGAAGGTCGCACCGGCCATCGTGTTCATCGACGAGATCGACGCGGTCGGCCGCCAGCGCGGCACCGGCCTTGGCGGCGGTCACGACGAACGCGAGCAGACGCTCAACCAGCTGCTGGTCGAAATGGACGGCTTCAGCAGCAACACTGGCGTCATTGTCATCGCCGCAACCAACCGCAAGGACATCCTCGACCCGGCGCTTCTCAGACCCGGTCGGTTCGACCGGCAGATTTACGTCGGAACGCCCGACTGGCGCGGGCGCGAGGCAATTTTGAAGGTCCACGCAAAGGATAAGCCGCTGGCGGATAACGTCAACCTCGAAGCGCTGGCAAAGGCGACGGCAGGCTTCACGGGTGCGGATCTTGCAAACCTTCTCAACGAAGCGGCGCTGCTTGCCGCCGGAAAAAGCCGCGCAGTCATTACGATGAAGGATCTGGAAGAAGCGATGATCAAGGTCATTGCCGGTCCTGAAAAGCGCAGCCGCGTGGTCTCGCAGTATGAGCGAAAGCTCACCGCATTCCACGAGGCAGGGCACGCCATCGCGATGTACTGTCTGCCGACACAGGACCCAGTCCACATGATCACGATTGTTCCCCGCGGCATGGCAGGCGGCATGACCATTTCGCTGCCGCAGGACGATCAGTCGTTCGTCTCCAAAAGCGAGATGTTTGAGACCATCGTCGGCTTCCTGGGCGGTCGTGTTGCCGAGCAGCTCAAGCTCGACGATATCTCTACCGGCGCGTCCAACGACATTCAGCGCGCCACTGCCATCGCGCGCGACATGGTCTCGAAATACGCCATGAGCGACAAGCTCGGTCCCGTCTGTTACTCCTCCGGAAACGAGGTCTTCATCGGCAGAGACTATGAAAAGACGAAGTCCTACTCCGAGTCTGTCGCCGGGCGGATTGACGACGAGGTGCAGACGATCCTGATGCAGGCATACGACAAATGCACCGAGCTTCTGAAAGCCCATGACGCGCAGTTAGACGCCGTTGCCGCATACCTGATGGCGCACAACAATATGGGAAGAGCCCAGTTTGAGGCGGTCATGGAGGGAAAGCCCGTGCCTGACGCAGATGTTCTGCCGATAACTTCCGTAGAAGCCATCGAAGAAGAGCCGCATCCATCTGAAGAAGAATAAATGCACGGAAGGTCTGCCGCGTATGCGGCGGACCTTTTTTCAGGAGACGCTATGGAACATTACAATGCGCTGAGCCCTTACCTCAAAAATCGCTTCGGCTGCAAGATCTGCAAGCTTTCGCTTTCCGCAGGCTGCACCTGCCCGAACCGCGACGGAACGCTCGGTACACGAGGCTGCATGTTCTGCTCGGGAAGCGGCGAGTTTGCCGCGTCAAGCAGCCTTGCCCCCATTCCGGAACAGCTGGAGCAGGCAAAGCTGATTCTCGGCAAAAAAGCGCATAACGCCAGGTTCATCGCCTATTTTCAGGAGTTCACGAATACCTACGGGGATGTATCCCGGTTGGAGCCGCTGTTTTTGCAGGCGATGGAGCCGGACGATGTCGTCGCGCTTTCCATTGCCACGCGCCCGGACTGTCTGCCGGAAGATATCCTTCGCATGCTCTCTCGCCTGCGTGAAAAGAAGCCCATATTCGTTGAGCTGGGGCTTCAGACCATGCACGACGAAACCGCGCGCTATATCCGCCGCGGCTACCGGCTGTCCGTTTTCGATGCGGCGGTAGATAGGCTTCATACACTGGATGTCGAGGTCGTTGCGCACATGATTCTGGGTCTTCCCGGCGAGACGCCGGAAATGATCGTGCAGACGGCACGCCATCTGGGACAGGTCGGTGTGGACGGGGTCAAGCTGCATCTTCTGCACGTGCTGCGCGGCACGGATCTGGCACTGGCATATGAAAAAGGGCTGGTCCCTGTTTTGCAGATGGACGAATATATCACACTTCTGGAGCGCTGCCTTGCCGTGCTGCCGCCCAGCGTCGTCATTCACCGTCTGACCGGAGACGGCGCAAAGCGGGATCTGATTGCCCCCCTGTGGAGCGCGGACAAAAAGCGGGTGCTGAACGAAATCCGGCGGCGCTTTGACCTGGATGGCGTTGAGCAGGGAAGCAGTTGGAAGCCTTGAACGCTTGCATTTTCTCAGAAGGCAGCGTATACTGAAAGAAACATGCATCAATTTCCGGAGAAGCGAGGCGCAGGATGAAAAACTTTCTGGGGCATCTTCATACCATAAACCACCACCGGCGGCTGGTCCGGCAGGGCTGCTTC
>OLWH01000839.1_pt1 | contig 13090 bp, 13 predicted proteins | sample 1673381 | NCBI WGS metagenome assembly OLWH01 (sample SAMEA103958110, study PRJEB25191) | human gut metagenome | reverse complement strand
ATGCTGCCAGACACAAGCCCATGCGCTGCTTGAGGGTGATCTGCCGCTTGCGGTGCTGCAAAGCCTGCCGCCTCCTTTCGTTTGGTAACGATTTATTGTACCACGCTTTGGGCCGGATTGGCAAGGTTTGCATGTTTTTCTCTTGCCTAAACCGCGCAATTGTGGTACGATGCCTGTAAATACAAAGGAGGCGACTTTATGTCCCAGACTATCTCCGTTTCCACCACCATGGGTGAGCAGGGCTTCCGCGATTTTGCCGTGTTCGATGCATTCCATCACCGCAAAGCATGGCTGCGTCCCGCTGTTTTTGCCGCCATCATGCTGGCTTTTGCCGCCGTCTGCCTTTCGCAGCTGGGCAAGCGCCCGGGTGCCGGGCTGCTGGCTGCTGTGCTTGCCATTGTGGGCATCGGCCTGCCGGTGAGCTACTTTTACTCGTTCTTCCGCAGCGTTTCCCGGCAGATCAACTGCGTCTGTCGGCTGATAGCGTCCAGATGGCGGCACTCCTCCCGCAGCTCTGGGGAGAGCGGACGGTGGCTGCTCCCTTTCGGCAAGATGCCCAGGCAGTAGCAGTAATGCAGATACAGCCCCGGGAAACCGCCGATCTCCTTTACTGTGCTGAAAGAGCCTTTTAACCGTAAGCGCCTGGGCTGTGGCCGCTGGATGTGGACAGGCTTATACCGCTGATAGCTGAAGTCGTGGACGTACCGCTGGCGGTTTTCCTCAATCCGCTCCCGGAGGGCCAGGAGGTCATAATCCTCGCCCAGCCGATACAGCCGCACCGCCTTTTTGCTCCCAATCCGCCGCAGGGTGGCGTATTTGTGGGCGGGGTTGGCGTCCAGCTCGTAGCCCTGCTCCCGGAGGGCTTTCCGCAGGTCGTTCCCGTCCACGCTGACCTTGAGGGCGGCATCCAGGGCCTCCCGCATCAGGTTGTACTTGGTGGGTTCGCCTTTCTTTTCAGCAAAGTAAATGCTCCGGGGCGTTTTGCCTTTCGGATTTTTGATGGTGGAAAGCTGGTATTCCCTGCATAAATCGTCTGATAGCTGGCGAAACTGATAGTAGGCCCGTTTGCCGCAGTTGAATTTCCTCCCGTCCCACAAGCCAACGGAATTAACAACAAAGTGGTTATGATAGGTTCCGGTGTTGAAGTGGGTGGCAACCAATACCTGATACTCGTCGTCCCACATCCGTTTTGCCAGTGCCACCCCCAGCCGGTGGCACAGCTCCGGGGTGACTTCTCCGGGCTTAAAACTCTGATATGCGTGGTAGGCCACGTTTCCGCCCGTTTTGCCAAACCGCTCCTTGACCGCCTGCATTTCCTGAAAAGCGGTGTCCCGGTTGCAGTTCACGCCGGTAACGAACATGGCCCGTTCTTCGCCCTCAACGGTCTTTTCCTCGTTTGCGGCGTAGTGGAGAACAGACCGCAAATCCGAGTAAATGGTCTTATCCGGGTTTTGGGCATAGTCCACCACACGGGCCAAGCTGTCCTTGACAGGCCAAATTTTAGTTACCGCCATCGTCCGTTCCCTCGCTGGTATAAGCGGTTAGAATTTCCCCCGCCAACTCGTCCAGTTGGGCCGCTGTCTGTTCCATAGGCTGGGTGGTGAGTTTTTCCCGCAGACCGTTGACCTGCCGGTAGAGGTTACGGAACCGCTGGCTGGGGAACGCCACCGCAGGCTTCCCAACCCCCACCCGCCGGAGATACCCGGACAGGGACAGGCCGCACCGTTTGGCCTGCCGTTCCAGTTTCCGCTTTTCCTGCTCAGTCACCCGCACCTGGATGGCTGTGGTTCTCTTTCTGTCGGTCATGTTGATCCGCTCCTTTCTGGCCGGGGTTACAGGGGCGGAGCCCCTTTCGGCGCAGAGCGCCGCCCGCTTTTGGGGTGCCCCCGGCAACACAAAAGCTATGCTCGCTACCCCACAAGACAGGGCTGCGGGCTGTTGTTCGGTGGCTTCTTTTCTGCGGAGCGTTTGGGGTAATGCCCCCATATCTTTCAGATTTTGCTACGTACAATTTTTCAGCGTGTTCACAGTGGTGGCATCATAAGTGATGCCGCGCAAAGGTGATGGCACATGACGGCAATTCTGCCGTCATGCTGTTGGACTGCCCAAGTGGTAACGGCAAATGAGGGCATTTTTGCCGTCATGGTTGATGCCGAGGTGAACAGACGGCAAAATGCCTTCATGGTGGTTTGATGCGGTTCATGTGACGGTAATCTGCCGTCACCCAGTTTTGCCGTTTTCTCGAATGGCGTTCCTGTCCCTTTTCAGCGGCGTTATCTCGCTCACTCCATGATGGAGGTCGTAGCGGAGTATCCCATTCAGACGGTCATTCAGTTGTCAGGGGCAAAAAAGAAGCCGGTACATAGACGCACCAACCCCAGCAGGAGCTTTCCTCTCGCTGGGGTTCTTGTGTGGTTGTCTATGTACCGGCTAAAAAGCCGTATTCAATTCACCCATTAAATGGGAGTTTTAGTCTACCATATAGAACAGATGCTTGTCAATACACGTTTAGAAAATTTAGAAGATAGTATCAGTTGATTTTATAATTTTAACTCTTGACTTTTTATATTCCGATTTGATATCATTATATAAAAATGTAATGATATCAAATTGGGGTGATATGCCTATGGATGAAAAAACAAAGCAAGTGCAAGTACGCCTAACCCCAGAACTACACAGCAAGCTAAAAGGTACCCTTGCTTTCGAAGAGCGAAAACTCGTTGATTTTTTTAATGAAGCAGCATTGGCGTATCTCACGGATCAAGCGAAATATGAGAAGTGTATTTCTGAAATCATAGGAGGATGCAATTATGGCAAAGGCAAAAAAGCAGGAAGCATTGTCCGTCAGCCGATTAATAAATGAGGTGCTGGTAGCCCAGCTTAGCATTCCTTTTCGTCAAATAGTAAATGATACCAGCTTTGCAAAATATACCGGCTCAAAGCGCCCTGATATTCTTATTTCCGAATTTGAATATGATGGTACCAATGATGATCAATTTATTCAGAATTTGGTCGCGTATGCTGAGGCCAAGGATAATTGTGCCGTGGATGATAAAGACTGGAAAGATGCTATTGCGCAAGGTAGACTTAAGGCTCCTAAATTGGGATTACCGTATTTTATTGTGACAAACTGTAAAAACACATACTTTTATAATGCAAAAAATCTTAAGCAACTGACCCTTAACGGCAATCCCATCCGTGAATTTCAAACTATTGATATATACCGGCTGATAAAAAATAAGTTAATTGCTAACCCGAATTTAGCTGCAATAAGCACCAATGTTGATTCTATTTCTACAATATCCGAGGCTATTTTTAATAAAAAGTTGTGGGAACTTGCCGGAGTTTATCGTGGAATAAACTTTAAAGACAATGTGCAAAAAATCGACTTTACTGTTGGTTTTGTGGCACTTGAATATTTCGAAGAAAAGGAAGAAATTGACGGAACAAAGGATGCTTCAAAAGTATACTGGTCGACTTGCAATGATAGCATGGCCGAAAAGATTAGAAACAATTTGAGCGGTTATATCAGCAGGCTGGAAGAAGAAACTACTTTTAAAGAATTTAAGAATGTTATGGAAGTTGTTCGCATCGCAATCAGTGGTGACGGAAGAAATAAGCCTTTAATTGGAACAGATGATGTCAAGCAGATTTATGATATTATTGATTCCATGAAACCATTACATGGTACAGGCTTCGACTTGTTTGGTGCAGTGTATGAAATGTTCGCTTCTTCGAAAGAAAAGAAGGACTTTGGGGAATACTTCACAAGACGGCACTACACTCATATATTTGCAAAACTGTTACTACAATATGAGGATGTCTATAATTCAGAAAAAGAGTTTTCAATTATTGATCCTGCTTGCGGCACAGGAGGGTTCCTCACAGAAAGTTTTAAAGTTTTATTCAATAACTATGAAAAGAGCGGAACTTTAAATGATAGTGCAAAAGAGTTCTTGGCTAAGAGATGTTTCTATGGCGTTGATGTAAGAGATGAAAATATATCGAGAACCAGGCTAAATATGTTTTTAGTTGGTGACGGTCACACACATATGTACTCAGACAATTCACTTAAGCCATCAAAGTCACAAGGGAAGTCAGTCCTTGGTAAGACATATCAATACGTTATCACAAATCCACCATATGGAAGTGGCACAATTAAGGCTAAAACGAATTCTATCTCTACAAATAGAACAGAGATTGCGTTCATTTGCAAGGTGGTTGACTTGCTAAATGTTGGCGGGAGAGCTTGTATTATAACTCCAGATGGTGTTCTGGAAAATCCATCATATAAAAAATTCCGCAAGGAACTACTCGAACAGTGTGAAATATATGCAATCATTTCCTTGCCTAAATTTGCTTTTGCTCCATATACAAAAGAAAAGACATATGCTCTTTTCATAAAAAAGCGCAGCGCAAAAGTGACCAAAATTCAGAATACCCCTATATGGATGTATATTATTGACAATGATGGTTTAGCAAACTCTGATAAACGCTTTCCTACAAAGCTGCGTAACAACCGCAATGGATGGATGCATGATGAAATATCTGGATGGGTTAGTACTGATGGTGTAGAAATGCCTGGGATTTTAGAAAAACGTTGGCTTACCTTTGACGATAGCAAAGCTCATACGTGTTGGGTTGACGAAAAAGGAATTTCTCAATGTGCAAGAAAAGGTGGGTTTATTGTCATACAAGATATTTTGGATGATAATTATATTACACTTCTTCCAGAATATTATTTGCGCCCGTATTCACCGCACTATATAGACGAAAAGGACTTTCAGCAAGAATTAGACGCAATAGATGCTGAGGTCAGGAGGCTTTTGGATGAAATTTCTTGATGTTTTTAATAAGATTCAAAAAGGAGACTATGCTTTAACTGATGAAGCCATTTATCACTCCCTACAGAACGGAGATGAGTTGATCCCTTTATACGGTGGTAACAAAAGTCACAATAAAACTGACAGAAAAATATCTATTACTGCAAAGACAAAAAAGGGTGTACCTATTACTGTTTTTTCGGGAGAGGGCGTCATTATCAGTTTAGACGGAAGTGCAGGAAGTATGACCTACAAATGTGATGAACATTTTTCACTCAATCATCATGCCGGGTTTATTACTTTGCGGAGCGATGTGGTAAATAAAGTGTTTCTCGAATTTTTTGCTTTATATATGCAAAGCTTTTATAAAAACCTGAGTATCAGCGATGGTTCTAAGACCTTATCTTTAGAAAAAATTTACTCCGCAGAATTTAACCTACCCGACTTTCCCACACAACAGAGCATATTGAAAAAACTAAAGAAAACTAAATATTTACTTGATGTATTGCAAAGAGTAGAGGAAAGTTATTTATCAATTTTTGAAAAAGAAATCTATTTTGAATATACAGACTACCAAGCAAAAAATATACCCCTTTCCTCATGCATAGGCTATTTAAGCGGAAACTCTGGATTAACTGAGGAATTCATATATCAGATGCAGCAGAGTAAAAATGAACGCTATTCGGTTTTATCAAGCGCAACTGAGGAAAGAACAATGATGGGCACTATTCCCCTTTGCAATATTAATAACAAATTGCTAAAAGTATTTGAGGAACAAGAGGGGCTTTTGGTAACACGAAATGGGAAAGCTGGCCAAACAAGATTTCTTCCAGCCGGAAAATACACAATCAATGATCATGCGTATATTCTTTATAAGAAAAAAGATTCACCTTATTTAATTGATTTGAGATGGTTAGCTCTCCAATATCGCCCTCAGTTTTTGCAGTATTCCTCAAGTGCCGATAATGGGACATGGAATATGACAGGTTTTTTCAAATATACGAAAATTGATATTCCATCCATCAGAGAGCAGCAAGCTGTTGCCGCAAGATATTTTCCAATTGAAAAACGCATTGAGGAAATTCAGAGGATTATGGGAGATTATGATGCACTTCTTGCAAAAGAAATAGCTTTTACATAAAGACCTCTTTCAACATTGATTATTGAGTTGACCTTTATTTGAAAACGTAGTACAATAGCACTACAAGGAGGTGGCCTTATGTCTATGGACGCTACATTGCAGGTTCGTATGGATAGTCAAATCAAAAATAACGTCGAAGAACTTTACCGCAATCTTGGCACATCTTTTGCTGAAGCTGTCCGCATTTTCGCACAGCAGAGTCTTTTGGCGGGTGGGATGCCCTTCCGTCCCACCCTCAAATCTTGGGAGGAACTTACTGAAGCAGAAATTGATCGTAAGCTCGCAGCCAGTGAGGAAGATATTTTAACTGGTCACATACTGTCTCAAGCTGAAGCAGACGAACGGTTGAAGGCAAAATTCCACCATGGATAGAAAGTATCGGATTATTTATACCGAATCTGCTATCCGGGATATGGAAGAAAAAGTGGATTATATTTCCCTCAATCTTCATGATCCGGGTTTGGCAGAAACATGGTATTTGCGGCTTAGGGCAGAAATCTTGAAAGATTTAACTCAATTTCCCTATAAATATCCCCTCTATCATATCCAGAAATGGAGTGCTAAGGGGATTCGGCAATTCACGTTTCGCAATGATGTAACACTCTATTCTGTCAACGAAAAGGAACAAATAGTTTACATTTGGGCGGTATGTACTAAGGGACGAGATTTGACGGCCCATCTGGAGGAATACACATAAAAATGCGGCGGCAGGAAACTCCTGCCGCCGTTGCTGTCAGCTATAAATCAATTCGTGGCAGATCCTTTCTTCTGTCCTGCTCTTAACATTGTTCATGCGTCTGACCCATTCCATTTGATTTTCCGCTTTAAGCTGTTCATTGATACCCTCTTGCTCAGCTATCTGCTCCACAAGCTGAAAAAACATTTTTTTCGCTTGGGCGTCGATTTCGGACAGGTGATTGTTCAACTTGCCAGACAGCAGCAACGCCGTATAAAGGGCCTGACGCTGTTCTTTCAGATACCGTCTCCGCCGCTGTCCCCATATGCCGATGGCGAGGAGTTCAGGTACAGACAAGTCTGGGAGAAAGTAATCGCCCTCTTGATGATAGGTTCCACCCACTTGCTCAAATAATGACTTTTCCATGATATAGCCCTCCGATATGTTAAAATTCCCTACAATTCAATCACATTCGGCTGACTGCAAAAAATGAGGGAGAGGTAACTTCCTTACGTTACCTCTCCCTCGGGGGAGATCTTTTTATCTACGGATGAGGGTCCCGGCCTTCACGCCGGTCGTTTCGCCGTTCTTCACGGCCAGCCGGCCGGCCACCAGCACGGCGTCCATACCCAGGGCCGTTTGGCAGGGGTCCTGATAGGTGCCGCGCTCGGTAAGGGCGGCGGGGTCGAACACACACAGGTCCGCGTCCGCACCCACGGCGATAACGCCCTTACCCGCAAGGCGAAGGGCCTGTGCCGGGGCCTGGGTCAGCTTGTGAACGCCCTGCTCCAGCGTCAGCACACCCTGTTCCCGGACGAAGTGCTGCAGCAGACGGGTACAGCTGCCGTAGACCCGTGGATGGGGCATCCCCTCGGTGGGGTAGGTGGCGTCAGAGATCAGGCAGCTGAGGGGACTGCGAAGGATAGCGGCGATGTCTTCCTCCGCGGCCATGAAGTCGATCATAGTCACCTGGCAGTGCTCGCGGATCAGCAGGTCGCAGCAGACGTCCAGCGGGGATTTGTGCTCCATGGCGGCCTCCTGGGCAATGCTTTTGCCCAGCAGCGGCGCATCCTCCGGGCAGTGAAGACTGCTGAGGAAGATGCCGTCCCAGCCAGCCAGCTTGGCAATGTCGTCAAACCCACTGCCGTCTTCAATACGGTGAGCCAGCGTCTCGCGTTCGTGGGGGTCGGCCAGGCGGCGGACAACGGCGTCCATGCCGCCCTCTAGAAACTCCGGCGGCAGGATATGCAGCAGCTGGGTGGAGCCGGCGGTGTAGGGGTACACGTCGCAGCCCACATCCAGCCCCTCTTCCTTCGCCCGGTGCAGCAGCTCCAGGGCCTGGGGTATTTTTTTGCCCCAGTTGTCCCGGCCCATGGCCTTCAGGTGGCTGATATGCAGAGGGACCCGCAGCGCCCGGGCCACCAGCAGCATCTCCTCGATGGAATCGCAGACACCCGCGCCCTCCTGCCGCATATGGACGGTGAGGGGGATATCCTGCCCCGCGATGGGTGAGAGCGCACGGATCAGCTCCGCCGTGGTATAGAAGCACTCCGGGGCGTAACCCAGGCCCAGAGAAACGCCCAGCGCGCCGTCGGCCAGAGCCTGCTCCAGGGCGCGGTGCAGGGCGCGGTAGTGGCGGTCCTCCAGGTGCTCCAGCTCGTAGCCGGCCGCGTCCGCCCGAAGGACGCCGGCACCGGCCAGCATACCCACATGGACGGGAATATTCGGCACAGAGGCGAAATAGCCGGAGAGGGTTTCCGTCACCAGCTCCGGCGGGAGAACGCCGGTGATGGGGCGCAGGTAGTCCCGGATGGCGTCGCTATGGGCGGGGCCGAAGGGGGCGGCGCTGAGGCCGCAGTTGCCGTTGACGATGGTGGTAAGGCCCTGACACAGCTCCGCCGCGCCGAAGCCCGGGCGGAACAGCGCCGCGTCGGCGTGGCGGTGGATATCAATAAAGCCGGGGGTAACGGTCCTGCCGGCGGCGTCGATTACATGAGCGGCGGACGCTGCGGACAGATCGCCGATGGCGGCGATCCTGCCGCCGGAAACGGCCACATCGGCCGCAAATGCGGGGCGGCCCGTGCCGTCAACAACGGCGCCGCCCCGGATAAGGGTATCAAACATGGTCTGTGCCTCTCTCCTGCTTCCCTGCCGTCAGGGGCAGGGAGATACTAAAGGTGGTCACGCCGCCGCTGCTGTCACAGCGAAGGACTCCCCGGTGGGCATCCACGATGGCTTTGGCAATGGGCAGGCCCAGGCCAAAGCTGTCGCCGTCGGTACGGGCGTCGTCGGCGCGGTAAAAGCGGTCAAAAATGCGGGGGAGCTTGTCCGAAGGGATATCCGGCCCCTGATCGGTCACGGACACCACAGCGCGGCTGCCCTGCCGGACGGCGGTCAGGCGGATGGGCGTACCGGGTGCGGCGTATTTGACGGCGTTGTCCAGCAGCACCGCCAGGGCCTGGCCCAGCTTGGCGCCGTCGCCCCGGACAGGAAGAGACGGCGCAATATCGTAATCCAGTACATGGCCGGCCTCAAAGGCCACCGGCTCAAACCGCAGGGCGGCGGTCACCGCCGCCTCCGACAGGTCGGTGACGGTGTCCGGCGGGCTGCCGGCGTTCTTCTGGGCGCGGAAGAGGGTGAGCATATCCTCCACCAGGGCCTTCATGCGGCGGCCCTCCGCCCGGATATTGTCCACGTAGACCGCCTGCTCCGGCGAAGCGCTCTGCTCCAGCAGCTCGGCGGAGGAGAGGATGACCGTCAGGGGGGTCTTCAGCTCGTGGCTGGCATCGGAGAGGAACTGCTCCTGCTGGGCCCAGGCGGCACCTACAGGCTTGGTAACCACACCGGAGAGCAGGTAGCTGCACAGAAACAGCACCACCAGTGCGCCGCAGCCCACCAGAGAGCAGGCCTTCAGCAGTGTGTGCAGGGAGGTGTATTCCAGATAGGTATCGGTAAACGCAATGGCAGTAGTGGTGTAGCCTCGCTGGCGCAGATAGCGCAGATGAAATTCGTCCAACGTGCCGGCGTCCTCGTCCGCCGCCAGGGCGGCAGTGACGATCTCCGCCATGCGGGTCTCGTCGCTGAGGTCATAGTAGCTGTTGCCGGCCACGCGGACGGTGCCGCTGCCATAGACCTCGGCCACAAAGCAGGGGATGCTGTCCATGCCGGGCTGGCTGCGGCCATAGTCGCCCTGCTCCAGCGCCTGGTACAGCTGCTGCTGCACATTCTTGTGATAGTTGCCCCGGGAGATGAAGTACACCGCCGCGAACACCGCCAGCAGCACCAGCGAGATCAGCAGCATATTGGTGGCCACCACCTTCCAGCGAAGGTGCCGGATCATGCCTCCACCTCCAGACAATAACCCACCATACGGAGGGTCTTGATCTTCACAGTGGATTGCAGATGGGTGAGCTTGCGGCGAAGGAAGGAGATATAGACCTCCACGTTGTTGTCCTCGGCGGCGGAGTCGTAGCCCCAGACCTTCAGGATCAGCTGCTCCTTGGAGACGATCTGACTGCCGTTCCGCATCAGCAGCTCCATCAGGTCGTACTCCCGGCGGCTGAGGCGGACGCTTCGCGGGCCGCATTCCAGCAGGAATGTGCCCATGTGCAGCGTCAGGTCGCCGAAGGCCGTCACCTCCGGGTCGGCAGCGGCGTCCTCACCGCCACGGCGCAGCAGGGACCGGATACAGGCAAGCAGCTCCTCCGGCTCAAAGGGTTTGGTCAAGTAGTAGTCCGCACCGGCGTCCAGGCCGCGGACGCGGTCATTCAGCTCACTGCGGGCGGTGAGCATCAGCACCGGCAGGCGGCTGCCGCCGCCGCGCAGCTGGCGCAGCAGGGCGAAGCCATCCATGCCGGGAAGCATGGCGTCCAGCACCAGCAGGTCGTAGATCTCGCTGCGGGCGTTGTCCAGGCCGGAGATGCCGTCATAACACACGTCGGCGGTATAGCCCTGGCGGCGCAGCAGGTCCTGCAGGGTGCCCGCCAGGCGCTTTTCATCCTCCACGATCAGTATACGCATAGCCGCGCCTCCCTTTTCATGGCTTACAGCCCCGTCTCGGACAGGGTCAGGATCTGGGTCAGGGACGACTCCTCCATCCGGTAGATGGTGGTGTCGCCGTCCAGGGCCACATAGCGGCCGCCGTCGCCGGTGGACAGGCCGACAGCAAGGATCAGCGTCCGCTCGGCGCTGTTGTCAGCCAGGTAGTTCACCGTCAGCGTGACCTCCGGCGTGTCCAGGCCGCAGACGGCAGCCGCACCCTCCGCCGGGTCGTAGTCCACGCAGGCGGTGAGCGTCAGGGCAGCGATCTCGTCAGCCAGGGCGGCGGTCTTTTCCGTGACGTCCCGGTTGGCGCTGCGGCGGGTACCGTCCTCGGCGGTGTAGAAGGAGACGGCAGCGGTGCCGTCGGCGCGCAGCAGACTTACGCTGACCAGCCTGTCCGGCTCGATGACCGGCAGAACGGGCAGGACCGCCATGGCGTAGATGCTGCGGCTGAGCAGCATCTTATTTTCGTCAGAGGTATAGCGCACCGTACCGGCAGGGGTGAGCACGTACCAACGGCCATCCGCGGCCTGGTCGCCGAGATAATAGACGACGTCCACGCCGTCGGAGGTGACGGTAATGTACTTCTTGGGAGCCTCCAGTCCGTAAACCGACAGTTCCTGCACATTGGCCACCGCTTCGCCGCTGTCCAGGGCGGCGGGCAGGGCCAGCAGGTCCTCCAGCGCCGTCTGGTCCAGGGGGAAGGCGGGGTCGTCAAACCAGGTCCAGGCGCCGGTTTCGTCCTTTTCAAAACGGAGGGTCACATCGCCGTCGCACAGGGCCAGGGCGGTGACGCCTTCTACGGGCGGGGCGGTCTGGGTGGAGGCGTCCACCATCTCTTTACCTTTTGTATTGCCGCAGGCGGACAGCAGCAGCGTCAACCCCAGCAAAAACGCCGTCAGGCGCAGAATTCGCTTCATCATGGTTCCGGTCTTCTCCTTTACTTTCGTTTACTTTCCGTTGCTTTTGCTGTATACATTCGCGTTCGCTGTATGTTACGTTCGCTTTCAGTATAGCAACTTTTCAGGAAAAAGAAAAGTACATTCCGTGAATTCTCCCGTTCCCGGCGGCGCGGACAGGCAAAACGCAAAAAGGCCGGCTTGCGCCGGTCTTTTTTTGTCGTTACCCACAGAGATGCGGCAGGTGTGCTGTAATGGCCGAGACGGCAGTTCCGCGCCGGCCTTTTTCTTAGCGTTATTTGCAGAGATAGCTGAACCAGCCCTCACTGCTGCGCTGCTCGAATACATCCCAGCCGTCGGCCTTCAGCTTTTCCAGCACCTCCGTCGCCCGGTCGTCGATGATACCGGAGCAGAGGAACAGGCCACCGGGCTTCAGGAAGGGACGGACGTGGGGGCTGAGGCCCATAATGACATCCGCCACGATGTTGGCCACCACGATATCATAGCCGGCGCCCATCTCCTGCCGCAGGGCGGCGTCGGTGAGCACATTGCCCCAGCGGACGGTGTAGCGGTCCTTCCCGATGCCGTTCAGGGCGGCGTTCTCATAGGCCACGTCCACGCACTTCTCATCGATGTCGCAGGCGAAGGCGCTCTCCGCGCCCAGGCGCAGGGCGGCGATGGACAGGATGCCGCTGCCGCAGCCCAAGTCCAGGACACGCTCGCCGCCGTGAATGTGGGTATCCAGCGCCTGCAGGCACAGGCGGGTGGTGGCGTGGCTGCCGGTGCCGAAGGTCAGGCCGGGGTTCAGCACCAGCTTCACCCGCGTGGGGTCGGCGGCCTCCTCCCACTCCGGCACCACCAGCAGGCGGCTGCCGATCTCCATGGGCTTGTAAAACTGCTTCCAGTTGTTCTCCCAGTCCTCGTCGGCCACGTCGGCCATGGTCAGCAGCAGGGGCGCGTACTCCGGGTGGTCCTTTTTCAGTGCCGACATGGCCATACGCACGGCGGCCACGGTGCCGTAGGCGTCCTCGTTCCGTTCCAGATAGAATGTCACGCGGCTGACACCCTTTTTCTGCGCCAGCAGATCGTCATCCACATAATCCCAGTATTGGCGGTTGTTCTCCAGAAAGCTCTGAAAGTCCGCCTCGTCATCGATCATCACGCCGGTAACGCCCTGCTGCTCCAGCATGTCCGTCACCGCGTCCAAGCCCGCGTGGCTCGTGTCGATCTTGAGTTCCAGCCAGTCCATAGGATGACCTCCCGCAAAGTTGAAATGCACCGTACACCGCCAGCGGCGACGGAGCTTGCGTCCTGCCGATGGCAAGCCTCTAACGGCAATGGATCTTGCGTCAAGACGAGGCGCTCCATCGATGTCGGATCTTGCGTCCTGCCGATGGCAAGCCTCTAACGGCAATGGATCTTGCGTCAAGACGAGGCGCTCCATCGATGTCGGATCTTGCGTCCTGCCGATGGCAAGCCTCTAACGGCAATGGATCTTGCGTCAAGACGA
>OLWH01000832.1_pt1 | contig 13162 bp, 8 predicted proteins | sample 1673381 | NCBI WGS metagenome assembly OLWH01 (sample SAMEA103958110, study PRJEB25191) | human gut metagenome | reverse complement strand
CCTTATTATTGACGATAGCCAAGATCATTTTCAGTCTATTTTCCATATCTTTGACCAAGAAAAATTCCATGAAATAATAATTTTTTATAAAAAGAATATTATATTGGACCTTTTCTTGCGTAATCTGGATATTTTAGTTACCTTTGCACGAAAAGCACTACTTGGCATGAAAATTCAAGAAGTAATGAAATGATTTGTGTTCTTCAGCGACCAGATGTCATCGAAGAAACGGATGAAAACGCAAAGTAAATGAAAAACTAAAATGAAAAGAGAATATTAACAAATGGAACAAGAAGAAAAGAAACAGAAATCTCAAGCTGCAGAGAATCAGGCATCCTGCTCGCCTCTGCAGCCAGTTGAACCACATCCTTTTATTTCTGTCATACCGCTGGCAGTACTTATCACCCTCATCATCCTGGTTGTCAAAATCTTCCCTGATGATGCCTTGGCTGGTGCCTCTCAGGTGGCCCTCATGATAGCCACAGCCGTTTGTGTAGCACTCGGTATGGGCATCTATAGGATGAAATGGAATATCTTTGAAGAGATGATCAAAAAGACCGTGGGCGATGCCGGAGTATCTATCCTGATCCTGCTGCTCATCGGAATGATGTCAGCTACCTGGATGATCAGTGGTGTGGTACCCACATTGATATATTATGGTGTACAGATTATGTCGCCAACCTTTTTCCTTCCCTGCGCATGCATCATCTCCAGCATCATCTCTGTGATGACGGGAACCTCATGGACCACTATTGCCACCATCGGTATTGCTCTGATGGGAATCGGTGATGCCCTGGGAATACCAGCCCCCTACACCGCTGGAGCTATTATCTCCGGTGCCTATTTCGGGGATAAACTCTCGCCAATGAGCGATACCACCGTCCTTGCTTCGAGTATAGCCGGAGCGGATCTCTTCTCACATATTCGCTATATGCTCTATACTACCATACCAAGCATCCTGCTCTCGCTGGTACTCTATCTCATCATCGGACTCTGTTATGATTCCAAGCCAGTGGATATCAGCCAGTATCTTACCGGTCTGAGCCATGGATTCAATATCTCCTTGTTTACGATGCTGGTTCCGGCTTTTACAGGATGGCTCATCTACCGCAAGACTCCATCTCTCATCACACTTCTGCTTTCAGCCCTTTCAGCATGCATCTGTGCACTCATTCTCCAGCCGGAAGTACTTGTAGGGATAGCAGGTGAAGACAGCATCTCTGCCAAAAGCCTCTTTGAAGGAATCATGACCACCTGCTATACCCATACCCAGGTAGATTGCGGTATGGCGAACATCAATGATCTCGTAGCCACCCGAGGCATGGCTGGCATGCTCAATACCATCTGGCTCATCCTCTGTGCCATGTGTTTCGGTTCATGTATGGTAGCCAGCGGCATGCTCCACGCCATTACCCACATGCTCCTGAAAAGCATCCACAGCACCGTATCACTTGTCTGCAGCACCGTGACATCAGGCGTCTTGCTCAATCTCGTTATGGGTGACCAGTTCCTGAGCATTATTATGAATGCATCTATCTATAAGGATGAATATGCCGAACGAGGCTATCGTCCGGAACTCTTGAGCCGAAGTACAGAGGATAGCGCTACCGTAACGAGCGTGCTGGTTCCATGGACAGCCTGCGGTATGACGCAGAGTACGGTTCTTGGTATCCCGACACTTGTCTATCTCCCCTTCTGCTTCTTCAATATCATCAGTCCTTTGATGAGTTGTCTGGTTGCCATCCTTGGCTTCGTACCCAATTCACAACCCAGGGAAAACAAAGCATCTGCAGCGGAAGAGACTGATATCCATTAATATTAATAGGAGATTCATTGATTCCCAATGACGGCAAGCAGACGCCGATAATCATGTGCTTTATGATGTGTGTGGGCAAACAGATTGCATAAAGCGTGCAATCGTTTGCACAAAAAAATGTAACCTTTTTGAAACTTTTTCTTGCTTCGTATTGTTTTTTTTTTAAGTTTGCAGCCGAAAATAGATGCCAACTAACAAACGAAGGCTAAGTTTAATATAAACGAAACCAAATATAAAAGTAAAGATATGATGAAGCAAACATTCATAAAATCAGCTATGTTGCTGCTGCTGATCCTTTCAATGGCAACGACGCGAGCGCAGGAGGTCGCTCTGAAGACCAACTTACTGGGATGGGCTTCCACATCTGCCAACGCCGGCATCGAAATCGGCACGGGCAAGAAAACAACCTTCCAACTCTTCGGCACCCTGAACCCCTGGAAGTTCTCGGGTGACAAGAAGATGAGATTCTGGAATGTTATGCCAGAATACAGATGGTACACCTGCCAGAAGTTTGGAGGCCATTTCTTCGGAATTCATGCCTTAGGAGGTGAATACAACATTAAAAACATTGACATGCCCTTCGGCATCCTGCCGAAAACTCTGAAGGGCAGGCACTATGAAGGCTGGTATGTAGGTGGAGGCCTCACCTACGGCTATCAGTGGCTACTCAATAAGCACCTCAATTTCGAAGGGTCTATCGGTTTGGGATATGCCTACAGTCCTTACAAGCTTTACGGACGATGCGAAAAATGTCTCGACAAAGACCACCGCAACTATGTGGGCCCTACAAAAGCCGCATTATCTCTCATATACGTGTTCTAAGAATTTAATTTAACTGTGGTTTTAAACTGACAATAAAAACACGTAATAACTAGACAGAATACAAAAAATTTAGGCAAATCATAATATGGATAAAATGAAGCTTTATGCGGTCATTTCGCCCCTCTGCATACTCCTTTCTCAGGGCATCATGCCTGCTCAGGCTCAACAGCTGGCAGGGGGTAAGATTCAGGTAGAAAGCGTCTTGGCACGCAAGAACGGCAACCGGATGGACGTTGCCTTCCGTATGAATCTGAACGAATTGAAGATGAAATCAGAGCAGCAGATTGTTTTCACACCGGTAATGGTAGGAACTGATTCTATCGCTCTCAACCCTATCATCATCCAGGGTAGAAACCAGGCTGTAAGATACCGCCGACTTGCCGACAGCAAGAAGAATCCGCAGGCACAGGTTCTTACCCGCAAGAACAAGACCAGTCAGCAGGTTTACTTCGCCCAGTCTGTTCCTTATCAGAAATGGATGAAGAAGTTCAAACTCTCGGTGAAAGAAGATCTCTGCGGATGCGGCAACCTGATAGAACAGGACAATACGCCGATTGCGGATATCGACCGTACACCGAAGATTACGAAGGATTTCTTTGTGCAGCCGAAGGCGGAAGCCAAGAAGGTGAGAGCCGAAAAGGGTGAAGCCTATCTCAGCTTTGTGGTTAACAAGAGTAATATTCTTGCCAACTTCCGTGAGAATGCTACTGAGCTGAAGAAGATTACTTCCACCATCGACCTGGTGAAGAACGACAAGAACGTTGAAATCACAGATATTGATATCCATGGTTTTGCTTCGCCTGATGGTTCGTATGCCAACAACAAGCGCCTTGCCAACGAGCGTGCAGCTGCCCTCCGTAAATATGTGAGCAGCCTCTACACCTTAAACAGCAAACTCTTTACCTATCAGGCTACACCGGAAGACTGGGAAGGATTCAAGAAGAAGATTCAGGCTAGTCATCTGGCTGATAAGGAAGCAATTCTCGAGATAGCTAACTCCTCGCTGGCTCCCGACGATAAGGACCTGAAGATCAGAAAGCTCCATCCGGCTAGTTACCGCTACATCCTGGATCATATCTATCCTCGTCTCCGTCATAGCGACTATACGGTAACCTACACGGTTCGTCCGTTCAGCATCGAAGAAGCCAAGGAGATATTGAAGACCAAACCACAGCAGCTTTCTCTGCAGGAGATGTTCCTGGTGGCACAGACTTACGAGCCGGGTTCGCCAGAGTTTAACGAGGTATTCGACATTGCCGTCCGCCTCTTCCCAGATGATGAGACAGCGAATCTTAATGCCGCCTGCACCGATTTGCAGAAAGGTGATCTTACTTCTGCCGAAAAGCATCTTGCCAAGGCAGGCAACTCGAAAGAGGCAGAGCGTGTAAGAGATGTCTTCAAGCAGATAAAGGAATTGGAATAACAGAAAATTAGAGAATAACGATTATAAACAAGCTTAACTTTCAAAGATTATGAAGATTAAACATTTATTTGGCTTGGCTGTCATCGCAGCTATGACAGCAAGCTGTTCAAGCAATGAGGACCTGGGAACCGCAGGTCCAGGTACTGGTACTAATGAAACTGGTGTTGGTTATGCAACTTTCACCATCAACTTGCCTTCGGTAAGTGGAACTCGTGCTGTTGTAGATGCTGGTGGTGCTGAAATGAATGAAGGCACATCAAAAGAGTATGCTGTAAAAAGCGCAACTGCCCTTATTTTCCAGAAGTATGGTTCAGATGAAGGCTCTTGCAAGTTTGTTGAGAGCGTAGATTTACCAACAGCTGCTGCAGATTGGACTGACGATACTACAGTTGGTATCACAACAACTAAAAAGCTGGTAGCAAAGCTTACTAATGTGGATACCAAGAATCAATATTATGTTTTGGTTTTGCTTAATAACAATAAAAAAACTGGTGGAGTAAAGGTAGCATTGCCTACTGTTGGTCAAAGTTATAATGAGTGGAACAGCCAAATTTTGACTCCTTCAGTAGACGATTTGGCGGCTGATAATGACTTCTATATGGCTAATGCTCCGTTGAAAGGAACTGCCTCACCAACAACTTTGGTTACTATTAATAAAGAAAATATTTATTCTTCCAAGGAAAAAGCAGAGGCAGGAACTAGTGCCGCAACAGTTTATGTAGAGCGTGGTGTAGCGAAGATGTCTGTTACTGATCCTGCTACAAAAACAGTTATAGACAAGGCAACAAATAATCCTACAAAGAGTACAGTAGAATTCAACAATTGGGCTTTGGATATCACAAACAAGAAGACATACGCTGTTCATAATATTGATGGCTTGAGCACAGATTTCCCTGACATTTGGACTACTCCTCGTTTCATAGGTACTAACAGCCGTGTTTATTGGGGTAAGGATCCTAACTACAATTTGGGTAATCTCAATAACACAGATAGACAGGAAGAATTCAATTTCATCGATGCTACAAGTGGAATCAACAAAACCTTCGCAGAGTCAGCATATTGCTTAGAGAACACCTTCAACTTGGCAAACATGTATCAGGGTCAGACAACCCGCGTTATCTTCAAGGCAACATATACTCCTAAGGATGATGCAGGCAATCCCCTTGCAGATAAAGATGGAACTTTCTACACCATCGGTAATATGACAACTATCCTGAAAGAAGCAGACTTGAAGAAAGCTGTAGATGCAGCAGCAACTTCAGTTCTCTCAGGTTGTACAGTTGACTATACAAATCTCAAGACAGAAGGCTCTCATGTGATTACCTTGACAGATATCAAGGATTCTACTGATAAAACTCTTGTTGCCGATAAAGATTATAGTGGTAAGACAGGTACAGAAATCGTTAAAGAGATTAATGATAAACTCGGCTTGAAAGCTGGTCGTCCAGAAGAGATGGTTGGTATCAATACCTATCTTAGGGGTGTTACATATTATATCGCTCGTGTTAAGCACTTCGGCTCATTGACTCCATGGAACTCAGGTGAATCTTATGGAACAGATAACGGTAAGTATCTTGGCCGTTATGGTATGCTCCGTAACAACTGGTATGAATTGAACGTTGGCAACGTCTATGGCCCTGGCTACCCTGGTGTACCTCCAGTAGACCCAAATCAGCCAGATGATGAGAATGAGAAGTATCTTAGCGTCAGCGTGAAGATCCTTTCTTGGGCTAAGCGTTCAGACACAGTCGATTTGTAATCCATTACACATTATTATATATAGCTCAGCCGCTCTAGCGCTAAGGAGCGGCTGGCTATCTCGGAAGAATAAGAATCTATTTATACACTTTACTTTTTCATAAAACAGATAAGCATCATGGCAAACAAGAAGTTTAACAGTTGGATCAAGAATATATGCATGGGATGGGGCTTCATCATGGCCGGCAGCCTGCTAGCAAGCTGCAACGACTTGATGCACGACGACCTGCCTCCTTGTGACATGGGTGTTGACTTGCAGTTCAAGTACGACTACAACGTGCAGCGTGCCGACATGTTCAAAGATCATGTGGGCGGACTCTGCGTATTCGTATACGACGAGCAGGGCAACTTCATTGCTCGACATGATGCCTATAACGATGCGACATCACAGCCGCTCAAGGACCCTAACTATGCCATGCGAATCAATCTGGAACCGGGCAAATACAGATTCGCAACCTTCGCCTTCCAAAAGAAATACGAAGATGCACTTGCGCAGCCAGGTGCCAAATTCCAGATAGCTCTGCCACAGCAGGGTGACAACATCACCTCCCTCCATGCCCGTCTCGACCGCGAACAGGGCAAGGTAAACAACCAGAGCCAACCGCTTGATACACTCTGGCAGGGACTCAGCAACGAACTGGTTGAAGTAAAAGACCTGCAGGTTACACGCCATACCATCGGTCTGGTTCGTGATACCAAGCAGCTCACCATCAGCCTGCATCAGACCGACGAGCCTGCCAACATCAATGCCGATAACTTCAGTTATCAGATAACCAATGCCAACGGCGATATCAGTTACGACAACTCTCTCCTCCCCGACGAGGAGTTGACATATACCCCATACTACACCTGGACCACTGAGTTTAAGGATAACGAGGGCAATGTAAAGGAGCGCACCGCTCATGCCGCCCTCATGTTCTCCCGACTCATCTGGCATCCGGCAGAAGAAAACGACAAGAACGCCATCCTCACCATCACGAACAAGACTACTGGCGAAGAGGTGGCACGCATCAATCTTGCAGACTTTCTGGCTCAAGGCCGTGGCGCCTTCGAAGCCCGCCATTATTCAGAGCAGGAATTCCTGGACCGAGAGTACGACTACAAGCTCGACTTCTTCCTCCAGGGCAACCAGTGGAAGTATGTGCAGCTCAGCATTTCCATCCTGGATTGGAGCAAGCGCATCCAGCGTGTCGATTTCTAACCGTTTCAGGTGTCAGAGCCCCTTCCGGGCATTTAGCTCATAAGAGTATTTGACTTTAAAAATTAGAAACAATGAAAATACGAGATTTCATTTTAAGTTTAGTTAGTTGGTTTATATTGTTGGTTACAGTAAGTTGCTCTGACGAACTTGGAGGCGAGCGCACTCCCATTTCGTCAGAAAGCAACTTGCATGTACTCGTGCCAACCGTGCTCAGCAGCCGCGGCACCAATCCCGACGATGCTTCCGGCCTTCCTACCTATAATGCCACGGTAGATGAATGCCAGATCAACGACCTGACCCTCTATGCTTTCCCTACAGGAAATGAAGGCAAGCTCCTGATAGAGACGCTCCCTGCCCCACTGGCTTCGATGATGCTGGAGGAGCATGTAGCTAACTATCAGCTCAATATCGAGCCGGGCACTTACCATATCTATGTGGTTGCCAATATGAACACGGTGTTGAGTGGTAAGACTATCCAAACAGAAAATGATCTCAAAAATATAGTACTGAACTATGTAGCTGGAACAGAACCGGGAATGCCGGTTTCTACAAACATCCCGATGATTTATGAGCCAAAGGATGTGAACGGTAATATCATCGATACAAAAGTAGAAAAAAGTGGTGATAAATATACCGAGGTGGCAGCTAACCTGAAGTTTACATGCGTAAAGATTAAGCTCAACCTGCTTTTCGACCCTACTGCTGAAGGTTCTGCATTCAAAGGAAAGAGCTATCGCATCAAGGATATTCTGGCTCAAAAGCTTTCTCCTAGCACCACGCTGAGTTGGAATGGAGCATTTAGCAATTCTAATGTTAGCATAGATTATGCCAAAGGTTTTGAAAATGAAGTTTATGCAACTTCTTCTGAGGCAAGCAATAAGGGTGGTTATTATGAGGCGGGAGACTGGACAGAGACAGCAGACAATGCCAATGTGAATAATAAGAACATCATCATCCTTATTCAGGGTGCTACTCCTACAGCTGCTCCACAGAATGCCGCCGATAAGTGGCTTTTCCAAGGCACTTACTATCTGCCTGAGCGTTATATCGCCAATGCCTCTCAGCAGTCTACCCTCAAAATTAATGGCTTTGTGAATGGTAGCTTTGAGAACAACTATACAATTCAGCTGGGACATCGTCAGGACGAGAGCCCAACTTCCACCGAAGTTCCGACCTTCCCTCGTGGCACCTATTATGAGATTATCGGCAACATCAAGAGTCTGGGAAACATGACTCTCGACTGTAATGTGAGCGTAAAGGACTGGACTCCTGTAACGATAGATGCCGACTTCAACCATACTACTTTGTGGGTAAGCAAGACGAAGGCGAGCGTAACATCTACCACGACAGACTCCATCGACTATGAGTCGAACGTAATGCTGACAAAGGCAGATTTCGGTTGCGATGAAAAGGTAACAACATCCAGTGGTGAGAAAGATGTGATTGTGTTGAGCAAGCTAGATGCAGTGAAGAATCATAGAATCACATTCAAAATCAACGAGGACATTAAGTTCTCCGACTATAATGGAAAGTACAAGGGTACGGCAAAGGTTTGGATTAAGGCTGGTAACATTAAGAAGTATCTCGATGTAACCTATGATGCCTCTCCTTATTTTGAGGTAAATCCACAGGAAGTAACCATCTATTGGGGTAGCGACAACAATACCAATACCAAAGTGGTACAGTTTAAGACCAACCTCGGCGGTTTGGCTTTCACCGGTAACACCTCTTCCACCGTAGGTAAGTCAACCATTAAGGCATCTTGCGATAAACCTGATACTTCAGAAGGAACCTTCAAGATTGTGGCAACCAGTGACCCTGTTACCACGACAGTACATTACCTCACTGTGCAGCCAAAGGAATCTGCAGAAGGCTTCAACTTTGTCAAGAAAATCAAGGTAACGGTAAAGCCTGCAATGGGTAACTATCGTATCAACTTCCGTGCCATCAACGACCGCACACATTATAAAGGAGGTAATGGAACTGATAATTATGAGGGTACACTTGAAGAAAAGAAAGAGACTAATAATGTAACTGGAGAAAATACCAACTGGGCAGATGGATGGTATGATTTAAAGGATAAGGATATACCTAACCCAGACCATCATTATACCTATGTCTATACCCAGATTGGTGAGACAACCGGAACTGAAGTCAACTCTAAAGTTTGGAAATTTACAGAACACTGGCCTGGTGATAAAATGGTTGCGGATTATACGAATGTGGGTTGGTATTACGTGGACTTCAAAGAGAATGCCGAGTCGAAATATACAGAGCATGGTGCTCAGGGAGTAAAGACCATCAAGCCTGGTGAAACATTGATTATATTCAGTAACAATACCAATAAGAAACAAGGTTATACGCTTCATCGTTGCACTCACCACTTGGAGCCGGGTATTCCTCTCTTCGACTATGAGGATCGAGAGGGTTGGATTGTCTATGATCCAACATCAGATCCTACTTGGAACATATATGATGCCATGCCAACTATTGAGAACATCAACTTTACCATTTACACCAGATTCCCGACTTACGGATGGTTCAAGGTATATGGTGTCGCCAATGGCAAAAATGGTAATGACAGTAATAAAGAGCGCGAGTCTTTTACCATCTATGATACAGCGGGTAAAAGTTGGTCATGCGATAATTTGAATAATGGTTGGTATAAGACTGTGATTACCCTCAAGGCTGTTAAGGGAGACCACGAGAAGGACATCAGAATTATGAAAGATAATCAAATCTCTGACGACAAATCCATTCTCCTTTTCAATGGCAACAGCTATGATAATGACACAGGCTATTACGATGACTCCTCTTGGCACGCTGGCAAGCCATCTGGTGTGGATTAAATAAGATTAGAATCAGATTTGAACACTGTTATAAATCAGTTTAAGCAATGAAGAAGATCAAACATTTAATGATATGGATTGGATTGCTCCTAAGCCTTGTTTCCTGCAAGGATACGATGGAGGCTATCGGACTCGGCGGGGATGAAATCCCTGCCGAGGGACTTGTCTTGAACCTTCAATTGACTAACTTCACCAAGCAACAGATTGGTACAAGAGCGGGGGCCTCGGAGACATTCAATTCGCTCTGGGCTGTGTTCTATGGAGACAATAACGAATACAAAGGCAAGACAGATTGCTATTCTACCTTATCACAGCAGTCTGATGGCAGCTACAAGGTAAAGATAACCAATGTACCTGCTGGTACCAAGAATGTACATCTTGTAGCCAATGCCAGCGACATGACGGAGAGCGAGGCACAAGACTTGCAGTCTCTCACTGCTGCTAAGGAGAGAGACCCTCAGCTTGATGCCCCTATCTGCTGGGGTGAAATTTCAATAGATAAACTTTTGGAAGCTAATCCTTCAGTGACGATGTTGCGCCAATGCGCCAAGATAAGTTTGGAGATAGACAATAGCATCCAGAGTAATTTCACTAATGCAGGCTTGTATGTCTATACCATGGCAACCAAGGCAGCCATAGCTCCTGCCAATTATAATACCGAGCAAAAAACCGATGACTTGGCGGAATCTACCGCTCTTAGAACGGAAGACAACCCATTGGGCGGCGGTACCGCAACCACCGTGGCAGTAAATGAAACTTCTGCAGGCAAGGCAATGGTGATTATCAAGGCGAATTATGAGGATAGTGAAGGACATGATAGAGAAGGATATTATAAGGTGGCACTCTACAAGGATGCTAAAGAGAAAATCCAATATGCCTTGCTCCGTAACCACCATTATACCATCAAGGTAACCAAGGTAAACGACTATGGCTTCTCTACGCTTGAAGAGGCTAAGAAGAGTCTGCCAGAGAATAGAGTGGAAGTAGAGGTAGTGGACGATAACCCAGAAATCACCCAAATGATAGCTTGCAAAGACTATGAACTGGGAGTGAGCGATTATCAGGAGGTAGATGCAAGCACTACAAAGGCTATCGTAACCATTGTTACTACCTTGCCAGATGCAACGAGTAGTGATGATTGGCTGTATAGTGTCCAGAAGAATGCGTCTTGGATAACCGCTTGTGATCAAGAGACTGTGAATGATACACCAGAGACAGGCAGAAAGTCTTCTAAAGGTAAGAAATATACCTTGAAGCTTACGCTTACAAAGAATGACCAATCAGAAGAGCCACGTATAGGCACCATCACCGTTACTTATGGCGACCTTTCTCTTGATATAACCATCAAGCAGGCTGGTTTTGATTTTAGAAGAAAGGATCCTGATAGAATCGTAACCATGCAGTATAATAACTCCACCGTAGCTGCCAACTATTTCAACTGGTTGGACACTGGTGTGCAAGGCATCATTCCTGAAGAAATGCAAGGGGCTGTGAGAAATGATGGTTTGCATTTCTGCGTGGGAACAGCCGATATCACGTATCTGATCCCTAAACTTGATGGTGATCAGATTACTAAAAAGGATGATAAAATCAAAGTGGAAGAAGATAATGGTAAGTGGAAGGTAAGCCTTACCAATACTACGGCAAACAAGAATTTGTGGAAGGCTTCATTTACCATCAAGAACCAGGCTGGCATCGAGATCACTTATCCTGTTTATCATACTGGTATCTTCCATAAGATAGATGAGACTTCCAAGGTATATAATGATTATCAGTTGGCAGAAAACGGAGATAACGAGAAGAAGGTGAAGGGCTGGTTCTATTATGGTGTGGTAAAGGTAGAGGGAAAGAAGGCCGATGAAACCACCACTACTTATTATATGTTAGACCGCAACCTAGGTGCATCCAACAATGGTTACTATGCCCCAGATGTGGTGGCACTGGCAAAGAACAAGAAAGCCATTGGTGGCTATTTCTGTATCTCTGAAAAAAAGAGCACCAGCGATGCCACTCAGGATCTCTCCAGCACCTTGGCACCAACAGGCTATACCATTCCAACTGATGCCGTGTTCGAAGAATTAGTTAATGCAGGCAATCTGGAGGTGGTACCACAGTCCACATCGTTAGGAGAAACCTACAACTGCGTGCGTATCAAGACGGTGGATTCCGAGTTGCCATACATCTATCTGCCTATGGGTGGATTCTTGGAGGGCGAGAGCCATAAGAACCCTATCCATGTAAATCTCTGGACCAAGACTTTGCTGTCAGGTACGCAGGGCTTCGGTACCAACAGTCCTGAATATGGTTTCTGGTATAGATACTTTGATGTTTACAACAAGAGGAAAGGATTATCCAATATGAGATTCGTGAGTGGTAGCAACGGCATGAACAATGGCCGCTACAAGGCGATGCCAATACGCCTGATTCTGAAATAAACATCAGATAAGTGATAAATACAATAACATCTTTTACTTATATATAATTAAAGTATAAAAAACAGCTGTTTTACAAAGAAGAGGGTGTGTCATAAGCCACACCCTCTTCCTTGATTCTTAGCTTCACTCAAATCTGCAACTTCATTTCATCAATACGAACGCCAAAATCATCCATATAGCGCTTGTATATATAAGAGGCAACTTGTAATATTCCCATCATAGTCATTATTCATTTTATAGTTTATTGCCGCAGAGTTCCGCTTTTTTATTGAAACCGCCAAAGAAAATCAAAATAAATCTGCAAGTTATCTGCAAATTACAACACAAAGAAATTCACAATAAATCAACAAAATCCCCCGAATATAAGTTGTAAACAGTAAACTATTAACTGTAAACTATAAACAGCTGTTCCCTACCTCAGCAAGCTTTCCCCAGGCGGTCCCATCCCGCAAAATATGGCGAGAGCTTTGATGCCCCGCCAACCTTAGAGCGTAGCGGTTCCGAGCACCGAGTAGGGCGGTTTTCTCCCTCGCTCCTGAGGAGAGAGGGTCGGGGTGAGAGGTGGAGCCCTATTTAATGGTAAAGAGGGACGGGGTGATTTTAGAAGATTTATTATTCAAAAATACATTTTTTGAGAAATCATTGACTACAAGAAAATAGTCAATGATTTGCCTCATTCCAATCCCTTCATCAAAGAAATGGTGATACAGATGCGTCAGCTGATAAACAACATTAAATGCCGTCGTTGGTATAGCAATATCCCCTGCCCCATCGGGCAGCCCAACAACATTTGAGCATTGCAGATCCGCATTCCTTCGAAACCATTTCTGCAATCTAGCATGATAGATAGGATTATTC
>OLWH01000827.1_pt1 | contig 13266 bp, 7 predicted proteins | sample 1673381 | NCBI WGS metagenome assembly OLWH01 (sample SAMEA103958110, study PRJEB25191) | human gut metagenome | reverse complement strand
GAGCGTCTGCCTTACAAGCAGAGGGTCGGGGGTTCGAATCCCTCAGCTCCCACAACATCGAAACCATCCCCGAATAGGATGGTTTTTTCATGTGACGACGAAGGGAGCATAGCTCAGTTGGTTTAGAGCGCCTGCTCGACAAGCAGGAGGTCAGCGGTTCAAATCCGCTTGTTCCCACCAATGAAAATCAGACAGTTGCAGAAATGCAGCTGTCTGATTTTTATGTGTGCTATTCTCGTGTATTTCAGCGTTTTTCAGCTGCCGGGTTAAGCCGGAAGTCAAACCGGGAAACTACTTGGCGACAACTGTGCGCATTCTGTGCTGCAAGTCAAAAATGCTTGCAAACGGAGCAGATCTGTTGATGACTCGGTGGTCAATGCGTTGGTTGTGGATGGCGAAGCCGTCTTGGAAAATGGAAATCGGTGAGGCGGGAAGGGGCGATCTGTTTTCCTCGGGTTGTCCCGGGAAAATAGCTATTCCGGGGTTTATGAGGCAGAAAAGATGGCAAAGGCGTTGTACCGAGCGGGAGCCGGTGCCTTATGCCATTCGAGACGCCTAAAACAACCCGATCTATCTCCTTCCCGAACTTTTATTCCGGCATAGTTGCAAATCTCATTTTTTTGATTTAAATTTATATGCGGAATAATACATAGTACTTAATAAATCCGGGTTCGTTTGCCGTCGATCGGTTGTCGTGCGATTGCAGCGGCCCGGAATGTTTTTATGGCGAGTGGATGGTTCCTGATTTATAATAGTATTGTGTAATATACCCGATTGCGTCACGATCTCACTGTAATAGCCTATGAAATTCATATCGGTACGAAGTACGTTGATATTTATCGTTTGTGCAGGTATCGCGATCTCTTCCCCGGCGCAATCCGGGGCAGCCCTGCCCTTGCCGCCGGATTCGGTTCGGGAGAGGGTTGCGAGCCGGACTCAGATTCAGCTCCGCCTGACGCTCGACAAGGCGATCTATTCGGCGCAAAACCATTCGATCGCCGCGATGGTCGCCAAATATACGTTTCTCTCCTCGTACTGGTCGTTCCGCTCCTACCAGGCGAGCCGGCTTCCGTCGCTCAACCTGAGCGGCGAGGTGCTGAGTTTCGACCGTTCGCTGCGCCTGTTGCAGGATTACGACACCGGAGAGATGCGTTATCTGGAGAACTACAACCTGCAAAACACACTGGGACTCGCCATCCAGCAGAATATCACCCTGACGGGCGGCACCCTCAGGCTTTACTCGTCGCTCAACCGCCTCGACCAGTTCGCCCCCAAGGAGTCTAAATTCTATTATTCACAGCCCATCACGCTTTCCTACACCCAGCCGCTCTTTGCCTACAACAGCTTCAAATGGAATAAGAAGATCGCCCCGAAAGAGTACGAACTGGCCAAACGCACCTACATCGAAGCCATGGAGGACATCACGGTGCAGGCCGTGAGCTACTATTTCAGCTTGCTGCTGAGCAAAACCAGGCATACCATCGCCGTCAAGAACTACGGCAATACCAAATCCCTCTATTCCATAGCCGAAGAGCGGCTTAAACTGGGGAGCATCACCAACGACGAGCTGCTCCAGTTGCAACTGCGCATGCTCAACGACAGCCTGGCGATCAACGACACGGCACTGGCAGTCCGCGAGCAGCGCATGAGGTTCAACTCTTACCTGCGTTACAGCGAGAACGTCGATATAGACCCGGTGCTCGACGAGCAAATCCCCGCCATCGAGATCGACTATGTGACCGTACTGGACAAGGCGCTGGAAAACTCGTCGTTCAATGCCGGCAACCAACTGCGAGCGCTCAACGCCGAGGCAGGCATCGCCCAGGCCAAGGCCGAACGGGGCGCTACGGCCACGATAAATGCCCGGTTCGGGTTGTCCCAAACCGGCGAAGAGTTCCGGACGGCCTATTCGAACCTGCTCGACCAGGAGGTCATCGGACTTCAGTTTTCCATCCCGCTTTTCGACTGGGGCATGGGCAAGGGCCGTGTCCGCATGGCCAAGGCGAGGGCCGACATGGTGCGCAACCAGATCGAGCAGGACGAAACCGATTATCGGCACACAATCTATACGCTCATCGAACAATTCCACAACCAGCGGAACCAATGCGTCGTGGCCGCCCGGGCACGGGAGGTCGCTGAAAGCCGCTATGCCATGGCGATGGAGAATTTCCGGCGGGGCACGGTGTCGGTTACGGACATGAATACGGCGCAGACCGAAAAAGACCAGGCCAGCCAGACCTACGTGTCGGCGCTGGCCGATTTCTGGAGCTACTACTACTCGCTGCGCCGCAAAACCCTCTACGACTTCATTTCCCACACCGATATCAGCGTCGAGTTCGACCGCCTCATCGAAGAATAACCCTTGCTATGAAACAACACTACCTTTATCTGCTTTGTGCAGCGCTCCTCGCGGGCTGCGGCAAAACGAAGAACGCAAAGACCGATGCGGCACAGGATCGCATGCAGCACCGTATCGAACACAACGAAGTCACGGTGGATACGCTGCAAAGGCGCGACTTCATGCGGGAGCTGATCAGCAACGGACGGCTGGCAGCCTCGAAGCGCAGCACGCTCTCCTTCGAGGTTTCGGGGACAATCGCGGCGATAGCTGCGAAGAACGGTTCCCGCGTAGGCGCCGGGGAGCCGATCGCCCGAATCGATACGAGCGACTACGCCCTTCAGCTGCACAAGGCGCGGCTGGCATTGGACAAGGCGCGGCTGGGGTTTTACGACGTATTGGTCGGACAGGGGTATCAGGCCGGCGACACGGTCACCCCTCCGGCCGGGGTCATGCAGCTGGCACGCATCCGCTCGGGGTATGCCGATGCCACGGCATCGCTGCTCAGCGCCCGCCGCAGCCTGGCTCACTGTACCCTGCGGGCTCCCTTTGCGGGAAAGGTCGCCGATGTGGAACAACAGGTCTATGAGAAATCGAAAGGCGAATTCTGCACCCTGTTGGACGACAGCCGGCTAAACGTCCGCTTCTCTGTCCTCGAATCCGAATACGGGCTGCTCAGCCCGGGGCAGGAGATCGGCGTCAGCCCGTTCGCCGACCTGCGCAAGGAGGTGAAAGGCCGCATTACGGCGATCAACCCTTCGATCGATGTGCACGGACAGGTGCAGGTCGATGCCGAGGTCGTCAACGACGGCACGCTGGCCGACGGGATGAACGTCCGGGTGGCCGTGCGGCAAAAGGTGCCCGGGCAACTGGTCGTGCCGAAGAGCGCGGTGGTCATCCGCGACAATCTCGAGGTACTCTTCCGCTACAAAGACGGCCGGGCGCAATGGACTTACGTACATACTTCGCTGGCCAACAGCCGGGAGTATGTGGTCGAAGCGAATCTGGATCGCGGGGCGGAGCTCAACCCCGGCGACCTGGTGATCGTCTCGGGGAACCTGAATCTGGCCGACGGCTCGGAGGTCTCGCTCGGCAGGGAACAATAACACCGCACCCATGTTACGCAAACTTCTCGACCGGCCTATCGCCGTGACGATGATCGCCGTCGTCCTGCTCATCCTGGGCATTGTCAGCAGCCGCCTGTTGCCTGTGTCGCTCGTGCCGGACGTCGACGCGCCGTATATCACGGTGCAGATCCCCGCACAGGGGCTTTCGGCCCGGCAACTGGATGAAACCGTCATCACCCCGCTGCGGCAACAACTCATCCAGTTGTCGCAGTTGACCGACCTGCGCAGCGAGGCCCGCGAAGGAAACGGCATTATCCGCCTGACCTTCGAGCAGGGCTCGGACATCGACTACCTGTTCATCGAAGTGAACGAGAAGATCGACCGTTCGACGACCTCCCTGCCCCGCGACGTGGAGCGCCCGAAGGTAATCAAGGCGAGCGTCACCGACATCCCGGCCTTCTATATCAACCTCACCGTACGGGGGGATCAACCGGCCGGGCACCGGGACGAACGGCATCCCGTATCCGATCGGTTCGCGGCGCTGAGCCGTTTTGCCTCGCAGGTCATCACCAAACGCATCGAGCAGTTGCCCGAGGTAGCCATGGTCGACCTGAGCGGCACCGTTGCCCCGGAACTGCTGGTTATCCCCGACGAGGCGAAACTCCGCCAGGCGGGCATCACCATGGCCGCCGTCGAGGGGGCGCTGCGCCGGGCGAACGTGACGCTGGGGAGCCTTGTCATCCGGGACGGGGAATACCAGTACAACGTGAAATTCCAGTCGGCGATAAACGGCCGGAAGGATATAGAGGATATTTTTCTGAAAATCAACGGCCGGTTGTTCCGCCTCAAAGAACTGGCCACGATCGTCGAGCACCCCCGCAAACGGCAGGGCATGGTATTTTCGGACGGCCGCAACGCCGTGTCGCTGGCGGTCGTCAAGCAGGCGGATGCCCGCATGTCGAAGCTCAAGGACGAGCTCGACAAGCAACTCCGGCAGTTCCGCTACGACTATCCGGACGTGGAGTTCACCGTCACGCGCGACCAGACCGAACTGCTCGACTATTCGATTTCGAACCTGATAAACAACATCATCACGGGAGCATTGCTGGCCTGCGTCATCATCTTCTTTTTCATGCGCGACATGAAGTCGCCGATGCTGGTGATCCTGACCATTCCCGTGACGCTGATCATCTCGATCCTGGTTTTCTACCTGTTGCATATCTCGATCAACATCATCTCCCTGTCGGGACTGGTGCTGGGCATCGGTATGATGGTCGACAATTCGATCATCGTCATCGACAACATCACGGCCCGCTGGATACGCGGGGAGCAGCTGGCCGGTGCCGTCACGCAGGGCACCAAGGAAGTCATGGTTCCCATGCTGTCGTCCGTGCTGACGACCTGCGCGGTATTCGTCCCGCTGATCTTCCTCAACGGCATGGCGGGGGCGCTCTTCTACGACCAGGCGATGGCCGTAGCCATCACGCTGTTCGTCGCCTACGGGGTCTCCGTCACACTGTTGCCGGTTTATTACCGCTGGTGGTACAGCCGGCAGCAGGCCTTCCGGCCTACGCCGTGGCTCGCGTTCTTCTCCTTCGACCGGATCATCGACAGGTACGACGTCATCCTGAAATGGTTTTTCCGCCGTCGCGGGCTGATGTGGGGCATTTATGTCGTCGCGGTACTGGGGCTGGCGGGACTCTTTTGGGTGATCGACAAGGAACGGCTGCCGGCGATGACTTACAGCGACATGTTAGTCCGCATCGATTGGAACGACCGCATCTCGGCCGAGGAGAACGCCCGCAGGACGGAAAACCTCGTCGCCTCGCTGGGGGATCGCATCCTTCAATCCACGGTCATGGCGGGCGTCCAGCAGTTCGTCCTTTCGCATACCGAGGAGAACGGGGTAGCCGAGGCCACGGTTTACCTCAAGTGCCATGAACCGGACGACGTGGCACCCGTTCAGGATGCCATCCGCGGCTATCTGGCGGCGAACGCCCCTGCGGCCCGCTGTTCGTTCGGCGTTTCGGGCAACGTATTCGACATGATCTTCGCCGAGCGGGAAGCCGTGCTCACCGCACGCCTGCGTTCGACGACCGGGCGCAGTGCCGACCCGGAACAGTTGCAACGGCTGCTCGGCCGCATACGGGATGCGCTGCCGGGGCAGGAAATCCCGCCGGTCGCCATGCAGGAGGACATTCTCTACATCGCACAGCCCGACCGGATGGCGTTGTACGGCGTGACCTACAACGACCTCATAGCCGCGCTGCGCAATGCGCTCAACGAGAATACGCTTTTCACGGTTACCACGGGCGACGAATCGTTGCCGGTCGTGATCGGCAACGACTTGCGCAGCCTGGACGATCTGCTCGGCAATACGTTCATCCATACCCCCGAGGCTGAAATCCCGGTCGGCATCCTGATGCGCCAGACAATGACCCGCGACCTGAAACATGTCGTGGCCGGGGCCGAGGGTAACTATTACCCGCTCGACCTCGCGCCCCGGGCCAAGGATGTCCCGGCCGTCATCGGCACGATCCGGGGCTGTGTGGCGGAGGACGGGCATTTCGAGGTGAGCTTCAGCGGCAGCTATTTTTCGAACCGCGGCATAGTGGGGCAGCTCGCCGGGGTGCTTGCCGTCGCCCTGCTGCTGCTGTTCTTCATCCTGGCCGCACAATTCGAATCGCTCGTCCAGCCATGGATCATCCTCTCGGAGATCGTCATCGACCTCTTCGGGGCACTCGTCGTCCTCTGGGCATTCGGGCAGACGCTGAACCTGATGTCGATGATCGGACTGATCGTGGTTTGCGGCATCGTGATCAACGACTCGATCCTCAAGATCGACACGATCAATACGCTGCGGCGTCAGGGCATGGGGCTCAAGCATGCCATCATGGAGGCCGGGCGGAGGCGCCTGAAAGCCATCGTCATGACCTCGCTCACGACGATCCTGGCCGTAGCGCCGTTCCTGTCGCACGGCGACATGGGCTCCGACCTGCAGCTCCCGATGTCGCTGACCATCATCAGCGGAATGATTGTGGGTACGCTGGTGAGCGTATTCTTCATCCCGCTGGCTTATTACGAGATTTACCGACCCCGCCGATGAACGTCCCGCGACCCATACCTCCGTCGCGGAGGGGCATCCCCGCATTTTCGGTGCTGCTGATCATGGCGGCGCTGGCGGTCATCGGGGCGGCCATGCTGCCCATGCTCAATATCCAGTATACGCCGTCGGAGGCCGGGCGAAGGATCGACATCTATTTCTCCTGGCCGGACGCCTCGGCGCGCCTGATCGAGCAGAGCGCCACCTCGCGTATCGAAGGCGCCATGTCGACCGTCGCGGGGTGCGAGAACGTCTCCTCCCGCTCGGCCAAGGGCTACGGCAATATCTCGGTCGCATTCCGTAAGGGAACGGACATGGAAGCCGCCCGTTTCGAAGTCGCGTCGGCGATCCGGAATCTCTATGGCAAGTTGCCGCAGGAAATTTCCTATCCCTATATTTCGCTCGCCACCTCCGGCAGCCGCGAATCCGAGACGCTGGTCTATACGATCAAGGCCGACCTGCCCTCCGAACGCATCGAAGAGTATGTGAAGGCCCACGTCTCGACCCCGCTGTCGCAGGTCGAGGGGGTCGGGCGGGTCGTGCTGTCGGGTGTCACCCCCTTCGAATGGGTCGTCACGTTCCTCCCCAAGGCAATGGAGGCCGCCGGGATCACGGCCTCGGATCTTGCCCTGGCATTCCAGAATTATTTCCGCAGCGACGTGATCGGTATGACGGCGCTCCCGCAAGCCGACGGCAGCGAGCGGAGCATCGTGCTGAAGCTCCGCAACCGTGCCGGGCTCGATTTCGGGGAGATTCCCGTCGCGCGCCGCAACGGCCGCATCTACTACCTGCGCGATTTCGCCACGGCGCGCTGGCGCGAAGCGCTCCCGACGAGCTATTTCCGCATCAACGGCCTCAATACGATCAACCTCTCGGTGGTCGGCGATCCGCACACGAATATCCTGAAGGTCGCCTCTTCGGTCAAGGCGGAGATGCAGCGCCTTCAAGCCTCCTTCCCGGCCGAACTGTCCGCGACGCTGACCTACGACGCTTCGCAGTACGTCTCGGGGGAACTGCATAAAATCTACGTCCGCGCGCTGCTCTGCGTCGCCATCCTGCTGTTGTTCGTCTATCTGGTCAGCCGGGATTTCCGCTATCTGCTGATCATCATGGCGACGCTCGTGGTCAATATCCTGGTCGCCGTGGTCTTTTACAACCTGCTCCGGCTGGATATCCATATTTATACGCTCGCCGGGATCACGGTCTCGCTGGGGATCATCATCGACACGTCGATCATCATGGTCGATCATTACAGCTACTACCGCGACCGGCGGATATTCGTTTCCATCCTCGGGGCGCTGCTGACGACGATCGGTGCGTTGGGAATCGTCTGGCTGTTGCCCGAGGAGCAGCAGGCCAACCTGACCGACTTTTCGCTGGTGATCGTCGTCAACCTGGTCGTATCCCTGCTCGTCGCACTGCTGTTCATCCCGTCGTTGCTCGATAAATTTCCGCTGGGGCGCAGCATGACGGGTGCGTCCGTGCGCCGCCGGAGGCTCGTCGTGCGGTTTTCACGCGGGTACGGGCAGTTCATCGCCTGGGGACGCAGGCACCGCTGGATCTTCGTCGTGGCGCTGGTATGGGGGTTCGGCATCCCGACGTTCCTGCTGCCCGACAAGATCGCCGAAAGCAAGGACGGGAAGCTCTCCGTATGGGCCGAAGCCTACAACGGCATCATGGGGAGCCAGGCCGTTTCCGAGCACCGTCCCGTGATCGACAAAGTCTTCGGGTCGTCGCTGCACCTGTTCCGCACCGCGACCAACCGGTACGATAATTTCCGCACGCCGGAGCAGAAACGCCTCTATGTCAGCGCGGGAATGGCCGAAGGGTGTACCGTCCAGCAGCTCAACGAGGTCGTGCGGCATATGGAAAACTACATCAGCCGTTTCGATCAGGTCGACATGTTCCGCACGCGCATCACCTCCTACGATAACGCACAGATCGAGATCACGTTCAAACCCGAATTCGAATACGGCCCGTTCCCGGCGATGCTCAAACAGGAGCTTACCTCCGCGGCGATCAACTTCGGCGGCGCGACCTGGTACATCCGGGGCATCGACGACAACACGTTCAACAACAACGTCGTCAACAACTACCGTTCGAACCAGTTCCGGCTCAAAGGCTACAATTACGACCAGCTCTCGGCCTATGCCGACGCGCTGATCGATACCCTGTCCCGGAACCGCCGCGTCTCCAATCCCGAGATCATGGACGGCAACGCATGGTCGCTGCCCCACAACGAATTCAACATCCGCTACGACGACGAACGAATCGCCGCCGCGGGGCTCGACGTGGCCGATTATTACGGGATGCTCAGTACGATGCTTTTCAGATCGCGGCTGTCGCCGGTTTACAATGGCGAGGAACTCCAGCAGGTCGTGCTCGAATCGGGTGACCGCGACCGTTTCGACCGCTGGCATGTGGCCAATGCCCAGGTACGCATCGACTCGCGGCAGACGAAACTCGCGGCGGTCGGATCCATCGAAAAACAGCGCACGGGCGTCTCCATCAGCCGCGACAGGCAGTCGTATCAGATATTGGTCGGGTACGATTTCATCGGGTCGTACGAACTTGGGAGGCGGCTGATCGAACGTACCGTCAAGCAATTCAACGAGGAGATTCTGCCCATCGGTTTTCGGGTCGATTCGCCGTCGTCCGGGTTCTGGCAGGAGGAGAAACAACTGCAGGTGTGGCTCATACTGCTGGTCGTCGCGATAATATATACCATGTGCGCCGTCATCTTCGAATCCCTGCGCAAACCCGTCGTCATCATCCTGATGATCCCCGTCTCGTTCATCGGGGTGTTCCTCACGTTCGGCTGGTCGGATTTCGTCTTCGACCAGGGCGGGTTCGCCGCTTTCGTCCTGCTGTGCGGTATTGTGGTCAACGCCGGCATCTACCTGATCAACGAGCAGAACAACTGGGCCGATGTTTCGCACCAGCATGGGATCCGGCTCTACCTGAAGGCGTATAACCACAAGATCATTCCCATCATGCTCACCATCCTGTCGACCGTGCTGGGCCTGGTGCCGTTCCTGTACGACGGCCCGGAGGAGGTTTTCTGGTTCGCATTCGCCATGGCCGCCATCAGCGGGACGTTGTTCTCGATCGTGGCCCTGGTCGTCTATCTGCCGGTTTTCCTGCCGATGCGGCGTAAAACCTGCAACCTGCCATGACGCGGTGCCCACATCCGCTCCTGCGTTATCCGCTGGCGTTTCTGTTCGTGGTCGCCGCCTGGTTCCTGCTGGTTCCTGCGCTCGACATGCCCGTGCAGGAGTTGCAGGGGAATGTCCTCCTGTCGCTACGGGCGACCGCGGCCCTGACAGCCCTGGCGGCCTGTTACTATCTGTGCTACCTGCCCCGCCTGTATGTGAACCGTACGGATATGTATGCGATCTTGTTCCTGGGCTGGGTTACGGCAGGCAGGTTCCTGTGGCCCGGGTTGGCTTCGGCGGTCAGGTATGACGAGTTGCTGCAGGCCGCGATGCTCTACGCCGCCTTGCGGATCATCTTTACGGCCGAGCGGCGGACAATGACACTCCTGCTCATGCTTTTATGCGTACTGGGCATTTATGAAGCATGGGTCGGCATCCGTCAGATCTACGGGTTCGCGCAGTCCAACCACGGGCTGTTCAGAATAACCGGCACGCTTTTCAACCCGGGCCCGTATGCGGGGTTCATCGCCCCCGTATTCGTGTGTGCCGCGGCCTGTGTCGCCAGATACCGGTTTGCCGAACGGGCGTTGCGAACGTGGGGCTCGCTGCGGCGCCTGCGTGCCGGAGTCCTGCTGTGGGGCGTGGCGCCTTACCTGCTCGGCTGGGTTGCGGCGCTGATGACGGTCGTCGTCCTTCCGGCGTCGATGAGCAGGGCCGCGCTGGTCGCCGCCGCCGTGGGCTGCGGGGCCTTGGCATTCCGCGTGTGGAATGTCCGGGGACGCTTCCGGTACGTTTACCGTGCGCATCCGTTGCGCGTGGGGGTACTTTCGGGGCTGGCTGTGCTGCTCCTCGCGGGCATCGGGGCCGGGGCATACCATATCAAGCGCCCTTCGGCCGAGGGACGCCTGCTGATGTGGAAGATCGACACGCGGATCATGCTCCGCCATCCGCTCTGCGGGGGCGGGATCGGAAATTTCGCAGGCGCGTTCGGCGAAGAACAGGCACGTTACTTCGCCTCGGAAGAGCGTCCGAAAGCCGAAACTCAGGTCGCCGGATGCCCCGAGGCGGGATTCAACGAATTCCTGCAGACCGGGGCGGAAACTGGGGCAGTAGGCCTTGTGTTGCTGTTGCTGATAACGGGAAGCGCAATCGTGAGCCAGCTCAGGCGCGGGGCGCCCTTCGGTTACGGGCTGCTGGCAGCGGCAGTTTTCGCCTGCTTCTCCTATCCGTGGGGCGTGTTGCCATTGCGGCTGCTGTTCGTCGTATTGCTTGCCGGGACGTGCTCGAAACGGGTTGTCCCGATCCCCGGGCGGGGGCATGTCGTCGTGTTGCTGGCACTTGCGGGATGTCTCGTATGCTGGACGGGATTGTACAGCCGCTATGCCCGTCGTGTGGAAGCCCGGCGGCAATGGAGCGAGATCCGCATCTGGCCGAATTCCGGACGGTACGACTACCTGGTCGAAGACGGGCCCCGTTACCACGACGCTCTGCAGGGCGACTTTCGGTTTTTATACGACTACGGCTATGCGCTGCACAAAACGGGCAGCTACCGGCAAAGCAATGAAATCCTGCGTGAGGGGATGCGGATCAGCAGCGACCCGATGTTCTGGAATATCGCGGGGCGAAATTACGAAATGTTGGGGGATGTCGCGGCTGCCGAGCTGGCCTATCTCCATGCGCACCGTATGATCCCGGATCGGGTTTACCCGCTTTACCTGCTTGCGAAACTCTACCTTGCGGATGGGCAGACGGAAAAGGCGTTCGCCACGGCATGCCGGGTCATTGCGCATAAGCCCAAGGTCGAATCGGTACAGACGCGGGAGATGCAGGCAGAACTGCGCAAATTGTTGGAAATGCCCCCTTCGGGCGAAATACGGGAGTAATATGCGACGGGTTTTCAACTATATCTTTTGGGTATCCGCAAGTGCCTGCATGCTTTTCGCGGGATGGCTGCTCGTGCGGATTTTCTGCTGCGACCAGTTCGTCGTCCCGTCGGAGTCGATGATGCCGGCCTTGTTGCCCGGGGATCGGATCCTGGTCAATAAACTGCTTGCCGGGAGCCGCATTTACAGCAAACTCGAGTTCCGGCAGGATGTTCCGCTCCGTTCGTTCCGCATGCCCGGCCTCAGAGGGGTGCGTGTCAATGACGTGGTGGTCTTTAATGCCCCGCACGGGTACGACCGGGATCGCATAGAGTTCCGGATCAACTATGTCTATGCCAAACGTTGTGTCGGGATGCCCGGCGACAGCATTGCCATCCGGAACGGATATTTCTGTAATAATCGTTACAAGGGGGTTATCGGCGATGCCGTGCAGCAGGGACGGCTGGCTGCGATTCCGGATTCGTTGTTGCCGCCCAACGTACTGCGCGCCTTGCCTTTCGATGACCGGCGCTACGGGTGGACGATCAAAAATATGGGACCTCTATATATTCCCCGTGCCGGCGACAGGGTCGAACTCGACTCACTGAATTATGAGCTGTACCGACTTGTCGTGGAATATGAGACAGGCGGGGCGCTGACCTGCGACGGGAACCTCCTGCGGCTCGACGGCGAGGCGATCTCGACCTATGAATTCCGGGAAAACTATTATTTCTTCTGCGGCGACAATGTAATCAATTCTAAGGATTGCCGCTATTTAGGCTTTGTTCCCGAGGAGTTCATCATCGGTGTGGCCTGCCGCATTACCTATTCCGAAGATCCCCTCACCGGGGTGCGACGTCCCGGACGATGGTGGAAGGCGGTCGAATGAACCGACGGGCGGATCATTCCTTGATTGTCAACTCTTCGGCGCGGAGTTTTGGGACGTAATGCGTGCCGTTTTCGCGGTAATAGGTGTGGCTGTCGCTGGGGCCTATGGGCACCAATTCGATCTTTTCGATGCCTTTGCCGACGGCGAGGATCAGCAGCGGTTCGTAGGCCAGGTGGAATTCCTGTTTGATCCGCTCCTTGTCGAATGCGCCGATGCAGATGCCGTTCAGGCCGATCTCCGCTGCCTGGAGCAGCATGCTCTGGGCCGAGATGCCCAAATCCATGTCGACGTAGCGGTTCTCTTCGACTGTCGAGCAGATGATGATAAAGGCATTCGGCTCGGTACCCGGAAAGGGCAGGCGGAGTGCGGGCAGGGCTCCGCCAAGGCGGATGTGCGGCAGGACTTTGTGGGCTTCGTCCGCCAGCACGGGGCGGAACCGGAGCACTTGCTGGTTGCGCGCCGAGGGGATCCTGGTATTCACCTCGATCATGCGCCGGAGCTGATCCTCGCGTACGACGAACCCGGTGTCGTAACCGCGGTGGCTGCGGTTTTTCAGCAGTAACCGTCCCAATGTCGCCAGCGGCCTGCGGTTGCTCTGCCCCGATGCCTTGCGGGCCATGTACTCTTCCATTTTTCTGCCTAAATAATCGTCTGCCATTTTTGTCCCTCCGTTTGTGACGTGAGGCAAAGATACGAAAAATAGCCTGGAAACGGTTGCTGTGCCGGCAATCTTTTTCCGGGAATTCGGCCGCTTCCCCTCCTTCATGTGTGCGGTTCCCTGTTCTCTTTGCGTGCTTCGCCTTCCTCCTTTTTCATACGATCCCTCCGTTTCTTATCCGGTGCCCCCCCCCC
>OLWH01000816.1_pt1 | contig 13390 bp, 8 predicted proteins | sample 1673381 | NCBI WGS metagenome assembly OLWH01 (sample SAMEA103958110, study PRJEB25191) | human gut metagenome | reverse complement strand
GAATGGAATCGAACACCACGGCGGCAGGGTCGGAGCCCTCCTCGTGCTTGACGATGTCCACGCCCGCGCGCTGCGCCCAGACGGTGAGCTGATCGGCCGCCGCGGCGCGGAACGTATCCGCCGCCGAGAGCAGGACACGGTTGCCCTCCTTCTTGAGCTGGGCGGCGAGCTTGCCGATCGTCGTCGTCTTGCCGACGCCGTTGACGCCGACGACGAGCACGACCGATGGCTGCGTCGTAAGCAGGAGCATGGTGTCCTGCACCTTGAGGATGCGCGTTAGGATCTGCACGAACTCCTTTTTCACCTCGGCGCCGGTGCGCAGCTTCTTGAGCTCGATGGCCTTGCGCAGCTGGGCGATGGCCTTTGTCGTCGTTTCCACGCCGGTATCGGCGAGGATGAGCGTTTCCTCGAGGTCCTCGAAAAATTCCTCGTCGCCCGGCTCATAGGCGGCAAAAATGCCGGTCAGCTGGGCGTCCATCTTCGTCTTGGTCTTGGTCAGGCCCTGTTTGATCTTATCAAAAAATCCCATAGAACTATCTTCTCCGTTACGATATGGTTTTAGCCGCTTCATCCAGCGAAAGCTCGATGACGCGGGATACGCCTTTTTCCTGCATGGTCACGCCGAACAGATGATCGGCCTCCTCCATGGTGCCGCGGCGGTGCGTGATGACGAGAAACTGCGTGTTTTTGGCCAGGCGGCGCATATACTGCACATAGCGCGTGACGTTCGCCTCGTCGAGCGCAGCCTCGATCTCGTCCATGACGCAAAACGGCGTCGGCCGCACCTTCAAAATGGCAAAGTAGAGCGCGATGGCCACGAACGCCATCTCGCCGCCGGACATGAGGCTCAGCGTCGAGAGCGCCTTGCCGGGCGGCTGCACCTTGATCTCGATGCCGCTGTCGAGCACGTGCTCCGGGTCCTCGAGCACGAGCGCGGCCTTGCCGCCGCCGAACAGCTCCAGAAACGTCTGGCGGAACGCCTGATCGATCGCCTGAAACTGCGTGGTGAAGATGCCCTCCATCTCCCCCGTCACGTCGGCGATGATGCCGGTCAGCTCGCGCTTGGCCTTGAGGATATCGTCCCGCTGGCCGGTGAGGAAGGTGTAGCGCGTGTTCACGCGCGTGAATTCGTCGATCGCACCGAGGTTCGGCGTGGCCAGCGCGCCGATATTGCGCCGCAGCTCGGCGATCTGGCGGCTGGCCTTCGTCATGTTCTCGACCGGCTGACGCAGCGCCTCGGCCGCCGTGCGGCTGAGCTCGTAATTGTCCCAGAGTTTATCGAGGATCTGCTTTTCCTCCATGTCGGCCGAGAGCTTCTTCTGCTCAAAGCGCGACACAAGACCCTGCATATCCAGCAGATCGCGGTTGCGTGCCTGCGCATCACGGTCGGTGCGAGTGCGCTGGCCCTCAAGCTCCAGCTTGCGGCTGCTGCACGCGGCAAGCTCGCCGCGCAGTGTCTCTGCGCGCTGGCGCAGCTCGGCCAGGCGGCGCTCTTGCATCTGCAGGGTCTGCTGCAGCTGCTGCGTGCCGGCCTCGGCCTGCTCGATCTGGGCGAGGCGGGCCGTGCGGTCGCCGGTCATTTCCTCAAAGAGGTCGTGGATCTGCTGCGTAGTGCGCGTGATGGTCTCGCGCTCGGCGTCCAGAGACGCCGACTCCGCCCGCAGGCCGGCCAGCTGGTCGGCCAGCTCCTGACGGCGGCGGTCAAACGCGCCGCGGCCAAGCTCGCTCTGGTCGCGCTCGGCGCGGAGCTGGGCGAGCGCCTGCTCCGTCGAAAGCGCGTCGGCGCGGGCGGCCGTGATGCGGTCCTGATTTGCCTTCTGCTGTGCGCGGCAGGCAGCGATGGACGCATTCTGCCCCGCGATGGTCTCCTGCGCAGCGTTTTTCAGCAGCGCGACTTGCGCGGCCTCGGACTCCGCCTTGTGCAGCGTCTCGACCGCCTGCTCCAGCTGCGCCTGCGCGGTGTCGAGCTGCGCGTGCGCCGTGTCGAGCGCCGTCTGCGCGTCCTCAAGCTCGGCCTCGCGCTGTTTTTTCTCCAGCGTGAGTGTGTCGAGCGCTGCACGCAGGCGCTTGAGCTCGTTCGCGCGCGAGAGGATGCCGCTGCCCTTGGCGGCGCTGCCGCCGGTGAGCGAGCCGCCGGCATTGACGAGCTGCCCGTCGAGCGTGACGATTCGGTAGCGGTGGTCATAGCGCCTGGAGATGGCGATGGCGTCTTTCATCGTCTCGGCCACGACGGTGCGGCCGAGAAGATTGCTTATAATATTGCGGTAAGCGGCGGCGCAGGTGACGAGCGTATCGGCCACGCCGACATAGCCCGGCTCCTGATCCGGCACGCTGTTCAAGTGCATCGGACGGATGGTATCGAGCGGCAGGAACGTCGCGCGGCCGGTCTCGCGCCGGCGCAGGAGCTCAATGGCCTGCGCGCCGCAGCTCTGCGTATCGACGACGATGTTCTGCGCTGCGGCGCCGAGCGCCGTCTCGATCGCGAGGGCGTAGCGGTCGCCGGTCTTGATAAGATTTGCGACCGGGCCGCGCACGCCGCGCAGCGTCCCCTTCTCGGCCGCGTGCATGACGGCCTTGACCGCGCGGTTGTAGCCCTCAAAGTCCTTTTCCATCTCGGTGAGCATACGGATGCGCGACTCGGTGCTGCGCAGGTCGACCGTCAGGCCGAACAGCCGCTCCTGCTGCTTCGCGAGCGCCTGCTCACAGGCAGAAAGACGCTGGGCCTTTTCCCTTTGTTCCGCGCGCAGGGCATCGCACGCAGTGCGGGCCTGCTGCTGCGCGGTCTGCTTTTCCTGCGCCTGCGCCTCCAATGCCGCCAGATGCTCGGCCGCTTCCGCGGCGGCGGTGGCGACGGCGTTCTCCTGATCGAGCAGCTCCTGCGATTTATCGGCCAGGAGCGTGATGCGCGTGCGGCACTCGGCCAGTGCGCCGCTCTGCGCGCTCTCTTTGGCCAGCAGCTCCGTGTACGCGCGCTCGGCCGCGCCGGAGGAGGCCGCGTTGCGGTCGATCTCATCGAGCACGGACCGGATCTCCTGCGCGTGCTGCGCTTTTTCCGCCTCGATCTCCTGCAGGCGGCGCTGCTGCGCGTCGATCTGCGCCTGCAGGGCACTGGCGCGGTCCGCCTGCTCGGACGCCTCCACGCGCAGGCGCGCGATGCTGTCGGCGCTGTTTTGCAGGTTCGTGCGCACGACGGCCGCGGCGCTCTCGCACTCGGCGGCCGCGCTCTCGGCCTCGGAGATCTGCTCGCGCGTGCGCTCGGACTCAAGGTCCGTCTCGCGCATCTTCTGCGCGATGTTCTCCGATGCGGCATAGAGCTGCTCGAGCTCGCGCTGCGCACCGGCGAGATTCTCCTTCGCGGTCTGATAATCGTGGTTCACGGTCTCGGCCTGCGCGTGCAGACGATCGAGCGTCTCCATCCAGACGGAGACCTCCGCGCTCTTGAGCTCGTCGCGCAGGCGCAGGTACTTCTTCGCCGTCTCGGCCTGCTTGCGCAGGGGCTCGACCTGCAGCTCCAGCTCATCGACCTTGTCATTGATGCGCAGGAGGTTTTCCTCCGTGCGGGCGAGCTTGCGCTCCGACTCCTCCTTGCGGTAGCGGTAGCGCGAGATGCCGGCCGCTTCCTCAAAGATCTCGCGGCGCTCGTTGCTCTTGCCGGAGACGATCTCGGCGATGCGGCCCTGCCCGATGATCGAGTACCCGTCGCGGCCGAGGCCGGTGTCCATGAGCAGCTCATTGATATCGCGCAGGCGGCAGGCCTCGCGGTTGATATAATATTCGCTCTCGCCACTGCGGTAATAGCGGCGGGTAATCATGACCTCGGTGTTCTCGGTGTCGAAGATGCCGGTGCTGTTGTCAAGGATGAGCGACACCTGCGCAAAGCCCATGGGGCTGCGCTTTTCCGTGCCGCCGAAGATGACATCCTCCATCTTGCCGCCGCGCAGCGTTTTCGTACGCTGCTCGCCCATGACCCACAGGATGGCGTCCGATATGTTCGACTTGCCGCTCCCGTTCGGGCCAACGATTGCCGTGATCTCCTGGTCAAAATTCAGGCGCGTCTTGTCCGGAAAGGACTTGAAGCCCTGAATCTCCAATGCTTTTAAGTACACAAAATCCCTCGCATATCCGGCGCCTGCACGCGCAGAAACGCCGCTGATATCTCAAATCAAAGTAATACAAAGTAGAGTATACCGCCAAAAATGCCATTTTGCAACGGCCGGAGCGCATTTTTTCAGATGTGAAAAATGCAGCCGCCCGCGAAAATACGAGCGGCTGCATGCCGTTATTGTGTCATCTGTTCAAGCGCGCACCGGGCGGCGGACTGCTCCGCCTCCTTTTTCGTGCGGCCGGTGCCGCGGCCGATCTCGCTGCCGTTGAGCAGCACGGCCATGGTGAACGTCTTGTTGTGGTCCGGACCGCTCTCGGCGCAGACGGTATAAGAAAGCGTCTGCCCGGCGCGGCGCTGCACGCGCTCCTGCAGCTCGGTCTTATAATCCTCGACGTGGTGGATCTCCCCCTCGGCCAGACCGTTGAGGATGTGCGCGAGGATAAAGCGCTGCGCGGGCTCCAGCCCGCCGTCGAGATACATGGCGGCGATGACCGCCTCCACCGCGTCGGCAAGGATGGACGGCCGCTCCCGGCCGCCGCTGTGCTCTTCCCCGTGGCCGAGGCGGATGTAATCGCCCAGATGCAGCGTGAGCGCCACACCGTGCAGCGCCTGCTCGCAGACGAGCTCGGCGCGCAGGCGGCTCATCTTCCCCTCCGGCATGTCGGGATAGAGCTCATAGAGACGCGTCGCCGTGACCATGCCGAGCACGGAATCGCCCAGAAACTCGAGCCGCTCGTTGCTGGTGTAGCCCCGCGCGCGGTTTTCATTGGCATAGGAACTGTGCATGAGCGCATTCTCCAGCAGCCCCCGGTCACGGAACGTGTAGCCCAGGCGGGCCTCCAGCGCCTCCATCAGTCGCTCTCCTTCGCCGCGTGCTTGTCCACACGCATGTAGGAGATATTGGCCGTGATGTCGTCAATGATGCCGGAATCGACAAAGGCGATCGCCTGACGGATGGCATTGTAGATCGCGCGCGCGTCAGATGAGCCGTGCGCCTTGATGACAGGCTTGCTGATGCCGAGCATGGCCGTGCCGCCGACCTCGTTCGGGTCGAGCGACGCCTTGAGCGCGTGGAACTCGTTCTTGATGGCAAGAGCGGCCATCTTGGTCTTGAAGTTTTTCATGAAAATGCCCTTGAGCTGGCGCGTCATGTACTTGATGCTGCCCTCGATGCCCTTGAGCAGCACGTTGCCGGTGAAACCGTCCGTGACGACGACGTCCACGTCGCCGCTGAACACCTGCGACGCCTCGACGTTGCCGATAAAGCGGATGCGGCCGGTGGCGTCCGCTGCCTTGAGCAGCGGGAACGTCTCGTGCTGGAGCTCGGAGCCCTTGTGATCCTCGGTGCCGTTGCTCAGCAGGCCGACGCGCGGCGCAGCGATACCAAGCATGGTGCGGGCATAGTAACTGCCCATATAGGCAAACTGCAGCAGATATTCCGGCGTACAGTCGGCATTGGCGCCGCAGTCGATGAGCATGACGCCCGCATCGCCGTTCGGCAGCACGGGAGCCAGCGCCGCGCGGCGGATGCCGTGGATGCGCTTGACGATGAGCGTGGCGCCGGTGAGCAGTGCGCCGGTGCTGCCGGCGGAGACGACCGCGTCGCCCTTGCCGTCACGCAGCATGTTGAGCGCGACCGTCATGGAAGCGTCCTTCTTGCGGCGGGTAGCCGTGCTGGGGTCGTCGTCCATGGTGATGACTTCGCTCGCGTCGATGATCTCGAGCTTGGCCTGCTCATTGCGCAGGCAGGTCTCGATGGCAGCGCGCTGGCCGACGAGCACGATCTCCGCGCCCAGCTCCTGCTGCGCGTGCACCGCGCCCTTGACGATCTCGTCCGGGGCGAGGTCACCGCCCATTGCGTCCACAAGAATTCTCATAGATGAAAAACCTCCTTTTGTTTCAGCCCGTCCAAAATCTGCAGGCTGCGTGCCGAGATCTCCGCATTCTTATTGCGCTTGCCGCGCACGCGGTGATCCAGCGGTGTGATGATGCCAAAGTTGATGTTCATGGGTTGAAAATCGCCGATGCTACCGCCGGAAATGTACAGGGACAGCGCGCCGATGGCCGTCTCCTGCGGGAAATCGACCGGCGGCAGGCCGAGCAGCTGTGCGGCCGTCTCAATGCCGACGAGCGCGCCGGACGCGCACGACTCCACATAGCCCTCGACGCCGGTCATCTGCCCGGCGAAGCGGATGCGCGGCGCCCGCCGGAGGCGGTAATACCGGTCGAGCAGCTGCGGGGAATTTAAATAGGTATTGCGGTGCATGACGCCGTAGCGCACGAACTCCGCGTTCCGCAGCGCCGGGATCATGGAAAAGACGCGCTTTTGCTCGCCGAACGTCAGATGTGTCTGGAAGCCGACGATGTTGTACAGCGTGCCCTCGGCGTTGTCGCGCCGGAGCTGCACGACGGCGTAATTATCCCGCCCGGTGCGCGGGTCGCGCAGGCCGACCGGCTTGAGTGGGCCATAGCGCAGGGTATCCTCCCCGCGGCGGGCCATGACCTCGACCGGCATGCAGCCCTCAAAGACCGCACCGTCGTCAAAGCCGTGGATGGGCGCTTCCTTTGCATTGCGCAGCTCCTGCACGAAGGTGGTGTACTCCGCCTGATCCATGGGACAGTTGACGTAGTCCGCCGTGCCCTTGTCGTAGCGTGAGGCGAACCACGCGCTCGACATATCCACGCTCTCGTAGGTCACGAGCGGGGCGGCGGCATCGTAGAAATTCAGCGTGTGACCGTCGCCGAGCTTCTCCGCGATGGCGGCGGAGAGCGCGTCGGAGGTCAGGGGGCCGGAGGCGATAATGACCTCCCCCTCCGGGATCTCCGTCACCTCGCCGGGGATCACGGTGATGTTGGGATGGCTGCGGACCTTCTCCGTCACCAGTCTGGCAAAGCCGTGACGGTCCACGGCCAATGCGCCGCCAGCCTCCACCCGGGTGGCATCGGCGCATTGCAGGATCAAGCTGTCCAGCCGCCGCAGTTCCTCCTTCAAAAGGCCCACGGCATTTTCCAGACCCGCGCCCCGGAGGGAGTTGGAGCAGCACAGCTCCGCAAAGTATTCCGTTGTGTGGGCGGGGGTCATTTTCTCCGGTTTCATCTCGTGAAGCTCTACCTGAATTCCCCGCTGGGCCAGCTGCCAGGCGCATTCGCTGCCGGCAAGACCCGCGCCGATGACTGTTACGTTCATGCTCAAAATCCTTTATCTCCTGGCCGGAACGGGGTCATTCCTCCGTTGTTTCGGCCTTTTTCGTTGTCTTTTTAGTAGTAGTTTTTTTCGTCGTGGTCTTGGCCACCGCTTTCTTTACCGCAGCCTTTTTAGCGGCGGGTTTCTTTTCCGCGTCGCCGTCCTCCGCCTTTTTTGCGGTCTTTTTCACGGTGGTTTTCTTTGCGGCGGTCTTGGTTGCGGTCTTTTTGGCAGCGGTCTTCTTGGCGGGCTTTTCCTCAGCAGGTGCGTCGCTCTCGCCGGGGGCCTCCTCCGCGTTGGCGGATGCCTCCACCTGCTTCTTGGGATAGCCCCGCTTGTCCTCTGGTAGGTAGTTGGCGCATTCCGGATTGATGCAGTAGGGCCGCTTGTAGCCCTTGCCCGCCCGCTTGAACATGGTCTTGCCGCAGACAGGACAATCATCCTTCACCGGCACGTCCCACGTCATGAAATCGCAGGTCGCGCCGCCGGCTACCCGGTTGTTGGTGTGCTCACAGCAGTAGTAGGTGTACTGCTTGCCGGATTTCCGGCTGGTGCCGGTGCGCTTGAACAGCCGCCCGCCGCACTTGGGGCAGCGGCCCGGCATCTCCACCACCAGAGGCATGGTGAAATTGCACTCCGGGAAGCCGGGGCAGGCCAAAAACCGCCCGAACCGGCCGGATTTCACCACCAGATTCCGCCCACAGACGGGGCAGATCTCCTCGGAGACCTCGTCAGGCACCTTGATATAGACGCCCTCCAGATCTTTCTCCGCCTTTTTGAGGTTTTCCTCAAAATCGCCGTAGAAATCCCGGAGCACGGACTTCCAGTTCACCGTGCCCTCTTCCACATCGTCCAGCTTTTTCTCCATGTTGGCGGTGAATTTCAGGTCGGCGATGTCGCTGAAGCGTTCCTCCATCAGCTGCGTGACGACCCGGCCCAGATTGGTGATGTGGAGGTACTTGCCCTCCTTCACCACATACTCACGGTCCAGAATGGTGGACACCGTGGGGGCATAGGTAGAGGGACGGCCGATGCCCTGCTCCTCCATGGCCCGGATCAGCGTGGCGTCGGTATAGTGGGCCGGAGGCTGGGTGAAGTGCTGGTCCCGGCCAAAGCTCTTGAGGTCCAGCGTCTCCCCTTCCGTCAGCGGCGGTAGAGTGGGTTCCTTTTCCTCCTTATCATCGTCCTTGCCCTCCTCGTACACAGCGGTGTAGCCGGAGAATTTCAGACTGGATGAGCTGGTACGGAAGCTGTGTCCCGCGGCGTCGATCTCCACGGAGACGCTGTCATACACGGCATTGGCCATCTGGCAGGCCACAAAGCGACTCCACACCAGTCGGTACAGACGGTACTGCTCGCCGGTGAGGTCCTTTTTCAGCATCTCCGGCGTCCAGTTCACGTTGCTGGGTCGGATGGCCTCGTGGGCGTCCTGAGCGCTGGCCTTGGCCTTATAGTGATTGGCTCCCTTGGCGGGATAGTACTGCTGACCGTAGCGGCCCACGATAAATTCCTTAGCGGCGGCAATGGCCTCCTCGCTGATGCGGAGGGAGTCGGTACGCATATAGGTGATCAGACCCACGGTGCCCTCGCCCTCAATATCCACGCCCTCGTAAAGCTGCTGGGCAATGGCCATGGTGCGGCGGGGGGTCATGGACAGCTTGCGGCTGGCCTCCTGCTGCATGGTGGAGGTGGTAAAGGGGGGAGAGGGAGAACGGTTCTTATCCGTCCGCTTCACGGACTTGACGGTAAAGACAGCATTCTTCGTCTCCTCTACCACGGCTTCCACCTCGGCGGCGGATTTCAGTTCTGCCTTCTTGCCGTTTTTCCCGTGATACCGGGCGGAGAAGGGCAGCTTTTTCACGTCATTGCCGGTGAGGTTGGCGTCCAGCGTCCAGTATTCCTCCGGCTTGAAATTCTCGATCTCCCGCTCCCGGTCATCCACCATTCGGGTGGCAACAGACTGGACCCGTCCTGCGGACAGGCCCCGCTTGATCTTCTTCCACAGCAGGGGACTGAGCTGATAGCCCACCAGCCGGTCCAGAATACGCCGGGCCTGCTGGGCATCCACCAGATTCTGGTCGATGTCCCGGGGATTTTCGATGCTCTGGCGGACCACGTTCTTCGTGATCTCATTGAAGGTGACCCGCTTTGTTTTCTTGTCCGGCAGATCCAGCAGGCTCTTGAGGTGCCAGCTGATGGCCTCGCCCTCGCGGTCCGGGTCGGTTGCGAGGTACACGGTATCCGCCGCCTTGGCGGATTTTTTCAGGTCGGAAATGATGGCTTCCTTCCCCTTGATGGGCTTGTAGACCGGCTCGAAGTCATTGTCTACATCCACGCTGAGTTTGCTTTTCTGCAAGTCCCGGAGATGGCCCATGCAGGCCTTTACCTCATAGTCCTTGCCCAGATATTTTCCAATGGTTTTGGCCTTCGCGGGAGACTCCACGATGACCAAGCTCTGTTTTGCCATAGTTACCTCCGGCGGCTTTGTTCAAAAGCCGCGTTTTCATATTCTGATCGTGCTCAGGAGCGCGTTTATTCTGTAAGGGTCACGGCGCGGGTATAGTGCTTGCCCGCGTGCTGGACCACATATTGGTCGATCTCAAGGACCGTCAGGGCAGAAAGCACCCGACGGGTGGGGATGTCCACCAGCTCGGTGAGGTCATCCACCTGCATGGGCTCCGTATCGGACAGGGCCTTCAAAATGGCGATCTGGTCATCCGTCAGCTCCACATCGCCGCGGGACAGGCTGAGGGCAGGGGCCACAGGCTTCGGCTCCGGCACCGTCCGGGCCTGATAGCCCAGAGTCTCCGGCTCCTCCCGCGCCTCTTTCAGATCCAAAGTGAAGCGGCCCTCATACTCCCGCAAAATGTCGGACGCATCCGTTACCAGCCCCGCGCCGTCCCGGATCAGACGGTTGCAGCCCACGCTGGTAGGCGCGTCGATGGGACCGGGGACCGCAAACACGTCCCGGCCCTGCTCCAGAGCCGTCATAGCGGTGATCAGCGCACCGCTCCGTTCCGGCGCTTCCACCACCAGAGCCGCTAAGGACAGGCCGGAAAGAATACGGTTCCGCACCGGGAAATGCCCCGGCGCCGGCTCCGTCCCCGGTGGGTATTCCGAAAACAGAACGCCTGATGCCGCTACATCTTCATAGAGATACCGACTCTCATAGGGATAATGGACGTCCAAGCCGTTGCCCGTCACGCCTATGGTCACGCCGCCGGCCCTGAGAGCGCCCCGTGTGGCTGCGGCGTCGATGCCCTTTGCCAGACCGCTCACCACCACGGCCCCGCCGGAGGCCAGACCAAAGCCAAGCTTTTCCGCACAGGTAACGCCGTAGGGCGTACAGTCGCGGGTGCCCACCACCGCTACGCTGAGCAGATCGTCCAGCAACGGCAGCTTACCTTTGTAATAGAGCAAAGCCGGTGGATCGTAGATGTTTTTCAGCCGTCCGGGATAGGCGGCGTCGGAAAAGGTCAGAAGCTGAATATCCAGCCGCTGACAGTCGGCAAGAATTTTATCCGCCGGGGCGAGATCATGGTTTTCCAGCAGCTTCAGCTGACCGGGGTCGGCCCCCTCCGTCAGCATCAGTTCATCAGGATCGGCGTAGAAAATGCTCTCCGGATCGCCGAAACGGCGCAGCAGCGCCAGCTTGGTCTGATTTCGCAGGCCCTTCAGTTCCGACAGCCATACCCAATATTTCAGCATATCCCCCGTCCTCCCCGCTCAGTCATTCCGGGCGGCCTCCCACAGCAGGACCGTGGCTGCCGCTGCCGCGTTCAACGATTCGCAGTGCTCGCTCATGGGAATTTTGATTGTCCGGTCGCAGAGGGCCAACACGCCCTCCGTCAGTCCCCGGCCCTCGCTGCCGATGGCAACGGCGCAGCGGTTGTAATCCACCGCACGGGCGTCCAGGGTATCCTCCCGCAGCGCCGCGCCGTAAAGAGGGATGCCGTTTCTTTTCAGCAGAGCGGACAGTTCCTCCGCCCCCACCGTCCACACCGGGCAGCGGAACACCGCCCCCATGGTGGCCCGGAGGGTCTTGGGGTTATAGAGATCCGCGCAGCCGTTCACCAGAAACATCCCATCGGCATGGAAGGCGTCCGCCGTGCGGAGGATGGTACCCACATTGCCGGGGTCCTGCAAGGTGTCCAGCACCACATAGCGGCGGCCCGCCAGCATTTCCGGCAGCGGCTCCGTGTGGATGGCGCAGGTAAACAGCGTCCCCTGGGGGGTCTCCATCGGCGAGAGGGACTTCATCACCTCCGCCGGGACCTCCACCTGCCGTACACCTAAGGGCAGTTCCGGCAGGTCTACCCCTGCCGTAGCCACAACGGTGCGGACCTCCGCCCCCCACAGCAGCGCTTCCTTCAACAGCTTGGGACTGTCGCAGAGGAATTCTCCCCGCTGGCGGCGGTAGGACGCAGAGGCCGCCAGCTTCCGGAGATGGGTGCACAGCGGATTCTGTCTGCTGGTGATGGTCTCCATAGGTCGGCGGCTCCTTTCTCATTCTCTGGTCGTTTGATTGGATGCATTTGCCGGCAACAGGGTCCGGCTTCCAAATTTGCCGTATCCGTTCCCGGTTTTGGGCGAATGGCAGGCAATTTGCCGTACCGCGCGGAAAAAACAGGCGGTTTTCCGTGTCTGTTGGGGTAAATCTAAACGCTTACTATATTAAATGTATCCGTCAGAATTGTCAAGGGAAGTTTGTTTGAAGGCCGATACAGGCACGGTTCTCATTTTTTCATGGGAAATCGGCTATTTTTTATGATACTTCACATTGACAGCACTTATGGAGAATGATACCATCAGAATGGCAAATTGATCGGACAGGAGCGAAACCGAAATGACATTGGATCAATTAAAGATCGGTGCCTCCGGCACCATTACCTCTGTGGGCGGAGACGGCCCTCTGCGCTGCCGCCTACTGGATATGGGACTGATCCCCCGCACACGGGTCACCTTACAGAAGATCGCCCCCATGGGAGACCCCATCGAGATCCGCGTCCGGGGCTATGAGCTGACCCTCCGGGTGGAGGAGGCCGAAAAGATCGAAGTGAAGGAGGAGCCCTGATGGTTTTTGCGTTGGTAGGCAATCAGAACTGCGGCAAGACCACGCTGTTCAACGCCCTCACCGGCTCCAATCAGCACGTGGGCAACTTCCCCGGCGTTACCGTGGATCAGAAAATGGGCGAGATCCGGGATGAAAAGGGCTGTTCCGTTGTGGACCTGCCGGGTATCTATTCCCTGCGGCCCTATACGCAGGAGGAGATCGTTTCTCGGGACTTCATCATCAATCAGAAGCCCGACGGCATCATCAATATTGTGGACGCCACCAACATCGAGCGGAACCTGTATCTGACCCTTCAGCTTTTGGAGCTGCGGGTGCCCATGGTGCTGGCCCTGAACATGATGGATGAGGTCCGGGCCAACGGCGGCTCCATCGACGTGCGGAAAATGAGTCAGGCGCTGGGGATCCCCGTAATCCCCATCACGGCGGCCAAGGGCGAGGGCGTCAGCGAACTGGTGGATCAGGCGTTGACTGTGGCCCGCGGAAAGATCCTGCCCAAGGTGACGGACTTCTGTTCGGACGACTCTGCCGTACACCGCTGTATTCACGCCGTGGTGCACCTCATCGCGGACCATGCCGACCGTATAGGCGTTCCCGCCCGGTTCTGCGCCGCCAAGCTCATCGAGGGCGGCGACGATCTGGCGGACCAGCTGAAGCTGGATGAAAACGAAAAGGAACTTCTGGAGCACTGCATCGTCCAGATGGAGACAGAGACCGGTCTGGACCGCAACGCCGCACTGGCGGATATGCGGTACAGCTTTATTGAAAATGTGGTGAGCACCTCCGTGGTGAAGTGCCATGAGAGCCGGGAACACGCCCGCTCTATGAAGTTCGACCGGATCCTCACCGGCCGGTACACCGCCATCCCCACCTTTTTGGCAGTGATGCTGCTGACCTTCTACCTGACCTTCAACGTCATTGGCCAGCGGCTGTCCGACTGGATGGACGTGGGGATTGACGCGCTCACTGCTCTGGCGGACCGGGCGCTGACGGCCTACGGGCTGAACCCCGTCGTCCACAGTCTGATCAT
>OLWH01000812.1_pt1 | contig 13436 bp, 8 predicted proteins | sample 1673381 | NCBI WGS metagenome assembly OLWH01 (sample SAMEA103958110, study PRJEB25191) | human gut metagenome | reverse complement strand
CCGCTGTTCGCCGACCAGGCGCAGGCCAAACCCGTGAATTTCATCCACATTCCCAACCTGCCCAAATGCGACGGCGCCATATATATCGTAGGGGATTCGATGTACCCGCTGCTCAAAAGCGGCGACATCGTACTTTACAAACAACTGGGCGACATCAACGACATCTTCTGGGGCGATATGTATCTGCTGTCGATCGACATCGACGGCGAGGAGTACGTGACGGTGAAATACATTCAGAAATCCGACCGCGAGGGGTATGTGAAACTCGTGAGCCAGAACCCGCACCACGCAGACAAGGACGTGGCAATCAACCGCATAAGGGCAATCGCGCTGGTCAAGGCCAGCATCAGGATGAACTCGATCCGGTAGCGGCCCGGACGGGGCGCCCGTATGCCCGTATCTCCCGGGAAACGATCCCGGCGGCAGCGCCCCGATGTCCGCCGCAACCCCGCTGCCGGACATTGTACTGCAAAAACGGCACAGCTGAAGCGCGAAGGGCGGAACCCGCAGCCGGGAACCTGCCGCGAAAGAAGATGAACCGGCACCCTGATTCCGAAAAAATTTCCTATCTTTCGGAAAATAAAACCGCCCGACATGGAACTATCCGATAAAAAATTCGCGGTGCTGATCGACGCCGACAACATCTCGCACCGGAAAATCAAGGACATACTCGACGAAATCGCCAACTACGGCACGCCGACGATCAAGCGTATCTACGGCGATTTCACAGACCCGAAATTCGCGGCATGGAAAAGCGTGCTGCTCGAGAATTCGATCACCCCGATCCAGCAATACGCCTACACGACAGGCAAGAACGCGACGGATTCGGCGCTGATAATCGACGCGATGGACATCCTGCACAAAGAGTCGGTCAACGGATTCTGCATCGTGTCGAGCGACAGCGACTACACCCGCCTGGCGAGCCGCATCCGCGAATCGGGACGGGAAGTACTCGGTTTCGGGGAGAAGAAGACCCCCAAGCCGTTCATCAAATCGTGCGACAAATTCATCTATGTCGAGATACTCGGGCAGTCCGCACCCGCCCCGGCTCCGGTATCGGCACCGGCACAAACAGCGGCAGCTGTGCCGGCAGCAAAGGCTGCGACGCCGAAAAAAACCGCGAAAAAACATCAGGGGCGCAATGCACCCGAAACAGACATGCCGGAAGCAGCCGTCGCGGAACACGTTGCTGCGGAGGCAGCCCCCGCAGAACCCGCCGCTGCGGAGAAAAAGGTAGCCCCGGCTCCGGATACGGCACAGCCCCAGCCGATCATCCGTCCGATCGACGACGATTTCAAGACACTGCTCGCAAACACGATCGAAGACGCCGCCGACGACAGCGGCTGGGCCTTCCTCGGAATCGTGGGCGGGGTACTCACCAAGAAGATGCCGGATTTCGACCCCCGCAATTACGGGTACAAAAAACTGTCGCTGCTGGTAAAATCCCTTTCGAAAATAGTCGAAATCGAAGAGCGTCCGTCGGAAAACGGAGAGCTGAAACTCGTCTACGTCCGAAACCGTACCCGGTAGACGTCCGAGCCTGCCGTCCCGGCAACCGAGCCACACGGGAACCACGGACGCCCATGCAAAATACGCAGCACAGGCCCCCCCGCAAGATTTTCCGGGGCACTATCCCTGCAGGATTTCCCGGCCGGATGCGGCATAACAAGCACGTTACAGCAACGACAAGCACGTTACAGCAACGAGGCCGCTGCAACGCAATCTTGCAGCGGCCTTTCGCATAGCCCCCAATCCGGGTTGCGCGCCCGGCACAGGAGCTGCACGGGAACAGCGCAGGAGCAGCCGAAACAGCAGAAAGAACAACGGCAGAAACAGCGGAGGAAGCAACGGCAGAGAGAACGTCAGGAGGCGAATAACCTCGAAAAAACCGGAGCGGCACTTACAATCCGGAAGCAGCATTCGCAAAATTTTTTAATAACGCCGCTACTATCAAATCGCAATTAAAATTACAAAATCCGGTAACGATCAAGCAGCGAAACAAGCCTCTGAATGCGCGATTATCAGCAATACGGAGGCACAAAGAGAAAAAACCGCCGGATTAGAGCCGCAAAAAAGTCATCCGCCGTGAACAATCTGACAATAAATTTATATATTTGTGATATTGTTTTCAAAACCCTACTAATCCGAAACAAGACATGGACAAAACCAATGTACGGGAGTTGCAGGATGTCGTGATCCGCTTTTCAGGCGACTCGGGCGACGGCATGCAGCTTACGGGCACGCTTTTCTCAGACACCTCGGCACTGCTCGGGAACGGGATCTCGACCTTCCCCGACTACCCTGCCGAAATCCGCGCGCCACAGGGTACCGTGGCGGGCGTATCTGGATTCCAGGTTCACTTCGGCAGCCACCGGGAGCTCAACCCCGGCGACTACTGCGACGTGCTGGTGGCGATGAACCCCGCAGCGCTCAAGGCCAACCGCAAATGGCTCAAACCGGGTGCGACGGTCATCATCGACGGCGATTCGATCACCGAAGACCACCTCAAAAAGGCGTGCTTCGCCACGCTCGACCCCATCGCCGAGTTGCAACTCGACGAGTACAACGTCGTCATTCCCGACATCACCTCGATGACGCGCGAAGTGCTCCGGGAGACCGGCCTCGACAACAAGGCCGTAACCAAGTGCAAAAACATGTTCGCACTGGGCATCTGCTTCTACCTGTTCGACAGGCCGGAAGCGTACGCAATCAAATATATCGAAACCAAATTCGCAAAGAAGAACCCCGCCATAGCCGAAGCCAACAAGCTGGCCATCCGGGCGGGGTACGACTACGCAGCCAATACGCACCAGTTCGCAAACACCTACACCGTAGCGCCCGCACCGCTCGAAAAAGGCACCTACCGCTCGATCAGCGGTAACGTCGCCACGGCATGGGGTCTGTGCGCCGCGGCCGAAAAGGCCGGGCTGCCGCTCTTCTGCGGCTCGTACCCGATCACCCCGGCCACCGTAATCCTCGAAGAGCTGGCCAAGCGCAAAGACCTCGGGGTGAAGACCGTCCAGGCCGAAGACGAAATCGCGGGCATCTGCACCGCCATCGGCGCGGCCTTCGCAGGCAACTTCGCCGTGACGACCACCTCGGGTCCCGGCCTGTCGCTCAAGAGCGAGGCGCTGGGACTGGCCGTGATGACCGAACTGCCGCTGGTGGTGGTCGACGTACAGCGCGGCGGCCCCTCGACGGGACTTCCGACCAAGACCGAGCAGAGCGATCTGGCGCAGGCGCTCTACGGCCGCAACGGCGAGTGCCCCGTGATCGTCGTGGCGGCATCGTCGCCCAGCGACTGCTTCCACTACGCATTCGAGGCCGGACGCCTGGCCATGGAGCATATGACCCCCGTGATCCTGCTGACCGACGGGTTCATCGCCAACGGCTCGGAGCCGTGGCGCATCCCCGCGATGAAGGACTACCCGGCCATCACCCCGCCGATCGTGGACGAAGCCCCCGAAGGCGGTTTCATGCCCTACGTGCGCAACGAAAACCTGGCCCGCGGCTGGGCATTCCCCGGCAAGGCGGGGCTGGAACACCGTGTCGGCGGCCTTGAAAAGGACTGCGTAAAGGGTTGTATCTCGCACGACCCGTCGAACCACCAGAAAATGGTACGCACCCGCGCCGAAAAGGTGGCGAAAGCCATCGACGACATCCCGGCACAGGCCGTATGGGGCGCCCCGGAAGGCGACCTACTGGTGGTCGGCTGGGGAGGTACGCGCGGACACCTGCAAAACGCCGTCGACCAGATGCGCGCCGAAGGCAAGCGCGTTTCGCTGTGCCATTTCAACTACATCAACCCGCTGCCGCACGGCGTACGCGAGATATTCTCGAAATTCCGCAAGATCGTCGTCTGCGAGCTGAACGAAGGGCAGTTCGCCAACTACCTGCGCCAAAGTTTGCAGGAGTTCCGCTACGAACAGTACAACAAGTGCGAGGGCCTGCCCTTCACGGTTGCAGAGCTTTGCCAAAAATTCGAATCCTTATTGAAATAACGCCATGGCAGAATACAAATACACCCCCGCGGATTTCAAAAGCGACCAGGAGGTGCGCTGGTGCCCCGGATGCGGCGACCACGCCATCCTCAGCGCCGTACAGCGCGCGCTGCCCGAGATCGCCGACGCGACCGACACGCCGCACAACCTTTTCACGTTCGTGTCGGGCATCGGCTGCTCGTCGCGGTTCATCTATTACATGAAGACCTACGGGTTCCATTCGGTGCACGGCCGCGCCAACGCCGTGGCCACGGGTGTCAAGGTCGCCAACCCGCGCCTCAGCGTCTGGGTCACCACGGGCGACGGCGACTCGCTGGCCATCGGCGGCAACCACTTCATACACGCCATCCGCCGCAATGTCGACCTGAACGTCATACTCTTCAACAACGAGATCTACGGCCTCACCAAGGGGCAGTACTCCCCCACCTCGAAGCTGGGCAAGATCACCAAGACCTCGCCCTACGGCACGGTCGAAAAGCCGTTCAACCCCGGCGAACTGGTGATCGGCGCCAAAGGCACGTTCTTCGCCCGCTCGGTCGACATGGAGGTGCAGCTTTCGAAGGAGTGCATGGTGGCCGCTGCGATGCACAAAGGCATGTCGGTGATCGAAGTACTGCAAAACTGCGTGATTTTCAACGACAAGACCCACGCTGCATTCGCCGCCGACAAGGCTACGCGCGCCGAACGTACGATCACGCTGCGCCACGGCGGGAAAATGCTGTTCGGGGCCAACATGGAGAAGGGAATCGTCTTCGAGGACATGAAGCTCAAGGTCGTGACCGTCGGCCAGGACGGCTACACGCTGGACGATGTGCTGACGCACGACGCCCACGAGCGCGACACGACGCTGCACTCGATGCTGGCGGCGATGAAATATCCCGAATACCCCGTTGCCCTGGGCGTGATCCGCGCCGTCGAGGACGCCACGGTTTACGACCGCGAGGTGGCCCGGCAGGTCGAGGAGGTCAAGGCACAGAGCAAGATCCGCTCGGTGGACGAGCTGCTGCATTCGGGCGCCACGTGGGAAATCGAATAACTTAACAGGCATGACACTGATCCGGGAGGCATCCCGGCATACGGGAAAGCCGGCGCTCGAAGCGCCGGCTTTTTCCTTGGGGCGGGACAAACAAACGGCACCCCGGAGGAAGGATTGCCCGGCGGCCTCCAGTATGCCCCCCGCCTGCCGGTACGAAAGCCCCCCGGACAGCGGAGATGCTTGCGAAAATGCGGAAACAGCCTTATAATCCGCATGGCGGACAAAAAAACGATACCGGACGCCCCGCCCTACCCCCCCCCTCCGAACGGCAGCAATGGTAATCCTGCGGTCGATTTTTTCCGGCCGCTATTTGGAAATAAAAAAATTTCCGTTATCTTTGCACCCACAACGGGGGATTAGCTCAGTTGGCTAGAGCGCTTGCATGGCATGCAAGAGGTCACCAGTTCGACCCTGGTATTCTCCACAACCCCGGTAAGGATGGACACAAGTCCATCCTTATTTTTTTATCGGAATCCATCCCCCCGCATCCACAGACGCCCCCTCTATCCTCCAACAGCAACCGGGCGCAGGCAAGGCGAGGCACCACACAGGTGCAGACAAACCCGCAGGCGGGCGCTGCCTGCGACAAAAAAAACGGCAATCGGCCGCAAAAAAAACGCAATCACCAGTAATACAGGACAATGACAGGCAACGAACGAGGCTTTTGAAAAAAATATCCGCCCTGTACCGACATTATCGGGAACATAGATTTTGACAATTCGGATATTTTACGTTTATTTGCATGAACATATTGATAAATATAAGAACATATACAAGACACAAAAGTGAACATAGCGGGTCGAACAGGGTAAAGATTCCCCTCAGGAATGACTCAGGGGAAAGCCCCCCGGGAAAGGCCTGCGCCGATGCCCGCAGCAAACCGCCCTACGCGCCATGCTATACGCCGATCCCGGCACGGCTATAATCCGGGGATAACACAAAAGCCCGAACGACATGAAATTACAACTCGACCCGAACTCTTCGAAACCGCTGCACCAGCAGGCCGAGGATCTGCTGCGACAGATGATCCAGCAGGAAGAGTACCGCAAAGGCAAACTGCTTCCCAACGAGGTGGAGCTATCCAAAGAACTGAACATCTCGCGCAACACCCTGCGGCAGGCCATCAACCGGCTGGTGTTCGAAGGGCTGCTCATCCGCAAGAAAGGATACGGGACGACCGTGGCGCCCCAGAACGTGATGAGCAACGCCCGCAACTGGATGAGCTTTTCGCAGGAGATGCATGCCCAGGGCATGGTCGTGCAGAATTTCGAACTACACATCAGCCGCAAGACGCCGCCGGCCGAGGCTTCCGAGTTTCTCAACGCCCCGGAAGGAGCCAGGCTGCTGTGCCTGGAGCGCCTGCGCGGACGCCCGAACCTACCGTTCGTCTATTTCATCTCCTATTTCAACCCCGCGATCCCGATGACCGGAGAAGAGGACATGGCGCTCCCGCTCTACGAAAACCTCCGGAAGAATTACGGCATCGTCGTCAAGACCTCGCGCGAGATGGTATATGCCCGCAGCGCAAACGCGGAGCTGGCCGAAAAGCTCGACATCAACGAAGGGGAGCCGATCCTCGTCCGCAAACGCTTCGTGCTCGACGTAAACGACACCCCGGTGGAATATAACATCGGCTATTACCGCGCCGACAGCTTCACCTACTCGATCGAATTCATCAACGGCTGACAAACACCACAACCCAAATGAACAAGTCACTCCACAAATTACTGCCCGTCCTGTTCGGTTTCTTCGTCATGGGCTTCTGCGACGTGGTCGGTATCTCGACCAGCTATGTCCAGCAAGATTTCGGGCTCAGCGAGACCCTCGCCGGATTCATCCCCTCGATGGTCTTCATCTGGTTCCTGCTGCTTTCGATTCCGGCGGCCCTCGCCATGAACCGCCTCGGCCGCAAGAACATGGTACAGATCAGCAACGGCATCACGGCCATTGGTATGCTGATCCCGTTCGTACACTACAACCTTGCCACGTGCATGACGGCATTCGTGCTGCTGGGCATCGGCAATACGATCCTCCAAGTGTCGCTCAACCCGCTGCTCACCAACGTGGTCAAGGGGGACGCGCTGACCAGTTCGCTGACCGCAGGCCAGGTCGTCAAGGCGGTCTCGTCGTTCTGCGGCCCCTTCATCGCCGCATTCGCCGCCGGCACGCTGGGCAACTGGCAATACCTCTTCCCGATCTTCGCGCTCATCACGCTGCTCTCGGCCGCATGGCTCATGTGCACCCCCATCCGCGAAGAGGCCGAAGCGCCGCAGGCCTCGCCTGTCGGTGCGACGTTCGCCCTGCTGAAAGACCGCACGGTACTCCTCCTCTTCCTCGGGATCGTCTTCGTCGTCGGCGTCGACGTGGGGATGAATACCGTAGCGCCCAAGCTGCTGATCGAACGCGGCGGTTACCCCGTCGAGCAGGCCGGACTCGGGTCGAGCGTTTACTTCGTCTGCCGCACGGTCGGTGCGCTGATCGGTTCGATCCTGCTGGTGCGCATGAACGACGTGCGTTATTTCCGCATCCACATCTTCGCGGCCATCGCCGCCATGGCCGTCCTCTACTTCGTACAGGGTACCGTGGGAATGCTGGCGCTGGTCGGACTGATCGGCTTCGCCTGCTCGAGCATCTTCTCGGTGATCTACTCGACGGCGCTGAAATGCCATCCGGAAAAAGCCAACGAGATTTCGGGGCTGATGATCACAGGGGTCTGCGGCGGCGCCGTCATCCCGCCCCTGATGGGCTTCACGACCGACCTCCTGGGCAGCCAGACCGGTTCGCTGCTGGTCATTTCGGCCTGTATGCTCTACCTGGCAGGCAGCGCCCTCGCCCTGCGCAGGTTCGCCGCGAAATAGACGGACGCCACGCACCTCATGTATATACATTAAACAGAAAACCATATAACCCAAAGGCGGCCGCAACGGCCGCCGGCAAACATCAACGATGAAAAAACACCTGCACAAACTGATCCTCTTCTCCGCGACGGCCTGCCTGTCGGCATGCACGGCTCAGGAGCCGCTGACGGACTACGTCGACCCGCGCATCGGCACCGCACATTCGCGGTGGTTCTTCTTCACCCCGGCGGCCGTACCGTTCGGCATGGCCAAACTGGCTCCGACGACCGACGGCCACCTGGGGAATCCCAACGGCTGGGAAGCCGTGGGCTACGACTCACGCCACACCTCGATCGAGGGCTTCGCCAACTTCCACGAGTTCCAGGTCGGCGGCGTGGTGGTGGCTCCGACGGTCGGCGAACTTCAGACCGTACCCGGGCCGCTCGACAACCCCGACGCGGGCTACCGTTCGCGCTTCGACAAGAAGGACGAGGTGGCGCGCCCCGGCTACTACTCCGTGCTGCTGAAGGATTACGGCGTCAAGGCCGAGCTGACAGCCACCGAACGGGTCGGATTCCACCGCTATACCTTCCCGGCGACGGAGGAGGCGAACCTGATCTTCAACATCGGGACGCGCATGGGCGAAAGCGGCCCGGTGCGCGACGCGTCGGTGACCTACACCGACGACGGACGTATCGAGGGCTGGGTGGTGACCGAGCCCGCCTATGTCGACATTTACCAGAAAGGCGCCACGGTGACAATGTATTTCAGCGCCGTACTCGACGCCGAGCCTGCGGCCTGGGGCGCGTTCAGCGGCGAGCAAACCTTCGCGGGGGAGCGCAGCCGCACAGGCGTCGGAGCAGGGCTCTACCTGCGTTTCGACACCCGCGAGCGTCAGCAGGTGGGGCTGAAGATCGGCCTGTCGTACACGTCGGTGGAGAACGCGCGGCTGAACCTCGAAAAGGAGGCCGCCAGGAAAGATTTCGACCGGGTGCGCCGCGAGGCGAACGACACGTGGGAAGAGGCGCTAGGCCGGCTTCGCGTCGAGGGCGGCCTGCACGATGACCGCGTGAAGTTCTACACGGGGCTGTTCCACGCCCTGCTGGGGCGCGGCCTGGCCAGCGACGTGAACGGGGCCTACCCCGCCAACGACGGCACGGTCGGGCAGATTGCGCTCGACGGCGCTGGCAAGCCGGAACACCACTATTACAATACCGATGCGATCTGGGGCGCCTACTGGAACCTCACGCAGCTGTGGAGCATCGCCTATCCCGAATACTATGCCGACTGGGTGGCGAGCCAGCTGCTGGTCTACAAGGACGCCGGATGGCTCGGCGACGGCATCGCATGCAGCAAGTACGTCTCGGGCGTAGGCACCAACTTCACGGGGCTCGCCATTGCCGCGGCCTACAACTGCGGCATCCGCAACTTCGACGTGGCGCTGGGCTACCAGGCCGCCCGCAAGAACGAGCTGGGCAGCGAAGGCCGCCCGGCCGGCGCGGGCAAACTGGACGTGGGAAAATTCGTCAGTCAGGGCTATTCGCCCTACCTGCCCGAACTGGGCATGCAAACCACGCCCGACGGCTCGGGATTCGCGGCATCGCATACGCTCGAATACTCGTTCAGCGCCTATGCCGTCGCGCAGATGGCCCGCCAGTTGGGCCATGAGGCCGATTACGAGCAGCTCAAGAAGCTCTCGGGCGGGTGGGAGCTGCTTTTCGACCCCGAAACCAAGTACATCCGGCCGCGAGATGGCAGCGGTGAATTCATCGCCGACTTCGACCCCTATGCGGCATGGGCCGGATTCCAGGAGGGCAATGCCGTGCAGTACACCTACTACGTGCCCCACGACATCGACCGGCTGGTCGAGATGGTCGGCCGCGAGGAGTTCAACAACCGCCTCGACAGCACGTTCCTCATCTCGCGCGAGAGCGTCTTCGGCGGCGGCAAGACGATCAATGCCTTTGCGGGAGTCCATGCCTATTACAACCACGGCAACCAACCGAACCTCCACATCTCGGCGCTGTTCAACTTCTCGGGCAAACCGTGGCTCTCGCAGAAATGGATGCGCACGATCTGCAACGAATTCTACGGCACGGAGGAGATCCACGGCTACGGCTACGGGCAGGACGAAGACCAGGGACAGCTGGGGGCATGGTACGTCATGGCCTCGATGGGGCTCTTCGACGCGAAGGGGCTCACCGCCCCCGACCCGACGTTCCAGATCGGCAGCCCCCTGTTCGACAAGGTGACGATCCGCCTCAACCCCGATTACTACACGGGCAAGGAGTTCGTGATCGAAACGACGGGCAACACGCCGGAGAATTACTATATCGGTTCGCTGGAACTGGACGGCAAACCCTTGCAGAGCGTACAGCTTCCCTTCGCCGAAGTGGTCGGCGGCGGCACGCTGCGGGTGAACCTCGCCGCGGAGCCCAACACCCAGCTGAACAAATAACTACGAAAAATATACCGTCATGGCACAATCGGCACATAATCGCTACGCCCTGGGCGTGGACATCGGCGGCAGCCATGTCTGCTCGGCGGTGGTAGACCTCGCCACGGGGCAACTGTGCGGGGAACCGCACACGGACAAAGTCGACGCGGCGGCCGGGGCCCGCACGATCGCCGGGGCCTGGGCCGCGAACATCCGGCGCACGGCCGCGGCATCGGGCATCGGACGCATCCGGTGCGCAGGCTTCGCCTTCCCCGGGCCGTTCGACTACGAGCGGGGCATTTCGCTGATCCGGGGCGTGCGGAAGTTCGAGCGCATCTACGGGCTCGACGTCGCGGCGACGCTCTACCCGCTGCTGCGGGAGTGCGGCACGGAGGAGTTCCGCTACGTCAACGACGCGGCGGCCTTCGCGCTGGGCGAATGCCTCGTCGCGGATGGCGCCGAACGCGTAGTGGCGCTGACGCTCGGCACGGGCGTCGGGTCGGGCTTCGTGGCCGGCCGCAGGCTGGTGACCTCGGGCGACGAGGTGCCCGCCAACGGCTGGGTATACTGCCTGCCGTTCGAAGGGGGCATCGTCGATGAGGCCTTCTCGACCCGCTGGGTATGCGGCCGCTACCGGGAGCTGACCGGGCAGGAGATAAGCGGCGCACGCGAAGCTGCCGAACGCCATGCGGAAGACCCCGCGGCACGGCGCCTGTTCGACGAATACGGGGAGCGGCTGGCGGCATTCGCAGCCCCCGTGGCGGAACGCTTCCGCGCCGACATGCTGGTGCTCGGCGGGAATATCTCGCGGGCCTACCCGCTGTTCGGGCCAGCCATGGAACGCCGGCTCGAAGCCGACGGCCACCGGATCAGGATAGGGCTCCCGGCCCGGCCCGACCATGCCGCCCTGATCGGCGCAGCATCGTTATTCATATAACCAAACAATAGTCATGTCTCTTTTAAGGAAAACAACACAGAACCCACTTCCGGTATGCAAACCGGAAACCGGAAAAAACCAATACGACATCTACCCGACACATGACCTCGGGCCGGATAAGATTTTCTGCGACTACACGTCGCTGGCACGGCGGCTGGCCGGGCAGAAGCAGGTTGTCGTCGACGGCTATGTCGGCGTACGCTTCGACCTCTTCCGGCAGGAGCTGAACCGTGCGCTCACGCAGCTGGGCATCCGCCCCGTGTGGTGGAGCGTCGACGCGGCCCTGCGGCCGCAGGAGGAGATCGAACGCCTGGTCGCCCCCTATCTGGGCGGCGACGACCCGATCTTCGGCTTCCGCACCCCGCTGCGGCTGGAGGAGTTCTTCGACGGGGAAAAACTGCGGGCGATCGCACCCGACCCCGAGGCGGAGATGAACATACTCGTCGGCACCGGCGCCGCGCTGGCCGGCTGGCAGGGCGAGTTGGTCTATATCGACATCCCGAAGAACGAGATCCAGTTCCGCTCGCGTGCGGGCAGCATCGCCAACCTGGGGGCCACGCAGCCCGAGCCCCCGAAAAAGATGTACAAGCGATTCTATTTCGTCGACTGGGTCGTACTGAACCGCCACAAGAAGGAGCTGCTGCCCCGCATCGGCATAATCGTCGACGGGCAGCGCGAAGGGGAGATCACCTGGGCCGAGGGCACCGACCTGCGCCGCGGCCTGGAGCACCTCGCCGCAAACGGATTCCGCGTCCGGCCGTGGTTCGAACCCGGGGCGTGGGGAGGCCAATGGATCCGCGAACACATCGGCGCACTGCCCCACGACGTGCCCAATTACGCATGGTCGTTCGAGCTGATCGTACCGGAAAACGGGCTGATCTTCGGCAGCGGCGGCAAGATGCTCGAAGTGTCGTTCGACATGGTGATGTTCCAGGGCGGCGAGCAGGTCGTCGGCAGCGCGTGCTACGACGCATACGGCGACGAATTCCCGATCCGCATGGACTACCTCGACAACTTCGACGGCGGCAACCTTTCGATCCAGTGCCACCCGCAGCGGGAATATATCCGCAAGAATTTCGGCGAGGTACTGACTCAGGAGGAGACTTACTATATCCTCGACACGGCACCCGGGTCGGTCGTATACCTCGGGTTCAAAGAGGATATCGACCCTGCGAAGTTCGAACGGGCGCTGACCGAAAGCTTCGAAAAAGGCACGGAACTCGACGTGCCGCGCTACATCAACGCCGAACAGTCGGCGCGGCACGACCTGTTCCTCATACCGCCGGGCACGCTCCACAGCTCGGGACGCAACAACCTCGTGCTGGAGATCAGCACCACGCCTTACATCTTCACATTCAAGATGTACGACTGGCTGGCGCTCGACCTCGACGGGAAACCGCGCCCGCTGAACATCCGCCGCGCAATGGAGAACCTCTGCTTCGACCGCAAGGGCGAAACCGTGAAACGGGAGCTGGTGTCGCACCCCGCGCTGCTTGACAAGGGGGCGGACTGGGAACTGTGGCACCTGCCCACGCACCGCAACCACTCCTACGACGTGCACCGTTACAAGCTCAACACCTCGGTGGAGGTCGCAACGCAGGGAAAATGCCATGTCCTGAACCTGGTCGAGGGCGAAAGCGCCGAGGTCGAAACCGCGGGCGGCAGCCGCTTCCGTCTGAGCTATGCCGAAACGCTGGTAATTTCGGCGGCGGCAGGCTCCTACCGCATCGTCAACACCTCGGGGCGCGAGATCATGGTCGTGAAGGCTTTTATGAAATAACGGGTATATTCCCGGGCTGCGGGCCGGAACAGGAACCGGCGAGACGATATTATTCGTATATTCATGCAATACGAACCTTAACGTAAGCACATCGCGATGAAAAAAGAGCTGTTAACCCTGTTTTGCGTGGCGGGAATCTCGTTCCCGGCACTCGGCGGCACCTACAATATCGCCCCGAAGGCCCGCGCCACGGCATCGTCATCGCTCAATGCCGACGGCGATGCCTCGAAAGTCAACGACGGCTACATCCGCCTCGACAATGCGGGCGAATGGGTATCGGCAGCGCAGATGCCCTACTGGCAGCAATTACCCTACCCCTGGATCCGGCTCGACTGGGACGAGGAGGTCACCCTCTCGCGCATCGTCCTCTACGACCGGCCGACGGGCGATGCGCATACGGCAGGCGGC
>OLWH01000804.1_pt1 | contig 13610 bp, 9 predicted proteins | sample 1673381 | NCBI WGS metagenome assembly OLWH01 (sample SAMEA103958110, study PRJEB25191) | human gut metagenome | reverse complement strand
ATTGTTGTAGGCGTTGTCGCTATGGCCCTTTACCTTGTGCCAGCTGATGCTGTGTTTGTGTGTATGTGCGATAAGCAGCTCCCACAGGTCACGGTTTTCCACTTCCTTTTTGCCGCTGGTTTTCCAGCCGTTGCGCTGCCAGTTAGTCACCCAGTTCTCGGAAAATGCCCGGCAAAGATAGGCGCTATCGGTAAATAAATCTACTTCACAGGGCTCTTTCAAGGCATTCAGGGCAGATATGGCCGCCATAAGCTCCATGCGATTGTTCGTAGTCATTTTTTCCCCGCCCGAAATCTCCTTTTTGAATTGCCCATACATGAGAACCGCGCCCCAGCCACCCGGGCCTGGATTGCCGCTACACGCACCGTCGGTATATATAACGACCTTCTTCAATGTATCCTCCCTAAAAATAAAGTTGACATTATCACCATATCGGTGTTATAATCATCAAGGTTTCACACCGAAGGGGCATGGTGTAATGGTAACACGTGGGTCTCCAAAACCTTTGTTGAGGGTTCGAGTCCTTCTGCCCCTGCCAATCTCCTCAGGCTTTTGCCTGAGGAGATTTTTCATTGTCTTAATCCACAAACTGTATAATATAGTCATGCAGGTTGTCATACGCTATGCGGCGTATTTCTTTATCAGAGAATCCTATCCTTTGGAGTTCGTCGAAAAGATTCGGCACATCGCTCCAATTTTTCATATCCACCGGGTATGCGTTCATGCCATCAAAATCCGAACCCAGGCATACATGCTCCGGACCGGCCAATCCTGCAATGTGGGCTATATGCTGCGCTATCTCCCGTACCGAGGCGTCACCTGTCTTTACCAGCTGCCCCGGATAGTAATTTACCCCAATTACGCCATTTTGAGCAGCTATCGCTTTAATATGCTCGTCCTTTAAGGAACGCTTATGGTCGAATACTGCGCGGGCATTTGAATGCGAGGCAAATATGGGACGTTGAGATATCTCCAGCGCCTCGTCGATGCCGGCGTCGCTCAGGTGGGATACGTCCAGCGCTATGCCTATACGGTTCATCTCACGCACTACCTCCCTTCCCCTCCCAGTCAGTCCCTTGTTTGCCCTTCGCATGGCAGGTGAAGCGAGTTCGTTGGAATAATTCCATGTTAGAGTCATAGCCCTGACGCCCAGCCGGTGGAACAGCCTGACGTTGCTTATGGCTGCATTGAGCGACTCACCACCCTCAACGGTAAGCACGGTGGCTATCTTGTCACCGTCCGGCGTATAATCCTTTGTGAGGGGCACAAAGACGTCGTTCTCCTCCATCATCGTAAAATATGAATCGAACATATCCAGCGCCTGCTGCAGGCAATCCTTGCGCATATCCATATCCACCCATGCGGCAAAGAACAGCAGCTTGCCGCCGCCTTGTTTTATATAAGGAAGCGCTACTGCCTGATTGCGGGTGGGGCGGTTTATATCCCAGCCGTCCTGCGTCATATAGTAAAGGAAGTCGCAATGGGCGTCAGCCACGGGTATATTTGACATATCTTCTCCTTTTCCTCAAAAAATTAAGGATATGCGAGCATATCCTTAATTGTGATGCTAATGTTTACTTTGCAAATTCGACCGCTCTGGTCTCGCGTATTACGTTGACCTTTATCTGACCGGGATACTCAAGCTCGGTCTCTATGCGCTTGACGATCTCCTTTGCCATGATGATTGTATCAGCGTCGTTGACGTTCTCGGGCTTGACCAGTATACGTATCTCGCGTCCGGCCTGAATTGCGAAGGACTTGTCAACGCCCTCGAATGAGTTGGCAATCTCTTCAAGCTTTTCAAGGCGTTTGATGTAGTTCTCCAGTGTCTCACGCCGTGCGCCGGGACGTGCGGCAGATATGGCGTCGGCGGCCTGCACAAGTACAGCTTCCACGGTACTTGGCTCAACGTCGCCATGGTGAGCCTGTATGGCATGTATGACCTGATTGTTCTCGCGGTACTTCTTTGCAAGATCCGCACCGATCTGGGCATGGGGACCTTCGACCTCGTGGTCAACCGCCTTGCCTATATCATGCAGCAGACCCGCACGCTTTGCAAGAGCTACATTGGCGCCCAGCTCGGCAGCCATCATTCCTGCAAGATGAGCTACTTCGATAGAATGTTTGAGAACATTCTGTCCGTAGCTGGTGCGGTACTTCAAACGGCCGATAAGCTTGATCAGTTCATGGTGCAGTCCGTGTATTCCCACCTCGAATATTGCCTCCTCGCGGCGGGCCTTTTCTACCATTTCCTCTATGCGCCCGGGGTGTATCCTTCCATCGGTTATGAGCCGTTCCAGAGCTATTCGGGCGACCTCGCGGCGAACGGGATCGAAGCCTGAAAGTATGACAGCTTCGGGAGTATCGTCGATTATAAGGTCAACACCCGTCGCGGTTTCAAGGGTACGGATATTGCGGCCCTCGCGGCCAATTATACGTCCCTTCATTTCGTCGTTGGGTAGAGACACTACGGACACAGTGGTCTCAGCCACGTGATCCGCAGCACAGCGCTGTATCGCAAGAGAAATGATGTTGCGGGCGCGCTTATCGGCTTCTTCCTTGGTTTTTGCCTCGATATCGCGCAGCATTATCGCCGCATCGTGGCGGGCATCGCGTTCAACGCTGCTGAGCAGTATTTCCCTTGCCTCGTCCATAGACAATCCGGAAATAGTCTCCAGCTCCTTGAGCTGCTTATCGTAAAGTTCCTTGATGGAAGCCTCGGTGTTCTCAGCTTCTTTTATCTTCTGGTTGAGCTGCTGCTCGCGCTGCTCTATACCATCGATCTTTTTATCCAGTGTTTCCTCGCGCTGGAGCAGCCTGCGCTCGTTACGCTGCAGCTCGTTGCGTCTCTCTCTCAGTTCCTTTTCATTTTCGTTCTTAATGCGGTAGGCTTCTTCCTTGGCTTCAAGAACCGTTTCCTTCTTTATGGTCTCAGCCCTCTTCTGGGCGTCGCCGATCATTTTTTTAACTGCTTCTTCTGCGTTAGCTATCTTTGCTTCCGCTATATTGCGCCTGTAAACATATCCACCTGCGAAACCCGCAGCTAAACAAACGATCCCGATCACTATGGGGATCCATATTTCCACGTTTAGTGTAGCACCTCCAAATAAACTATATATATTATGTATCCGAGCGTAAAATACGCAGCATGCATGGACTATTATTTCAGTAGAGCAGGTCTACGAAACTACACACCGATATAATATCTCAAAATTTATTATAAACCCATGGCAAAACAAAAGTCAAGGACGCGTGGCCCCTGACTTATAATATTTGCCAGAATAAGTTTTTTATTTACGGTTATATCGTTCAAAATGTATTATATTTCCTCTTCCGGCTCTTCGGTTTTGGCGGGCACCTGCATCATTTTCTCCCGCACTCTGGCCTCTATTTCGTCACAAAGCTCCTTATTGTCCTTGAGGAACAGCCTTGCGTTATCGCGACCCTGGGCCATGCGCATATCATTGTAGGAATACCACGCTCCGGTCTTATTTATTATCTTTTGGTCGACTGCCATATCCAATATGCAGCTCTCCCTTGATATACCCTCGCCGTATATCATATCGAATTCGGCGGTCTTGAAAGGAGGCGCCACTTTGTTCTTTACGATCTTTACGCGGGTGCGGTTGCCTATAAATTCCGCGCCGTTTTTAATTGTATCCTGCTTGCGCACGTCCATGCGCACGGAGGCGTAGAACTTCAGCGCCTTGCCGCCGGTGGTGGTCTCCGGATTGCCAAACATGACGCCCACCTTTTCGCGCAGCTGGTTGATGAATATTATAATAGTATTTGTCTTGCTGATGACGCCGGTAAGTTTTCTAAGCGCCTGAGACATCAACCTCGCCTGAAGGCCAACATGAGAATCGCCCATATCGCCTTCCAGCTCTGCCTTGGGAACCAGCGCCGCGACAGAGTCGACAACGATTATGTCGATGGCGCCGCTTCGCACCAGTGTATCGCATATCTCCAATGCGTCCTCACCGGAATCAGGCTGTGAGATATACAGGTTATCCACGTCAACGCCGAGATTGTGGGCGTATACCGGATCCAGCGCGTGTTCGGCGTCTATGAATGCCGCTGTACCGCCGAGCTTCTGAGCCTCCGCTATGGCATGCAGCGCCAGGGTAGTCTTGCCTGAGGATTCGGGCCCGTATATCTCGATTATCCTTCCCCGCGGCAGACCGCCTACGCCCAGCGCGTAGTCAAGCTGTAAGCAGCCTGAAGGTATGGTAGAGACGCTGATATTCGCCGCAGCGTCTCCCAGCTTCATTATAGCACCTTTGCCGAAGTCCTTTTCTATCTTGGAGAGGGCGATTTCCAATGCTTTTTCTTTTTCCATCATACTTACAGACCGCCTTTACAGCATAATTTGTTTCTTATTAAGATTATTATAGCACGTTAATATCCAAATTGCACCTGTTTTTTGCAATTATTTGTTTCCTGAGAAGATTCAAAGCATTCAGCACCGCGCCATCCCGCACTCTTTCACGGTTGCCCTTGAGATTGACCTCATATGCGTTGCATCCTTCCTCCGTGGAAACAGCGATAAATACCTGTCCGATCAGGCCGGGCGCGCCCGTAGGTCCTGCGTAGCCTGTGGTGGATATACCTATGTCGGCGCCGCTCTGGAGGCGTATACCGTCGGCCATCTCTTTGGCAGTCTCCGCGCTTACGTCAGTATACTTTTCCAGAGTTTCGGCCTTTACGCCGAGACGGCGCATCTTGGAATCGCAGGAATAAGTCACTGCACCTTCCATGAACCATTCGGAGCTTCCGGGGACGGATATAAGCCTGGAGGCTATCATGCCGCCTGTACAGCTTTCGGCAACAGCGAGCTTAAGGCCGCTAGCTTTCAGCAGTTCCGCGCATACCTCGTGCATTTCCCTGCCGTGGGTGGAATAGATAAATTCGCCCACTCTGTCCTCTATGGCCTGCATAACGGGCTGAATGAGCTTCTCCCCTTCCTCCTCGCTGCCACAGCGGGCGGTTATGCGTAGAGTAGTCTCGGCCGCCTTGGCATAAGGCGCTATCGTCGGGTTGCTTTGGGCGTCCACTATATCCTTTATTGTGTATTCTACCTGTGACTCACCCTTGCCGAATATGCGCAGGGTGCGTGAATAGAAGATGCAGTCGCTGCGTTTTTGCAGATACGGCACTACCTCTTCCTCAAACATGGGTTCCATCTCCCATGGAGGTCCCGGCATCAGTATAGCAGCCTTGCCGTTCTTCTCCATTATGCAGCCAGGCGCTGTTCCTCTGGGATTTGGCAGTATTATGCAGTGATCTGCGGGAAACATGACCTGTTTAATGTTGTTGGGCGTACAGGGATAGCCGCGGGAGGACATTTTTTCCAGCAGCCATGCTTTATATTTCTCATTCACTACAAGTTCAAGGCCGAAATAATCAGCTACAGTCTCCTTGGTAAGGTCATCCTCGGTAGGGCCGAGTCCGCCTGTAAACAGCACTATATCCGAGCGTGAAAAGGCGTTCGCTATGCACTGCTTAAGCCTTGCGGGATTATCGCCCACAGTTACATGATAATACATGTTTATACCGAAATCAGCCATTCGGCCGGAAAGATACCGGGTGTTGGTATTGAGTATCTGCCCCATCAGCAGCTCCGTGCCGACAGAAATAATCTCTGCGTTCATTGATAATATGCCCCTGTTATATCTGATCAAAATTGATGCAATTTATATTCTTGCGAATGTAGTCAACGGCAGATATCACCGTAAAAAACACGGATATCCATACCACTATCACATCAAGCTTAAAGCCCAGCCATGCACGTATTGGAGTGCTGAGCATTACCAGCACCAACGCCACCGCCTGAGTGGTGGTCTTTATCTTGCCAAGCCAGCTGGCGGCTATGACCACGCCTTTGCCAGTGGCTACAAGCCTGAAGCCGCTTATAAGGAACTCTCTGGCAATAATAATAATGGCGGCTATGGGGTTGAGCATACCGTTTGCCGTAAGCATTATCAGCGCGCTTGCCGCAAGGAGCTTATCCGCTATGGGATCCATAAGCTTGCCGAAGTCTGTTATCTGATTGCGGCTGCGTGCAAGATACCCGTCCGCAATATCGGTCAAAAAGGCCGCAATGAATATTCCGCATGCCACATATATTGCCGAAGGGGCTTCAATGTAAAAGCAGGCAATAAACAGCGGCACCAGTGCTATCCTGATAAGGGTAAGCCTGTTGGGAAGGTTCATGTTTAAGTTTTTCATATTTCTTCTCCTTCCATATCATAAGGGCCGGCGCCGGTCAGCTTTATCATGGTAAAGTCGCCGGGCTTAAGCCCTTTGTTTTTGATGGAAAACATCACGGTACCATCTACCTCAGGGGCCTCGGCATATGTTCTGCCGTAGGCTATATCGCCGCTGACCTGTTCAACGAGGGCCTCGGTCACGGTGCCTATGCGCTTTTTGTTGTAAGCGAGGGATATGCCCTGCTGAAGGGACATTATCCTTTTGAGACGGCGCTGCTTTACGTCCTCATCTATCTGGTTCGGCATATCGGCAGCGGGCGTGTCGTCCTCCTGCGAGTATGCAAATGCGCCGAGCCTGTCAAAGCTGTGTTCCTTGAGGAATTCGGTCAGATGGCCGAATTGCTCCTCCGTCTCCCCCGGAAAGCCTGTTATGACGGTAGTACGCAGTATGAAGTCAGGAGCCGTGCGCCTGATATAGTCGGTTATCTCGCGGATATGCTCAGCGGAGCCATGGCGGTTCATGGCTTTCAGCATATCCGGATCTATATGCTGAATGGGTATATCTATATAGTTGACTATCTTCGGATCGGCTACCATAGTATCCACCAGCTCTTCGTCTATGGTGTTGGGATAGGAATAAAGCACACGTATCCAGTGCAGCTTATCTATCTTTGCTATACGCCGCATAAGCTCCGCAAGCATGGGCTTACCGTACAGATCGGTTCCGTAAGCGGAGGTGTCCTGCGCTATCAGCGTGAGCTCCTTTACGCCGCTGTCAGCCAGACTCTGTGCCTCCTTCACCAATTTTTCCATTGGAATGCTGACTTTATCGCCGCGTATCAGCGGTATAGCGCAGTAGGTACAGCGATTATCGCAGCCGTCAGCTATACGAAGATAAGCGCTATATGATGGTGTAGTTATTATGCGTGCGTCCTCAGAACAGCACTTATAGCTGCCGCCTACCGCCTCGGTTATCTTTCGCACAAGTCCGTCCTTGTCCTTTACTCCCCAGAATATATCCACCTCGGGCAGCTCCTCCCGGAGTTCCTTAGGGTAGCGCTGGCTGAGGCAGCCTGTTACTACCAGCAGGCGGCAGTTGCCGCCCTTCTTGTGCTGTGCCATCTCGAGTATGGCGCCTATGGATTCCTCCTTTGCGGGATTTATAAAACCACAGGTGTTTACAATTATCACCTCGGCCTGAGCTTCATCGTTAGTTATCTCAAAGCCGTTTTCCTTAAGCATGCCCAATATCTGTTCGCTGTCTACTCTGTTTTTTGAGCAGCCCAAAGACACCATTCCAACAGTTTTTGCCAAATTATCCTTCCTCCGTATCTGCGCCCGTAAGCTGCTGATATTCCTCGAAGCTGTTTATCAGGAGCTTTCTCGGCTTGCTCCCGTCAAAGCCGCTTACAACCTTCAGCTGTTCCATTATATCTATAAGCCTTGCGGCTCTGGCATAACCGACCCTGAGCCTCCGCTGTATCATCGATATAGACGCCTGACCGCTTTCCAATACTATTTTCACCGCGTCGTCCAGCAGCTCATCCTCCTGCTTGCCGTTGCCCTGACCGGTAACGGCGTCCACCGTGGAGGAAACCTCATCCAAGGTTATCTCCTGATATCTGGGCTGATTTTCGTCCGTCTGCTGCCGTGTAAAGAAGTCCATTATGCTTTCGACCTCCTCATCGCTGACGAACGCCGCCTGGGCGCGCACGGGCTTGCTTGCGCCGTTGGCATGAAACAGCATATCGCCGCGGCCGAGCAGCTTTTCAGCGCCGCCACAGTCCATTATGACTCTGGAATCTACAGCGGAGGAAACCGCCAGCGCGATGCGGCTTGGTATGTTGGCCTTGATAAGCCCGGTAATTATGTCGGTAGAAGGTCGCTGTGTAGCCACTATTAAGTGAATTCCCGCCGCGCGGCCCAGCTGTGCGATGCGGCATATGGATTCTTCCACTTCCTTGGCGGCAACCATCATAAGGTCGGCCAGCTCGTCTATGATTATAACGAGCCTCGGCAACTTTTCCGCTGGATCTTCCTGAAGTTCGTTATATCGTGAGATGCTTCTGGCATTTACCTTGGACATCTTCTTATACCGCTGGTCCATCTCCATGACCGCCCACTTCAGAGCGCCTGCCGCCTTCTTGGGGTCGGTAACAACAGGCATAAGAAGATGCGGCATCGGCGCGTAAACCCTCAGCTCCACCTGCTTGGGATCCACCATTATAAGCCTTACGTCTTCAGGCTTTTTGCCGTATATGAAGCTCAGTATAATGTCGTTTATACAGACGCTTTTGCCGGAGCCTGTGGAACCGGCAATAAGCAGATGCGGCATCTTGTCCAGGTCTGCGCAAAGCACCTTGCCCGCAATATCCTTGCCTATGCCGAAGCGCAGCGTGCTGCTGCCGTCTGAAAACTCGCTTGATTCTATTACCTCCCGAAGCAGTACCGGCACCGTGTCCTTATTCGGTATTTCTATACCTATGGCCGACTTGCCGGGTATGGGCGCTTCGATCCTTACGCGAGGTGCGGCAAGGGCCAGCGCTATATCGTCAGAAAGGCTGGTTATTCTATTTACACGCACGCCCTGAGCCGGGTGCAGCTCAAAGCGGGTTATGGTTGGGCCTACGCTGTAGTTTATTACCTTTGCGTCTATATTGAAGCTTGCAAGGGTCTCCTCCAGCTTCTTTCCCTTTGCAACAGGCGATTCAACGCCTTTGGATACCGTCAAGGCGGGTTTCCTGAGCAGCGTGATAGGCGGGCGCACGTATACCGGTGGCTGAGGCGCTATTGAATTTTCGGTATTCCCATCGTCGCCTGCCGTCACCTTAACTGACTTTGCTTCAGAATCCTTCTCTTCCTCCGTATCCAGTTCTATTACATTGGGCGGCTCTTCAAAATCGAAGTTCTGCTCCGGCTCTTCAGGCTGCATGTCTATAGTAGTAATCTTGCTAACATCCACGGGCTTAAGCGGCTTCAGCTCGCCATCGTCCAGCCCGGAAAGTATATCAAAAGGATCGCCGTCGTCCTTGCGCTTTGGCAGTTTTCCATTCTGCGGCAGGAATGAAATATCGCCATCCCAATCGTTTCGCATATCGTCTTCCCTGCGGCGCACAATATGGCTGTCGTCATTCTTCCTGCGCGCAGACTTCTGCGGCTTGGGTATATTCGGTTCCATTCCTTCTTCATTTTTTCCAAGTGTTTCGGTATAAAGCTCTTTACCGTTGCCACGGCGCTTCTTTGGCCTTGGCGGGTATATTTGTTCCAGCCCGTCGAAGGCGTGCTCATAGTCGTACCGCGCCTGCCGCTCCGCCATATCACGGGCGTGAACCTGCTGCACCTTTTCGGAGACAGATTCCACGCCGGTCCTTATGCCGCTGCCCACTTTCTGGCCAAGAGTTCGTATGGAAAGCTTGGTAGCTACCAGAAATACTATAAATACCGCGGCACCGAAAAAAATATACGTACCGGCAGTACCTAAAAGTTTCATTGAGGGATATGCGAGAAGCGCACCCAAAAGTCCGCCGCCCTTGCAGTACAGCTTTCCGTACATATATGCGTCGGAATAGTAGGCTGTCACCTTGTCCACCGTTATTTCGCTGCGGGTAGCGGTATGTATAATAACGAGGAGACATACGACCCCGCCAACTATCAACCACAGCGTTGAACTGCTTGCAGGTGATTTTGACATAGCGATAGAAAGTATACCCAGGCCGGCAAGAATAAAGGGCGCTGCATAGCCAGCGATTCCGAACAGGCCGAAGGTCAAGTTCTTCGCTGCATTTCCTATCACGCCTACCATATCTGTATATATTCCAGCGGCAAGGAAAAGCGCAAGAGCTATAAAGCATATACCTATTATCTCCCTTTCGGTCTGCTCCTGTCTTTCCAGCTCAGCCTTTTTTACTTTCCTGCTCGAATTAGCCATCGGGTATTCCTTTCTGAATTTACCTACCTATTATACACCATACATACGCCTTTTAAAAGAAAAAACAGGGGCTGCGTTTTGCAGTCCCTGTGATTTGTCTTAAAGCTTACTCTTCGTCAAACTTGAAGCCGGCGAATTTGTCTGCCAGAGAAGTAGTGGCCCTCTCTACAGGAAGCAAATCATATTCGTTCTCTTCGCGGCGCTGACGGCGGCGCTCGGCGCGCTCGGCCTCGCGGGCCTCGTTAGCAGCCTTTGCGGCTTCGGCAGCTGCGGCGCGCTCAGCAGCACGCTCTGCGGCTACGCGTTCACGCTCAGCCTTTTCAGCTGCCAACTGCTCTGCTACCTCAGGATTCTCCTCAAGGATAACATCGCGGCGGCTCAGGCTTATACGCTTTGCCTCAGGATTTACATCGAGAACCTTACAGCGTACTACATCGCCAACATTGATCTCGTCTTCGACCTTTTCGATGCGCTTTACGCCCACCTGAGAGATGTGAATCAGGCCGTCGATAGTGGGCTCAAGAGCCACAAATGCGCCGAAGGGAACTATGCGCACTACCTTGCCCTCTACGATGGAGCCTACGGGGTACTTCTCGGCAGCCATAGTCCAAGGCTTGGGCTGGAGCTGCTTATAACCGAGGGATACGCGCTGTTTCTCGACGTCTACGTCGCGGATAAGGACTTCGATCTCCTGACCTATGGAAAGCACATCGGAAGGATGCTTTACGCGGCCCCATGCTACATCGGTAACATGTACCAGACCGTCGATACCGCCGATATCAACAAACGCGCCGAAATCGGTCAGGCGGCGCACAACGCCCTTTACCTTGGAACCGACTTCCAGCTTGTTCCAAAGCTCCTTCTTAGCAGCTTCGGCTTCTTCCTTCATAACCGCCTTATGGGATGCTACGATGCGCTTGCGGGACTTATCGACCTCAATGATCTTGACCTTCAGATCCTTGCCTACGAACTCGCCGATATTCTCAACATACTTGGTAGACAGCTGAGATGCGGGAATAAAAGCGCGGATACCGTTGATGGTGGCGATCAAACCGCCCTTTACGACTTCCTTGCCTACGGCGTCAAAGGTCTTATCCTGCAGGTTCTCTTCGTCCTGCATAAGGTTGTCCCAAAGCTTCTTGCTCTCAACGTTCTTACGGGAGAGGAGCACGTTGCCCTCGCCATCGTTAACCTTAATGACCTCAACTTCGATCTCGTCGCCAACCTTGACAACATCTTCAGGGTTGACTTCAGTATCAGAAGAGAACTCGTTGCGTGGAATAAACCCGTCGGACTTATAACCAATGTTTACGCATACTTCGCCGTCCACTATCTGTACGACGGAGCCCTTGATGATTTGTCCGTTCCTGATGCGTACAAGTGTCTTTTCAAACACTTCCTCAAAGCTGGGCTCAGCAGCTTCAGCGGTTTCGGCAACGGGTTCCTGGACGGCAGCTGCTGCTACCGCCTCTACTTTTTCTTCTTCGGGGCTTGCAGCCATCGTCTTTTCCAGTTCGCTCATTCTTTCAATAACCTCCAATATAATCCATTTCGGCGTCGATGCGCCTCCAACAACCCCTATTATATCATTGATATCAATATTTTCAAGGGTTATTTCGCCTACTTTTGCCAGAGATTCTACGGTTTTGCAATACTTTTTACATATTGCACACAGTTTTTGTGTATTTGAACTGTGATGTCCGCCGATCACGAACATATGGGTGCATTTCCTGCTCAGTTCCGCCGCCTCGTTCTGCCTTAACCGCGTGGTCTCGCAAATAGTATCGAACGATGCCAGCTCATCGCATCTTTCCCTTATTGCTTCCTCCACCTGGCGGAAGCATTCTTCGCAGGCGGTGGTCTGGGACACGAGGCAGCACTTCTGCATATGCGGCAGTTTCCTCGCCTGCTCAGGATCGGACACGACGGCTGCGCCTTTTGCCCAGCCCTGTATGCCTTTCACCTCCGGGTGCCTGCTCTCGCCGAATATTACAACGGAATATCCTTCATCAGAGTGTTTTTTAACTATGTTGTGTATGCGCTTTACGAATGGGCATGTGGCGTCAACAGCATAAAGCCCCAGTTTGCGGCACTTTTTTATCTCCTGTGGCGCTACGCCATGGGAGCGTATTATGACATTGCTGCCGGCAGGTATCTCCTCAAGCGTCTCGGCGGGTATTATCCCCTCGGCGCGAAGCTCATCTATGACAGTAAGGTTATGTATGAGCTCGCCGTAGGTGTATACGGTACCGCCGTCCTCCACCTCTTTACGGGCTATTTCTATAGCCCGCTCCACGCCGAAGCAGAAGCCTATGTTCTTTGCCGCGATGACTTTCACTGCATATCCTCCAGCCGCGCTTTAAGCCCCTCAAAGGCAGCAGTAAGTCGGTTCGTGAACTCGTCCGACATCTCATTGCGGCTGAGGTTCTCAAGGCCCTCCCTGCTCACAGGCTCCCCTACGATCATTCGGAACCGCATGGAGTCATAGCACTTGGGATCGATATACATTGGTATTACAGGCGCGCCTGATTTAAGCGCCAGGAATGCGGTGCCCTTTTCCAGTTCGTCCAGTTCGCCCGTAACTGATCGCTTGCCTTCTGGGAATATTCCGAAGACCTTGCCATCTTTCAGCACCTCCATAGCCCGCTTGAGAGAGGCTATATCAGCTGTATGCCGATTCACCGGAAACACCATGAGCCCTTTGAAGAACACCTTACCCAAGCCGTTGAAAAGCTCCTTCTTAGCCATGAAGTGGACTATCCGCGGAGAAAGGAATGCTATCATCACTGGATCCAACATGGATAAGTGATTGCATGCGTATATTGCTCCTCCCTTTACCCGGAGTCCCTTTAGGTTATATACCTGAGGCCGCATTATTATCATGAAAAGCGGCCAAAGCAGATATCTGAAAAGTATATAAAGCATTACTTATGCGCCTCCGCCCCAATGTTTTTAAGGTTTTTAAGCACGGCGTTCACCGCTTCGTCTATCGTAAGGTCAGTGGTGTCTATAAGTATCGCCTCGGGCAGCCTGAGCAATGGCGCAAAGGCCCTGTGGCTGTCATTGTAGTCGCGCTCCGCTATATCCTTCGCCATGTCCTCCACGGTCATGCCGTTGTCCCTGCCCTTTTCTTTTAGCTCCAGCAGCCTGCGGCGGGCGCGCTCGTCTACGGAGGCGGTGACATAGAACTTGTTCTCGCATTCGGGGATCACATAAGAGCCTATCTCCCGCCCGTCCATGACTACATCTGAGGTATGGGCGATATTGCGCTGTATCTGCGCCAGCTTGATGCGCACGTCCGGTATGGCGCTTATGTCGGAAGCGCCCCGGGATATTTCCGGTGTCCTTATAAGGCCGGAAACGTCCTCGCCGTCCAGATAGGTATGCTGAGTTCCGCCGATATTTTTCGCATATATCTCGGTACATTCAAGAAGGGGCAGCACCTGCTCCTTATCGTTTGGGTCTATACCCTC
>OLWH01000783.1_pt1 | contig 13824 bp, 9 predicted proteins | sample 1673381 | NCBI WGS metagenome assembly OLWH01 (sample SAMEA103958110, study PRJEB25191) | human gut metagenome | reverse complement strand
CCCGGTTCCGGAACGGGCGCCAGACCGCTGAGGAACGTGCTGATGACGTAGCCGGGATTGCCCGCCGCAGGGGTCTGACCGTCGGCGTTCTTCCAGTAGCGGTGGCTGTGGTGCAGGCGCACGTCCTTGGGGCGCGCGGCAGCGTGGTCGTAGCTCGTGCCGAGGAAGGCCTCGATGCTCGCGGGCTTATCCTCGAGCTCGTCGTCCTTCGCGCCCAGCTCGTCGGCCTCCGACGTGCCGCCCTCCGTCTTGCGCCACTCCCACCACCAGTCGGTGTTGGCCCGAACGCTCAGCGCGTAGAGCCTCCGTGCCGCAGCCGTACCCATATCCAGCGTGTAGGTCGCCGTGCCCGTCGGCACGTTCTCGCCGCTGTGCTGCTGCGAGGTGAAGTTGCCGCCCTGCGTCACGTTGGTCGAGGGGACGATCTCCAGACGCAGAGGTCCCGCGCCCTGCTCGATGGTCAGCGTCGAGTTCGTCTCGTCGAAGCCGTCCGTCGGCGAGTAGGCCTGCATGGTCACCGTCCGCGGCTGCAGGGTCGGGTTCGGAAGAAGCGTGAAGGGAATATCCGCCGCTCCGCTCCGGGTCACGTTCGGGTACTCGCTCCAGTTGGTCACCCACTCCTCGCCGCTCAGGTTGCCCGTCTCGCTCTTCGAGACGAAGTACCACGGCAGATCCGCAGGCTGTGTAGCCACATGCGGTGTCACGCCCGTCGCGTCCCACGACACCCGGATGAAGTTCGGGTAGATATTCCGGGGATCGTCCGGATCGTACACGCCGTCTTCGGGGGTGCCGGGGTCATCAGGCCCCACCAACTCACCACCTCGAACAGCGTCCACGTACCATTTCACTTCGTAGTAGCTCTGCTCCACGTCCAGCTTCGTACGCTCGGGGTTCTTATCGTAATTCGTCTCCTCGTCCCAGTAGCCCTCGATCTCGAAACGCCACGAACGAGGCGCTACAGGCTCGACGTTGCCGTTGTGCGCCGCGTCCCAGTTCGACGGCAGCAGCGAGAAGAGGGTCTCGCTCTCCGTCTCGAAGAAGGTGATGGCACCGCAGTTGTCCGTGCCGTCGCCGAGCGGGTGGCCCGCATAGGCGCCCGCGAAGAAGCCGTCCGGAAGAAGCGCCTTGTCCGCCTCTTCCAGCTGCTCGAATCCGCCGAGGTCGCCCTCACGGCCTGCGACGGGTCCGGCCTGCGGGTCGGAGAGGTTCATGCGGTAGGTCTGGCCGTCCTTTGTCCATGCCACGTAGTACGTGGCGCCCGCGGGCGAGCTCTTGACGATGACCTGCTGCTTGCTCTTGGGGTACTTCGGGAAGTAGAGCTTCTGCTGCAGAAGGCTCAGCGTGCGCGTGTTCTTCACGTCCTGAACCAGTTCCAGCGTCTGAGACATCCGGCCCGCCGTGAACAGCAAACGCAGCGTGCGTTCCATGAGCCCCGCGGTGTTGCTCTCGTCGAAGCGGCTCAGGCCCACGCGCAACCGGTACTGCGTGTGGGGAAGACCGTCGGTCCAGAAGTAGCTCTCGCCCTGATCCTCCTTCGTGAGCTCCTCCCACGTCCCGTTGCGGTAGATCTCGACCTTAACGTCCCCCGAATAATCCTGCCCGTTCACCGTGACGTCCGTCTTGCGCATCGTCAGATGCCACCCCTTGTCAAGCGTCTCGTCGCCCTTGAGCTCGAAGTCCGTGAACACGGTGACCTCCTGTGCCGTACCGTCCTGATGGTAGCGAAGCTGCGTGGAGCTCAACGCCAACTTGTACTGTCCGTCCGTGACCATGTTGCCCATGCTCCCGTCGCCCGTGTCCCACGAGTAGACGTCGACCTCCATGTTTATCGGCTCCGAAGCCGCGGCATCAGCCTCCGTGGGGTAGCCGTCCCCGCGAATCCGAAGAATGTTGATGACATACGCGTGGTTGCGAAGAATGTCGTAACGGTTCTCCGCCGAGGGCTTCACGTACCCCTCGTGCTCGCTCCCGGCATCGTCCCCTTTGGCCGCGCGGTCGTAGAAGTCTATGCGGTAGTAGGTGGAGGCTCCGCCGTTATATTTGCCTTTGACAACGAGGTAGAACGCCGACGTGTTGTCGTCCGTGCCGTTGGGGGTCTCCGGCAGGTAGATCTGGCTCCGGAGCATGTTTCCCGCGTCGCCCCCCTCCTTCGTATAGGTGAGGCCCGACTCGTGGAGGGCCAGCTTGTCGTCGAACGTCGGAGCATTCACCGACAGTCCGTTGCCGGTACGGTCGAGATGCGCGGGGTCCGGGGCGATGAAGCCCTCGCGGGCCGCGTTGTGCAGCGTCACCCCCTCGATCTCGAAACTGTGACCCGCGAGGTCCGTGTCGTTGCCCTTGTAGTCGGCGCTCGTAAGGTCGTAGCGGCCCGTGAACTGGCCCTTGTCGTCCATGATCTTCCCCGAGAGGTTCACGCCCACGTCGATACGCGCCACGGCACGCAGCAGGTGGATCGTAGCCACGCGCACGACCTGCGTGGTGAAGGCCGTCTGCGTCTCGCCCCACAGCGGAAGCGGGGTCGGATCGCCGCCTGCGGTATTCCAGATTTTGCCGTCCTCCTGCGCGAAGCGGATCGCACTGCGCGCCGTCTCCAGCGTCGCGTTCGCGCCGAGCAGCCGGTTCCAGTACTCGCTCTTCGCCGCATCGTCCGTGCCCGCCTCGGAGTAGTTGGCCACAACCATCACTTTGTAGTATTTCAGGGCTTCGTCCGTGCCCTCCTGCGGAAGCTCGATGGTGAAGTGACGCTGGTAGGCGCCATTGTTGTCGACGGCCGCGTCGCCGCCATCCCGCTCCTTGGCCGGGGCGTAACGCACGAATTTGAATTCACTGTCCGTGGCGGCCTTCGCCTCGGCGCGGAAGAGCAGGACGTTGAACCGCTTCATATCCACGATGGCCTCCTGCTCGGGAGTGAGCGCATACGTCCCCGGGCGTGCCGAGCTCACGCCCGAGACGCTGATGCTCAGGTTCAGGGTTCCCGACTCCGCGGCCGGGGGCTCGGGGTCCGCAGGAACCCGGCCGGGTTCGTCGGCAAGGTCCTTCGAGCAGCCCGCAAGCAGGAAGGCGCCGCACACGAGCGGCGTCAGGATGCGACGGAGCACACGGCGCATCGCACCGGGCCCCGGATAACTGTACAGAGGAATCATAGTATCTCTTTTTTGCTTCATTATTGTTATTGTCGTCTGTCTGAGTCTCCCCGCGGCGGATCAGATGCCGCCGATGTCCTCGACGCTGATCCAGTCGAGAACCTTCACCTCCGTAAGCATCAGGTTCGCGTCGAACTTGAAGCCCCACTCGTCGTTGCGCCACAGAAGCTCCTCGCTCAGGCTGCCGCCCTCGCTCTCCAGCGCCTTGCGGATAAGATCCCGCACGTTCTCGTCGTAGAGCTTCGACGTGCCGTTCCAGATCGTCAGGCGCATGTCGTCGGTAAGGTGCAGCGTGTGGAAGACGGCCGTAAGGTCCGAGCCGCTCACGCTATGGTCCGGGGTGTAGCTCAGCGTAGGGCTCTCCTGCGTCAGCGGCTCGTTCTGGCTGTTGTAGACGCCGTTTTTGCCCGTGAGCTGGATCGTGTAGCCCGTGGGGTTCGCGCCGCGCATGCCCGACACGGCGCCCTGCAGGATCACCTGGACCACGTTCGTGTTCTTGCGGTGCGAGACCGTGCCCTCGACAGGCGTGCGCTGGCCGTCCGTCGTGAACGTCTGCATGCCCCCCAGCACATATCCCAGCTCCTGCCAGTTCGGGTAGGGACGACCCACCTGACCGTTCTCGTGCCGCAGCTTCAGGCGCATACCGCCCAGCGTGCCCGTGCCTTCGAGCGTGTAGTCCTCCTGACGGTGGTTGGCCCACACCACGGCCGTGTAGCTGCCCGCGGCCTGCGGAACCTTGAAGCGCACCGTCTGGTTCAGAACCTCCTCCGAGCCCAGAGGACGGCTCTGAACCAGCTCGCCCGTACTCCCGTCGTAGAGGAAGAACTCGCCGAACTCGGCAGTCTCCGACCAGAGATCCCGATCCTGAGGGTTCTGCGTATAGGAGAGTTTCAGCGTGACATCCGTCTGGCAGTCGCTCAGATCCTCCTTCGTGCAACCGCCGCTCGGAAGCACTGCGACGCACAGCATGAATAGGGTAAATAATCTGTTCATAGTTTCGATATATTTTGTTCTTCTTTCTCGTTAACTCTTCGTCTCGTTCCGACGGGGATGTCTCCGCGAACCGTCGTATTTGTCGTCGGGCCCTCTCGTTTCCGGGCCTTCGGGGTTTCAACACCCTGTATATTTCGTATCTTCCTGTCTTCGGCCGATTCGCTGCGGATGTCTCCGCGAATCCGTCGTATTTCTGTTGTCCTGTCCGAACCCCGCGTGTCCGTCGTCCGGTCTGCGGGCATCCCGGAGAACCGTTCCCATCGCTCGATCCCGACTGTTTTTACGGCTCCTCTCCGAGCTCCCGGGCCTCTGCCTCCGGACCCTTTCGGGGCATTCCGGCTCCTTTTTTCCGGCCCTTTGCGGCGGCACGGTCTCCGTATCTCTGCGGGACGGCTGCGCCGTTTTCCCGTCTTCAGTCTGTTCCGATGCGGAATACTCCGCGATCCCTTCGTCGTTTCTGTTATCCGGTTCGAAACCCGCATGTCCGGGGTTCCTCCGAATCCTGTCGTGATGTGCCTTGCGGCCGGGGCACGACTCCCCGTTGTGTCTTGCCGTGATGAGCCTTGCGGCCGGGGCACGGCGCCCGTTGCAACGGACTCCCGGACCGGGAGTTTCCTTTCCGTGAAAAAATGATGTCGAAAAGAAGAAGGAGGAAGGCCTGCCTGCCCTCGAGAACTTATCCTTCAGGTTAAACACACTGGACAGGCAGGCCCCCCGGTTACATACCGGGCATTTCAATTCCTCCTTCGCGGACGGATCAGATACCGCCCTCGATGTCTACCACGTTCCAGTTGAGTACTTCGATCGTGGCCTTCATGGACGCGTCGGCCTCGAGATCCTCATCCTTGTCGAGGTTGTCGTCCTCCGTGGGTTCGCCCACGCCGTCGACCGAGATGATGTTGACTTTGTAGTGGTTGTTGCGCTTCAGGGCATACTTCTCGGCAATGGTCCCGTCCAGTCGCGAACGCATCCAGTAAGCCCAGTACGCCATACCCTGATCATAGGTTACGACAAGGTAGCATGCGTCTGCCGATGCTTTTGCCGCATTGCGGTCAGCAACAGCAGTATTCAAGGCTCCTTCGCCATTACCGGGCGTCCCGCCCACTTCTGTCCATCTGGCCGGCGTTTCGGCATAGATACCCGGGCAGTAGCCTACGATCTTGCCGCCTTGCCACTTTTGAACCCGGTAGAAAGTACCCTGGTTGCCGGTGATGGTTCCCGACAAGTCGCCCGCTACCGAGCCGTTTGTATTCAGGAAGAGAGCATCTTTGCTCGGTGTCCATTTGGCCTTGATGCTCAGGAAGGTGACCTTATGACGCTTGGCCTCCTTCGGAGAGTTCTCCGTCAGGTAGCTGTCCTGACCCATGGTCTTGCCGAAAGCAGCGGCAGTACCGTTGTCGAAGAAATCGATGGGATTAAGTTTGTTAGGATACTCATTCGCTTCGCCAGTCGCACCCGCAAGGTTATATTCGATGTCGTAGTACGGCGAAACCAGCTGGACTTTTTCGTAAACCGGGAAGGTGTAGAAACGCGTCGGGTTGTTGCGGACACGGTACTCGGCATTGTCCGTCTTGATCGTACCATCGCCGCTGTTGACTACAAGGTCTGCCGCGAACGTTGGCGTAACCTTGGCTACCATACGGCCGATATAGATCGTGAAGTTATTCGTATTCTCATCCCCTTTTTGGACCGTGACCTGATCCTCGATGGTTGCGCCGAGCTTATAGACGTTGCTCATCCAGAATTCATTGTCGGTAGTCGCACCCGAGATATCAGCGATCTGCTGGATAACCTTGCAGACATTGCTCAGCTTCTTGTTGGCGGCTGTCTGGCCGTTGAAAATGGCCTCGATCTTCGAGTAATCTCCAAGGTTGGCCAGGGCGTAAAGACGCTTTTTACCGGTCGTCGTGGCGAAAATCTTTGCGTAAGGCGCCGCTGCTAATTCGGCGTCTTCGAACTTCACATAATTTTCGAGAACATCGTCGCTGTTGAACACAAGGACAACGGCATCGGTGATTTTTTTCTCTACTTCCGAAGCCTGCGAGTTTCCATTCACATAGTCCCCGGCATCGGCATAGGTTCCGGCGCCCGTACGCTGCGACAGCGATACCGTAGCGTAGGTCGGAATGCCCTCTACGACGCCGCCTTCTCCGCCGCCGCCCGGGGAATTGGGATTGTCTACGTCTTTGGTGCAGGAACCCAGCAACAGCAGGGTCGCAAATGCACCTGTCGTCAGAATGTTTAATGTTTTCATCGCTTAATTTAATTTGGTAAATGTTGAAAAAGGAAAGGATAAGTTGTTAAGTCTTGTCGTAGCGTTATATGCGCATCATCGGCGCCCGGGAAGCTCCACAGTGCCAACCTCGCGCGGAGCAGACGCCGCATGCAGCTGATCCAGAAGTTTCCGCGCCTCCGGCTCCCCGCATGCCGCGGCGCGCTCCAGAAGAGGTGCGGCTCCGGCCTCGTCGCCCGAGAACAGACGGGCCGAACCCTCCAGCAGGTCGCGACCCGAGCCCTCCGCCGCGCCCCGCAGCACCGTCAGGGCCTCCGCATAGCGCCCTTGGCTCACCAGCGCCGCGCCCGTGGCCAGCGCCTCGGCCGCGGGGTCGGGGACGTTCTCGTAGTAGACCTTGATGAAGGCCGCATTGCGAAGCTCCGGGAACATGTGCTCAAGCATGTACAGATAAGGACGCCCGCCCGAGAGTTTCATCAGCTCCAGCTCACGGCCCTGCGTCACCGGAACGTTGTCGATGATGCGCAGGATCTCCTCGCGCTCGTAAAGGTCGCTCGCGGCGACCAGCTTGCGAAGGCCACGCCAGTCCTCCGAGCCGTTGAAAAGCGTCATCGAATCCGCCGGAAATGCCGTGTTGCGGAGCAGAAAATCCTTCAGCGCCACGGCGCGGTTCCACGCAAGGCGGTCGTTGAAGGCCAGCGTGCCCTCCGGAGAGGCGCTGCCGACGATAACCACACGCACCACGCGCGATGTCTTCGACTCCTGAAGCATGCGGATGCTCGAAACCAGGTTCACGAGCATCGTGTTGTTATCCCGGAAATGCCGCTCGAGCAGGTGCTTGCCCTGACGGAAGTGAACCGTGAGGGCGCCTTTCTCGCCCTCGACGATGTACCGGTCGATCTCGGCCTGCTGCGAAGGAGCCGTGCCGTAACCCATGTTCAGATCCATATCCGGGTCGAAGAGACCTTTCGCGGCGGAAGACGTCGCCATACGTGTCTCCAGCGCCGAGAGCGGCTCCACGAACCCGAAACTGCGCGCAAGGCTGTCGCCCGTGGTGACGGCCCCGGCAGCCGCCGCGAGTTCCGTGGCACGGGACTTGACGCCCGCGGGCGAAGGCTTCGGAAGGGAGGGCAGCGCCGGAGCCGCCTCCACCGTCCCGAGGCGCTCCGTGCGGCAGCACCCCGAACGTTCACGCTCGATGCGAAGCCCCGCGGTCTCCATCCACCGCTCCAGTGGCACGCTCACAGAGTAGTCCGCGGTCTCACCCTCATGGGCGCGCTGGGAGCCCGCTGCGGGCTGACGAAGATCGTGGGTCGGCAGGCCCGCGACCTCCGCACGCCCGCTGCGCGCCTCCAAAAGCTCCACACGACGCCCGTACACCTCGATGTTACGAAGCGCGAGCTCATGACCGCCTCCCGACAGTACCGGACGAAGCGTGAGCTTGTAGTTCTGACCTCCGGTCGCCTGTCGCCCGATATGAGCCCGGAAGCGAACGCGAAGACTGTCCCCTTCGACCGTGAGGCTGAGACCGCTGAGCGTGATACCCTCCTTGGGCGGCTCCGAAGAGAACGCTGGGGAGCTGGCCGCGAGGGCCATAGTCATAAACAGTAGATTCCATTTCATATTCATCCATCTTTAGTATATATATTCATTCTTTTCCAGCTTTTCCAGGCATCCCGAATGCATGAGGTAGCCCGACTTTTTTAATCCGGCTGTCCGGCATAGCCTCGCAGTCCCCTCTCGATCTCCGGAACCGGGACACCTCCTCCCGAAAGCCCGGCAACCCGCAGCGACCGCCGCCGTGCGGGCGCTGCAGAACGTCGGAGACGACTCAGACAATCCCGCCGCCTCACGAAGCACTCCCATTAAGGCCCGTATCCCGCGCCCGAGCGGCTCGTGACGGCTGCCGAAGCTGGCTCAGAAGATCAGGAACGACACCGTGATCCCCGCCTTCGTCGGCCCGAAAAACAGCTGGCGGGCGTCCGACTCCACCTTCTGACCGCATTTGGGGCATTCGTAGCGGTCGTAGTTCAGGTAAAGAACCCCGACGCCCACCGTGAACTCCACGTTCCAGCGACGCCCCAGCAATATACTGTAACCGTAGCTCACGCCCCCGCCCGCGACATGACCCTCGTAGCGGTAGGCATCCGAACCGTTTCCGAAAAGAAGCGGCAGATTGTGACCCCCGATGTTATAATTCCCGTAAAGTCCGTGCACGCCCACGAAGTGACCGTTGAAGCGCTGGCACGTCCAGTAGCGGAACTCCGGCATCGCAGCCCAGTGGACCAGCTTCTTGTTGTCCGAGTCGCTGCCTTGAAGGTTGAACGGGTTGTAGCCCCCCGAAACCTCCAGCGTCCAACGCGGGGCCAGGCCGATCTCCACACCGAGATTAGGCGTGCGCGCGACGCCCCCGTAGAGAAGGTTCGTCTTCACGGCGAACCGGTCCTGGGCCCTCAGACTGCCCACGCTCGACAGCAGCACAAGCGTCAAAACCGAGATCATGTACAATTTCTTCATCGTATAAATGTTTTATGCGGTTAACTCCTCCTCGCTTCCGGAGCCTGGCACCGCCCGGAAAACAGGCGGAACGGAACCCCGGAATGTCACTCTTTATAAGAAAGAGTGCGATAATGGCTCCAGACGTGTCAAATATTTGTTTTTCAATGTGATATGTGTTATGTCGCATTGAAAAATGTTTCAACATGGCCAAAATTGCGAGCCACGGAGATGCGAATTGGTATAATGCTCTTAAAATCAATGAATTGATAAAACATAACGTAATATCTATGGTAAAACGACAGTCGCTTATGAGCAAGGAAAAGATACATCACTGTCCTGTGGGATGTGTTCTCTGCAACCATCCGACAGACTATCCAGCCCGATTCGTACCGTTCGCGCTGCCTGCCTCCCAATCCATAAGGCACATATCAAACAAGTCGAACCATATTCTTTTTTTGATCGATGGCTCGCTGCATGTCGTATTGGAGAACAAAAACATCTACATACAAGCGGGACAAGCCTTGTTTTTCGGACGCAATACCTGTCCGTATATACGGGCTACGCACGACTCTACGATCGTATGGTTGAAATTTTCCAACCGTATCGTGCTGGGAGGCAGCGACGTATTGAGCAAAGTGGCCGCGGCAAACAGGCCTTCGCATGAGGACGACATCCCTATACTGGACCTCACGCAAACGATGATCGACAAACTGCGTGGCATGCAGTTTATTGACAGCCCGTGTTATCATATAAGCCGCCAGTACGAACTATACATAGCTTTCCGAAGCGAGTATTCGGAGGAGCAAATGGCGCAGTTCTTCAGTTCGATCCTGCGTGCACGGGACGATTTCAGGGCCTTTGTAAAAAACAACTATCGTTATGGGGATACTCTGGAAAAGGTGGCGCAGAAAGCAAACATGAGTACCAATCACTTTCTGCGAAAATTCAAGGAGCACTTCGGAATGACGGCCCATCAATGGATGGTGAAGCAAAAAGCGGAAAAACTCGTGAAGGCCATACAAGCCGGAGAAACAAATGCCAAACTGCTCGCCGACCGCTTCGGGTTCCACTCTACGGCAGGACTATATCTTTTTTGTCGTCGGCAAGTGGGAATGACATTTCAGCAACTCACACGACATGTTGCTGACGGACAATCGATTACAATTTAATATAAAGTACAGTGGTGATTTTTGAACAAAAAATGTAACTTTTATATTCTTTGCCAGCGACAAAAAATCATTCTTTTTTTCCTATTTTTGCGATCAACAAATTGGAAACCAAGTCGGCAAGACACTCTTTCTTATAAAGAGTGAAATTCTGGGTACGCTGGCCTCGGGGTGCTCCGGATTTTTGCAACGTTTTTGCAAATATACTGTTTTTGAATATATACTGTGTTTTTTTGTTATACAACGGTATTGAAAACGGCTTTTGTCGTGTTGTCTTTCTCTGATCGTTGATATTCGATGCGGGAAAGACGGCCCCCGTCGATTGATTGTCCGGGGCTTGATGGTTCGAAATGTCCGGAGCCTGGATACCGGCGCGTCGGATGTCCGGTCTTTCAACCGGTCTGGTCTTTATAGCGTTGTTACGATACGGTTCGCTTCGTCTATGCGGCAAGGTTCCATTTCTTCCAGATAGATACGTGTGGTTCTTTCCGTGGTATGTCCGAGACCTTCGCTAATGACAGAAATGGCGATGTTTTTGCGACGTGCACGACTGGCCCACGTATGCCGTGCCGCACCGAAGGACAAACGCGCATCCGTTCCTAATTTCCGTGCGATGTCCTGCAATAGGTGCAGGTAGTAGCAGCGGCTCCGGCAGTAGAGTTCATAGAGCTGTTGATCGTTGTGAGGCGTCTTTCCGGAACCGGAGCCTGCAGCGGAAAGGATTGGAAACACATACGGTGTGCTGCAGAGACGATAGCGGTCGATGATTTCCTGCATTTCCGGGAGGATACGGACGGTGAAGAGTTGTCCCGTTTTACGGCGGCGGTAACGGATGACTCCCTCGCGGATGTTTTCCTGACGTAGGTAGGCCATGTCTACGAATGACATTCCACGGCAGTAAAAACTGAACAAGAACATATCGCGAGCGACGTTCTGCTTTCCGGTCAGTTTCGCTTGGGAAACTTTTTGCATGAGCGTATCGCTGATTGCCAGTTTCCAGGTCTTGGAGTTTTTGACGGTTACGGCGTCGAAAGGACGACGGCCGGAGTTTGCATGGCCTTCAGCCACGCCCCGGTTATAGGCAGCCCGGAGTTTGCTCATATAGAAGGTTACGGTATTGGGTTTCAGTCCCATATCTTGCAGATAGTCCCGGAAAGCCAGCACTTGCCGTTCATCCAGGTCATCCAGCAGAAATTGTCTTCCTCCGGCGAACTTCCGGAAAACCGATAGCGTGGATACGAACGTCTGTGCCGAGCCGTACCGTCCTTTGTTGCGGCACTTTTCTACAAGGTGTAGGAGATAGGTTTCTACATAACGTTTGTCATCGCGTTGCCGATAGTGAGCCAATACATCCGAAGCCTCGAAAGGGTTGCCTGATTGTTCCATGCTATGGACCAGCCTGTATAGTTCGCCTGTATGATAACGCAGATAGTCGTTGACTTGTCCGATGTATTCCCGGTGTGTGCGGTTTCGCTGGCGTGTGATGGCGATGCCGCGCATATCGTCGAACTCTTCCTTGCGGAGCCGGTAGGGCGTGAACAATACGCAGCGGCGTCGGTGACGGATGATCTGGATGACGACCGTATAGTGATCGCTTGTGGTGTCTTTACGCACATTCAGTTTCGGGCGGATGCTCGTTTTGCCTTCGGAAGGCAGTTTCGTCTGTGTTTTTCTCATTTCGTTTCTTATTGATGATTACGCTAATAGTCCGGTCCGAATTTGCGGCATGTTGGTTCAGTGGCGGAAATTCGGGGCGGAAAATAAATCGGGACTAAAAAAGCGTTTTATTCCGAACTCGGCGCGTTTCTTCTTATCATAAATACGGGCCGTGCGGAAAAGTGGATCGAGAGAGCGGTGGCCGGAGCTTCTTTTCGATGCGCCTGAAAAGGCTTTGTACGACCTGCTTTGCCTCGGCCTGTTCTGAAAAATGCGGACGCTTCGGCACCCGACGTACCCGATGAGCCGTATGGAGGTGGCGGTGAATGTGTCGACGTCGGTCTTTGGTCTGCGATGAACGGATTGTGGGTTTGATGGGATGGCAATTAGATTACCGCCAAATTGCCGGGTAAAAGAGAGCCAAACGATAAGCTAAAACACCGCCAAATGACAAGCGGTTTGTGATTGACCTTATACATGATTGTCGACGGGAAATATTTAGAGCGGATGGATAACGAATCTTCAGTTCTGTTTTTCGCCTCCGCCTCCGGTCGCGTTAACGATGTCGCTTATTGGTATTCGATCGCTTTGCTATAATATATTTCGAATAAGACGGCGATCAGCCTTTTCGGCTGTCGTTTCAGCCTGTATTTGGGATCGTCTTTGACATTGGTTGTCCGATCCGTTTTTAATTAAGTAGATGGTCTCCGTAAAAGGCGTTGTAACTATTATATATGGAAACGTATTCGCGAAATATGGTCGTTCCAGTACCGGCAGTACACCCCCGCAGGGCAGGACTTCGGCTTCAGCGTCGAAATGCGGGACGACGACCCCGAAAACTTCCTGCAAGAGCTGGAAAAGTATTACGAGGCTTACGACCCCGACTATGAAGCCTATCCCTGGATCGGCCCGGACGGACACGGCAAGAACGGCGCCCCTTACCACATCAAAGACATTGTGTGCGATATGGAAGCGGCCGAGGCAATGATCGACATGTTGCTGGCCTGACGCTCCTTCCGGTTCCGGCCCGTCAGGCCGTGACGGCAGACAGACGCGGGGAGCGGCTTGTGCACAAGCTGCTTCCCGTTCCTTTGTCGCACCATATTCGCCCGTCGCATCTGGTCCTCCTCTTGTATTCCGTCCGGCCAAAATTCTTGAATCTTGGAAAAGCGGCAAATCTGTGTGAATAATTCTTGGAAAAGCGGCAAAATGCCTTATATTTGCATTGGAAAAGCGGCACGTGTGGCCGGGTATGCCGGCCTACAGCCTTAATATAAGCCAGTTATGCTCAAGAGGAAGATAGACGACTACATCCGGAATTATTATGAAACGACCCGTAACGCACTGCTCGTTACCGGAGCACGACAGATCGGCAAGACCTACTCGATTCGCCAGTTCGGCAAGACATTCAGGAGTTTCGTCGAGATCAATTTCCTCGAAACGCCCGAAGCGGTCGGGCTGTTCGAGGGGGCGAGGAACAGTGGCGACATGCTGCTGCGCTTGTCCGCCCTGACCTCCGTGCCGCTTATCAAGGGGGAGACGCTCGTCTTTTTCGACGAGGTGCAGGAGTGCCCCGAGATCGTTACTGCGATCAAGTTCCTCGTGGACGAAGGGTCGTACCGTTATATCCTCAGTGGCTCGCTGTTGGGGGTGGAGTTGAAGGACCTGCGTTCGGAGCCGGTCGGATATATGGGAGTCAAGGATATGTACCCGCTCGATTTCGAGGAGTTCATTTCGTGCGTAGGCATCAGCGATACCGTGATCGGGGCGCTGCGCGAAGCGTGGAAGCGCCGCGAGGCCGTCGATGAGTTCGTTCACGGCAAGATCATGGAGTTGTTCCGGCTCTATCTCGTCGTAGGCGGTATGCCGGCCGCCGTGAGCAAATACATTGAGAGCAATAATCTTCAGGAGGTTATGACCGTACAGCAGGACATTATTCGCCTGTACAAACGGGACATTGCCCGGTACGACCCGGATAACAAACTCTATATCGAGGAGATTTTCAACCTGATTCCGCCCGAGCTGAATGCCAAAAACAAACGTTTCATTTTGAAGCGTTTGAACGAACATGCGAAGTTCGATCGGGTCGAGAGCAGTTTCCTGTGGCTGACCAATGCAGGCGTGGCGCTGCCGG
>OLWH01000781.1_pt1 | contig 13839 bp, 14 predicted proteins | sample 1673381 | NCBI WGS metagenome assembly OLWH01 (sample SAMEA103958110, study PRJEB25191) | human gut metagenome | reverse complement strand
CACAATTCCAGTTGCTTTCATATGATAAATTTCCTCCTGTTTTCCAGATTACTTTCCATATTCATGTTGTATGGGTAGTATGCCGGAATCCCAGAAAAATTATGCACAGAAAACAAAGCATTTTACTTGAAAAAACGTTCATCCCGTCATACAATAGAATTAGCTTTCACATAGGAGAAACGTATTATGGATTATAATGAAAATGAATTTAAGGCCAAGGCCAATATCAAAGCCAGACGCATCTGGCTTGTATTTGCCCTTCTTCTTAGTGCAAACTACGGCACAGATGTATCCCAGGGTGGGTATCCTTCCACAAATTTCATCATTTTTTTAATACTGTGCTGGGTTCCTTTTTTTGCCGGTGATCTTCTTTTGCGCATCAGGGGAAAGGCTGATGACCGCTATCGGTATGCGCTTGTCGTCGGTTACGGTATTTTTTACACGTTCCTGATCTGCACCACCGATTCACCGATTGCCTTTACCTATATTCTTCCGGTTGTCAGTCTTCTGGTTCTTTACAAAGACCGGAAATTTATGGTGGGATGTGCAATCGCCAATATCGCCAGTGTCATTGTCAGTGTCATTTATCATCTGGTCGTTCTCGGTCAGAATACTGCAACGGACCAGAAAAATTATCAGCTGCAGATTGCCTGTCTCCTGCTCTGTTATATCGGCTATATCATGTCTATCCGCCATCTCATCGAATCCGATGGTGCCCTGACAAACAGTATCAAAGCCGATTTAAAACGGGTTGTTACAACTGTTGAACAGGTTAAAACCGCCAGCAATACCATCATGGATGGAATCACCGTTGTCCGCGAACTCGCCACGGAAAACAAACATGGTTCTGACATTGTCGTAGACGGAATGAACAAACTGACCGACCATAACGGCCAGCTGCAGTCCCGGACAGCCTCCTCGCAGGAAATGACAGGAGATATTAATTCCCAGGTACAGAATGTTGCTTCCATGATCAATGATATGGTATCCCTGACTGCGGAATCCGGCAAACATGCAAAAACAAGTTCCGTTGATCTGGAGAGTCTGGTACAGACTGCCGGAACGATGGCAGATCTGTCCAATGAGGTAGAACATATTCTGGACGCTTTCAAGGCAGAATTTGAAACCGTAAAACAGGAAACCGGAACCATTGACAGTATTTCCAGCCAGACCAATCTGCTGGCACTTAATGCTTCCATTGAAGCTGCCCGCGCAGGGGAAGCCGGAAAAGGATTCTCCGTCGTTGCAGAACAGATTCGCAAGCTGAGTACCGAAACCAAAGATTCTTCCGGACAGATCAGCGAAGCACTCTCGCGACTGGATGAAATTTCAGGAAAAATGACTTCTTCCATTGAAGAAACCTTAAAACTTATTCAGGTCACTCTGGAAAAAGTAACCCAGACCGGTGAAAATGTAAATAAAATTACACAGGATTCTTCTCTTCTGGGTGAACACATCCAGACAATTGATTCCGCCATGAAAGAAGTGGAATCTTCCAATCGTCAGCTGGTAGAAAATATGGAACAGGTATCTTCCATCGTGGAAACCATGACCACATGCATCAGTGATTCCGATGAAACAAGCAAACGCATGCTCAGCAAATATGAGGAAAGTGCTTCCAACATCAATAACATAGAAAATGTAATTCAGGAGCTGATGTGTGAACTGGGCATCGGTGGTTTCATGGGTCTGGATGATATTCATGCCGGTATGAAAGCAAAAGTTATTCTTCCAAAACATCTGGAACGCATGGAGTATCACGGAGAAGTCAGATCTGTTGCGGAAAATAGTATTTCCCTGATTTTGTCTGACAATCCACAGTTAAACGGATCCGAAACCTGTAAGGTTCAGGTCACGGTTGACAATGTTCTCTACTGTTGGGATCAGGCGCAGATACAGGCTGACACGGCATCCGGTTCCCATGCCTATGTATTGCAGCTTTCCGCACGTCCGGAAATCAAAAACCGCCGGAAATACCCACGGGCAGATGTGTCCAATCCATGTACCATCACGCTGAAAGATTCCGACACAACGTTCTCCGGTCAGCTTGACAATATCAGTGCCAATGGATTTGCATTTCTGATCCGGGATCCGTTTTTCATGGATCACAAACATGCAGATGTTGCTATCGATATCCAAAATTTTGCCCTTTCGGATCAGTCCCATCTGGAAGGACATGTCATCCGGTGCTCGGATGATGAAGGTGTATATATTGTGGGATGTCAGATGCCGGAAGACAATTATGCAATACGCAATTATGTAGATTCCCTTCTCGGTCAATAAATAAAACAGGGAAAACTTCTATGATTCCATAAAAGTTTTCCCTGTTTTATTATCATTTAAGCTGTCAGCAAAAGTTTTTCAAACTCTTCTTTGGGAAGCGGTCTCGAATAGTAATATCCCTGAATACTGTCACACTTCATCTGTTTGAGGAAATCCACCTGTTCTTCTCTCTCAACACCTTCTGCCGTAACGCACAATCCAAGTTCCTTTGCAAGTAAAATCGTATGTTCCAGCAATCGTTCCCCACTGAAATCTCCGATGTAATCAATCAGACTTTTGTCAATTTTTAACGTATCGAAACATTTCATGTTCAGTGTTGCAAGGGAAGAATACCCCGATCCAAAATCATCTACAAGCAATGGAAAACCATTGTCATGGAACTTATCTGCCAGCCCCTTGATATTGTCATTGTCAATTGCTGCGCTCTCTGTAATCTCAATCGGAACCAGATGGGTTTTTACTCCGATTTCATCAGCGATCTGCTGATACCGGCTGACCACACTGTCAAAATACAGACTCGCCCTGGACAGATTGATGGATACAGGAATAATCTCCTTTCCCTGTTTCTGCCATTCTAACTGCTGCATACATACTTTTCGGAAAACATACTCATCCAGAACTTTTATCAGTCCGTCTCTCTCAAACAACGGAATGAATTTGCCGGGTGGAATAACATTTCCCTTTTCATCTCTCCAGCGGATCAGACCTTCTGCCCCTACCATCCGCTCTGTTTCCGGATCATATTTCGGCTGATACCACACCTCAAAACAGTTATTTTCCAGAGAATGTTTAAATTCATCCTCCATGGCTTTATCTTCAAGCATGCGGATCGTATCTTCATGGCTGTAAAACTGATAGCTGATATCTTTGCGATCCTTGATCTGATTCTTGGCAAAATTTGCTTCGCTGTATACCTCTTCCACTTTGGAATCCGGTTTCCACTTCGTCACTCCAAAATAAGGGATCAGCTTCGGAACCTTCAGTCTTTCCGACAATTCTGCCAGTATGGTCTCCAGCTGCTGTAACTGCCGGATCGTCTTTTCCTGATCCTTTCCACTACTGTAAATCACAAAACGGTCTGCATTGATATGTCCTGCCAGATCATCTTTTTCCAGTATCCCCTGAATACACTTCCAGATTCCTTTGAGTGTTTCATCCCCTTTGATAATTCCACAGATCGAATTGATAATTTTAAAGGAGTGGATGTCCATGGACACCAGATATCCCGGTTGCCGGAAATCCCGGATTTTCTTCTTAAAACTTTCGTAATTATTTCCACCGGTTACACTGTCCACATATGCCATGCGCTCAAGTTCCCTCTGTTTTTCGGAACTGATATCGGAAAATCCTGCTACCATCCGGTGCAGCTGTCCTCCATCCGATGTATTTACAAATTTTGCACGGCAGTATTCTACTTTCCCATCCCGCACAATCCGGTAATCATACTGATATGCTTTTTTCATGCTCAGCTGCTTACGGAGATTTTCAATGGAGGTCTCATACAGCATTGTCTCACGATCTTCGGTAAGGACAACCTTCCCCACATATTCTGCCATGATAGCTTCATATCCCGGAATTTCCTTAAGCGTATCATTGAGCACAGAGCGCACTGCGGAGTTCACCTTATATGCATATACCTTATCATGATCCACATCTACATAATATACACTGTTAAAATTGCTTCCCAGTGCCTGAATAATCTCATTCTGGCGTGTGTCTGCCCTGATCTGTTCGATCAGACCCAATACATATTCCGGTTGTTTCTGTGAACCGCCCTGAATCCTACCCATAGAGATCTGATATACCATGTCTTTTCCCGAAGACTGAATCTTTGCACTTACCGTCTTTGCGCCATGGTCAATATCCTGAAACAGTTTTAACAGTTTTTCTTTTTCCATAATTCTGTCCATGAGGATACTATGCTCCAGATCCGTAGCATTCTCCACGATTCCCATGTGACGGGCTGCAAACTCTGATGGTCTGATCCTGTGTTCTTTGGGATAATAGTAAAAAAAATACTTTCCCCATTTTGCCAGAATCTCCTGAATCTCTGTTGATATATCCCTGCACTTCTTCTGATCGTTTTTTTCTACCATAGGCCTGCCTTTCCCTGGTAAACTGTAAATATTGTCTGATTATTTCTGTACAAATATACTATAGCACAAACTATTTTCCTCGTAAAGGTAGTAGATTTTCACAAAAACACACGAAAAGCGCATGCAACAGAAATGTCACATGCGCTTTCCAACTACACAGCATTCGCTTATGTTCTATTTTATTTTACGGTTTCTACCTTAATCACATTCGTATTTCCTACTTTGCCATTGATCAGACCACCGGTCAGAACAACAGCATCTCCGCTCTGTAATGAAAATACTTCTTTTGCCTTTTTCATTGCATGGTAGAACATAACTTCCATGGAACTGAATTCCTCGCAGAGAACCGGAGTTACGCCCCAGCTTAAGTTCAGTTTCCGCCATACTTTCTCGGAAGTCGTCATTCCGATGATATCTACCGGACAACGGAAACGGCTGACCATACGTGCGGTAGTTCCGCTGAGTGTACTTGCGACAATACATTTTGCCTGGACATCAACTGCCATCGCACAGGTTGCATGCGAAATGGCATCCTGAATGCTTCTTGTCTCAAAATCAGAAGTGCGGAAACGCTTGGTATATTTGATCTGGGATTCCGTATACTCAGCAATCTCTGCCATGTTCCGCACAGCATCTACCGGATATTTACCGGCAGCCGATTCTCCGGACAGCATGATCGCGGATGATCCATCGTATACCGCGTTTGCCACATCGGAAAGCTCTGCACGTGTCGGACGCGGATTGTGAATCATGGACTCGAGCATCTCGGTCGCGGTTATGACACGTTTTCCGAGCATACGGCACTTGCTGATCAGATACTTCTGAACCGCAGGCACTTCCATGCCCGGGATTTCGACTCCGAGATCTCCACGGGCAATCATGACACCATTGGCAATCTCACAGATTTCTTCAATGTGCTCCACACCCGAACGGTTCTCAATCTTTGCAATAATATCAATATCTTCGCCGCCGTTCTCGTCAAGGAATTTACGCATATCCTCGACATCTTTCTTTACGGAAACAAAAGATGCCGCAACAAAATCCACGTCGTTTTTGATACCAAACAGCAGATCTTTCTTATCCTGCTCGCTCAAAAATGCATGATCCATGACCTTGTTCGGGAAATTCATGCTCTTTTTATCCGACACCTCACCTCCGACAAGAACCTTACAGATGGCATCCGGTGCTTTCAGCTTTTCTACTTCCAGAATAATCAGACCATTGTTGATCAGGACATGATCTCCCACCTTCAGATTGTTGATCAGGTTTTTGTAGGTTACGGAAACTCTCTCCTGATTTCCCACAATATCATCCGTTGTCAGTGTAAATGTATCTCCATCTTTTAACGTGATCTTTCCGTTTTCGAAGGTTTTGATCCGGTACTCCGGTCCTTTGGTATCCAGCATGATCGCAATTGGAAGACCTAACGCCTTACGCACTTTTTTGATCGTATCAATCTTCTTCTGATGTTCCTCATGGCTTCCATGGGAAAAGTTTAATCTGGCTACATTCATGCCGGCTTTACACATCTGTGTCAGTACAGATTCGCTTTCGCTTGCAGGTCCGATGGTACAAATAATCTTTGTTTTTCTCATAATGCTTGTTCTCCTGTCTCTATCCAAATTTTTTTGTATCCCCTGAGTTTCATTCTGTCACACACAGACGGGATTTGCGCGGATATACCGCCCGACGATCAGCCGACGCGCCGGTGGAACAAGAAATTTGGGCTTCGAGGTCAGAATTCTCTGTACCAGCAGCCACTGCTGTGTCATATGGCTCACCGGAAGGAAACGAAGCCCGATTCGCCTGACTTGCGGAACAACGGACGGTTTCCCTTCCCTGAGCACTGTCTGGGAAATGCAAAACTCTCCTGCATCATTCAGGTAATCCTCCGCCTGCCGGTTATGCATACTGCTGCTAAGCACATTGACCTTCTGCTGCATTCCACAGGCATCTGCTACATTCATCTCCACCGGCATGCGAAGCACAAACGCCGCAATGACCACAGCGGAACAGATCAGCACAATATGATGTTTCTTTTTGGTCCGTTTTCCGAAGTGCTTATGCATTTGCAATCACATCTGCCAGAGCTTCCATCGCTGGTAGGTCGGACTCTTTCATGGCGGAACGGATCGTTACCATCGGCTCCACAATGGTAATATTTTTCATGGTTTCCAGAATTCCCTTCATCGTTCTTCCGGCCGTCGGTCCCCAGGTACCGTTCTCAATAATACCTACGGTACGGTTCTGGAATGCCTTGGACTGTAAATGATGCAGGAAGTCCTGCATACATGGGAATACACCGCCATCGTAACTTGCTGCTGCAAGAACCATACGGTCATAACGGAACGCATCTTCCACAACTTCTGCCATATCATCACGGGAAAGATCCATGACAGAAATTTTCTCTACTCCTTTGGCACGCAGCATCTCAGCAAATTTCCGTGCTGCTTTTGCAGTATTTCCATGGATCGATGCATATGCTACAAGAACACCCTTATCCTCCGGCTTATAGCTGCTCCAGGTATCATATAATCCAATGTAATAACCAAGATTTTCATTTAATACCGGACCATGCAGCGGACAGATTGTCTGGATATCCAGTCCTGCTGCTTTCTTTAACAGTGCCTGTACCGGTGCACCGTATTTTCCTACAATATTAAAGTAATATCTTCTCGCTTCACAGGCCCATCCTTCCGGATCTTCATAATCCAGTGCACCGAATTTTCCGAATCCGTCTGCAGAGAATAAAATCTTTTCACTGCTCTCGTATGTTACCATCACTTCCGGCCAGTGTACCATGGGGGCCATCACAAAGGTCAGCTTGTGTTTTCCCAGGTCCAGCGTGTCGCCCTCTTTTACCACCAGGGCATCGTCAATGGCGGCGCCGTCCGTGGGAAAGTACATTTTCAGCATGGGCAGGGTTTTGGCGTTCACCACCAGGCGCAGATCCGGCCAGCGCACCAGCACGGCTTCGATCATGGCGGCGTGGTCCGGCTCCATGTGGTGGACCACCAGATAGTCCGGTGCTCTGCCGTTCAGGACGTGGGCCACATTTTCACGGAAGGTGGTACGCACAGCGCTGTCCACCGTGTCGAACAGGACAGTCTTGTCGTCCATCAGGAGATAGCTGTTGAAGCTGACGCCATCGGGCACGCCGAACACGCCCTCGAACAGGGCCAGGCGGCGGCAATCCGCGCCCACCCAGGTGTAGTCGTCGTTGACTTTTCTGGTGCAATACATGGTCATTCATCCTTTCCATGATCTTTTCAGGGGTATTATAGCAGTATTGTCAAGCTTTTACCAGCGGCAAAATGCAAAAAACAGCGCCCTGCCCTCGGCAGAGCGCTGTATGTGCACAAACTTACGCCTTCTTGGCGATCTCGCACAGGGCGGTAAACGCCACGGGATCGCTGATGGCCATCTCGGACAGCATCTTGCGGTTGATCTGGATGCCGGCGACCTTCAGACCGTGCATGAAGGTGGAGTAGTTCAGACCGTTGGGCTTCACAGCGGCGGAGATACGGGTGATCCACAGCTGACGGAAGTCACGCTTCTTCAGGCGGCGGCCCACATAGGCGTAGGTCAGAGACTTCATGACCTGCTCGTTGGCCATCTTGAAATGCTTGGACTTGGCGCCCCAGTAGCCCTTAGCCAGCTTCAGCGTCTTGTTTCTTCTTTTACGCGCCATCATTGCGCCTTTAACACGTGCCATATTCTAATTGCCTCCTATTCTAACGAAAACGTATCTTATTTGTAGGGGATCATCTTGCGGATGGTCGCCTCGGTGGTGCAGTCAGCATAGGTGGTGCTGCGCAGACGACGGCCACGCTTGGTGTCCTTCTTGGTCAGGATGTGGCTCTTGAACGCGTGAGCTCTCTTGACCTTGCCGGTCTTCGTCAGATTGAAGCGCTTTTTTGCGCCGCTATGGGTCTTCAGTTTAGGCATAGTTGTTTTCTCCTTCCAATATGATCCTTTGCGAATGAAATGCTTATTTGCCGACCTTGGGGGACAGGAAAATAGACATATTCCGGCCCTCCAGCTTGGCGGCTTTGTCCAGGGTGGACACCTCGGTACACAGCTCGGCGAACTTGTTGAGCAGATCGCGTCCGATCTCGGTGTGCGCCATCTCGCGGCCGCGGAAGCGGACGGAGACTTTGACGCGGTTGCCGTCGGACAGGAACTTCTGCGCGTTCTTCAGCTTGGTGTTGAAGTCGCCCACGTCGATGCCCGGAGACATACGGATCTCCTTGATCTCGACAACGTGCTGGTTCTTTCTGGCTTCCTTCTCGCGCTTGCTCTGCTCGAACTTGTACTTGCCGTAGTTCATCAGCTTGCACACCGGAGGCGTTGCCTGCGGAGAGATCTTTACCAGATCCAGGCCCTGCTCCTCTGCGGTACGCAGCGCCTCCTCGCCGGACACAATGCCCAGCTGCTCGCCATTCTCGCCGATCAGTCGGATCTCCTTGTCGGTGATCTCCTCGTTCAGTTGATGCTGTACCTTGCTAATACCGAAGCACCTCCAATCCAAAATAAAAACGCGGACGCTCCGGGCATCCGCGAAACAACACAAACAGCCCTTTCGGGCGCTTGTATGACGCTGTTGACCTCTTTGCCGTTGCTGGAGGTGAGGCGGATGCACCGACCTTCTTTGTTTTCTCGGATATTTTATACTATCCCGGCGTGTTTGTCAACGGCTTTTTCCAGAATTTTTTTACATATTTTCTGCGGCGGCGGTGAAACTATGGTTGTACCTGAGGTACAAAGGGTACAGAAAATGGAGGTATATCTCATGGATAACACGAAGAACACCAAAAACACCAAGAACACCAACACCACCGACAACACGGAAAACACCAATACCAAGAACGCCAAGAACGCGAAAAACTGCAAATAACTTCTTCATGTCTTCGTATAAAGGGAGGGGCCGTCCGGCCCCTCCCTTTATATCCATCAATGCTCCGTCTTGCCCAGATACTCCTCCAGTGTGATATCCCGGTTGAAGATCTCCTGTGCCGCGTCCTTGCCCACATAGCGGTAGTGCCACGGCTCATAGATGATACCGGTGATATCGGTCTTTCCGTTGGGGTAGCGGTGGATGAAGCCGTACCGCCAGGAATTGGCCATGAGCCACTTCTGGGTCTCCGTGCTCTCCTGAGCAGAGGTCAGGTCCTGCATATTGGCGTCCACCAGGTCAACCGCCAGGCCCAGCTGATGCTCGCTGGTGCCGGGGATGGCCACGGCCTTGGCCGCCTCGGTTTTGGCCTCCTCTTCACTCATGCCGCTGCTGATGAGCCGCTGCACCTTGTTGTCGTACAGGTCTTGCTGCTGCTGCTGTGTCCGGTAGCTGGAGCAGTTGACCGGGCTGTAGCCCGCCGCCTTGCAGGCGTTGATCATCTCCATATACGCCTCATAGCAGCGGCTGTCCACCCGGTGGCCGTCATCCAGTGTCACCAGGTCCACCGTCCAGTCATCGGGCAGGGGGTTCCAGGGGTTCACCAGTGTCAGCAGCTCATCGTCCACGATGACGTTATCCGGTGTCGTAGTGTCGCCTACATTGTCCACGGGCTGATTCGTGTTCTGGGCGTCGTCCGCCGGAGCATCGTCCTTTTTGCAGCCCTTGATGATGAATATCGCACCCACGATGATGCCGGCCAGCAACACGGCGGCGATGATACGGTTCCGCATGGCCTCCCGGTAGCGCTTCTGCCGGCGGCGTTCTCTTTCGTAATCCATTCTGTTACCTCAATTCCTCGGGGTATGCCCCCGTCTCGTGCAGTTTGCTGAGCGCCTGCGCCACCCGGGCGCGGTCCTCATGATACGTCATGCCGAACCAGCGGTCCGCCGACTTCAGCACGCTGACGCGCAGCTCTCCCGCCGCCAGCAGGTCGCCCACCATGGTGGGCAGCAGGCACTCGGCCTTCACCGACTGCCCCGCCTCGCTGCGGAGGAAGTCGTGGAAATACGTCTCCAACGCGTCGAAGACGGAGGGGGCAAAGCCCCAGAAGTTCATGGACACCACCGTGTCGCCGTCCAGCACCGCTCCGGTATCCTCGTCCCGGATGACGCCGTCCTGCAGCAGGGCGATCTTCAGCGTCTCGCGGATGTCGCTGAGATACCCGTCCTTCACATGGCACACACCCCGGGACACGGTGCCATGGGCAGTGACGGTGTTCTTCAGCAGATAGCCCACCATGGCGGCAGCGCCCGTCTCCGGCAGGCGCTGCAGCTCCGCATATATGGTGCGGTAAGCGTCCGCGCCGTAGAAATCGTCGGCGTTGATGACGCAGAAGGGCTCGTGTACGATATCGCGGGTACACAGCACCGCGTGGGCCGTGCCGAAGGGCTTTGTCCGCCCCGCCGGCTTTGTATACCACGCCGGCAGTGTCGTGTCGTCCTGATAGGCGTAACGGACCTCCACGGGCCGCCCGTCCGCCGTGTGCAGCCGGGACGCCATATTGCCGCACAGGCGCTCCATCAGCTCCCGCATATCCGGCTTGATGATGAACACGACCTTGTCAAAGCCCGCCCGCACCGCGTCGTACACACCGTACTCCATCAGTATCTCTCCGTGGGGCCCCACGCCGTCGGTCTGCTTGCTGCCGCCGTAGCGGGAACCGATCCCCGCCGCCATGATGACCAGCGCTGCGTGCATAGTCTTTCCTCCTTGATTTTTCATAGCTACCATCATACCACGGATGGCAAAAAAAACAAGCGCATTTCAAGCGTCTTAATAGAAAGTTAAGGCATTTGGAAGAAAATACCCGGGAACTACTGGATTTTTCCTTTTCCGCCGTGTATAATGATTTTTTGCGGCCAGCTGCCGCGTGAGATGAGAGAAATAGAGTCATAAGGAGAGAACCGCCATGTCCGCCACCCAAAAAGTCATGGGCCATGTGTACGCCATTTTCACCATTCTGGTGTGGGGCAGCTGCTTCGTGCTGACCAAGCAGATGCTCACCGCCTATACCGCTATCCAGATCATCCCCCTGCGGATGGGCCTGGCCTATATCACGCTGTGGGCGCTGCGGCCCAAGACTCTGAAGCTCCCCTGGAGGGACGAGCTGATGTTCATCCTCATCGGCGTTACCGGCGGCAGCTTCTACTTCTTCCTGCAGAATACAGCGCTGACCTACACCTTCGCCGCCAATGTCAGCATCATCATCGCCCTGTCCCCCATCCTGACGGTCATTTTGGCCCAGCTGTTCTCCCGCAATGGCGAGCGCCTGGGCAAGTTCGTGTACATCGGCGCGGTCATCGCCATCGCCGGTGTGGTGCTGGTGGTGCTCAACGGCCAGCTGACCTTCCACCTGAACCCTCTGGGCGACCTGATCGCCCTGGCCGCCGCCCTCATGTGGGCCGTGTACTCCATCCTTATCAAGAAATACACCGAGCAGTACGACAACTTCCTGGTCACCCGCCGGGTCATGCTGTGGGCCTTCATCACCGCCGTACCGCTGATGCTGCTGACGGACGGTATGCCCGACCTGCACCCCCTGTTCACCCAGACCAACGTCCTGCTGAGTTGGCTGTTCCTGGGCGTGTTCGGCAACGCCGTATGCTTCGCCATCTGGAACATCGCCTTCAAGCGGCTGGGCGTGGTCATCACCAACAACTATCTGTACGCCTCCCCCTTCGTGACGCTGGTGGTGGGCTACCTGCTGCTGGACGAGCAGATCACGGTGATGAGCGTCATCGGTGCGGTGCTGATCACCGTGGGCGTCATCGTGGCACTGAAAAAGCCCAGCGATGCCTGATGCACCGTCCTATGGACCGACAGGAAAAGAGAGCCGCTTCGCGGCTTTTTTGCTCTTATCTTCTGCCCAATCGTCCGAACCACCAGAAGGTCAGCGGCCAGACACACCCGGCGAACAGCACCACCAGCAGGTAGCGGATGCCGCCCGCGATGGCGGCGTTGCCGCCCAGCAGCGCGATCAGCGGCGCTTTCAGCCCGGAGCGTATCGCCAGCAGACAGCCAAAGCCCACTGCCAGCTTGATGAGCTGCGCCCACCACACCGCTTGGGTCTCGAACCGGATGTGCTTCCGGTCAGCAATGTTGGATACCAGCATGCCCACCGTGGCGCCCAGCAGCTTCCAGCCGTTCTCCAGCGCGCTGACGTAGTTGGCGGTGTCCTCGGCAGTGGCACCGGTGTCCCCCCGCAGGTACAGATACCCCACGAACGCAGCACTGCACAGCACCATGACCAGGATGGTGTACGTCAGCACCACCGGACGACGGTCGGACTCCTCCATCAGCGGATACACCAGCAGCACCAGCGCCGCCGCGATCAGGAACGACACCCCCACATCCAGCGGCGTGTGAACACCCAGATACATCCGGCTGAACGCGATGAGCACCGTCAGCACGACCAGCACCACCCGCAGCCAGCCGCGGCGAGTATACCGGGCGATGCCGCCATAGGTGGCCACGGCGTTCTGTGTGTGACCGCTGGGGAAGGAATACCCCGTGGCCTCCGCCCGGGCAGACTCCACAATGGTGAAATCCGGGTCCTTTATCCACGGCCGGGGCACGCAGCAGAGTATTTTCAGGAATTGATTGATGACCGTGCCAAAGAAGCCCACGATCATCAGGTAATAGCCCTCGCGCTTGCTGACGCACCAGAACACCGTCACGGCGATGACCATGAAGAACAGCTCGCCGCCCAGCAGCGTGATGACCGACATGATCTTATCCAGCGCAGGCGTGCGGATGCTCTCCAGCGCGTACAAAACTCCCATAAAGTCTCCCTCCTTTATGTTCTTCCGCTATTCTACTACACTTTTCTCCGCCGTGCAAGTGCAAGCGTTGACTGCCCCGCGGCGCCGTGCTATACTGTGAAAAAACGCAAGGAGGCCCCGCCATGAAGCCTGAAGAGCTGCTGTCTGTCCTGCACACCGCCAACCGTCTGAAGGACACCACCCGCCACTGCTGGACGCCTGGGAACCGTCACGAGAGCGTGGCCGACCACAGCTGGCGGCTGGCGCTGACGGCCTTCTTCCTCCGGGATGAGTTCCCGGAGACGGATATGGACAAGGTCATTAAAATGTGCCTGATCCACGACCTGGGCGAGTGCTTTACCGGCGACATCCCCAGCTTTCTGAAAACCGACGCCGACACAGCGAAGGAGGACGCCCTCCTGATTCAATGGGTGGAGACGCTGCCCCAGCCTTATCGCACGGAGATGGCCGCCCTGTACGCGGAGATGGACGCGCTGGAAACGCCGGAGGCCCGGCTCTACAAGGCGCTGGACAAGCTGGAGGCCGTCATCGCCCACAACGAGTCCCCCATCTCCTCCTGGCTGCCCCGGGAGTACGACCTGAACCTGACCTACGCCGACGAGAACGTGGCGTTCTCCCCATACCTCACGGCGCTTCGTGCCGCCATCCGGCGGGAGACGGAGGCAAAGATAGAAAAAGGTGAATAAAAAGCTTCCCGGCATTTGCCGGGAAGCTTTTTATT
>OLWH01000768.1_pt1 | contig 13922 bp, 10 predicted proteins | sample 1673381 | NCBI WGS metagenome assembly OLWH01 (sample SAMEA103958110, study PRJEB25191) | human gut metagenome | reverse complement strand
GGCGAGCCTGTATTTGGGCGGGAAAATTTTTACGCATTCCAAGCTTCGGAATTGAATTTTATTTGACAGTTTGCTTAGCGGCATTCGGAAGAAATTAGATTGTAAGATGTAATAGAGAAAAAATCACCAAAAGAAGAACAGAAAATTTCGGAATTTACTAAAATTCAAGATGCACGCAGAGAAGAAGTTTTGAGAACTGCTGACGGTCATTATGTTAAAAGTAATCCGGAAAGCGTTATTGATGATATTTTATATGATTTAAGAATTGTTCATTGTTACGAAAAAAAAGTTCCTATAAGTGCCGATGAACAAACTATAACTGCGGATTGGTTTATCCCCGTCACTGACGGTCGACACGGTATTTATTTAGAATATTGGGGAATGAATACGAAAGAATATTTGGAAAATAAAGATAGAAAAAGAAAATCATATCGGGAACATGATATTCCTTTAATCGAAATTGAAAAAGATGATTATAAGGATAGGCGAGGTTTAGAAGATAGGCTTATTTCTGAAATAAATGCTCTTGCACAAAAGTATTTTCGTATTATTGATTTTATCAAATAAAATCTTAAATAAAAGTGTCCTTTTATTGACACAAAACTACTAAACAAGTAACGGCGACTTACAAAAGTCCGGCTAATGCTTTTCAAAAGTGTTTGGCACTGTCGTTACTTTTTTATTTATATTTTGGTTTCAATCTATGCGAGCCTTGCTTGTTGCGAACGCAAAGACATTTAAGGGGTTTTTGCCGAAAAGGGTTTTTTTTCTTTGCAATTAAACGCTTGACAAACTTAGACGCCGCGAGTAATATTAAGTCGCTGCGGCAAGCATATTGCCTGAAAGTATAAAAGCATAGCGTTCCGTCAAAGATTCATTGTACGGAAAAAGGAGAAAATTATGATAAACAAAGATATGACGATTATGGAAGCGCTCGAACAAAACAGAGCTTCCGCCACTGTTTTTGCGGGATACGGCATGGGTTGCATAGGCTGTCTTGCCGCGAGCGGCGAAACAATCGCCGAAGCCGCCGCCCACCATGGCATAGACGTGGACGAGTTGGTGAACAAGCTCAACGAAACCTGCAAATAAGGTCGGTTTAAGCGTGTTTTTTAACGCGGAAAAAGGGCGAAGCGGAAGCTTCGCCCTTTTGTTAAATTGGTTTTCAATACGATTCGTTTTTTGATTTAAGCACACTTTTTTTCCAAGCCGGCAACAAATTTTTCCAGTCTGTCCAAAGCCTTGACTATGGTATCCATGCTTACGCAGTAGCCGATACGCATATATCCTTCCGCGGAGAAGCACACGCCGGGTATGACCGCAACCTTGCATTCCTTGACAAGGCGCGTGCAAAATTCCATGCTGCTCATACCGAATTTGCTTATATTGGGCATGATGTAAAAGGCGCCTTCGGGCTTAACCACGTCAAGTCCCATTGCCACCAGTCTGTCGTAGCAGTAGTCGCGTCTTTTTCTGTATTCCTCGACAAAGGGTGCGGGGTCGAATCTGAGCGCTTCGATTGCCGCATACTGTATAAAGGTGTTTGCGCACACTGTCGTATACTGGTGCACCTTGAACGCCTGCTCGATGAATTCCTTGCTTGCCATCATGTAGCCCAGTCTCCACCCCGTCATTGCGTAAGGCTTGGAAAAGCTTTGGCAATACACGATTTTTTCTCTCAAATCCTGAAACCTGACAAAGCCCGGTCTGCGCTCGTTGTAAACCAGCTGGTTGTAGCATTCGTCGCAGATGACGAACATATCGCGTTTTTTGACCTGTTCGTAAACATTGAGGAGGGACTTTTCGTCAAGTATTGTGCCTGTGGGGTTGTTGGGGCTTGTGAGAATGATTGCTTTGGTTTTGTCGGAAACGACGGAGGCAAGAGCCTTTTCCGTTATCTGAAAGTTGTCGGGAGCGGTGTTCAACTCGACGTACCTGCCCTTGCACAGCTCGATGACGGGCTTGTACATGGAAAAGGCGGGCACGGGAACTATGACCTCGTCGCCCTCGTTGAGGCGCATGAGGCCGTGGTCAACAAAAACGCAGGTGAGCTGGGGGCCGACGGCCTCGGCCAGCAGCGCCGCCACGACGGACGAGTCCACGCCGCCGGAGAGCGCCAGCAGCACGCGGCCGGAGCCGACCTTTTCGCGCACAGCGGCGATGGCAGTATTTTTATAGTCGCCCATCGTCCAGTCGCCTGTCGTGCCGCAGACCTCGTAGAGGAAGTTGCGGATCATCGCGGTGCCGAACTCCGTGTGGTTGACCTCGGGATGGTACTGCACGCCGTAGAACCCGCGCGTTTCGTCGCAGATGGCGACGTTCGGGCAGGCGTCGGAGTGCGCGACGAGAGAGAAGCCCTCGGGGACCTTTTCCATGTAGTCGCCGTGGCTCATCCACGTCACGCTCTTTTCGGGAAGACCCTTGAAGAGCTTGCAGTTCGTGTCAAAAAACGTCTCGGTCTTGCCGTATTCGCGCGCGGTGGCGTCGTTTGCGGCGACGACCTTGCCGCCGAGGTGGTGCGCGATGAGCTGGCAGCCGTAGCAGATGCCGAGCACGGGCACACCCGCGTCAAAGAGCGCGGGATCGACGTGCGGCGCGTCCTCGAGATACACGCTGTTCGGGCCGCCGGTGAAGATGAAGCCGATGGGCTTCATTGCGAGAAGGTTCGCAAGCGGCGTCGTGTAGGGCTTGACCTCGCAGTAAACGCCGCATTCGCGCACGCGGCGCGCGATGAGCTGGTTGTACTGGCCGCCAAAGTCCAGTACGATGATGGTCTGATGGTTCATATTGAAATTCTCCTGCCGTATCCAATAATATGGTAAAAGCATCATATCATAGCTTTTCCCATTTTTCCAGCGGTATTGTAAAAATAAAAAGGTCGCGCGGTCAATGGACCGCGCGATCGAGGGAGGCCGCGACAAAGCCGCGGAACAGGGGATGCGGCTTGTTGGGGCGGCTCTTGAATTCGGGGTGGAACTGCGCGCCGACGAACCAGGGGTGGCTCTTCGATTCGACGATCTCGACGAGCGTGCCGTCGGGGGAGAGACCGGCGAGGCGCATGCCGGCGTCCGTGAAGTCGTCGCGGAAGTCGTTGTTGAACTCGTAGCGGTGGCGGTGGCGCTCCCAGATCTCCGGCGCGTCGTAGAGCGCGCGGGAGAGCGAGCCCTCTTCGAGCACGCAGGGGTACTTGCCAAGGCGCATCGTGCCGCCCTTGGCCGTCACGCCGACCTGCTCGGGCATGAGCGCGATGACGGGATGCGCCGTCGTGGAGGAGAACTCCGCGCTCGTCGCGTCGTCCCATGAGAGCACATGGCGCGCAAATTCGATGACTGCGATCTGCATGCCGAGGCAGATGCCGAGGTACGGGATGCCGCGCTCGCGCGCGTACTGGGCGGCCAGGATCATGCCCTCGATGCCGCGGTCGCCAAAGCCGCCGGGGACTAAGATGCCGTTGCACCCGCAGAGCTTCTGCGCGATGTTGTCGCTCGTCAGCGTTTCGGAGTCGACCCATTGAATTTCGACGCTCGCGTCGCAGGCCGTGCCCGCGTGGAAGAGCGACTCAACGACGCTCAAATAGGCGTCGTGCAGGCCGACGTATTTGCCGACGAGCGCGATGCGCACATGACGGTGCACGCCGTGGATCTTGTCGACCAGCGCGCGCCACTCGGTCATGTCAGGTTCACCGCAGTCAAGGTGCAGCTTGCGGCACACCACGCGGCAAAGGCCCTCGTGCTCAAGCAGCAACGGCACCTCGTAGAGCGTGGACGCCGTTGCGTTCTGGATGACGCAGTCGGGCTCCACGTTGCAGAAGAGCGCAATCTTGCGGCGGATGTCGTCTGTGATGGGCTCATCCGTGCGCACGACGAGAACGTCCGGCTGGATGCCCTCGCTCAGGAGTTCCTTGACCGAGTGCTGCGTGGGCTTGCTCTTGAGCTCGCCGCTGCCGGGGATGGTCACGATGAGCGGCACATGGATGAAGAGCACATTTTCGCGCCCGCGCTCGGCCGCGACTTGACGGATGGCCTCCAAAAACGGCTGGCTCTCGATATCGCCGACCGTGCCGCCGATCTCGGAGATGGCAACGTCGGTCTCGCCGTCGTCCATGTCGTAAATGCGGCGCTTGATCTCATCGGTCACATGCGGGATGATCTGCACCGTGCCGCCAAGATAACCGCCCTGACGCTCGCGGTTGAGAACGCTCCAGAAAATTTTGCCCGAGGACACGGAGGATTTCTCGTCCAGCGCCTCGTCGACAAAGCGTTCGTAGTGGCCGAGGTCCAGGTCGGTCTCCGCGCCGTCGTCCGTGACGAAGACCTCGCCGTGCTGATACGGGCTCATCGTGCCGGGGTCGACGTTCAGATACGGGTCAAATTTCTGGTTCTGCACGCGCAGACCGCGCTGCTTCAAGAGCCTGCCGAGCGATGCGGCGCAGATGCCCTTGCCAAGGCCGGACACGACGCCGCCGGTGATAAAAATATACTTCATCCTGTATGCCTCCAACTCCCAATTTCCGCAAAAACAAAATACGGTCGGTATTGTACCGCCGCGCGCACAAAACGTCAAGAATGAAACTTTTACGAAGATAAAACGCGGGAAAACGCAGCTTCTTGTGGAGCCAGCCGAAATTTCCGCGAGCTTGTATTTTTTTCTTGCGCCACGCATCAGGCTATGCTATACTGGGTCTGTACCCACCGCCGGAGGCGTCCGCCTCCGGCGGGCTGTTTTTTATGCTTGTCCGCATATTGCGGACAGTGCAAAGCCCCGCCTGTCTTATGACAGACGGGGCGCTTTTGCAGGTTTTCAATGCGTTTCGTTGTATTTGCGGATGCCGAGGGCCAGAAGGTCCATGGCGCGCTCCAGATCCTCCTGCTTGAGAACGTATGCGATGCGGATCTCATTGCAGCCCTTGCCGGGCGTGGCATAGAACGGCTCTCCGGCAGAGAACATGACCGTGTCGCCGTGATCTTCAAATTCCTGCAGCAGCCAAAGCTGGAATTTCTCCGCGTCGTCGACCGGCAGCGCGGCCATGAGATAAAACGCGCCGCGCGGGCATTCGCAGATGACGCCGGGGATCTCGTGCAGCTTGCGCACGACGGCATCCCGGCGGCGCTTGTATTCCTGCCGCACCTGCTCGAAATATTCCGGCCCGACGGAGTAGAGTGCCGCCGCTGCGATCTGGTCGAGCGTCGCGACCGACAGCCGCGCCTGACAGTATTTGAGGGCGTTGGCCATAAACTCCCGGTTGCGGCTGATGAGGCAGCCGATGCGTGCGCCGCAGGCGGAAAAGCGCTTGGAGACGGAATCGATGAGGATCAGGTTTTCCTGTCCGTAGTCAAACTTGCCGAACGAATGCAGCGGCTCGCCGTCGTAGGTAAACTCGCGGTAGACCTCGTCGGCCACGAGATACAGATCGTGCGCCACGGCCACGTCGAGCAGCATTTTCATCTGCGCCTCCGTGAGACACGTGCCGGTGGGGTTGCCGGGATTGGTGATCATGATGGCCTTCGTCTTCGGCGTGATGCAGGCTTCAATGCGCGCACGGTCAGCGTAGAAATAGCCCTCCTCCGGCTTCGTGTGCAGGGGGTGGATGACGCCTCCGGCGGTCGTGATGAACGTGTGATAGTTCGGGTAGAACGGCTCGGGGACGATGACCTCGTCGCCGTCGTCCAGCAGGCAGTTTGCCGCGATCTGCAGCGCTTCGCTGCCGCCGGTCGTAATGAGGATGTCGGACTCGTTCAGCTGCACGCCGATGTTTTCATAGTACTTCCGGATCGCTTCGATCAGCTCCGGGATGCCGGGCGAGGCCGCATAGGCCAGAACCGGCGTACGGAAATTGTGGATCGCGTCGTACAGTGCGTCCGGCGTGTGGATATCGGGCTGGCCGATATTCAGATGATAGATTTTCTTGCCGGCTGCCGCTGCTGCCACTGCGTAGGGATGGAATTTGCGCATGGGGGACTGCCCGCATGCAAGTGCTTTGCTGGACAACTTCATAAGAATACCTCCTGTACCCGTATTTTCCGGGATGTCCACCCCGGTTCCTGCACATGCCGTGCATGAAAATTTTATTCATCATACCATATTCCAGGCAAAAAAACAACGGGAACCTCGGCACCGCAGGAAGTTTTTCTGCAGTGCCGCCCAAAGTCCATACTATTAGTATGGATAATTTCCGTCCGAATCATATGAATCGTGTGTTTCATTCCGGCGCGGTATCTGATACGATAGAGGCATCGGGAGGGATGGATATGCAGATCAGACTTGCGGAAAAAATCCGCGCGCTGCGCAGGCAGCACAGATTCACGCAGGAGCAGCTGGCCGAAAGCCTGGGCGTGACGCCCGGCGCGGTCTATAAGTGGGAGGCGGGGCTTTCCCAGCCGGAGCTGGCGATCATCGTCGAGCTGGCCGACCTGTTTCAGGTATCCATGGACGTGCTCATTGGATATGAGCTTCGAAACAACGACAGAGAAAGCGTCATTGAACGATTAAAGCAGTATGTTCATGACAGAGATCATGTTCATGGCAGCGATCCCGTTGATGCGATATCCGATGTAGAAAAAGCGCTGCGGCGGTATCCGAACTGCTTTGAGATCGTCTATCGCAGCGCAAGGATCTACCGTGTAAAGGGGCTGTATCTGAAAAACCCTGCTTATTCCGAAAGAGCAATTTCTCTGTATCGCCATGCCTGCCTGCTGATCGGGCAGAATACTGACCCTGAGATCAGCGAGGTATCCATTCATTTGGAAATGGCGCAGGTGTATATTTCCCTTGGACAGACCGAAAAAGGTCTGGAGATCCTGAAGAAGAACAATCCCTGCCGGCTCAATCATCCGAAGATCGGGGAGGTGCTTGCATCTTCCTGTAATGACGCAAAAGGAGCGCTTCCGTATCTTTCGGCCGCACTGCTGGATCTGACCGTCACCCATATGCAGATCGTCATGGGCTATCTCAATCTATATTGCAAGCAGAGGGACTATGAAAACGCGCTGCTTTTACTGGATTGGGCATTGGCGTTTTATCCAGGGCTGAAGTGTCCGCAGAAGCGAAGCTATCTGGACAAGAGCGAAGCAGCCCTTTGGGCGGTCCGCGCGGATGTGCTCTGGCGTTTGGAGCAAAAGGAGGATGCTGCGGACAGTCTCAGAAAAGCGAAGGTCGCCGCGACTGCCTTTGACCGGGAGCCGAATTACGATGCACGGAATATCCGGTTTGTTTCCGCAGCAGAAGCCGCAACAGCCTATGATGACATGGGCAGTACCGCCATGGATGTCATTGATACGATTCTTGCGGACAGCGATGAACCAATGCTGCTCACACGATGGATGAGGATTCAGAATGAAGAATAAACGCAGAGAATATACGGCACAATTTTATAAAAAGAATCATATCGCATTTGCGGCCGCGCTCCTTTCGTCCCTGCTCACCTCCGCGCTGAACCTTTATATCGCGTGGGTTCTCCAGCAAATGATCGACGCTGTGTCCGGCGTCCCCGGCTCCTTTGCATTGTCTGCTCTGCTTTGGTTCGTTCTCAGCGTCATTGCAGCGATCATCTTACTGAAGACTGCGAGTTACTTTTCCAAGCCGTGCTTTATGGAAAAAGCGATGAAGCAATATAAGAATTACGCATTCTGTAAGCTGACAAGAAAAAGCATCTCGGCCTTTGGTGCTGAAAATACCGCGAATTACATATCTGCGTTCTCCAATGATGCGGCAACGATTGAAAACAGCTATCTGGATGCGCAATTCAATATTCTGTTCTCGCTTGTCATGCTGCTCGGCGCTCTCATCATGATGATCGCATACAGTCCGATGATGACCGTCGTTGCCTGCCTGTTCTTTGTTCTGCCCATAGGCGCTTCCTATATCACTGGCAATCGCATCGAAAAAGCAGAGCGAAAAATATCCGAGAAAAACAGTGAATTAACAGCTACTTTAAAGGACAGCTTAAGCGGGTTTGCGGTGATCAAAAGTTTCAGAGCAGAAACCGCAATTTTCAAAATTTTTTCAAAGAACAATGCTGAAGTGGAACAGGCAAAATGCGAGAAGCGAAAGCAGGTAACGGTCGTCAGCACGTTGGCCGGAGCAGCCGGAGTCACCGCACAGCTCGGGACATTTTTAGTCGGAGCGTGGCTTGCTCTGTCCGGCCGGGGGATCACACCGGGTGTATTGATCCTTTTTGTTGACTTGACTGCGTATGTAATAACCCCCATTCGCGAATTGCCGGAACAGCTTGCATCCCGAAAGGCGGCAGCTGCACTGATCGATAAGCTTGCTGATTCCCTGGAAGATCATGTCCGGGACGAAGGTTCTCTCGTTCCGAAGCAGTTGAATTGCGGGATCACATTGGAACATATGACCTTTGGTTATGAAGTAGGCTGTGACATTCTGCATGATATCAATACCACTTTTGATGCAGGAAAGAAATATGCTATTGTGGGCGCATCCGGCAGTGGGAAATCCACGCTTCTGAATCTGCTTATGGCAAGCCACGGGAATTACTCCGGGAAGATCTGTTACGATGGGCATGAAGTGAAAAAGATCAGCAGCGAATCGTTATATGACATTGTTTCTATGATCCAGCAGAATGTCTTTGTTTTTAACGCTTCGATCCGGAATAATATCACAATGTTCCGTGAGTTCCCAACGGCAGAGGTCGATCGGGCCATCGAGCTCTCCGGTTTGTCGACGCTGATCGCCGAGCGCGGGGAGGATTATCTGTGCGGCGAAAACGGCAGCGGGCTGTCGGGCGGGGAGAAGCAGCGCATTTCCATCGCACGGAGTCTTCTCAAGCACGCGTCCGTCCTGCTGGCCGACGAGGCCACCGCCGCGCTGGACGCGCAGACGGCGCATCAGGTCACGGACGATATCCTGTCCCTGTCCGGCGTCACACGCATTGTCGTCACGCACACGCTGGAGCAGGCGGCGCTGCGCCGCTATGACGGCATTCTCGTCCTGAAGGACGGCCGCATCGCAGAGTCCGGCTCCTTCGACGAGCTGATGGAACAGAAGGGCTATTTCTACGCGCTGTATACGGTGTCGCAGTAAATGATGGAATAATGTGGATGGCCAAAAGGCTCCCCTTGCGCGCAAGGGAGAGCCTTTTCGTGTGTTCAGACTGATCTTGGTTATCTCAAACCGTTTCGGAATAGCTGCCGAGGTAGCAGACGTGTTCGCAGACGGATTCCAGCTCGCCGAGGAGCTTCGGCAGCTCCGGTGAGTAGACGGAGGCTTCGAGATCGAAGTAGAACCGGAACGTGTCGTCCGAGCCTGGAATGGGGCGGCTTTCCAGCTTTGTCAGGTTGATGCCCCGGCCATAGATGCGGGCCAGCACCTGATAGAGGCTGCCGGGTTCGTTGGAGAGCGTGACGAGCAGGCTCGTCCGGTCGGCGCCGGGATAGACCTCGGGCTTGGCCGCGATGCAGATGAAGCGGGTGTAGTTGCCGTGCTCGTTCTGCACGCGCTCCTGCAGCGGCTGCAGGCCGTAAATTTCCGCGCAGGCGGGCGAGGCGATGGCGGCGAGATCGCGCCGTCCCGCTCCGGCGACCATGCGGGCTGCCGCCGCCGTGTTTTCGCAGCGGGTCACGGTCACGTTCGGCAGCTGCTTCAAAAATTCGGAGCACTGCTCCAGCGCCTGTCCGTGCGAGACGACCTCGCGAATTTCGGACAGCTTCGCGCCCGGAAGCGCCAACAGACTGTGATCTACGCGCAGGCGGACGCTGCGGACGATGGAGAAATTGTGCTTCTGCATGAGGTCGTACACCGCGTTGACCGAGCCTGCCGTGCTGTTTTCCAGCGGCAGAACGCCGTACTGGCACAGGCCCTGCTCGATAGCGGAGAAGACCTTGTCAAATGTCGCGCAGAAGAATACGCTCGGATGCTGGAACAGCTTGTCGCAGGCCTGCTGCGAATACGCGCCCTCAACGCCCTGGCAGGCGACGGCTGCTGTGGGCGGGAACAGCTGCGGCGTCTGCTCCAGCGCCGCTTTGAGAAGCGCCGGAAGCACCGTCTTTTCGTCCAGCAGATCGCGCTGGTAGCTGCGGCTGAGAGAGAACAGCAGCCGGTAGAGGCTCACGGCCTCCTCTTGCAGATCCTCCGGCGCGGCCTTTACGATCTGCGCCAGCTTCTCGCGCTCCCGCCCAGCGTCCAGAACCGGCAGGCCGTGCGATTTTTTATACGCCGCGATCCCCGCAGCCGTCTGCATCCGCTCGGCAAACAGCTGCAGAAGCTCCGCGTCGATCCGGTCGATCTGTGCTCTGTAATCAGAAAGTTCCATAGCGATATCCATCCTTTCAGAAAATACAAACGAAAAACGCGGCACAGCGTAATCTGTGCCGCGTTGCGAACCTGACTTCGTTTCTGCGCATCACAAATTACCCTTACTGCAAGCCAGTAAAGGTAAAGATAAACGCGAACATGGCGGAAACGTACATCATAACGACCTCATTTCGAAGATGGCATCATGGTAGCAGAACGGGACTGGACTGTCAAGCCCTTGCGCGCAGCTTTTCCAGAAGCGCGGTAAAATAGTCCGGCAGCTCACAGCAGACGGTTACGAGCTGTCCTGTGCGCGGGTGCACGAAGCGAAGCTCCTTTGCGTGCAGGCATTGGCTGTCCTGCCCCAGCTCGGGCTTTTTATGGCCGTAGACCATATCGCCCAGGATCGGGTGTCCGCAATAGGCCATGTGGACGCGGATCTGGTGCGTCCGGCCCGTTTCCAGCTTACACTCGACGAGCGTATAGCCGGAAAATCGCTCCAACACGCGCCAGTGCGTCACGGCGCTGCGGCTATTTTTCTCCGTGACGGCCATTTTCTTGCGGTCGGCCGGGTGGCGACCGATGGGCGCATCGATGGTGCCGGAATCGTCTTTGATCTTGCCGCAGACGATGCACACATACGTCCGGGCCAGACTGTGATCCTTCAGCTGCGCGGCCAGCGCGGCGTGCGCAAGGTCGTTCTTGGCCGCGATAATGAGGCCGGATGTGTCCTTATCGATGCGGTGGACGATGCCGGGGCGCTTTTCCCCGCCGATGCCGGACAGGGAGTCGCCGCAGTGGGCCAGCAGCGCGTTGACGAGCGTGCCGTCCGCGTGACCGGGGGCCGGGTGGACGACAATCCCCTTGGGCTTATTGACGACGATCACGTCCGCGTCCTCATAGCAGACCTCCAGAGGAATGTCCTGCGCCGCGATGGGCGCTTCGCGCACCTCCGGAATTTCCAGCTCCAGCGCCGTCCCGGCGGGGAGCTTTTCGTTCTTTTTGACGGGCCTTCCGGCCTGCGTAACCGCACCCTGCTCGATCAGGCGCTGGGCCTGGCTGCGGGTCAGCTCCGGCACGAGGCGGCTGAGCGCGCTGTCGAGCCGTTCGCCGTCTCTGTCAAGCATCAGCGTCATGCGGTTTCTTCTGCTCCTTCGGCTTGTCGGCCAGCAGCTCCTTGTCCTTCGTCAGAATATAGATCACAAGGACCAGCGCGCCGAATGTGATGAACAGATCCGCCACGTTGAACGTGGAGAACCACGGGATGCAGATCATGTCAATGACAAGGCCGGTGGAAATGCGGTCGATGAAATTGCCGATCGCGCCGCCGGTGATGGCCGCGATGCACCACAGCTCCGGCGTCTTTTTGAACCATTTTTTCACGAGCACGTAGATCACGACCGCGAGATACACCGCCGTCATGACCACGAACAGCCACCGCGCGCCGCGCAGAAGGCTCAGCGCCATGCCGTCGTTCGTGATGTAGTGCAGCTGGAGCCAGCCGGGGATGAGCGTGACGGTCTTCCCCACGAGATTGGCCGCAGCCAGATATTTTGTCAGCTGATCGACCGCGACAATCGCCGCCGTAAACAGCGCAAGCAGCAGATAAAGCAAAGCAGTTCCCCCTTCCGGTAAGTGGGAACATCATACCATATTTCTGTTAATATTGCAACGCCGCAAAACGGCACGCAGGCGCAGCGAAAAGCCCCGCCGCATAAAACCCGCTGTCCCTGCGGAGCAGGCGGCAGCGGGTTTTTCAGCGCTTCAGCGATTGACGACGTTCTGCGGCGTTCCGGCGAGGAAGGCACGGATGTTTTCTGCCGTGGCGTCCATGATCCGCTGGCGGCTCTCCTTCGGGGCCCAGGAGATATGCGGCGTGATGATGCAGTTTTTCGCGGTCAGGAGCGGATTGTCCGGGCGGATCGGCTCTGTGTAGACTACATCCAGCCCGGCGGCAGCCAGCTTGCCGCTGTTCAGCGCGTCGGCGACGTCCTGCTCCACGATCAGCTGGCCACGGGCGTTGTTGATGAGGATCGCGCCATCCTTCATTTTCGCGATGTTCTCTTTATTGATGAGTCCGGTGTTCTCCGGCGTCAGATTGCAGTGCAGCGACACCACGTCCGACTGCGCAAGCAGCGTGTCCAGATCGACATACGCGCCGATGGCGCGCCCGGCGTCGTTCGGATAGACGTCATATGCCAGAACGTGCATGCCCATCGCCCGCGCGATGCGGCCCTCCGCCTGGCCGATGCGGCCAAAGCCGATGATGCCGATAGTCTTGCCCTCCAGCTCGATGAGCGGATAGTCCCAATAGCACCAGTCGGGATTCGAGGCCCAATTGCCCGCATGGACAGACGCGCTGTGATGGCCGATATGGTGGCAGATCTCCAGCAGAAGGGCGATGGAATACTGGCTGACCGACGCTGTGCCGTAGGCCGGCACGTTCACGACCGGGATGCCCTTTTCCCGCGCGTAGTTGTAATCCACAACGTTATAGCCCGTCGCAAGCACCGCGATCAGCCGGATATTCGGGCACGCGTCGATCGTCGCGCGGGAGATCGGCGTTTTGTTCATGACCACGATCTCCGCGTCGCCGATGCGCTCCGCGATTAGCGGGGACTCGGTATACGACGTGCGGTCATAGACCGTCAGCTCGCCAAGCGCGGCCAGCTCTGCCCAGCTCAGATCGCCGGGATTTTCCGTATAACCGTCCAATACTACAAGTTTCATAGCAGCTCTCTCCTGTTTATAATTTGCGTTCCGCGCATACGCGGAATTTCAGATATACCAGTCGCCATCCGGCTGTGGGCGCACCGCCCCGAGCGCCTGCGCGCCGTGTACGCGCGCGATCCACCGGAGGCCGTCCTCCGTCTGCCGCAATACGCCCGCATCCAAAAGTGCCTGCCGAAGCGGCGCGTCCGGAACTGCGGGAACATCCCGTCCCGCTTCCTCCGCAAGCCTGCGGCGGCAGTCCGGGAACGCTTTTTCCAGCTCCGGTGACAGATAGAGGGTGTTTTCGGCAAAATAGGCCGGGTACGGGTGACGGCAGCGGCGGTACGGCGTCATGGCAAGCTCGCAGCGGCTGGCGCTGACGCAGGATGCCTGTCCGGGCGCAGCCTCGGCAAAGGCGTCGATGGTGTAGGCAAAGTGAATGTCCCGGACGGCGTCAAACGCGGGAAAGGCCGCATTGGCGAGGCCGTCCGCGTCCGTCACGGCAGAAAGCCTGATCGGCGCCTGCTCCTGCGCAAGGGTATTGACCGCTCCGTCCTCCGTCCAGAACGGTACAACGCGGAACGTCACCCGCCGCCCGGCGACAGGGCGGCCTTTACAGGTCAGCCGCGCTGTATATGCATTGCCGTAATGGCTCCCGTCCGCAGAAAGCACGCGTTCAAGAGACAGCTCACACCCCGCGGGAGGCGCACCGTCCAGCCGGAACAGATCGGCGGCGATCGCCATGCGCGTCTGCCCGACCGCGCTGTCCGCGCCGCAGTGGCCGAAGGCCGCAGCGCGTCCGTCCGGCAGCAGCCGGATGCACGGCTGATAGAGTCCGTTTCCCGCGCCCTCGATCACCGTCCATGTCTGGCCGAGATCGCCGGAGCAGCTGAAGGGCTTGCCTCGCCGCGCACCGACGAGAACATCGCCCGGCAGGCACACGATGCTTTCCGGGACAA